>Ga0268386_10002174_pt1 | contig 13816 bp, 19 predicted proteins | sample RVTome_15_FD_200260 | JGI IMG/M metagenome (GOLD analysis project Ga0268386, IMG submission 200260) | Soil microbial communities from uranium-contaminated site in the Upper Colorado River Basin, Wyoming, United States - RVT150D86... ...
CCTTATCGTGTGATTATATTATAGTTATTAAAACTTAAAAAAAGATTTTTAAAAGTATTAATAGAATAAAAAAAAGATTTTATGGACGTGGTGTTTTTTCGTTTGCTATTTTTATGATAAATATTAATCCTAATACTTCTATGACGGTAAGTACAGACAATGCATAAAGTCCACTAGGTAATGGATAAGCCCACGGATATACCGTTACTCCAACATAAATACCACCGGCAGTTGCGACCCAACATAAGATAAATCCAAGAACGAAAACTCCATTCATGTTTTCTACTCTGCGGCCTATCATACGTTCTATTTCATCACGATTTCCACCGTCAGCTCTTCTTCCACCGCTACTATATCCTTTTGGTAAAGTCATATAATAATAGTGTCTGAATCTGCCTTTTTAAATTTTGCTATTCATTTGTATAATAACGATAGATTTTTTAGAGATTAATTGGTTTGAGATATTTGTACTTATACGTTTTACTATTTTAAATTTTTAAAAATGAAAGAACAAGAAAACAGCAAAACATATATCCATGTTATTCACCTTTCCTACTATACGAATATGATAAAAAGTGCATTAGCGGTAACTATAGCTATAGTTATTGTGATGTCTACTGCAGTAACTCTTATTCCAATTGAAGATGCTGAGGGTCATGGTGTTCAAGCACAGCTTCAAAGCCGATTCGTAAGAATTCAAGATGAAGCTTTTTCAGCACAAAATTTGCAAACTGGAGAGGAAATAACAGTAACTGGTACGTTACAAAGTCTTGTCAATAGGCCATTAAGAGCATGGATTTCTCTCTTTAGTGAATCTACTAACGCAGGTAACAGATGGGAATTTACTTCCAGAGACCCACCAGGTAACGTATTTGAGCTTCAGCCCCAAGCTACAATTCCTTACACAGTAACTGCAAAAGCCCTAGAACCAGGAGTATATCACGTACATACACAGCTTAATGTTGCAACGGTAGGTCCAGGTTTAGGCCCAGGCCAAACAGTTCAGGTAACTGGTCCTGCAATCTTAAAGCCAGTACCATGGGAAAATGTATGGTACCAAGTAATACTTATTGGCGCTGGACTTGCAGTAACTTTTGCAACTAGACCGTGGCAAGTTATTTAAATAACCTACTATTTTTTATTTTTAAAAATCAAATCCTATACAAATATTAACAACAAATGTTATTTATGAAAGTAATGTTTATGATGATATTACTTAGTATTATTTACAAGTAATTTGTATAATATGTATATATATAAGTAAATGGCATTGTTTAAGAATTATTTACAATAAATGATATTTTAAAAACTGTCTATTATTATAAACCCATTGAGATAACATAAAATAAAAAAGATAAACATGGTTTGTTTAACAATAAACAAACCATCATTATAATGATGGTTTACCAGTGATGTTTCTCGTCTGGAATTAAACCAATCTGTTCTCTTTCAAAGTATTTTTCCAATTCTTGTGTCCAACGTTCTTTTGCAGAAGCTCCGCCAAGTCCTTTCCTTCTTAGCCAAAATGAAATTACTCCAAGCAGGAAGACCGCAAATAATATTGTACCGAAAATATACACCATAACGTCGTAGAACAATGGATCATAGTTTGGACCTATCTGTTGAATTAGACTACTAAATCCGTTACTAATCATTGCACTGAGATTGGTTATAGCACCTACTACCATATCATATAGCAATCAAAAGCTGTGATATATACATTTTGGTATTTTGTATTCCATTAAACTTTTAAAATAAGTAATATATTTATTGGAAAGTTATTAGAATTTAAATAATATTATTCTTATAAATACTATTAATTCGAACGTATAATAGAATGAATGATTTTTTTCAAATAAAAAAAAGGATTATTATTTAGCTGGTTCTCTATGTCTACTTCTACTCATAGCAAAGAATGCAGCTGCAACACCACCGAATATTGCTACTAGTACTACTATAAAAATAGCGGTTTGACTAGTATCTGCACTTACCATAGATGTGCCTGAACCATAAGCTCCTTCTTGTCCAGCAGTAGAAACCTTTTCTTGTGCTAATTTCAATTCTTCTTCTAAATTCGAACTTCCGGTATATTGTGCTACCGCTGATTGAAGTCCTAAGAAAGTAGTTCCTATTACCATTACTATTGCTGTCGCCATCCAGATATTTGGTTTATTCATCCTAATCTTCACTTTTAAATTCAATTATTTAACTTTTATCATACGAAATAAAATAATTAAGTAACATTTAAGATATACAAAAAAATTAATATTAATATGGCTCGTACTCATGCTCATACTCATGGAAAATCTCATTCAATTAGGCCGGCTACTAAAGATGCCCCTAGCTGGATTAATCAAAAACCAAAGGAAATAGTAGAACTTATTGTAAAATTAGCTGATGAAGGATTATCGCCAACTGAAATTGGATTAAAACTTAGAGATGAATATGCAATTCCCCTTGTTAAACCAATACTAGGAAAATCAATTACAACTATTCTAAAGGATAATAACATTAGCTCTACAATGCCTGAAGATTTAAATAGACTAGTACAGAAAGCATTAGGACTTCAAAAACATTTAAAAACTCATAATAGCGATCATAGGAACGTTCGCTCATTAGAATTGATAGAATCAAAGATTCATAGGATTTCTAAATATTATAAATACAATGGAAAAATTCCTTCAAATTGGAAATATTCTGCAGTAATAGCACAATTAGAATAAATAATAATGGTTAAAAAAGAGCTTGAAACTGCTCTTAAATTCAATGGCGAAAGAATATATTCAAATATTGATAAAGATATTTTTCTAATTTCTAGAAGAAATTGTGATGGATTAGTTGCTGGGACGATTATATCTACAGCATTATTAAAATTAGATACAAGATTTACTTTTAGAACAATTGATTATTTAGATCCTGATACTGTAGCAAGAATAATTTCTGAAGATCATGATTTTAATATTTTTATAGATTTAAATATAGAAGACATTGGAAAAATTAAGAATATCAAAGAGAAATCATTAATCATAGATCATCATAAAATATCTCAAAACTTAAAGGATTATGAAGAATATTTACTAAATCCCTATATATATGGAATAAATGAAAAAAATGAGATATCATCAGGAGGATTAGCGTATTTAATAGCTGAAAAATTAAATAAAGGAAATAAAAAATTGTCACTTTTAGCTATAGTTTCTGCATTAGCAGAAAAACAAGATACTGGAATTAAAAAATCATTGATCGGATTAAATTCCGAAATTGCATCTGTTGCGTCATCAACAGGAATTGTAAATATTAAGACAGATTTAGTTTTTAATACTCTTGGATATAAGCCCATACATGAAGCATTAGCTTATAATATTTCACCATTTATAGAAGGTATTACATGGAACAAAGAAAATTGCTATAAAATTTTGAAAAATTCAGGGATTAATACTCATAAAAATGGCAAATTGAGAACTTTTGCAGAAATATCTGAAGAAGAAAAAAATATCATTTTAGATGCAATCACTAAATTCATTTTTCTATCAAGTAGAAATAATAGTAACAAAGAGATTATTGAGAATATTTCCAATGAGCTAGTAAATCAATTATATGAATTTGTAAAAGAAGATAATAATAGCATATTACATGATGGAAGAGAATTTGCGTTTGTGATCAATGCTTGTATAAGAAATATGAAGTCTGAATTAGCAATTGGAATATGCTTAGGAGAAAGAAACAATACATTGATAGAAACTGAACAATTAACTAATAATTATAAAGCTAATATTGTTAACTCATTAGGAAAAATATTTAAAGAGAAATGGCGCCTTATTGATAATGGTTCATTTGTATTTATTAATGGAGAGGGTCTTTTAGCAGATGACAATGTAAAAGAAATTGTTGAAATTTTAAGTGAATCAATAACTTTTAGAAAAAAATGGTTTTTTTTAAGAACTTTATCAAATGATAATAATTATAAATTTTATAGTATAAAGGGTAATAATTGTGATTTAAAATTTGATATTGATTCCATATTAAAACAATCCCCCGATATTATATCTCAAGTTGATAAAAATATTCCTAATATATATACACTAAAGGTATCTTATTCAAAAATTGAAGAATTCATATCTATCATAAGAAAAGGAGTTTCAAAATATGAAAGAGAATCATCATAATTGTAGAATAGTAGTTAATATTGAAATAGAGTTTGCAAAAGTAAAGGAAAGAGATGCAATCCTGAATACTTTATTACCTGATAACATCAATTTTCCCAATGAACTTTCTATGGAAATGTCAGTAAATAATAAATCTTTGATGATTAATACATCTTCTACTAAAATTGATACTATGATAAATACCATTAATGAGATACTATATCATATTTCTCTTGCTAAAAAAGTGATAAAGCATGATTGACCCAAAAAATCTAGATACTATATCATATTTCTCTTGCTAAAAAAGTGATAAAGCATGATTGACCCAAAAAATCTAAGAGATAATTTAGACAAAATCATAGATATGTTAGATAAAAGAAATGTAAAATTTCCTTTAAATGATTTAATAAACCTAGACAAAAAACGTCGAGAACTAATATCAAGCCTACAATTAGAGAGACACAAAAAAAATAATATTGCTAATATTATAGCTGTTAAAAAAAAGGAAAATGAAGATATTTCGACTTATATTAAACAAATGGAAGATACAGGGAAGAGAATTAAATTACTGGAAGAAAATATTTCTGATAATAATTCAAAATTTTATAGTTTGATAATGTTGCTTCCAAATTATGTACATGATTCCGTTCCAGTTGGAAAAGACCAAACAAATAATGTCATAATTAGAACTCATGGGACAATCAAAAAATTTGATTATACAATAAGGAACCATATTGACATTGGAGAAAGCCTGAACTTAATTGATATTGAAAAAGCCGCAAAGATATCAGGATCACGATTTTATTTTTTAAAAAATGATTTAGTAAAACTAAATCATGCAATAATAAGTTTCGCTCTTGATTTTATTTCTGAGAAAGGATATACATTGTTACAACCACCATATATGATCACAAAAAATGCAATGGAAGGAGCAGTAATTTTAGAAGATTTTAAAAATGTAATATATAAAATTCAAGACGAAGATCTCTTTTTGATTGGAACTTCTGAACATGCTATGGCTGCAATGCACATGGATCAAATATTAGAAGGCTCAAAATTACCTCTAAGATATGCAGGATTTAGTCCATGTTTTAGAAAAGAAGCAGGAGCACATGGAAAAGATATGAAAGGGATTTTCCGGGTTCACCATTTTGATAAGGTAGAACAATTTGTCTATTCTAGACCAGAAAATTCTTGGCAAGAACATGAAAGAATGCTAAATATTGCAGAAGAATTTTATAAAAAACTCGAAATACCATATAGAGTAGTTCTATTATGTTCCGCTGATTTAGGCAAAATATCATCTAAGACATATGATATTGAAGCCTGGATACCAGCACAGAAAAATTATCGAGAGATAGTTTCATGTTCAAATTGCATTGATTATCAGGCTAGAAGATTAAGAATAAGGTTTAGAGATAAATCAAATGAAGAGACTAGATTAGTCTATACATTAAATAGCACACTTGTAGCAACTCAAAGAACCCTAGTAGCAATTTTAGAAAACTATCAGACAAGTAATGGAGTAATGATTCCAGAGATTTTGCAAAGCTATATGGGAGGAATTCAAGAAATTAAATCAGAATAAACTTTTATGTATTATATATTTATTTCAGATAAAGATAATTAAATTATCTTATGAAGAAAATAAAAATCAAGAATAATCAGTTATATTTAACTAATCGAGAATAGACAAAAGATTTAATTGATTTTTTATCTTTTTAGAAAACTCATATAATTCGTCTTCTTTTGCAATATATCTGGTAGGCCATTTCCCATAAGAATTATCATTTTTAAATCTGGGAATAATATGAACATGTACATGAGGAATAATCTGATTTGCTGATTTTCCATTATTTTGTCCTATATTAAATCCATCTGCAGAAACCGCTGAAACTACTGCTTTAGCTATAATACTAACAAGAGAGTATAATTTCCCTACCTCTTCCTGAGGCATTGAAAGTAAATTATCATAATGTTTCTTTGGAATCACTAAGGTATGTCCATTACTAATTGGATATTTATCCATCAATACTAAAAAATGGTTGTTATAATAAACCGTTATTCCTTCACTAGTTCCATTAATTATTGAACAGAAAATGCAACGAAAATTACCAGTATTGTTAATCATAATGACTTTTTCTATCATTACTAATATTACTTTTATTTCTTGGTATTCTAAATACAGATTTACAAAGTATAAAAAATTATAGCCAATTTTAAATATAACTATTTCCTCCTATCTCTTACATAATGGCAGAAACTATTGAGATAGAGAATTTTAATGTACTTTTTTCATTTGACTGTCCTAAATGCGAATATCATAATGAGGAAATATCTGTTGCTGATTTGACTAATGGAAGTGCGGAGTGTGGAATGTGTGAGACTATCTTTAAGTTTGAAGGAATTGATACATTAAAAATTACCGCTACTATAGAATAAACAATATTTAAGCTCTATCTTATATAATTCTGAAGGAAAGACTATTAAAATAATACTTTTGTATTCTTATTTAAATGGAATTACCCAGTAGAAAAACTCTTGAAGGACCATCTAGGGCACCTCACAGAGCGATGTATAAAGCAATGGGATTAAAAGACAAAGATTTGAATAAACCTATTATTGGTATATCTTCTACTTGCAATGAAGCCACACCATGTAATATACATCTAGGTAAACTTGCACAATTTGCAAAGAAGGGAGTATCAGATGTGAATTGCACTCCAAGGGAGTTTACTACGATAGCAGTATCTGATGGTATAGCTATGGGACATGAAGGTATGAAAGCATCTTTAGTTAGCAGAGAAATAATAGCAGATTCGATAGAAATTATGATGAGAGCACATCAATATGATGGTTTAGTGGGAATTTCAGGTTGTGACAAGAGTTTGCCAGGTACATTAATTGGCATGTCTAGATTAAATTTACCTTCAATTTTTGTTTATGGAGGGACAATAATGCCTGGAAATTGGCACAATAAGGATGTAACAATACAAGATGTTTATGAAGCTGTTGGTTCGTTTGACGCAGGCAAAATCAGTATAGAAGAACTAATTCAATTAGAAAATGTTGCTTGTCCATCTGCGGGCTCTTGTGGTGGAATGTATACTGCAAATACTATGGCATCTGTTAGTGAAGCTTTAGGTATGTCATTGCCTGGTAGTGCTTCTCCTCCAGCAGAAAGCGAAAAGAGAAATGAAATGTGTTATGAAACAGGCAAGACTATTGCAACTCTTATAGAAAATGATATTAGCCCAAAAGACATAATGACTTTCGAAGCATTTGAAAATGCAATAACTATTGCAAATGCATTAGGAGGATCGACAAATGCAGTATTACATCTATTAGCAATAGCTAAAGAAATAGGAATAAAATTAATTTTAAAGGATTTCGAGCGAATACGAAAACGTACTCCTCATATTGTGAATATGAGACCTGGAGGATTATATGTTATGTTAGATTTGGACAAAATTGGTGGGGTACCAATTGTATTAAAAACACTATTAAAAAATGGGCTGATAAATGGAAAGACATTAACAGTTACTGGCAAAACAATGGAACAAAACTTGGAGTCATTTAACTTAAATTCACATATTGATGAAAATATTTTGAGTCCTTATGAAAAACCCATTGAGAAAGAAGGAACAATAAAGATTTTAAAGGGATCTCTAGCACCTCAGGGTGCTGTAGTAAAGATTGCCGGAGTAAAGTTAACCAAGTTTGTAGGTAAAGCAAAAGTATTTGAAACTGAAGAGAATGCATTCAGGGCAATATCAAAAAATAGAATTGTTGAAGGTGATGTAGTAGTAATAAGATATGAAGGCCCTAAGGGTGGTCCAGGTATGAGAGAAATGCTAGCTGTTACTGCAGCATTAGTAGGACAAGGTCTTGGAGAAAAAGTATCTATGGTAACTGATGGAAGATTCTCAGGTGCAACAAGAGGATTTATGATAGGACATGTATCTCCCGAGGCCATGGTTGGAGGTCCTATTAGTTTGGTAAAAGATGGTGACCTCATTAATATTGATGTCAAAAAAGGAATTATTGATCTCTTGATATCGAAAGCTGAATTTAAAAGAAGGGAAAAAAAATGGAAGCCTATAAAACCACATTATAAAACTGGTGTATTGGCAAAATATGCATCTTTAGTAAATTCTGCGTCGGAAGGAGCTATAACAAAACCAATAATAGTTCATGATAAAAAGGTCATTAATGAAATTGTACTTTAACTATGGATATATTAAATGAAAATATTGATAAAACCTTTATGTTATCTAAAAGATTAATCAATAACATATCAAAGAGAATCAATAATCTTGATATTATAATTTCTTCTAATAACAAGACAGAGTTTTCATCGATGTTAATCGAAATTTCAAAAATATATCCACCCCCTCTACAGACTAAAAGTAATATTCAATAAAAAAAACTAAATTCTTTACGCATATATGATGCACAAATTACTATCTTTAAATCATTCCAAACTCTGGACACTTTTGATTGTTTGTTCAGACCGTAGATTCACTTTTACACCTTTTTAATTCTTAAATTGGGAGTATTTTACATAAATAATGGCTCATAAACAAACAGATTTCACTTTATCCTTCTATGCTTTTCGACTTAATTTATTGAAGGGATTGAACCAAGATATTGTATATTGTATAAGGACTTATTATTAATTATAGATTAGAATCATTAAAATGACATAAACACAATCTCCTAAAGTAAAATAAGTATTGACGGTAAAAAATAAATCTATGATTTATTATTATCAAAAGGGGATTTTTTATCTGTTTAAGCTTCCTAATTAGGATAAGGATCTACACACCAGACGAATAACGAGATACTAATTACTTGATATCTCGTTTTCCTATAATTATTGTGTCATATATGATAATATTAAATTGAATGTATTTGATTATATTATATTCACAATAATTGTTTTAATAAATAAAATAGATATGGTTATTTCTACTTTGACAATACTTCTTTAAGTGTATGAGCTGCCTGTTCTATTGCACCCCTTGTTGCGGGAGTATCGGTAATTGGGTTCAGCATTACAAAATCATGGATAGTACCAAGGTAGCGAGTTGCAGTAGTTGGAACGCCAGCCTGCATCAGTTTATGAGCATAGGCCTCACCTTCATCACGGAGTACGTCATTCTCTCCGACTATGATAAGTACAGGCGGTAATCCACTAAGCTGTTCAACTGATGCTTGCAATGGAGAAACAGTTGGTTCTTTTCTATTAGTATCATTTGAAAGATAATTATCCCAAAACCATTTCATTGCCTCACGGGTAAGGAAATATCCTTCTTTATATGCCAAATATGATGGAGTGTCCAAATTTGCATCTGTAACTGGATAAAATAGTAATTGGAAGGTGATAGAAGGTCCACCACGCTCTTTGGCAAGTAATGCAACTGTGGTTGCCATGTTGCCCCCTACACTATCACCTGCTACTACTAAACGGGAAGAATCTAGATTGTAGGTTTGACCGTTCTCTGAAATCCATTTTGTAGCAGCATATGCTTCTTCTAGAGGTATTGGATATTTTGCTTCAGGAGATCGAGTATAGTTGACAAATACAATTGCAGCATGTGCACCGTTAGCAAGTTCCCTTAACAATCTCTCATGAGTATCAAAACTACCTAGAACCCATCCACCACCATGGAAGTACATTATAACAGGTAGAGTTTCATTGCCACTACCTTGAGGTTTGACTATCTGAATAAATATTTCACCTTTAGGCCCTGCTGGAATAGTTTTGTTTTCTATTTCGGCTGGAAGTTTTTCTATCGGGCCTGCCTGAAGTCCAGACAGTACATTACGAGCCTCACTGGGCATCAAAGTGTAGAGTGGAGGACCACCAATTTGTTGTAGCTTCTCTAAGAATAATTTAGTATTATTTTCTACAGTAGAATAGTTGTAGGCTTCCATGCCATATACTAAAGGATTGATATTATTTAAAAAGAGTGAGACGCTAATACCAAATGTTATTAGTATAATCATAATTGCTGAAAAATACAGAGCAAGTCTGATTTTCTTCTACTTATAAAATGGATTTTTCTATTTAAGCATTTATAAAAAATTATTGACTTTAAGATTCGAGTCCTATAACCATAGGAAATAACAATCCAGAGAATTACCATATGGATTCTTTGGGAAAATAGTCATGAGAATAAGCATTAAGTCACTAAAAAATTTGTTCAATTCCGAAATCCAATTTACGGTAAAAGTATCAATAATCTTTTTTACTTCGTTTGAAGTAATTATCAGATCTTATGGCTAATCAAAATAGTAATAGACATGACTTTTCAAATAAAATAGTACTAGTAACAGGCGGTACAGGAGCTTTGGGAAGTTCTATAACAAAGGCTTTCCTTGAGTCCAATGCTACTGTAATATCTTCCTATGTTAATGACAAAGAAACTAGTCAGACACATACAAATAGCAAATCTGCAATGCAACTAGTCAAAGCGAATATAACGAATGAAGAGGAGATAGAAAAATTAGTTTCTAACATATTAGACAAATATGGCCGTATAGATATATTGGTTAACGTGGTTGGAGCTTATCTCGGAGGAAAAAGCCTAGTTGAGCTTGAAGAAAAAGAATGGGATTTGATGATGACATTAAACCTCAAATCAGCATTTTTAATAAGTAAACATGTTACTAGACAAATGGTATCTTCTAAAACTGGGAAGATAATACATGTATCTTCTAGAAATGGTTTGCGCTCAATGGGTTATGATTCGGCTTATTCAGCATCTAAATCTGGACTAATAAGACTTGTAGAGTCACTTGCTGAAGAAACTAAAGAATCAAATATTAATGTTAACTGCATAATGCCAAGTATAATAGATACTCAAGCAAACCGAAAAACAATGCCAAATGCAGATTTTACCAAATGGGTAAAGCCGGAGGATTTGGCAAATGTAGTATTATTTTTAAGCTCAGACGAAGCAAAGACTATAACAGGAGCTGCTATACCTACCTTTGGAATAGCTTAAATTTTTTATATAAATAATAGGATAAGTTAAACCTAATGAATGAATGAATAATGTGTCCATAATCAAAGAAACATTAGTCTTTGAAAGCTTGGAGCATATGTAGTAAGGTCATATCCAGGCATTAAATGAGATAAAAAAATAATATATATTATTAATTCACGTAGTGGTAAATGAATATAGTATTTTGTACTTAGCGTTCTACACCAAATGCTAATTTTATTGTAGCATGATATTTAGTAATACTACCTGTATTTGGGTCTACTACAGCAGTTTTACTTACAACCTCGAGCCCTGTAATTCCTCGTATTGTTTTAGTTGCCTCCATGAGAGCAACTTCTATCGCCTCATGCCATCCTTTATCAGAACTACCAACAAGTTCTACGATATTTGCTATAGATTCAGACATATTTATTATCGGTTTTTGTAATTATTAAATATTGTTATTGAAAATGTACTTTAACTATGGATATATTAAATGAAAAATTGAGATAAAAGCCATAGCAGCCACCTACCTCATAAGGAGCAAGTAATAAGAAGAGAAAGGCTATGACTTTGAAGATGATATCATCTTATATTTTCCATATAAGATTGTATAATGAATCGGGCTTACAATATTTAAGTGTTGAAAAAAATTGTGCTAGTTTGTTAGTTAATTAATTAATTAATTAAAGCCATAGCCTTCTAAGAATAAATCATTGAAGGCTACAGTGAAGATTAAATTCTTGATTGGTTTATAGGTTTATATTGATATTATCGTATTTAATACTTGGAGATAATTTCATTTCATTTTGTTACCTGTGAAGTTTGCAACGTCATTTCCGTTTTAAAAAATATTTTCTCCTAAATAACTTTGCAGAACCTTTTTTCTCCTCTTTCTTCAGAACCCAATGTGAAAAGACGATTCGGATTCAAGTTCAATATCGTTACTTCTTCGATATCTAATATCGCCAGAATACTCGTTGAATAAGCAATTTCTCCGTGTTTAATATAATGACCAAAAGGTTAATAAATATATTTTTGAAGTACAGTTATGCCAGTATTTTTAGATGTTCACCCTATGCCTTCGATAGACAATGAAAAAGTAGAAGAATTAATAGGTTCTAAGGACGAGTTTGATGTTACCACTATGAATATTCTCTTTAACAGAGAGGCTGATCTATGTTACTGTCTGCAGGAGGCACCCAACAAGGAAGCAGTAGAAAAACATCATTCAAAATTCAATTTGAAATGTGAGTGGATTACAGAAGTAACGATGGCTAAGAAATAAAATAGATCAATATCGCTAGAGTATTAAACTAATTAATTAACTTATTACATAAAACAAAATATGTTATTCATTATTTAAATTCAAAAAAATAAAGGAGTGATTTTTTTACCTTATTTTATTCTCATATTGGTAGTATTCCAGTTGCAATAATTCCGAAAGTTACTGCCCAGATTCCTACTATGATTCCTACTCCAGCCCAGCCTTGAGCCAATTGACTCCAATTTGGCGGAAGTAATCTTTTATTACTTTTATTAAATCTATTTTTGGAGCCTAATGGTAGAGTCATCAAATGTTATATATCGTGATAATAATCTTTATTTTTTGATTAACTATGTCAAGTGACAAAGTTACTTAAAGATAATTTAAAGCCATAACCTTCTATCATCCATGATCGCAATAGTTTTATGGTCTTTATTGTAGGAGATTATGGTATAATAATATTACTGTAAAGATTAGCATTAATATAACATTATTCCAATTTTACATAAGTTTCTTTTTCTTAGTTAATCCGGTCGGTATCATTATTATTGTTGAGATTGGATTTTAGATAGAATGTTAAATTAGTTTTCTCAGCAGAGGAAGTAATATCAAGATTTATTTGGATTTGCTATTACTACTATAATATAACATGCAAGAAGAAAAAGTTGTCTGCCCTATGTGTAAACACCTTGGTTTTAAAAGTCTCGTCTATGAGATTGATTGGAAAAGCCATTTTCAAAAATTTGGAGGATATTATGATGAAAATGGTAACTATATAGAATCGGATATTATCCCTTCTCCTCCAGTAAGTAAAAGTTTTTGGTGCACCTATGGTCATTCTTGGATACAAACTTAACATAATTATTTTTCCAGAGAAAGTAAAAGGAAGGAAGAATTGCCATTTCCTCTTCTTTCACTTTTTCTGACTTGACATTGGTGGTTTATAGGTAAATAATATATATATAAAATCGAAATTATAAACAATTATAATAGATATCCTATTGATCTATATGAAGTTTATAGACGAAGTTTTATTTTAGTTTTAAGTTTATTTATAGGGATTCTAATAGTCTTAATTTTTTAATATAATATTGCTCGAGTAATAATAGATTAATAATTAGTCTTAAGATAACAATAAAATAAAATATATATGTTTATTCTATTGTGAATCTGCTTTATACTCTGCACTAGTCTCTCTATAAGGTTTTTTGGCTAAGGTTTTTACACCTGCTTTTATTTTATCATCTTTTCCTACATCGTCACCTGTTTCAAGTTTTATATCTTTGTCATTATCGTTTGTCATTGTAATTACCATTACGTTATAAACTATTTATTGATTATATTAGATTTTTAAAATTAAGATTAATTTTGGAGAAATATTTAGTCCAATAGATTAGTTACTGATTCATTCT
>Ga0268386_10002175_pt1 | contig 13815 bp, 11 predicted proteins | sample RVTome_15_FD_200260 | JGI IMG/M metagenome (GOLD analysis project Ga0268386, IMG submission 200260) | Soil microbial communities from uranium-contaminated site in the Upper Colorado River Basin, Wyoming, United States - RVT150D86... ...
TGGAGCAACGCTCGTTTCCGAATGTTGCGATGGCTCCGGAGCTAGGTCCGTCCTATTTCGCCGGTGTGGTAGCGGTGAGCGAAGCTAAAGACTTTTGCCACGGTCTACTAGGGATGGACTACTTATGAGTCCTACGGATCCCAGGGTCGAGCTCTCGTCAATTCTGACTCCGATCTATAAATTCTTGTTTCCAATCTTGACGCTCTCCGGCGTTGCTACAGGTATCTTCCTTCGCGTCTGGCTGGTCACAGTGCCGTTTGCGGTTGCGGCGGCAGCAACCATCATGCTGGCCTCTCAGCTCAAGAGGGTGTTTCTTGAGGGCGAGAATCTAGTTGTTACGAACTATTTTCAGTCGTTGCAAGTCCCGTGTGCGATAATCGCTGAGATCCAGGAGCGACGACTCCTTAACATCCGGCCGGTTTGGCTCTTCTTCACAATTCAAACTGCGTTTGGGTATCGAATCGCGTTCATCCCAAGGATGGGCGTGGTGCCGTTTTGGAAGTCGCATCCTGTGGTACAGCTCCTCCGCGAGAAAGCAAGACGATCGTGATTTTCATTCACCCGCAGGTGCCGACAGCGTGCCAAGCATTCTGCCCAATATGAGCCGGTGCTGGTATCTCGATCCTGTGGCTCGTTATGGGCGAGGCACTAGCGAGGCACTCCTATATCAGTCTGCGTCAACGTCGAGACGTTTCCAGTTAGGAAAGTATTTCGAGGCATCCTCCTCTATCCGGTTTTCAAATACTTCCACCATCGAGCTGAGCATGCACGATCTTCTGCCGTGGATTGGTTTGCGATCTCTCTACTACTCGCTATCGTTTCTGCTGTCCTCTCGGCCCTGATTCTGTTCCCCGAGTTGTAAACCTCGGCAGATCCGCATGCAGCGGAGCCGGCGAGCGTGGCTCACAGCGCGACGGGTCGCCGCTTGGACCTTCGTGAGAGTGCTCGGGTACGCGGCCTGGTCCGGAGGCGATTGCGTCGGGGGTAGTCAGGTAGCGACCTCGGGGCGGGCGACCTCCCGCACCGCCGCCGCCAGCTCGTCGGGCACCTCCTCCTGGAGGAAGTGACCGGCCGTGGTATGGGTGACGGGGGCGTCGGGGAAGGCCTCCTGGTGGCGGCGGAGGGCGCGGCCGAGGATCGGATCTCTCCTCCCCCACACCAGCGCGGCCGGGCCCTCGAAGCTCCGCACCCAGGCCTCGCCGCGGCGCAGCGCGGGCACGCTCGGGTGGTCCTCGCCGCCGGGGACCATGCGCGCGAGGGCGAGCGGCCCGGGGCGGTCGCGGATGCGGCGGAGCGGCCAGCGGTAGGCGCGGGCGGTGGTGCCGCGGATCGACGCCGGGTCGCCCTGGACGCGGCCGAGCGCCCAGAGCGGGAAGCCGAGGTCCTGGAAGACGATGTTCGAGAGCAGCGGGATCCGGGCGAAGCGGTGGAACGCCGTGCCGCGCAGGCGCTCCGGGAGGAGCACCGCGGTGTTGGCGAGCACCAGGCCGGCGATGCGGTCGGGCAGGTGCGAGCCGGCCAGCACCGCGATCGGCCCGCCCCAGTCCTGGCCGACCAGCACCACGCCGTCGAGGTCGAGCGCCTCGATCAGCTCGGCGACCGCGCCGGCGTGCCGCTCCAGCGAATGCTCGGACCAGTGCCGGAGCTTGTCCGAGAGGCCGAACCCGAGCAGGTCGGGGGCCACGCAGCGGAGCTCCGGCAGCCGCGCGATCACCTTCCGCCAGAGGTAGCTCCAGGTCGGGTTGCCGTGGACCATCACCACCGGCCGGGCGTCGCGCGTGCCGTGGTCGATGAAGTGGACGAGCCGGCCGGCGTCGGCGCCGCGGCCGAGACGGTAGGCGCGGCGCTCGAACGGCAGCTCGGCGGCCAGCCAGTCCGGCAGCGGCGGAGCGGGCTCGAACCGGCCGACGGCCCCGGCGGCGCCGGCCTCGGTGTTCATCTCGCTCATCCCGTCCTCCCCCCGCGCACCCGGTGCAGGCGCAGCAGGTTGGTGTGCGGGCGCTCGCGGATCGGGTCGCCCATGGTGACCACGATCAGCTCGCCGGGGCGGGCGAGGCCGCGGGCGAGCAGCTCGCGGTCCATCATCTCGATCACCTCGTCGTGGTGGTCGAGGCGGTCGGCGACCAGGTAGGGCTCGACGCCCCAGACCAGGCGCAGCCGGCGCGCCACGTCGTCGCGGTTGGTGAACACCGCGATCGGCGCGGTCGGGCGGTAGCGGGCGATCAGCCGGCCGGTGGCGCCGCTCTGGCTGAACGCGACCAGCCGGGTGGCGCCGGCCTCGCGGGCGGCGTAGACGGCGGCGGCCGAGACGACGTCGGGGATGTCGACCGCGCCGGCCTCCTCGAGGTGGCCGAGAGCGCCCGCGCCTGCCGGGGCGGCGGCGTCGGCGCGCCGGAGGTCGGAGGGGGCGGCCATCGCGCGGCGGCCGTAGTCCTCGGACTCGTCGATGATCCGCGCCATGGTCGCCACCGACTCGACCGGGTAGCGGCCGGCCGCGGTCTCGCCGGAGAGCATCAGCGCGTCGGCGCCGTCGAGCACCGCGTTGGCGACGTCGGTGGCCTCGGCGCGGGTCGGGCGCGGCTGCTGCATCATCGACTCGAGCATCTGGGTGGCGACGATCACCGGCTTGCCGAGCAGCCGCCCGGCGCGCACGATCCGCTTCTGGAGCACCGGCACCCGCGGCAACGGCACCTCGACCCCGAGGTCGCCGCGCGCCACCATCACCGCGTCGGCGGCGGCGATCAGCCGGTCGAGGTTGCGGTCCTCGACCGCGCGAGCGCGCTCGAGCTTGGCGATCAGCGGCACCTGGCCGCCGGCCGCGCGCACCGCGCCGCGCAGCGACGCCAGGTCCTCGGGCGTGGCGACGTAGCTGGCGGCCAGGTAGTCGGCGCCCTCGGCGATCGCGAACTCGATGTCGCGGCGGTCCTTGTCGGTGACCGCGAAGCCGATGTCGCTGTCGGGGAGGTTGATCCCCTTGCGGCTGCCGACCTCGCCGCCGGCGACCACCCGCGCGGCGACCGACCCGCCGCGGCGCGCCCCGATGCGCAGCTCGACGAGCCCCTGGTCGATCAGCACCCGCTCGCCGCGCTCGAGCCGGGCGAGCAGCGCCGGGTCGTCGACCGGCAGGTCGGCGCCCGAGTCGGGCGGGCCGAGCGTCACCTCCTCGTCGGCCGCCAGCGTCCGCGGCGCGGCCATCGCGCCGAGGCGGAAGCGCGGGCCGGTCAGGTCGAAGATCACCGGCAGGTGGCGCCCGGCCTCGGCCGCCAGCTCGCGCGCGATCGCCACCCGCTCGCGGTGCCAGTCGTGGTCGCCGTGCGAGAGGTTGAGGCGCAGGACGTCGGCGCCGGCGGCGAGCAGTGCGCGGAGCGAGTCGCGGTCTGCGGTCGCCGGCCCGACGGTGGCGACGATCTTGGCCCGCCGGCTCATGGCGGCGGAGTATAGAGGCCCGGGCCTCGCCGCGCCCCGAGGTCCGGCCGGCAGAACGCCCCGCGGGGCCGGCGGCTCGGTCTCTCCGCTGATCCGGTTGCCGCCCGTTTCGCGCATCCGTTGTCGGCGGGGCGCGGGTGCGCCGTCGTCCGCCGTCGGTGCGCGTCGCCACCGAACGGCCCACCCCGGGAGACGGTCCGTGGGCCACCTGGGGAGGTGGGCCGGTCTCGACGTCGCGCCGGTATTCTCTTCAAGCATTGCAGGGCTCTGCCGACCGTGGGAGGCCGACCATGAGACGCTCCGGAATCCCCATCGCCTCGCTCCTCCTCGTTGTCCTCGCCGCTACCGGTGCGCCCGCCGGCGCCGAGCTGGCTTCGATGGTGGCGGACCTCAACGTCCGCAGCGGCCCCAACCCCGGGTCCGATCCGGGCCCGTTCGTCCGCCTCGGTCCGCGGGTGGTGTTCTTCGCCTACGGTTCGGGCTCGTTCGACCGACTGCCCTGGGCGACCGACGGCAGCGCCGCCGGTACGCGGCGGCTGCCCGGCGCCCCGCTGGTGCAAGAGATCGGACCTCTGGGAGACGCCCTCCTGTGGTTCGGGTCGGGGTCGCTGTGGCGGACTGGGGGGACGCCGGCGTCCACCGCTGCGCTGGTCGAGCAGGGCGTCGCCAGCTACGACGAGGACGACTACCTCTGGGCGCGTGCCGGCGGGAGGATCTATTTCTTCCGCCTCGGCGGTTCCGGCTGGCAGCTCTGGGCGACCGACGGCACCGCCGCCGGCACCCGAGCCGTCGCCTCGCTGCGGGCGGCCGAGCGGGGGGCGAGGATCGTGGCGCACGGGGGGCAGGTGTTCTTCGTCACCGGCCGGCGGGCCGGCGGGTTCCCAGGCCACGCCCCGCTCACCGACTTCAAGCTCTGGCGCAGCGACGGCACCGCCGCCGGCACCCGCCCGCTGCGCGCTCTGCCGGGCACGGGCGAGATGCGCTCGACCCGGGGCGGGGTGCTGCTGTTCGTCGGCGACGAGCTGTGGGTCAGCGACGGCACCCGCGGCGGCACGCGCCCGCTCTTCGGGGCGTCCGGCGGCCCGCGGTTCGGGCCCGGTCGCCTGCTGCTCGCGGATTCCCTCGGCGGCCGGGTCTTCTTCTTCGACGCCGCCGAACCCGGGACGCTGTGGACCTCGGACGGCACCCGCCGGGGCACCCGGCCGATCGTCTCGGGCCTGACCCGGGTCCACCCCGCGACCGTGGTCCTCGACGCCCGCCTGTACTTCATCGCCGGCGACGGGGAGCGCCTCTCGCTGTGGCGCAGCCACGGCACGGCGGCGACCACCGAGCCGGTGGCGGAGGTCTGCACGGGCGCCTGTTCATTCGGCTTCGACGCCTCCCGACGGTGGCTCGCCGCGGCGGGCGGCCGGCTCGTCCTGGTGGTCGACGACGGCGTGCACGGCCCCGAACCGTGGGTGAGCGACGGCTCCGTTGCGGGCACCCGGCAGCTGCGCGACGTCTGCCCCGGGCCGTGCGGCTCGCCAAGCCCGCTCGCCACCGCGGCCGGCGAGGTCTTCTTTTTTGCCCGGGAACCGTCGCACGGCCGGGAGCTGTGGGCGAGCGACGGCACCGAGGCGGGCACGCGGCGGGTGACCGCCGTCCTGCCGGAGTCGCAGTTCGAGTTCGAGCTCGAGCCGCCGCAGGCCGCTCTGCTCGGCGACCGCGTCGTGACCGCCGGCTGGGACCCTCGCGGCGGTTTCGAGCCCTGGGCTTTCGATCGCACGGGCCGCGGCGGCGCTCCGCTCGGCGATCTCGCCACCGGCGGCGAGCCGGGAGCCGATCCGTCGGAGCTCGCGGCGCTCGGCGGGCGGGTCCTGTTCTTCGCCTGCGACGGCGAGCGGTTCGGCTTCTTCTCGAGCGGCGGAAGCGCCGAGACCACCGTCGAGCTGCTCGCGCTGCCCGAGCCGGGCTGCTTCTCGTTCCGGCTGCCGGACCCCTTCGGCCGGCCGCTGATCTCGGTCGCCGGCGGGCGCGGCTACCTCAGGCTCGGCGATCTGTGGACGACCGACGGCACTCCGGGTGGGACGGTGCGGCTGACCGGTTTCGGGACCGCGTCCGAGCGCAACCGCGTGTCGACCGCGGTGATCGAGGTCGGCGGCCGTGCGGTCTTCGGGGTCGGCTTCGGGACCGCGTCGAGCCTGCAGTCGACCGCTCTGTGGGTCACCGACGGCACTGCGGCGGGGACGCACAGCCTCGGCCTGCCGCCGTTTTCCTCCTTCCTGCTCCTGCCGGCGGCGGTGGGCGGTCGGCTCTACTTCTGGGCCGCCGACGGCGGAGGCGGTCCCGGCGTCTGGACGCTCGACTCGGCGCTGACTGCGGTGACCCGCCTCAGCGACCACTCCGAGTTCCGCTTCCCGCGGCTGCTCGCGCCGGGCTTCGTCGGCGCCGGGGACCGGGTCTTCTTCCTGGTCGAGGTCGAGATCCTCGAGGGCGACGTCGCCCACCGCGAGAACCGCCTGTGGCGCTCCGACGGCACGCCGGAAGGTACGGTGGAGCTGCCGGCGCCGATCGTCGGCGGCAGCGCCGGCGTCGCCCAGTTGCCGACTGCGATCGCGGCCGTGGGCGAGACGCTGCTGCTGTTCACGGACGCTCCGAACGCTCCCATCACGTTGCTGTGGGCCGACGACGGCACCACGCAGACTCCGTTCACGATCGCCATCTTCGGTGGCCCCGCCGTCGTCCAGGAGATTCTCCCCCGCGGCGACGAGGTCCTGTTCCTGCTCGACGTGCAGGTCGGCGGCGCGACCCGGCGCAACCTCTACCGCACCGACGGCACTGCGGTCGGCACCCTCCGCGCTGTCGATCTCACCGTCGCCGGCGCGCCGGCTGCTCGCGGCATCACCGCCGCCGGCGGTCGCCTCTTCTTCTCCGGCGGCAGCGCCGCGGTCGGCGGCGAGCTGTGGACCAGCGAGGGCAGCCAGACCACGACCCGCCGGCTGCAGGAGATCGCTCCCGCCGCCGCCGGCTCGGGACCCGAGGGGTTCACTGTCGCCGGTTCGCACCTCTTCTTCACCGCCGACGACGGGCTGCACGGCCGCGAGCTGTGGAGCCTGTCGCTCGACGACCTCGAAGCGCCCTGCCGTCCCTCGGCGACCGCGCTCTGCCTGGGCGACGGACGCTTCCGCGCGGAGCTGTTCCGCCAGGACCGCCGCGGCGAACGCGGCGCCGGCCGGGCGGTGGCGTGGAGCTCGGCCGCGGGTGCGTTCTGGTTCTACGACTTCGCCAACCCGGAGGCGGTGGTGAAGGTGGTCGACGGCGGCGCGGTCAACGGCTCGTTCTGGCTCTTCTACGGCCCGCTGACCGACGCCGAGATCGCCCTCACCGTCACCGATCTGGAGAGCGGAGACAGCCGGCGCTATCCCCAGCATCCGGGCGCGCTGGGGCCGTTCGCCGATCTCGCCGCCTTTCCGAGCCCTCAGCCGGCCGGCTCGGCCGCCGGCGCCGGCGAGCCGGACGCCCCGCCGCCGGCCGCCGTCTTCGGGCCGGCGGATGCCATCTCGGCCCCCCTCGGGGCGCCCTGCCTCCCCGCGACGCACCGCGTCTGCCTCCACGGCGGTCGCTTCGCGGTCGAGCTGCACTGGCGTGACCCCGAGGGCATCGAGCGCCCGGCGCGGGCGTTCGCGCACGGCGACCGTGCCGGCTTCTTCTCGTTCTACGGCCAACGCGATCTCCAGGCGGCGCTCAAGATCGTCGACGCCCGGCCGATCGGCGGCGGCTTCTGGCTCTTCGCCACCGCCCTCACGCACCTCGAGTACACCCTCACGGTCACCGACAGCGAGACCGGCACCGTCCATTCCTTCCCCAAGCCGGCCGGCGAGCTTTCGCGCCTGATCGATCTGACCAGCCTGCGCTGACGAGCCCGCCCGGCCCGCCCGCGCGCGTTGCAGCCCCGGGACCGATCCTCTACCATCCGCCCCGAAGCGGAGGTGAATTCCCGATGTTCGACGGTCTGCAAGGCAAGCTCCAGGAGGTCTTCCGCCAGCTCAAGGGCGAGGGCAAGGTCAGCGAGGAGGCGCTGGCGGCGGCGCTGCGCCAGATCCGGCTGGCGCTGCTCGAGGCCGACGTCCACGTGCGGGTGGTGCGGCCGTTCGTCGAGCGGGTGCGCGAGCGGGCGCTCGGCGCCGAGGTGCTCGAGAGCCTGACCCCGGCCCAGCAGGTGATCAAGATCGTGCGCGACGAGCTGACCGCGCTGCTCGGCGAGGAGGGCGCGGAGCTCGAGCTGCGCGGGCGGCCGGCGGTGGTGCTGCTGTGCGGGCTCCAGGGATCGGGCAAGACCACCACCGCGGGCAAGCTCGCCCACCGGCTGGCCGCGCGCGGGCGGCATCCGGTGCTGGTCGCCGGCGACCTCCAGCGCGCGGCGGCGGTCGAGCAGCTCGTCCAGGTCGGCGCCCAGGTGGCGACGCCGGTGATCGAGCCGCGCTCCGGCGAGGCGGTGCCGGCGCTCGCCGAGCGCGCGGTCCGCGAGGCGCGCGCGCAGGGCCGCGACACGCTGATCTTCGACACCGCCGGCCGCCTCCACGTCGATCAGGCGCTGATGGCCGAGCTGTCGGCGCTCGCCCGCCAGCTCGAGCCCGACGAGATCCTGTTCGTCGCCGACGCGATGACCGGCCAGGACGCGGTCGCCAGCGCCGAGCGCTTCGCCGCCGACCTGCCGCTGACCGGGGTGATCCTGTCCAAGCTCGACGGCGACTCGCGCGGCGGCGCGGCGCTGTCGATCCGCACCGTCGCCAGGGTGCCGATCCGCTTCGCGGGCGTCGGCGAGAAGCCGGCCGACCTCGAGCCGTTCCACCCCGAGCGGCTGGCCTCGCGGATGATCGGCATGGGCGACGTCCTGAGCCTGATCGAGCGCGCCGAGCAGGGCATCGACCAGGCCGAGGCCGAGCGGCTCGCCCGCCGGCTGGCGCGCCAGGAGTTCACGCTCGAGGACCTGCGCGACCAGCTCCGCCAGCTCCGCCGCCTCGGGCCGCTGACCCAGCTCCTCGAGCTGATGCCGAAGTCCGGGCCGCTCAAGGGGCTCGACGCCGGCCAGGTCGACGAGCAGCAGCTCGTCAAGGTCGAGGCGATGATCAACTCGATGACCCCGCAGGAGCGCCGCCAGCCGCAGCTCCTCAACGCTTCGCGCAAGCGCCGGATCAGCCGCGGCTCGGGCACCAACGCCCAGGACCTCAACCGCCTGCTCAAGCAGTACAAGGCGATGCGCAAGATGTTCAAGGGCGTGCGCGGCAACTGGCTGCGCAAGGCCCTGGGCGGGGTCTGAAACCGGACCCACGACGTGAGCCGGGGCAGGCCTTGACATCTGACTTACGCTCTATTACCGTCAGTGTACAGATCGGGTGTACCTCGGCGAGATCGAAGGGCCCGCATCGAGCGGGCCCCGGATCGGAGGCGCCGGCCCCGGAGGGAAGGAGGGAGAGACGAGATGACCAGCTTGTCCTGCGAACCCGGAGCCGGCGGCGCCGGCCCGGTCCGCCCGCCGCTGCGGGTGTTCACCGAGGAGGCGCTGGAGCGCCTCCGCCGCGCCGACGAGCCGCCGACCGCGGCCGAGGCCGAGCTGTCCGGGCCGTGGCGGGTACGCGAGCTGCCCGCGGGGGGAGACTTCGGCGTCTTCCGGCGCGGCGACGAGGAGGCCGGCGACCCGCCGCTCGCGCGCTTCGGCGGCCGCCACCTGGCGCTGCTCGCCGCCGCGGCGCTGCCCGGCCTCGGCCGCGCCACCGGCTTCCGGGTCGGCCCCGAGGCCGGCGAGGCCGGCTACCCGCTGCTGCGCGAGGGGATCGAGGTCGGCGCGCTCGGCGTCTTCCTCGCCGACCTCGCCCCCGCGCTCGACGCCCTCGAGGCGCTGCTGCGCTCGCCCCCGGCCCTCGCCCTGCTGCTCGAGGCCGCCGGCCCGACCGCGCTGGAGCGCGCCGGCCGCGAGCTGGGGCTGAGGCTGGTGACGGCGCCGTCCTGAGCGAAGCCACCGCGGGCGGGCGCGGGAGAACCAGCCGCGCTCGCTCCCGGCGGGCCGGGCGTGGTACTATCCGGCGTTCCGTACGGCCCGGCGCGCCGCGAGTGGCGCTCCCGAGCGCCGCGCCGGGCCCCGCGGCCCGGGTTCCATGGAACCAACCCCCAGCGGCTCTGGGAGGAAGTGATGCTGAAGATCCGTCTGCGCCGCATGGGCGCACGCAACGCCCCGTTCTACCGGGTCATCGTCTCCGACTCGCGCCGGGCGCCGACCGCCTCGGCGGTCGAGGAGGTCGGCCACTACGACCCCCGGCGCCAGCCGTCCGAGATCCGGATCGACCGCGACCGGGTCGACTACTGGACCGCCCGCGGCGCCTCGATGTCGGAGACCGTCAAGAAGCTCCTAGCGCGGACGCCGGCCGCCGGCGCCGCCGAGGCCGAGCAGGGTGCCTGATCCGTCCGCACCGCTCGAGGAGCTGGTCCGGCGGATGGTCGACCGCCCCGAGGACGTCGATCTGGCGGCGGTCGAGGAGGGCGGCACCACCGTGTTCGAGCTGCACCTCGACCCCGAGGACCTGGGCAAGGTGATCGGGCGCCAAGGGAGGACCGCCGCCGCCCTGCGCACCCTGCTCGACGCCCGCGGCGCCCTCGACGGCACCCGTTACGACCTCGACATCCTCGACTGAGTGGGTCACCCAGCCCGCTGGCTCGCACGGTGAGCAGCCACGTTGCGGGTCCCGGGGCGGGGCCCGCCGGAGCCGGCCGTGACCGATGACGCGGGCCGCGTGCTGGTCGGCCGGATCGTCCGCCCCCACGGCGTGCGCGGCGAAGTGGTGGTCGAGGTGCTGAGCGACAATCCCGAGCGCCTGGCGGCGGGCAGCGAGCTGGTGGTCACCGCCGGCGACGATCCCGACGCGCCGCCGGCGCCCGCCGGCGCGCCGGCGCCCTCCGCGGGCGGCCCGGCGTTCCCACCGGGCTCGCCGCCCGCGGTGCTGCGGGTGGCCGCCAGCCGCGCCCAGCGAGGCCGCGCCCTGGTCGAGTTCGAGGGCGTCGGCGACCGCGAGGCCGCCGAGCGGCTGCGCGGCCTCGGGCTGGCGGTCGAGCGCGCCGCGGTGCCGCCGCCGCCGGAGGGCACCTGGTACCACTTCCAGCTCCTCGGCTGCCGGTGCCGCGACGTCGCGGCCGGCGATCTCGGCGAGGTGATCGAGGTGGTCGAGGACGGCGGCGGCCTGCTGCTGGTCGTCGACGACGGCCGCCGGCGGCTGCCGGTGCCGTTCGTCGGCGTGTTCCTGCGCCGCGTCGATCCCGAGGCCGGCGTGATCGAGGTCGAGCTGCCGCCGGGGCTGATCGAGACATGCGCATCGACGTCGTAACCATCTTCCCCGAGCTGTTCGCGCCGTTTGTGGCCACCAGCCTGGTCGGCCGGGCGATCGAGCGCGGGCTGCTCTCGGTGGCGGTCCACGACCTGCGCGGGTTCGCCGCCGACCGCCACAAGAGCGTCGACGACGAGCCCTACGGCGGCGGCGGCGGCATGGTGATGACGGCGCCGCCGTGGCTGGCGGCGGTCGAGGCGGTGACCGCGGCGGCGGCGGCCGAAGACCCCGCCGCGCCGGCGCCCTGGCGGGTGCTGCTCTCGCCCCAGGGCGCGCGGCTCGACGACGCCCGGGTGCGCGAGCTGGCCGGCCGCGGCGCGCTGCTGCTGCTGTGCGGCCGCTACGAGGGGATCGACGAGCGGGTGCGCCGGACCGTGGTCGACGAGGAGCTGTCGATCGGCGACTACGTGCTCTCGGGCGGCGAGGTGGCGGCGATGGTGGTGATCGAGGCGGTCAGCCGCCAGATCCCGGGCGTCGTCGGTCTGCCCGAGTCGGTCGAGAACGACAGCTTCCGCCGCGGCCTGCTCGACCACCCGCACTACACCCGGCCGCCCGAGGTCGCCGGCCTGGAGGTGCCGCCGGTGCTGCTCTCCGGCGACCACGCGGCGATCGAGCGCTGGCGCCGCCGCCAGGCCCTCGCCGCCACCCTCGACAAGCGCCCCGACCTGCTGTCCGCAGCCCGCCTGACCGAGCAGGAGCGCCGCGAGCTGGCGGCCCTGGAATCCCAACGCGGCGACTCGCCAGGGAAGCCATGAGCCGTCCCGAGCCCGGTGACAGCAGGATACGCGCCCACAGGCGCGCGGCGGCGAAGCCGCCGACTCGGGGGAGGGGCCCCGCAGGACCGCGCTCCTGCGGGGAGGGGGGTTGGAACAACCCCCCTCGATAAACCTTGCGCCCGGACGGGCGCGTACGAAATAATCACCGACCCGCCCACATCGAGCGGCTTCCCCGGGCGGCAGCGCCGGTCGGTGGGACTTCGAGGAACGAACCATGAACAAGCTGCAGAACGTCGAGAGCCCGTACCTGCGCGACGAGGTGCCCGAGTTCCGCCCGGGCGACACGGTGCGCGTCCACGTGCGGGTGATCGAGGGCGACAAGGAACGCATTCAGGTCTTCCAGGGAGTGGTGATCGCCCGCCGCGGCGGCGGCTCCCGCGAGACCTTCACCGTCCGCAAGATGTCCGGCGCCGTCGGGGTCGAGCGGATCTTCCCGCTGCACTCGCCGGTGATCGACAGGATCGAGGTCACGCGCCAGGGCAAGGTGAGGCGGGCGAAGCTGTACTACCTGCGCGAGCTGCGCGGCAAAAAGGCGCGCATCGAAGAGCGCCAGGAGTAGCGCCGGGGCCTCCAGGCGGTCCCGGGAACGGGAACCGGACGCGCCGGCCCTCCTCGCCGTGCCGGACGGCGCGGCCGGCGGCGCCGGCGGAGGGAACGCGGCCGTGACCACGATGGCCGACCTGATGGCAGAGGCCCTGCGCCTGCGCCTGCTGTGCGGGCTGGAGGAGCGCCTCGCCCAGGCCGGCTACGCCTCGGTCGCGGGCGTCGACGAGGCCGGCCGCGGCGCGCTCGCGGGACCGGTGGTGGCGGCGGCGGTGGTGCTCGACACCCACCGCCTGGTACCCGGCGTCGACGACAGCAAGCTGCTGCCCGCCGAGGAGCGGGCGCGCCTGGCGGTGGCGATCCGCCGCGCCGCGCTGGCCGCCGCCGTGGTCGCGGTGCCGCCCGACGTGATCGACCGCATCAACATCCTCGAAGCCACCCGCCGGGCGATGCGCCTGGCGCTCTCCCGCCTGCGCCCGGCGCCGCTGTGCGCGGTGATCGACGCGGTGCCGCTCAAGGGGCTCGGCTTCCCCTGCTTCCCGGTGGTGCGCGGCGACGCGATCAGCTACTCGGTGGCCTGCGCGTCGATCCTGGCCAAGGTCGAGCGAGACCGCATGATGGTGGCGCTCGACGCCGAGCACCCCGGCTACGGCTTCGCCCACCACAAGGGCTACGCGGTGCCCGAGCACATCGGGGCGCTCGCCGACCTCGGGCCGTCGCCGGTCCACCGCCTGACCTTCCGCTCGGTGCTGCCGCGCGCCGGCGAGGCCTTCGGAGCGCTGTGATGGCGGGTCGCCGCGAACAGGTGGTCAAGACCGCCGAGAAGCTGGTCGCGCGCGGCAAGATCGAGGCCGCGATCAAGGAGTACCGCAAGGTCCTCGGCGATCAGCCCAACGACACCAACACCCTCAACCGGATGGGCGACCTCTACGTCCGCGACGGGCGGCCCGACGAGGCGATCAAGCTGTTCAATCAGACCGCCGGCGCCTACACGGAGGACGGCTTCTTCGTCAAGGCGATCGCGATCTACAAGAAGATCCAGAAGCTCGATCCGAACCGCCTCGAGGTCTACGAGAAGCTGGCCGACCTGTACCACCGCCAAGGGCTGACCAACGAGGCGCGCAGCCAGTACCAGGTGGTCGCCGAGTGGTACCTCAAGCACGGCAAGAGCGCCTCGGCGCTGTCGATCTTCGAGCGGATGGTCGACCTCGAGCCGGGCGATCCCAGCCACCGTGCCAAGCTCGCGGAGCTGTACCAGGAGCAGCAGCTCACCGACAAAGCGATGGCGCAGTACCGCTCGATCGCCGAGCTGATGCTCGACCACGGCCGCCCAGGCGAGGCGGCCAAGGTCTACGAGCGGGCGCTCGATCTCGACGCCCGCGACCTCGGCTTCGTCACCGACGCCGTGCTCCGCCTGCGCGAGGCCGGCGGCACCGCCGCCGCCGCGCACCTGCTGGCGGTGGCGGTGGAGATCAACCCCGAGGCCGCCTCGGTGGCGCGCCTCGCCCATCTCGAACGCGGCGGGACCGGAGTCCGCACGGCGCCGGCCAGGGCCGAGGCGCCGGCGGCGGCCGAGGCGGCGGCGCCCCAGGCCGCGCCGGCGGTGCCCGAGGCGCCGGAGGAGCCGGCCGCGGCGCCGGAGGTCGAGGCGGCGCCGGACGTGGATCTGGCGGCCGCGGCGGCGGCTGCGGCGGCGGAGGCTGCGGCGGCGGAGG
>Ga0268386_10002176_pt1 | contig 13814 bp, 13 predicted proteins | sample RVTome_15_FD_200260 | JGI IMG/M metagenome (GOLD analysis project Ga0268386, IMG submission 200260) | Soil microbial communities from uranium-contaminated site in the Upper Colorado River Basin, Wyoming, United States - RVT150D86... ...
AGCGCGCATCGTGCACGCGCATCAGCTCCTCATCGGTCACCTCGCGACAGGGCGGCTCGACCAGCGCTTCGCCCGCCGCGTCGCGGACCCCCGCGGCCACCGCCAGCCGTCGCTCGGGCCGCTCCGGGTGGCCGGGGGCGTGGTGCGCATCCATGGCCGCATCGGTGAGCAGCCAGATGGGGCCGTGGCCCATCACCGGCCGAGGATGCGGATGAGCTGCAGCGTCGCCTCGAACAGGCCGTACATGACGACCGCCAGCGTGGCGGAGCCGATGACGATGTCGCCGGGGGTGATCACGACTGCGAACAGCACGATCAGCAGGGCAACGAACCGGCGGCGGCGCGACAGGAAGGCATACGACAGGATCCCGAGTCGGGCGAGCAGGTAGAGGATGACCGGGAACTGCAGAGCCAGCCCGAACGCCAGCAGCAGGGTGGTGACGAAGCTGATGTAGTCGGCCAGCGAGAGGAGCGGTTGGACGTCCGGCAGCGAGAAGTCGAGCAGGAAGTTGATCGCCACCGGGATCAGCAGGAAGCCGAGCCCGAGGCCGGCGGCGAAGAGCACGATCGCCACGATGAGCAACGGCCAGACGAGGCGGCGCTCGGAGCGCGTGAGCCCAGGCGTCACGAAGGCCCAGATCTCGAACAGGATGATCGGCATCGCCAGCGCCAGCCCGACCATCAGCGCGACCTGGATCTGCACCCCGAACGCCTCGCCGACGCCGGTCTGGATGAGCTCGGCGCCCTCCGGCAGCGGCGACCGGAGCAATGTGATGATCGGCGCGGCCAGGTAGAACCCAACGATGGCGGCGAGCAGGATGGCGACGGCCACCACGATGATCCGACGGCGGAGCTCCTCGAGATGCTCGAGGAGGCTCATCGTCACGTCCTCGTCGGCGGGGGTCACCGGGGCAGGCGTCAGCGGCGTGGTGGACGTCACGTCATGCAGCGTCGCGGCGCGACGCCATGCTGCCTGGGCGGGCCAGGGTCAGCGGTCCGAGGTCTCGCCGGCGGGCTGGTCGTCCTTGGCGGGACGCTTCGGCTCGCCGCGGACCGATTCCTCGAGGTCGGTGGAGGCCTTGCGGAACTCGCGAATCCCCTTCCCGACCGCGTTGCCGATGTCGGGCAGCTTGCCGGGGCCGAAGATGATCAGGACGATCACCAGCAGCAGGATGAGCTCCATCGGTCCGGGAACCGGCATTACTCTCGAGAACCTCCGCTAGGAGCCGCGGCAGCGGCACTGGTTCCCGAGTGTAGCACTGCCTCGCGCATGCGGGCGCGAAGCTCGCTGGCGGCCGTTGCGGCGGCCCGTTGCCAGTCGCCTCCACCCGACGCCTCGGCGATCCCGCGAGAGACCGAGACGACACCGGGCGCCCACGCGCCGTTGCACGCCTGGACCGCCGCGGTCAGGTCCCCACCCTGCGCCCCGACTCCCGGGACCAGGAATCCCGGTCCGGGCACCGCCTCGCGTACGCGGGCCAGCTCGGCGGATGCGGTGGCGCCGACCACCAGGCCGACCCGGCCGTCGGTCCAGGTCGCGGCCACCCAACGGGCCACGGCCAGGTACAGGGGATCGGTCCCGGCGCCCAGCTCCTGCACCGATGCCGCCGACGGGTTGCTCGTGCGAGCCAGCACGTAGACGCAGCGATCCGGGTATGCGAGGAACGGCTCGATCGCGTCCTCCCCGAGATACGGGCTGAGGGTCACCGCATCGGCCTCGAGGTGGCCGAGCAGGCCGGCCGCGTAGCGCTCCGCCGTGGAGCCGATGTCGCCGCGCTTCGCGTCGAGGATGAGGTAGAGGTCCTCGGGCACGTCGCGCCGCAGGCGCTCGAGCGCCGCCCAGCCCGCGGATCCGAAGGCCTCGAAGAAGGCAACGTTGATCTTGACCGCGGACACCTCTGCCGCGGCCGCTTCCAGCACCCCGCGCGTGAACGACTCAACGCCATCGAGGTCGGCGTGCAGGCCATCCGGAAGCCGGCCCGGGTGCGGGTCGAGCCCCAGGCAGAGCGGCGAGCCCACCCGCTCGGCCCGGGCGCGCAGGCGATCGAGCGGCGTCATCCGGCGTGGGCCAGCTTGCGGGGCGGGAGGCGACGTGCGACGAGCGGGCTCACCGAGGCATCGGCCATGTCGAGGACGCGGAGCCGGAGGCGTGGCATGCCGCCGAACGTGTCGCGCTCGAGCGTGCCGACGAGGTCGAGTGCCGCCCCGGCTTCGGGGAGCGCTCGCGTGACCTCCCAGCCGAATGCGATCGCGTCGAACGTCTCGAGGCCGCGCAGCATGCGGAGGGCGACGTGCGACTCGCGCGCTCCCACGCGCCGGGCATCGCCGACGCGGAACCCGGTCACCGCAATCACCGGCTCCACGTGGCCGGGGCCGTACGGCGCCAGCCGCTCCAGCTGCTCGGCGATCTCCCAGTCGAGGTGCCGGGCGGTGAGGACCAGGTCGACGACCTGGCGGCCGGGGCGCTGGCGCTCGCCTGCAACACCGATGGGGAACGGGCGAGGAAGCGCGCCGAACGCCTCGACGAAGGCGGGCCACGAGTCCGGCAGCAGGCTGAACCCGCCGGCGGCGGCATGGCCGCCGCGCTTCGTGAGGTGGACGTGGCACGCCTCGAGCGCCGCGGCCACGTGGAAGTCGACCGGCGCACGGACCGATCCGCGGACCTCGTCCCCCACCAAGGTGGCCGCGGCCACCGGTCGGGCGAGGGCGTCCGCGAGCCGCCCGGCGACGAGGCCGACCAGGCCCGGCGCCCAGGCGTCGTCGCGGACGAGGAGTGGCGCGACCCCGGGTGACGCGTCGGCGAGCGCGTTGGCCGCGTCTACGGCCTCGGTGGTCAGGACGCGGCGACGCTCGTGCACGCGCTCCAGCTCCTCGGCGCGTTCCTCGGCGCGCATCGGATCCTCCTCGAGGAGGAGCTCCATGGCGAGCTCCACGTCGGCGATGCGGCCCGCGGCGTTGATGCGCGGCACGACGCCGTACCCGAGATCGCGGGCGGTGGGCTGCCCCGGTCGCTCGCACGATCGCCGGAGGAGCGCCCGCAGGCCGGCGTGATCGGTCCGTGCCAGCTCGTCGAGTCCCAGGCGGACGATGGCGCGGCTCTCGCCCGTCATCGGCGCCAGGTCGGCCACCGTCCCGATGGCCGCGATGGCCGCCAGGCCATCGGTCGACGCACCGTGGCGCGCGAGGAGCGTCGCGGCCAGCTTGTAGGACAGGCCGGCGCCCGTGAGGTCCTGATCGGGGTAGGCGCAGTCGGCGCGATGCGGATCCACGACCGCCACCGCGCGCGGGAGGTCCGCCGGGGGCAGGTGGTGATCGGTGATCACGACGTCCATGCCGAGCTCGCGGGCGATCTCGACCTCGGTGGCGTTGCTGATCCCGCAGTCGCAGGTGATCACCAGGCGCACGCCGTCCTCGGCGAGGTGGCGGAGGCCGTCGGCCGAGAGCCCGTAGCCCTCCGCCATGCGGGACGGGACGTACCGCACCGGGTCGACCCCGAGGCGACGGAGCGCGGTGACCCACACCACGATGGCGGTCATGCCATCGGCGTCGTAGTCGCCCCAGATGGCGATCCGCTCCCCCGCCGCGATGGCCGCATCGATCCGATCGAGGGCACGATCCGCATCGGCCATGCGGGACAGGTCGTGGAGCGCCCCGGCGCCCGCCTGGAGGAAGCGCTGGAGGCCGTCGTCGTCGGTGAAGCCGCGACGGGCCAACAGGGTGGCGACCGGGCGTCCGAAGCCCGCGAAGGCCGGCGGCTCCGGCACGGGCTCGGGGAGCAGCCACTCGAGGCTCGGGACGATCACCCGATCATGGTAGCCGCGGGCGATGCCGCCCCGCTTACCGTTCGGTTACCAGGCCGCGTGTCGGCGACGCCCTATCGCGCCCTGCCGGCGGCCGACCGCGCGTCCCACTCGACGAGGATCTGGCTCGCGTTGAAGATCGACGAGTAGGTCCCCGCGAGGATGCCGATGAGCAGGGCGAGGGTGAACGTGGTGATCGTCGGCGGGCCAAGGAGCAGCAAGGCCGCCAGCGGGACCACGACCGTGAGCGACGTGATGATCGAGCGGCCGAGCGTCTGGAGGATCGAGTGGTTGACGATCGCCCCGAACGGCTCGCCGGTGTGCCGCACGCGGTTCTCCCGGATGCGATCGAAGACGACGATCGTGTCATGGACGCTGAAGCCGATGACGGTCAGCAGCGCGGTGACGAAGAGCGCGTCGAACTCGAAGTTGAAGAAGTAGCCGAGCATCGCAAACACGCCGACCACCAGGATGACGTCATGCAGCAGCGCGGCGATGGCGGCGGTGCCGAATCGGAAGCCGAACCGCATCCAGAGGTAGGCGAGGATGAACAGCTCGCCGACGACGATGAGGATGATCGAGCTGCGGATGAGGTCGGCACCGATGATCGGTCCGATGGTGCGCACCAACTGCGGCTCCCCGGCGCCGAACTCGGCCTGAAGGTCGTCCTGGAGCTCGGCGAACTCGGTGCCGGTGGCCACCACGGGCGCCTCGGTCGGCTCCGGAGTGGGGCTCGGCTCAGCCGATGCGGATGGCGCGGCGCTCGCATCGGGCGAGGCGCTCGGCTCCACGGAGGCATCGGGGTCTGCGGATGGCGATTGGGCCACCGATGGCGCGGCCGTCTCCGGCGGGATGAGGTCGATCGGCTCCGTGCGAATGCGGAGATAGCCGTCGTCGAGGGCAGTCACCTGCGGATCGTCGTAGCCCGCATCGACCAGGTACGCCTCCACCTCGCCGGCGGTGGGCTCCTCGGCGTAGCGGACCTCCCACTCGGTGCCACCGGTGAAGTCGATCGATGGACGCAGGCCGCCGAGGAAGATGAACAACAGCCCGGGCAGGGTCAGGAACGCGCTGATCGCGAACCAGAGCTTGCGCTTGCCGACGATGTCATACATCGGTCAACGCTCCACGTGGTAGAGCTCGAGCCGGCGGCCCCAGCTCGTGCGGGTGACGTAGCGGAGCATGACGCGCGTCACGGAGATCGCGCTGAACATGCTCACCAGCACGCCGATGATGAGCACCAGGGCGAAGCCGCGGACGACGGTCGTCCCCTGCCAGTAGAGCCAACCGGCGACGAGGATGCTCGCCACGTTGGAGTCCACGATGCTCGACCAGGCGCGGTTGAAGCCCGCCTCGATCGCCGGACCCAGCGACTTGCCCGCCCGGATCTCCTCCTTCATGCGCTCGAAGATCAGCACGTTGGCGTCAACCGCCATGCCGATGCTGAGGATGAACGCGGCCACGCCGGCGAGCGTGAGCGTCACGTGAATGGTCCGAAAGAGCGCGTACACGACGAGCGTGTAGAAGATGAGCGCGATGGCGGCGAGCAGGCCGGGAAGGCGGTAGTGCGCCACCATGAAGACGAGGACGAGGAGGAGGCCCACGCCACCGGCGACGAGCGCCTGGACCAGGAAGTCGGCGCCGAGGGTCGGGTCGACCGACTCGACGCCCTGCTCCTCGAGCGAGAGCGGGAGCGCGCCGAAGCGGAGCGTGTTGTAGAGGTTCGTGCGCTCGACCTCGTTCACGGCGTTCGCCGGGCCGACGGTGATGATCGTGGTGCCACCGCAGATCGGGCTCTGAATCGTCGGGGTGGTGATGACTCGCCCGTCGAGCGAGATCGGTCCGGGCCGCCCCTGGTTGGCGGTGGTGAACTGGCACCAGGTGTCGCTCGCCTCGCTGCTCAGCGCGAAGGAGACGCCGATCTGGTTCCCGGAGCCGACGTCGGGGGCGACGCTGCCCGGCTGGATCTCGCCGCCGTTGAAGAGCTCGCGGACGGCACCGGCCTCGAGCAGGGTGCCGATGTCCTGGTTCTCCGTCAGGCTCTGGCCCTGCGGGTCGATGAACTGGAGCTGCCCGGTGGAGCCGACGAGGTCGCGCACCTGGTCCTGGTCGCTGACGCCGGGCACCTCGACCGTGATCCGTCGCGATCCGTCACCGGCGATCTCGGAGCGCACCTGCGGCTCGGTCACGCCGATGCCCGCCACGCGGCGCTCGATGATGTCACGCGTCAGCTCGAGGTCCTCTTCGCTGACCTCCTGGCCCTCCTGCGGGACCACCTCGAGCGTGACCCGCAATCCGCCCTGGAGGTCGAGGCCCAGGACGGTCCGGAACTGCGCGCCCAGGATCTCCTTGGGCAGCCAGTCGAGGCCGAGCGTCGTGCGCGGCAGGTTGATGAAGATCGCCACCAGGGCGATCACCCCGATGACCCAGGGGGCGATGCGGCGCCAGGTCATGCTCGGTCAGCGTTCCTCAGGACGTTGAAACTCGCGCGAGCGCAGGGCGTGCGGACACGGAACACGCCGCGTCGTCGCGGCGGGCGGCGCAAGTATAGCCCGACCCTCGATCAACTGCTGCAGGCCGCGGTCAGGCGAGCATGCCCTCGCGGGCAAGGTGCGACTTCAGGCGTTCCGCCAGGTCGTGGCTGATCCCCGGCGTGGCGGCCACCTCCTCGACCGATGCCTCGCGGATGCGGCGCACCGAACCGAATCGCTTGAGGAGCGCCTTCTTCCGCCCCGGCCCGATGCCCGGGATCTCGTCGAGCTCCGAGCGCAGGGCCCGTTTGCCGCGCACGTCGCGGTGGTAGGTGATGGCGAACCGATGCGCCTCGTCCCGGATGCGCTGGACGAGGTAGAGCGCCTGCGATCGACGGCCGAGCACGACGGGCGCCGGCCGGCCCGGCAGGTGGAGCTCCTCGAACCGCTTCGCCAGGCCGGCCAGCGGCACGTCGGTGATCCCAAGCTCGTCCATGACCCCGACCGCGGCCGAGAGCTGGCCCTTGCCGCCATCCACGATGACGAGGTCGGGGACGGCCCAACCGGTCTCGCGCGGCCGCTCGTCGGCCTCGTCCGGGTCCCCCTCGGGCGCCTCGTCGGCCCCCACCGCGGCGAGCGAAAGCCCACCGGTCTCGCGTCGCAGCTTCGCGACCCGGCTGAACCGGCGTCGGAGGACCTCGGCCATCATCCGGAAGTCGTCGGGGGTCTCGCCGGAGCGAATCCGAAACCGACGGTACTGCTTCGGCTCGGGCTTCCCGTCGATGAAGACGATCATCGATCCGACCGCGGAGGTTCCCTGGATGTTGCTCATGTCGTAGCACTCGATCCGCTCGGGGACGCGAGGCAGCCCGAGGGCGGAGGTCAGCTCGGTGAGGGCCTCGTCGCGCCGCTCGGCATCGGCCATCCATTCGGCTCGCTCGCGCTCGAGCGCCTCGACGGCGTTCTGCGTCGCCAGCGCCACGAGCCGTCGCTTCTCGCCCCGCTCGGGGACGGTGACCGTGACCCGGACGCCGCGACGGTCCGCGAGGTAGGCGGCCAGCTCATCGGCCTCCGACGGCATCGTGGGAGTGAGCAGGGCGCGCGGCAGCGCATCGGTGCTGGCGTAGTACTGCTGGAGGAAGCTGCCCAGCACGTCGCCATCGGTGGCGTCACGGGCGCCCTCGACGATGAAGTGCTCGCGACCGATGAGCTTGCCGTTCCGCACCTGCATGACCTGCACGCAGGCCTCGTCCTCCGCGCGTGCCAGGCCGATGACGTCGTGTTCCGCCCGACTGAAGGCGGCCATCTTCTGCTGCTCCATCGTCCGCTCGACGGCCCGAAGCTTGTCGCGAGCGGCGGCCGCCTGTTCGAAGCGGAGCGCGTCGCTGTGCGCCTCCATCTCCCGGCGCAGGTCCGCGGCGATCGGCTCCTGGCGGCCGTCGAGGAAGTCGACGATCTGCCCGATCGTCTCCCGGTACGGCGCCTTCTCGATGGCCTCGATGCACGGCCCCTGGCAGCGGTTGATGTAGTAGAGGAGGCAGGGTCGCTCCAGGACGCGCCTTCCCTCGGGAATGTCGAGGTTGCAGGTCCGGAACGGGAAGATCTTGCGCAGCAGCTTCAGCGTCTCGTCGACGCTCGAGGCCGATGCGTACGGGCCGAAGTACCGGCTCCCGTCGCGAGAGAGCTTGCGTGTCCGGACGATGCGCGGGAAGTCCTCGCCCAGCGTGATCTTCACGAACGGGTAGCTCTTGTCGTCGCGCAGCCGGATGTTGAAGCGCGGCCGGTGCTCCTTGATGAGGTTCGACTCGAGGAGGTACGCCTCCGAGACGGTGTCGGTGACGATGGTCTGGACGTCGGCAACCTCGGTGACCATCCGGGCGATGCGCGCGTCCTCGGGACCGCGAGCGGCGAAGTAGGAGCGGACGCGGCTCCGCAGGGAGTCCGCCTTGCCGACGTAGAGCACCCGCCCGTCGGCGTTCTTCATCAGGTAGACGCCCGGCTTCGCCGGCAGCCCGCGCAGCACGGCGCGCAGCTGGTCCGGAATGGCGCGCTGCAGGCTCATTGGCGCCGCTCCGCGTCGAGGCCCCAGTAGGCGATCCCCTCCCCGATCTCGTCGATGCGACCGAGCAGCCGATCCAGCCGCCACGAGGTGGCGGCAATCTCGTCACGACCCAGCCAGCCGACCTCGGCGATCTCGCCGAACTGTGCCGACAGCTCGCCGCCGATGAGGCGGCCGGCGAACACGAAGCTCACGTTGCCGCGCCGGTGCGCGTCGATCAGGAGGAGGCGGTCGACGGTGACCTCGAGGCCGGTCTCCTCCCGCGTCTCGCGGGCGGCGGCGTGGTGCGGGGTCTCGGCGCGTTCGACATGCCCGCCGGGAAGCATCCAGCCCGGACCGAGGTAGGTGGTGCGGACGACGAGGATACGGCCGGACGCATCGGTGACCAGGACGTGGGCTCCCTCGGTGCGCCGGTATCGGCCGCCGAACAGGCCGGCAAGCTCGAGGATCACCCGGATCAGCAGCCGGGGGAGGTCGACCAGGCCGATCCGTCGCCTACGGCGCATCCGGCATCGGGCTCTCGATCGGCTCCGCCAGCCCGGCCTCCAGGTACGCGCGGATCGGCCCGTAGGACCCCGGCCCCGTCCAGCCGGTCGGGACGAGGATGTATTGGCCGATGGTGTTGGTGGTCGCGGTGAGCACCGGCCCCTCGGTCAGCTCCAGCCGCCGGTCGCTGTTGAGGTGCCCGGACAGGAGGAAGAGGTCGACCACCGACAGGTCGGTGCGGACGCGTCCTTCCATGGCGTCCATGAGCCCCAGGCCGGGGCCGATGGCGCCGATGCCGCCCTCCCCCAGGCTCCCGCGCAGGGCGCTGATGATGCGCGCCTGCCGGACCGATCGCGCGAAGTCGGTCGACTCGTCGACCACGCTCGTGTAGCGCGCTCGCGTGTAGGTGAGCGCCTCGTCGCCGTCGAGCGCGAGCAGCCCCTGCTCGAAGCACCCCATCTCCCAGCGGCCGGCGAAGTGGAACTCCTCGATCGTCGTCCAGCAGAAGCGGGTCGGGTTGTCGATCGTCACGCCCCCGACGGCGTCGACCATCTCGCGGAAGCCCTCGAAGTCGATCGTCAGCCAGTGCTCGATCTCGAGACCCGTGACCGTCGAGACGACCTCGGCGAGCCGCTCGGCGGCGCCGTCGACGGTGCCCGTCGTCGCGTGGCCCACGGCGAACACCTCGTTCACCTTCCCGTTCTGCGAGAAGGCGTCGACGCCCTCGATCCAGAGGTCGCGCGGGATCGGGATGGTGGTGGTCGTGTCCGTCTCCGGGTCGATCGAGAGCACCTGGATCGAGTCGGCAAGGTACGCGCCGTCGTGGTCGGCCCCGCCGTACCCGACCATGATCACGTTCACGCGGTCGCTCCCGTTCAGCGGACCGAGCAGAGCCGTGGAGACGAACGGCGTGTCGGTGACCGTGGCATTGAAGGCCGCGGCGCGCGTACCGAGCAGCACGCCGCCGGCCACGAGCGCGATCACCGCCACCAGCAGGATCCAGCGGACGGTGCGCAGGAAGCCGCCCCGGCGCCGCGGTTGCTCCTCGCGCAGGGCGCGCCGGCGCGGTGGGCGGCGGGCCGTGGCCTGGCGGCGCCGATCCGAGCTGGAGCGTCCGCCCGATCGGATCAGCTCGCGGTCGTAGGGGACGGTGTCGTCGCCGCGGGCGTAGGACGCCTGGCGCCTCACGGTGTGCTCATGCTGGACAGGGGCTCCTCGAAGGCTCGGGACATCGGGACGGGATGATACGGGGTCCCCCGGTAATCCGCCGATGATCGGCTGGTAAGCGGTCTTGGCCATCATCGGCGCATGGCGATCTCCGCGGCATCTCACCTGGACCTCGACGCGATCCTCGGAGCGCTCGACCCCGAGCAGCGGGCCGCGGCGATCCTTCCCGACGGGCCGGCTCAGATCATCGCCCCGACCGTGGTTGTCGACTCCGGCTAGGTAGTCCCTGCGAGCTCGATCCCTCGAGCTTCAGCGCCGCGTTGGATACGACGCACAACCAGAACCGCCAGCAAAGCAGATGCAGCGTGCAACGCATCGGCCACGGTACTGGCGGTGACATATGCCGACCAGGCGTCCAGGGTCTCTCCTGGATGACGCGGCCAGGGAAACGATCCGAAGTGTCCGGCGTAGATGTTCACCGGAATGTACGCCGCCACCAAGCCCGCGACCCACGCGAGCCACCAACTGGTCACGAGCGCCGCGCCGCCCTGGGATCCCTCGGGTCGCGTGCGCGCGTGGAGATCGGCCACAACCCGCATCGGCATGACGAGGTTGGCGAGCGGCACGAACCACCACCCGATTGCCCATCGTGGTGATGTCAAGGGACGACCCCCGCCGAGGGGGAGCACGTTCTCGATCGAGCGGCTCAGCCAGGCAAGGAAGCCGATCGTGGTCAGGACGAGGCCTCCCAGGAAGAGGCAGGTCATCGTGGTCGTCAACAGCTGAGCGCGCTCGATCTCAAGTTCGACGGAAACTCCCGCCTTCAGCTTGGCGATCAACCAGAAGGCGAAGATGTCGAGCAGCGCTGTCGCCAAGGCGATGAGCGCCATCGCCGCCAGAAGCGTGATCGTCACATTCGCCCGCATTGCCGCGGACCGATATGGGCGTCCCGACATAACTGCTCTCACCACGTCCAACCGCTCTGCAGTCCTCGTTCGCCGAGGTTGAACCGTCGTCCTTCTCGGATTAGAGCACGCCAAGACTGCGGAGGGCCTGCGGTCCGCGGCAGCGATCCACGGGTGACGTCCCCCACAGGACCGGCTCCGGTAGGTCTGAGGCGGCCGTGCACTAACGCACGGCGTGGGTGAGACTCACCCCCCTCCTCGGCCGCTGTCTTGTTGAGCAGGATCGAGGAACCGAACCCGGTCAGCTCCAATGTCACGCACCAGGTCGGTGCGGTTGTAGCGGTAGCTACAAGGGCGAGCATATAAGCCCAGCCCCGATCTGCTGTGCGCGCTCTGGAACGGCCGAGCGACCTCCCGCCGTCCATCATTCGCGCTGCGCTCGCCCGTGCTCCAGAGCGTCCGCATCGCCGTGTCTGGCAGGTCAGAGGCATCTGCCTGGATCGACAGGGTCAGGAGCGTCGTGTCGCAATTGCTGTCGAGGCCGGGATCGGTGATGAAGTAGAGGAACTCATTGGCTTCCACGGTCGTGTCCAGCGACAGGTCCTGACGGCCGCCTGCGGGAATGACGAATCGCTCCAGGGTGTGCGCGCCATAGTCGATCCAGAAGACGATACCGCCCTCGATCGCGGCGCAGTTGGTGTCGGTCACCTCCACCGTCCCCTGGACCGTGACGTGGCCGCTGATTGGGCTGCGCCAGCCGAGGATCGCGCTGCGCACTCCGGATCCATTGCCGCCATAGCCGTGCAGCAGGAGTCGCCGCTCACCACTCAGGTGTGCGACCAGGAGGTTCACGAACTCAGGACTGTCCCATTGCTGGCGCCCTGCGTCGATGCTCGAGTAGTGCGGCAGCAAGGTATACCGATCCGGGTCATGGTCGAAGTCGGCACTTGCGAGGTAGCTCCAGACTCCGTCTCTCCCGTACGAATCCGGGCTCGGGTTGACCTGCCCAGGAGAGGGGCGGAAGTCGGCCACAGGGTCCCAGACGAGCGTTCCCAAATCCTGGGCTTCGGCCGCGGGCGGCATCGGAGACGTCGCCTGCGCGGGTGGCGCCTCCCCTCGACGCTCGACCAACGGCGCGGCGGCCACGCGCCCCGACATCGATGGAGCGACCTGGCCGGCGACCGGCTGGGCCGATATCGCTGCGGCCAGCGTGGCCAAATAGCCTACGGCAATCACGGCGGAACCGATGATGGTTACCAGCTGCTGGTCGCTCCTCGGGCGCGAGTGATGTCGCATGGCGGCATGCTACGACAGCGCGGCTGCGGAATAAATGCGGCGAGCCCCGGCCCCGCCGCTGATGGCGCGCCGCACGGAGGTCGCCCGCAAGCGGATCGTCCCGCGCTGATCATCCCTCGGAGATTTCGGTCACGCGCGGCAGCGTGATGCTCACCCTCCGGGCCGGAGCGCCAGATGCCGGCTTCCACGTGCCGCACGGATCGATCGTCCGGCGACCACGCCCGTTGCTCGTACATGAGTGAAGGCACGCCCAGGTCGGGAAGCGCACCTCCTCGTCGTAGGTGAAGGGGTCCATGGTCGGGAACTCGCCGCGGCCCGAACCGTGCCACCGGCCGACGAGGAAGGCGATTGGCGAGGCCATGCGCTCGACTGCACCGCCTCCGTCCAGCCGCACGGGTAGACTCGGCGGCCATGGCAGCCGGCTCGGTCGGCGCGGTAAGCGATCGTTGATCGCCCAGTAAGCGGCGTTCGCCATCATCGACCGATGACGATCGCGCCATCGGCCGCCGCACGGGCAACTGGGGGCCTGCTCGCGTCGCTCGATCCCGAGCAGCGGGCGGCCGCGATGCTGCCCGACGGGCCGGCCCAGGTCATCGCCCCGGCCGGCAGCGGCAAGACGACCACCCTGATCGCGCGGCTCGGCGTGCTCCTCGGCCGCGGTATTGCCGCCGATCGGATCGGCGTCGTCACCTTCAATCGCGACGCCGCCGCCGAGCTGTCGGCCCGCATCGCCAGCCGGCTCGCCCCGCACGTGCCCGGCGCCGAGGCGATCGAGGTCCGGACGTTGCACGCCCTTGCGCGGCAGATCCTCATCGATGCTGGCAGGCCGGTACGGCTGCTCCCCGACCGTCTCCCGCTGCTGCGCGCCGCGCGGCGGCGGGCGCTGGCCGCGCTGCGCGTCGCCCCTGACGGCGAGGATCCTCCACCCGAGCCTCCCGATCCGGCTGCGCTCGACACCATCGTCTCGGCCTGGAAGATCGAGGGACGCCCGCCACCTTCGGACGCGGCGAGCGCGGTCCGTGGGTTCCAGGCCCTGATGGATGTTCGCGGACTCATCGACTTCGACGACCTGGTGGTGGGTGCGGTGGCGGCACTGGAGGACGACCCACATCTTCGCAATCGATGGCAGGCGCGCTTCAGCAACCTGTGTGTCGACGAGTTCCAGGACGTCGATGCGGCCCAGCTGCGGCTCGTGCGGCTCCTCGCCGCGCCGCAGGACAACCTCTTCGTCGTTGGTGACGACGACCAGACGATCTACGCATGGCGGCTCGCGGACGTGCGGAGGATCCTTCGCTTCTCGGCCGACTACCCGACCGCACGCCGCGTGATGCTGGCGACGAACTACCGATGCCCGCGCCCGGTGGTCGAGGCTTCCGCGCGCCTGGTGGCCACGAACCGCGAGCGATTCGACAAGCCGATCCGGGCGCCCGAGTCCGCCCCGGCGTCACCCGCCGCGATCGGTGCCTGGGACCTCTCGGATCCCGAGTGGCCGGCAGGCATGGCACGGTTCGCCGCATCGGAGGACGGTGCGGGTCGCTCCTGCTGCTTCCTCACCCGCACGCGGTCGGAGCTCACGCCCGTGATGCTGGCGCTCGTCCGTGCCGGCGTGCGCCACGCGGCAGCCGTCGAGC
>Ga0268386_10002177_pt1 | contig 13808 bp, 14 predicted proteins | sample RVTome_15_FD_200260 | JGI IMG/M metagenome (GOLD analysis project Ga0268386, IMG submission 200260) | Soil microbial communities from uranium-contaminated site in the Upper Colorado River Basin, Wyoming, United States - RVT150D86... ...
AGGCTATCCGGATACAGGTTCCCGACCACATCCTCGCGCGAGAGGCTGTCCGGCTTGGTTTCACGCTTTGATCCGAAGACCATGCTCTCCTAACCTCCTCAGGTACGGTCCGGCGACGGCCTGGGCACGGTCCGTGCGCGATAGGGTCGTTACAGGGATCGATAGCCTAGCAGCAAGTTGCCATCGGAGGTAGATCCGAGCCGACCGCTCCCGCAGGACGCGTACCAGCCACCATTTCAGGCCCTGGCCACCCTCGAGCGGGACGCCAGGGCGATGATCGCCCCGGCGACCGGGATCACCAGCAGGCCCGCGCGCAACCCGGCCGCCTCGCTCAGGAACCCCACCACCGTCGGCGCGACGAGGAAGCCGGCGTAACCGAGGCTGAAGACGTACGAGGCAGCCCGCCCGGCGTGCGCGCCGGATCGCCCGGCGGCCAGGCTCAGGATCAGCGGGACCGTGAACGAGGAGCCGAGCGCCGCCAGCGCCATGCCCGGGATCGCAAGCGCCGGCGCGGTCGCGGCCAGCGCCAGGGCCATGCCTGTCAGCGTCGCCAGGCCCGCGATGCCCAGGGTCGTCGCCGCGCCCAGGCGGCCGGCGACCGCGGCACCGACCAGCCTGCCGCTGAGCATCGCGACGTGGAAGACGGCCGGCCCGAGCGCTCCGACGAAGGCCCCCGCCCCGAGCTCGTCGCGCAGGTAGATGGCCGACCAGGTCTCGAGCGAGCCCGAAGCAACGAAGCCGATGGCGGCGAGCAGCGCGAGCGGCAGCACCGCCACGGCGATGCCGCGCGGGACCGCACCCGTGCTCGCGGCGACCGCCCAGTGACCGCGGCTCGCCACCGCCGCCGCCAGCAGCAGGGCGCCGATGAGGACGCCGTACACCAGGGTGAATGGCAGTCCGGCGCCGATCAGCGAGCCGGCGGCCAGCGCCCCGGCCACGCCTCCGGCGCTGAACGATGCGTGGAGCAGCGTGAGGCGCGCGGATCGGCTCCAGCGGGCGTCCCCCATCGCCACGCCATTGATGCCGACGTCGTAGGCGCCGCTCCCCGCGGTGATGAAGATCACGCCGACGACGAGCACCGGGATCGGCGGCAGCGTTGCCACGAGCGCCAGGCCGCTCGCCATGACGAGCGCCGGCACCCCGATCCCCCACGCCGCGCCCACGCGATCGAGGAGCCGTCCGCTGGCGAGCATCACGGGCAGCGCGACCGCGAAGCCGGCGGTGATCATCGCCCCCAGCGGCCCGCTCGAGAGCTCGTAGTGCGCCGCCAGATCCGGCAGCGCCGTCAGCCACGCCCCCCAGTGGACGCCGAACAGGATGAAGGTGAGCGGAAGGAACCCCGCGGGGCGGCGCATCGGCGCATTCTGCCCTGCGGCGGGTCTAGAATCGGCGCCAATGCCGATCCACGTCAGCCAGCACCCGCTGGTCGCCCACAAGCTCGCCATCCTGCGCGACAAGACGACCGAGCCAAAGCAGTTCCGCGAGCTCGTCCGTGAGCTGACCTGGCTGCTCGGCTACGAGGCAATGGCCGACCTCGCCACGGCGCCCCGCGGGATCGAGACGCCGCTGGAGCCGATGATGGCGGCCAGGCTCGAGCCGCGCGTCGGCCTCATCCCGATCCTGCGCGCCGGCCTCGGCATGGTGGACGCGATGCTCGAGCTGTTGCCGACGGCCGAGGTGTGGCACATCGGCCTCTACCGCGACGAGCGGACCCTGAAGCCGGTCGAGTACTACAACAAGCTGCCCGATGCCGCGACGGTGCAGGTCTGCCTGGTGCTCGACCCGATGCTCGCCACCGGCGGATCGGCGGCCGCCACCATCGACATCCTCAAGCAGTGGGGCGCGGCACGGGTGAAGCAGGTCTCGCTCATCGCCGCGCCGGAAGGCGTGGCCACCCTGCGAGATGCCCATCCCGACGTGGACGTGCACGTGGCGGCGCTCGACTCGCACCTCAACGAGCGCGGGTACATCGTGCCGGGCCTCGGGGATGCGGGCGACCGGCAGTTCGGCACGTTCGCCGGGCCTGCCTCAGAGCCGGGCCGGGATCCGGACGACGAGACGGCCGAGGTGGTCCGCCACCTCCAGCGCAACCTCGTCAGGGATGCCTGACCCCCGACGAGATCCCCGGGCAACGAAATGCCCCGAAGAAACCGCCGTCAGACCGTTGATGCAATCGCTGGTGCCGTTGGCTGCCCCTTCGGGACGACGTCACTGTACCGATGCGGCGAGCGCCGACGCAATAGCCGTTCTCCACGACCTTCGGGTCGATCCGGGTACTTATCCACATGTTATCCCCAGCGGTGGACATTGACGCTGTTTGACACCCGCTTGACGAAGACGTCCTAGGATCGCGGTCATGAGCACCGATACCGCCCAGCGCCAGCGGATCATCTTCGTCTGCACCCACAACAGCGCCCGCAGCCAGATGGCGGAGGGCATGCTCCGCGCGTGGGGCGGCGACCGCTTCGAGGTCTTCAGCGCCGGCACCGAGGCGACCCTGGTCCGGCCCGAGGCCATCGAGGTGATGCGCGAGGTCGGGATCGACCTCACCGGCCACACCAGCAAGACCCTCGAGCCGTTCATGGGCGAGGCGTTCCACTGGCTGATCACCGTCTGCGATCAGGCCCGGGAGGCATGTCCCACCATCCCGGGCGTGCGGCAGCAGGCCCACTGGAGCATCGACGATCCATCGGCCGTGGAGGGTGACGAGGCGGCGCGGCTCGCCGCCTTCCGGGTGGCCCGCGACCACCTTCGCGACCGGATCCACATCTTTCTGCTGGCGGCGGGCCGCGACGACCTGCCGGCCCCTGCCTCGACCCGCATCGGCGACCAGGGCTCGTAGGACCCCTGCTACCCTCGCGGCGTGAGCCGCAGCGTCCCGGTCTGTCCCCATTGCGTCGAGGCCGATGAGCAGCCGATCGTCTGCGACCGGTGCTCGTGGCGCTGGTACGCCAACCCGAGGCCCGCGGCGGCGGTCCTCGTCGAGCGGCTCGCGAGCGGCGGCCAGGTCGAGATCCTTCTCCTGCGCCGCGCCGTCGAGCCCGGATCCGGGGCCTGGGACCTGCCGGCCGGCTACCTCGACCCGCACGAGTCCTTCGAGCAGGCCGCGCTGCGCGAGACCCGCGAGGAGTCCGGTCTGGCGGTCGAGCTGGCCGGCCTGGCCGGCGTGTACCACTCGCCGGCGGCCAATGCGGTGACCGCGGTCTTCCGCGCCCGTCCGATCGAGCCGGTGAGCGTGCGGCTGGACTTTGAGTCGAGTGAGCACGCCTGGGTCTCGCGGCCCGACGTCCCCGGCTGGCTGCCGCGGATCGCCTTCCCGTCCATGGCCCAGGCCATCGCCGACTGGGCCCGGTCCGCGGACGACATCGCATGACCGCCACGCCCGCCCTGGAGGCGAGCGGCCTGACCCGTCGATTCGGCGAGGTCACCGCCCTCGAGGACGTCTCGTTCTCGATCCCGGCGGGCCAGGTTGTCGGGCTGCTGGGCCACAATGGGGCGGGCAAGACGACCACGATCCGCCTGCTCAACGGCCTCCTCTCCCCGAGCTCGGGCTCCGCGCGGACGCTGGGCCGCGACCCGTGGGAGGAGGGCCCCGCGGTGCGCGCGCGCTCCGGGGTGCTGACCGAGACGCCGTCGCTCGACGAGCGGATGACCGCGCGCGAGGCGCTCCGCTTCTGGGCCGAGCTGTGGAATGTCCCGCGCGAGGAGGTCACCGGCCGCATCGACGACCTGCTCGAGCGGTTCGAGCTCGCCGGCCGGGCCGATGACCGGGTGGGCGGCTACAGCCGCGGGATGCGCCAGCGCCTGGCACTGGCGCGGACCCTGCTCCACGATCCGCCGCTCCTCTTCCTCGACGAGCCGACGGCGGCGCTCGACCCGATCGCCTCGATCAACGTGCGCGACATGGTGCGCAGCCTGGCCGCCGGGCACGAGCGAACGATCCTCATCTGCACCCACAACCTCGCCGAGGCGCAGGAGCTGTGCGACCGGGTGATCATCCTGCGCCGCGGCCGCATCGTGGCCGACGGCACGCCATCGCAGGTCACCGATGCCGCCTCGATCCCGATCGGCGTCGAGATCGAGGTCGACCCCGATCATGCCGACGACGCCCGGCGTATTGCGGCCGCCCGCGCCTCCGGCGGAGCGACGGCCGCCGGCCCGGGCCTGGTGCGGGTCGAGGGACTCGCCCGAGAGGCGGTCCCTGCCCTCGTCGCCGAGCTCGTGGCGACCGGCGCGGCGGTCTACCGCGTCAGCCCCGAGCAGGTGACGCTCGAGGCGGCGTACGTCGCGCTCTACGGCGACGCCGAAGGCGAGGCCGAGGCATGAACTGGCGGGCCATCCGGGCCATCGTCGTCCGCGACCTGATGCTGGTCATGCGGGCTCGTGCCGTCTTCCTGCCGCTGATCGTGGTGCCGGTCCTCCTCTTCGTGCTGATGCCGGCTGCGGCGGTGATCGCGATCCGCGCGGGTGGCGAGGCGCTCGAGGAGTTCGGCCCACTGCTCGAGGTGCTGCCGCCGCAGATCACCGATGCCCTCGGCGGCGGGCCGCTGGAGCGGCAGATCCTCGTCTACCTGCTCGAGTACCAGTTCGCGACCTTCTTCCTCATCGTGCCGATCATGGTCTGCGCGGTCATCGCCGCCGACAGCTTCGCCGGGGAGAAGGAGCGCAAGACGCTCGAGGCGCTCCTCTACTCCCCGACCAGTGACCGCGAGCTGTACCTGGCCAAGCTGCTGGGGCCCCTGGCCGCGGCGATCGGCGTCTCGATCGTCAGCTGGGCGCTCTACGTCGTGGCGGTGAACCTGCTGGCCGGCGACGATATCGGCCACCTCGTGGCGGTCAGCCCGCTCTGGCTCCTCATCCTGGTCTGGCTCGGCCCGGCGGTCGGGGCGCTGGCGATCTCGGTGCTCGTCGTGGTCTCGGCGCGGGTGCGCGGCTTCCAGGAGGCGTACCAGCTCGGCGGCGTGATCGTCCTGCCGGTGGTGGCCCTGGTGGTCGCACAGCTCGCCGGGCTGCTCGTCCTGGACGTGCGGCTGGCGGCGGCGCTCGGCGCGATCGTGTGGGCGATCGCCGGCGCGGTCCTGCTCATCGCGTCGCGCGGCTTCCGGCGCGAGCGCCTCCTGCGGCAGGTCTGAGCGGCTTGCCCGGTCGCCTGCGCTACACTCAATCGACCCTCAGCCACAGGAGACCGATGCCCGACTCTCCCGTCACCGTGGCCGTGACCGGCGCCGCCGGACAGATCGGCTACGCGCTCCTCTTCCGGATCGCGTCAGGCCAGGCCTTCGGTCCCGACGCCCCGGTCCGCCTCCAGCTGCTCGAGCTCGAGGCCGCCCTTCCCGCCCTCGATGGCGTGCGGATGGAGCTCGAGGACTGCGCCTTTCCGCTGCTGACCGAGATCGTGTGCACGTCCGACACCGATACCGCCTTCGCCGGCGCGAACTGGGCGCTGCTCGTCGGCGCCGTGCCGCGCAAGCAGGGCATGGAGCGCAAGGACCTGCTGAGCATCAACGGTGGGATCTTCACCGGGCAGGGAGAGGCGATCGCCCGCAACGCGGCCGACGACTGCCGGGTGCTGGTCGTCGGCAATCCCTGCAACACGAACGCGCTCATCGGCTCGACCGCCGCAGCGCGCCACGGCATGCCGCGGGACCGATGGTTCGCCATGACCATGCTCGACGAGAACCGCGGTCGATCGCAGCTGGCCACCAAGGCCGGCGTCACAATCAGCGAGGTCCGTGACCTGGCGATCTGGGGCAACCATTCCTCGACCCAGTTCCCCGATGCCTGGCACGCGGCCATCGGCGGCCGACCGGCGGCCGAGGCGATCGCCGACGACGCGTGGCTCGAGGGCGAGTTCATCGCCAACGTCCAGCAGCGCGGCGCCGAGATCATCAAGGCCCGCGGCCAGAGTTCCGCGGCCAGCGCGGCGAACGCGGTGATCGACACCGTGCGCAACGTGGCTCGACCGACCGGGGAGCAGTTCAGCTCCGCCATCGTGGCACCGGGGTACGGCGGCTACGACGTCCCCGAGGGCCTCGTCTTCGGCTATCCGCTGCGCGCCTCGGCGCCGGGGAGCGTGGAGATCGTCCCGGGCATCGAGCACGGCGAGTTCGCGCGCGGGAAGATCGAGGCGACGACGGCCGAGCTCCTCGAGGAGCGGGCCGCGGTGGAGGACCTGCTCGGATGACGACCGACGCCACGACCGGGGTCGAGGCGGCCAGCCTGCGCATCGGCGACGAGACGATCGACCTGCCGATCGTCCGCGGGACGGTGGGCGACGGCGCGCTCGACATCGGCAAGCTCCGCGGCTCGACGGGGATGATCACCCTCGACCCGGGCTTCGGCAACACGGGCGCGTGCACGAGCGCGATCACCTTCCTCGACGGCGAGGAGGGCGTGCTCCGCTACCGCGGCTACCCGATCGAGCAGCTCGCCGAGCACTCGACCTTCCTCGAGGTCGCGTACCTGCTCATCTGGGGCGAGCTGCCGAGCCGCCAGGAGCTCGATCGGTTCGTGGCCGAGGTGACGCATCACACCCTGATCCGCGAGGAGATGCGGCACTTCTTCGACTCGTTCCCGGCCGACGCCCACCCGATGGCGGTCCTCGCCTCCGGCACGGTGGGCATGAGCACCTTCTACCCCGACAGCCAGAACATCTTCGAGCCCGACGCGGTCGAGATCACCATCAACCGCCTCATCGCCAAGCTCCCGACGCTGGCCGCCTGGTCGTTCAAGAAGGCGATCGGCCAACCGTACGTCTACCCCCGCAACGACCTCGGCTACGCGGCGAACCTGCTGCACATGATGTTCGCCGTCCCGTCCGAGGACTACGAGGTCGACCCGAAGGTGGCCGAGGCGCTCGACCTGCTCCTCATCCTCCACGCCGATCACGAGCAGAATGCGTCGACCTCGACGGTGCGCATGGTCGGCAGCACGCACGCCAACCTGTACGCGTCGATCAGCGCCGGGATCAGCGCGCTGTGGGGTCCGCTGCACGGCGGCGCCAACGAGGATGTGATCAACACGCTCGAGCGGATCGTCGCCGACGGCGGGGACGTGCAGAAGTGGGTCGACAAGGCGAAGGACCCCGACGACACGTTCCGCCTGGCCGGCTTCGGGCACCGCGTCTACAAGAACTTCGACCCGCGCGCCAAGATCATCAAGCGCGCCGCCGAGCGCGTCCTGGCCGCCACCGGCGCCGAGGGCGACCTGTTCGAGGTGGCCCAGCGGCTGGAGGAGGTGGCGCTCAACGACGAGTACTTCGTCAGCCGCAAGCTCTATCCGAACGTCGACTTCTACTCGGGCCTCATCTACCGAGCCATCGGATTCCCGAAGAACATGTTCACCAACTGCTTCGCCATCGGCCGCCTCCCCGGCTGGATCGCGCAGTGGAAGGAGATGCTGGAGTCGCCCGCAACGAAGATCGGACGGCCGCGGCAGGTGTACACCGGGTCGGACGCCCGCGACTACGTCTCGATCGAGCAGCGCTGACCGCGGCGACGTGAAGCTGACCATCCTCGGGCGCTCGCCCGCGTCGCCGAACCCCGGAGAGGCCTGCGCCGGCTACCTTGTCGAGGGTGGCGGCGCCCGCGTGCTGATGGACATCGGTCCCGGCGTGGTGGCTCAGCTCCTGAAGCGTCACCATCCAGACGAGCTCGACGCCGTGATCGTCAGCCACATGCACGCGGATCACATGCTCGACCTCGCCACGCTGCGCTACGTCTACCCGTGGCGTGCCCGGCCCCGCGAGCAGCGGCTGCGCGTCGTGCTGCCTCCCGGCTCGGCAGACCAGATGCTGGACCTCGCTCGAGGCGTCGGCAGCGCCCGGCACTTCGAGGACTCGTTCCGGCTGTCCGAGCACGACGGCTCCGCGGCCTTCGCCTTCGACGGGATGTCCCTCACGCCGATCGAGACGGAGCACTTCATCCCCTGCTGGGGCTTCCGTACCGAGGCGGACGGCGCGCTGCTGGCCTACACCGCCGACAGCGGCCCGTGCGACAGCCTGCGGACCCTTGCGGATGGCACCGATCTGCTGCTCAGCGAAGCCACCCTCCGCTCGGTGGAGGAGGATGCGCAGCCTCCCGAGCGACGCGGCCACCTGACCCCGGCCGAGGCCGCGGAGACCGCGCGGGTCGCGCGCGCCTCGAGCCTGGTGCTCACGCACCTTCCCGTCGACGGCGACGGGTCGTGGGCGCTCGAGGCGGCCTCGGGCGTCTTCGACGGCACGATCGCGGTGGCGGAGCCGGGCCGAACCTACGAGGTCGGCGGCTAGGACTCCGTCGTCACCCGCGCCCGGGCGATCCATCGGTCGGCCGCCCAGGTGGCGACGGCCCACAGCTGGCTGAGCACGAGTGCCATGGCGGCCATCAGCGCGGCCCCCAGCAGCGCGCCCGCCCCCGGCAGCGCACTGGCCATGAGCATCGCCGCGCCGGCGATGAGCGCAGCAACGATCGCCACCATGACGAGCGCGATCTTTGCCGCGGTGAGCATGAACCAGCCGAGCGTGTGGCCCTGGGCCCGGCCCGCCAGCCACAGGACGCACGGGCCGGCGGCGCCGGCCAGGCCGGTGTAGAACCCGAAGCCGCCGAACAGCGCGCCGATCCCGAGCCGCTCGCCGCTGACGATCCACACGAACAGCCATGCCCCGACGAGCGTCGAGAGCGCCCCGACGCCGATCAGCCAGATGAGCAGGATCGTCGCCGTGCCGCTGGAGAGGCGCTCGATGAGCTCGCCATCGGCACCCTCGACGAACTCCGTCGGGCCATCCTGGCGGTCGGGCGTCTCGATGGTCACGGCGCGGAGGTGCCGAATGCCGCCTCGAGATCGGACCGGAGGTCCTCGACCGCCTCGATCCCGACGCTCAGCCGCACGAGCGACGGCGGGACGGCCAGCGGCGAGTCCGCCACCGATGCATGGGTCATCGGTGCCGGCACTTCGATGAGCGACTCCACCGCCCCGAGGGACTCGGCGAGCGTGAAGAGCCGGGTGGCCCCGGCGAGGGCACGGGCCCGGTCCTCCCCGCCGCGGAGCTCGAAGCTGAGCATCGCGCCGGGCAGCCGCATCTGGCGAGCGACGAGCTCGGCGGCCGGATGGCCGGGCAGGCCGGGGTAGTGGACCGCCGAGACCTCAGGCCGGTCGAGGAGCCAGCCGGCCAGCGTGGCCGCGTTGGCGCTCGCACGCTCCATCCGAACCGCGAGGGTCCGCAGGCCGCGCATGACGAGGAAGCAGTCGAAGGGGCTCGGCACCGCGCCGGCCGCGTTCTGGTGGAAGCGCAGCCGCTCGGCCAGCTCGTCGGAGCGCGTCGCCACCAGGCCGCCGATGACATCCGAGTGTCCGCCCAGGTACTTCGTCGCCGAGTGCAGCACGAGGTCGGCGCCGAGCTCAAGCGGCCGCTGGAGATACGGCGTGGCGAAGGTGTTGTCGACCACGGTGGTCGCTCCGGCGGCCGCGGCCAGGCGGGCCACCGCCGCGATGTCGACGATCTTGAGCAGCGGATTCGAGGGCGTCTCGATCCACACCATCCGCGGCGGCGCCTCGCCGGCGAACGCGGCCGCGACCGCGCCGAGGTCGCGGAGATCGATCGCATCGGTCTCGATGCCGTAGCGTCGCCAGACCTTGTCGGCCAGCCGCCACGTGCCGCCGTAGACGTCGTCGCTCATGAGCAGCCGGTCGCCCGGCTCGAGCAGGTAGAAGACGTTCTGCGTCGCCGCCAGCCCCGAGGCGTAGGCGAGGCCGTGCGTCGCCCCCTCGAGCGCCGCGATGGCGGCCTCCAGGGCGCCGCGGGTAGGGTTGCCGGAGCGGCCGTACTCATAGCCGCCGCGCAGGCCGCCAACCCCGTCCTGCTTGAAGGTCGTGCTCATCTGGATGGCCGGCACCACGCCGCCGGTGTGCGGGTCAGGCTCGGCGCCCGCATGGACGGCGAGGGTCTCGAATCGGTCAGTCATACAGGCGCCATTCTGGCACGACGCCCGCCGGAGATCAGGACTCGTCCAAGGGCTCCGCCGTGAGTGCTCCCTCCCACTGCAGCAGTCCGTCCGCCATGAGGAACGGATCGAGCTGCAGCGGATGTGGATCCTGGAGCTCGCACTCGACGGTGATCCCCGCCACCACGCGGGTCGACGTCCCCTGGCCGAAGGCGAGGAGGGAGTGCCGTGTCGGCGCCGTGAAGAGCGCGTCGCGCGTGCCGAAGATGCGGATGAGCTCCGACTCCCCGGCGAGGATGACCGAGGAGGACCAGCCGAGCGGGACCGTCAACGCCCGAAAGAAGTGTCCCTGGAGCACGATCGGCTGCACATCCGAGGGGCTCACGTCGGCGACGACCTCGGTCAGGTGGGCGAAGGCGGCGCGCTCGAGCTGTTCGACCGATGTCTCCCAGCGCTGGCCCATGGATCGCGTCACTCGAGCGACGATCGGACCCAGGTCGATGCCGAAGCCGATGCCATACCTCGGACGCCCTCTAGCGAGTACGCGGGAAGCCCAGGTCAACGCTCGAGGTGCCCGGATCGGGCCATCGCGCGGTGACCACCTTGGAGCGCGTGTAGAAATTGATTCCCTCGGGACCGTACATGTGCAGGTCGCCGAAGAGCGAGGCCTTCCAGCCGCCGAAGCTGTAATAGGCGACCGGCACCGGGATCGGCACGTTGATCCCCACCATGCCGACCTCGACGTCAAACTGGTACTGGCGCGCCGCCCCGCCATCGCGGGTGAAGATCGCCGTCCCGTTGCCGTACTCGTTGCCGTTGACCAGCGCGAGGGCCGATGGATAGTCGGGCACCCGCACGACCTCCAGGACGGGCCCGAAGATCTCGTTGCGGTAGCACTCCATCTCCGGCGTCACGTTGTCGAGCAGCGAGACGCCCAGGAAGAAGCCCTCGGACTCGCTGTAGAGCACGTGCTGGCGGCCATCGGCGCGCAGCGTGGCTCCCTGCGAAATGCCGGAGTCGAGGTACGAAGCGACCTTGTCGCGGTGCTCCTTCGTGATGAGCGGCCCCATCTCGGAGCTCTCCTCGTGGCCCGGACCGATCGTGATCTTCGGCAGCCGCTCCTCGATGGCGTCCACCAGCGGATCGGCGACATCGCCGACGGCGACCACGACCGCGATCGCCATGCAGCGCTCGCCGGCAGAGCCGTAAGCAGCGGAGACGGCGGCATCGGCGGCCATCTCGATGTCGGCGTCGGGCAGCACGATCATGTGGTTCTTCGCCCCGCCGAGCGCCTGGACGCGCTTGCCGTTCTTCGTCCCGGTCTCGTAGATGTAGCGGGCGATCGGCGTCGAGCCGACGAAGCTGACGGCTGCGATGTCGGGATGTTCGAGGATGGCGTCGACCGCCACCTTGTCGCCGTGCACGACGTTGAACACGCCATCCGGCAGGCCGGCCTCCTTCCACAGCTCCGCCAGGTAGACCGATGCCGACGGATCCTTCTCCGATGGCTTCAGGATGAAGGTGTTCCCGCAGGCGATCGCGTTGGCGAACATCCACATCGGCACCATGGCCGGGAAGTTGAACGGCGTGATGCCGGCCACGACGCCGAGTGGCTGACGGATCTGGTAGACGTCGATCCCGCCGCTGACCTGCTCGCTGAACCCACCCTTCAGCAGATGCGGGATGCCGGTCGCGAACTCGATGTTCTCCAGGCCGCGGGCAACTTCGCCGAGCGCATCGAGGCGGACCTTGCCGTGCTCGCGGGTCAGGTGGGCCGCGATCTCCTCGCGATGCTGCTCGACCAGGTTGCGCATCCGGAACAGGATCTCGGTGCGCTTGCTGATGCTCGTCGCGCGCCACCCGGGAAACGCCTCGCGAGCGACGCGGACCGCGTCGGCGACCTCCTCGGTCGACGCGAAGTCGACCTCGCGGGCGACCTCACCGGTCGCCGGGTTGTAGACCGGCCCGCTGCGACCGCTGCTACCGGCGACGCGGGCCCCGTTGATCCAATGGTTGACCCGCTCGGTGCCGCCCGGCCGCTCATCGGCTCCGAACGCCGGCTCTGCGATCTGCGTCATGACGCTCCTTCGTTGCGCTCGGTGTGTGGGACCGCAACGATACTCCGACGCTCCCGTTGCGTCATCGACCGGATCCTCTCGCCGCGTGCGGCCATCGTCGCGCCGGTCAGCCCGGCTGCGGGATCTCGTCGCCGCGCAGGACGACATCGGCGCTGGTGGCGCGCCAGTCGTAGTCGGCGACCTCCTCGTACGGTCCGAGCAGCCCGTGCTCACGGAGCCATCGGTCGTTGTAGAGCTTGCCGACGTAATTGCGCCCGCTGTCCGGCAGGAGCACCACGAAGAGCGCATCCGGATCGGCCGTCTCGCGGGCGACCTGGAGCGCGGCCCACAGGACCGTGCCGCCCGACTCGCCCATGAAGATTCCCTCGCGTGCGGTTGCTGCCCGGGCCATGAGCATCGAGTCTCGGTCGCTGACCCGCACGATGACGTCGCAGATGCGGGTGTCGTAGGTCGTCGGCCAGAAATCCTCCCCAACGCCCTCGGTGAGATAGGCATGTGGCGCACCGCCCGAGTACACCGACCCTGCCGGATCGGCCCCGATCACCTGGATCGCCGGGTTCTGATCCTTCAGGTAGCGCCCAAGGCCCGACACCGTGCCGCCGGTGCCGACCGCGACCACCGCATGGGTGACGCGCCCACCGGTCCCCTCCCAGATCTCCGGTCCGGTGGCATCGAAGTGCGCCTGCGGATTGGCCGGGTTCGTGTACTGGTCCGGCTTCCAGGCACCGGGCGTCTCGCGGGCCAGCCGGTCGGAGACCTTGTAGTAGGAGCGCTCGTCCTCCGGATCGACGTCGGTCGGGCAGATCACGACCTCGGCACCGTAGGCGCGCAACAGCGCCCGCTTCTCCTCCGACTGCTTGTCGGCCATGACGAAGATGCACCGATAGCCCTTCACCGCGGCCGCCTGCGCCAGGCCGATCCCGGTGTTGCCACTCGTCGGCTCGACGATCACCCCCCCGGGCTTCAGGAGGCCGGCGCGCTCAGCCGCCTCTATCATGGGCAGGGCGATGCGATCCTTCGTGGAGCCGCCCGGGTTCATGTGATCGAGCTTGGCAACGAGCCGGGGAAGGACGTCGGCGGCAAGCCGATCGAGGGCGACGAGCGGCGTCTTCCCCACCGCCGCGGTGACATCGGGCAGGATTCCCCCGCCCGCGCGCTCAGCCAGCGGTCGGCTCCGGTTGCGCCTGCGAGGTCACCTCGTCTGGCACCGGCTCCTCGACGGGTCGAATCATGGGCGAGCCCCATCCCCGTCGATGGCGATACCAGAACCAGCCGGCCGCCAGGATGACCCCGATGATGCCGATCCAGATCGCGGTCGGCACGCCGAGGATCGTCCAGTTGTTGACGCGGTAGGTCTCGAGCAGGGTGCGCACCGTGCCGTACCACATGATGTACATCAGCACGCCGTCGCCGGCGAAGAGGCGCGCTCCGAACCGGCGGATGACGAACAGGATGACCAGCATTCCGATGAGGTTGAGCACCATCTCGTAGGCGAAGAGCGGCACGAAGGTGGTCGTCTCGGGCGGGAAGCTGATCGCGTCCCACGGCGTGCCGGCTCGGCGGTCGGCGTCGATCTGGATGCCCCACGGCAGGCAGGCGGGGAACTCCGTGCCGCACAGCGATGTCGGCGGACCGTAAAGCTCCTGGTTGACGAAGTTGCCGAGCCGGCCGATCACCTGGCCGAGCAGGAGCGCCGGCGCGAAGATGTCCATCCAGCGCGCGGTGTTGAGCCCCTTCGAGCGCGTGTAGAGCCAGATGCCAAGCGCACCACCCGCGACGGCGCCCGGGATCCCGAGCCCGCCGTTCCAGA
>Ga0268386_10002179_pt1 | contig 13804 bp, 12 predicted proteins | sample RVTome_15_FD_200260 | JGI IMG/M metagenome (GOLD analysis project Ga0268386, IMG submission 200260) | Soil microbial communities from uranium-contaminated site in the Upper Colorado River Basin, Wyoming, United States - RVT150D86... ...
TCGGGATCGGCTCGTCGGTCGGGTTGATGCTGGCGCCGTCGCGGCGATCCAGCCACACGGCGTCCATGCCGGCGGACCAGGCCCCGCGCACGTCGGCTCGGTACGAGTCGCCGACCATGAGCCCCTCGGAGGGCTGCACGTCGGCGGTCTCCAGCGCCATGCGGAAGAAGGCCGGATCGGGCTTTGCGACACCGACCGCTCCCGACGGCAGGACGAAATCGAAGTACCGATCGAGATTCAGGCCGGCGAGGATGCCGCGCAGGTTCGAGCCCCAGTCGCTAACCACGCCGACCTGCAGGCCGGCGTCGCGCACCGCGATCAGCATCGGCTCCACGTCGGGATAGGGCTCCCACGCGTCCGCGGCCCACTGGCTGGTGAGGATGCGGTCGAGCACCTCGTGGCGCGCCTCGACCCCGAGCCGGCCCAGCATGATGCTGTGGTAGCTGCGCCAGTACTCCTCGATCCGGCCGTCATCGGTCCACGTGTCGTTGCCGGGCCGGTGATAGTCCTCCCAGAACCACCGATCAGCCTGCTCCCAGGCGCCGCGCAGCTCCTCCTCGGTGATGGCGTGGCCGTCCTCGGCGAGCACGCCTGAGAGGGCGTCGGCAAGGGTTCGGCGCGGCGTGAGCAGGGTGAAGCCCGCGTCGAGGCACAGCAGTCGGTAGGTCATGGCCGCAACGGTAGCGCACTCGACCACCACGCACGGACCGCGGCCGATGACCGCCTGTCGCGTGGCGCTGTTACCCTCGCGCGGTGACCCCGACCCCCGCGATGCACCACCTGCGCCGCATCCGCAGCTCGCTCCTCGCCTGGTACGACTGCGAGCATCGCTCATTCCCCTGGCGCGGTATCGACGACCCATACGCGGTGCTGGTGAGCGAGGTGATGCTCCAGCAGACCCAGGCGGCACGGATCGCCCAGCGCTTTCCGCGCTTCATGGCCCGCTTCCCCACCGCGGCGGCGCTGGCCGCCGCTCCGACGGCAGAGCTGCTCGCCGAGTGGAGCGGCCTCGGCTACAACCGGCGAGCGCTCGCCCTCCAACGTGCCGCGGCGGCGGTCGTGCGGGACGGCTGGCCCGAGACGGTCGATGGCCTCGAGCAACTCCCGGGAGTCGGGGCGTACACGGCCCGCGCCGTCGCGTCGCTCGCCTTCGGCTGCCCGGTCGGCGCGGTGGACACCAACGTGCGCCGCTGGCTGATCCGGCGGCTTGCCCTGACCGATGCACCGCTGGACCTCCAGCGCGCGGCCGACGCGCTGGCCAGCGCGGCACCCGATGGTCGCGCCGCCGACTGGACGCACGCCACCATGGAGTTCGGCGCGTCGGTCTGCCGCTCCCGGGCGCCGCGCTGCGACGCATGCCCGATCGCCGGCGGATGCCCGTCGCGCGGCGTCGCGGTGCGTGTGCCGGTCACGCGGCAGGCGCCGCTGCGCGGCTCGGACCGCGCCTGCCGGGGAGCCGTGGTCCGGCTCCTGCTCCAGCTCGGCGGCGAGGGCCTGGCGGAGCCCGCGCTGCGTCGCAGGGTCGAGGCCGATCCGGGGGTCGGTCCCGCGCTCGACGACGGCCGCTGGACGCGGGTGCTGGTCGCCCTCGAGCGCGACGGGCTGGTCCATCGCGCCGGCGGCGTCGTGCGGCCGGGCGCGGCTACAATCGGCGCATGAGCGTGAAGGTCTCGGTCGGCGATCCGCTGCCCTCGGTCGGCCTGCGAGCCACCGACGGCTTCCTCCTCAACCTGCGCGGCTTCGTCACGAAGCAGCCGGTGCTGCTCCTGTTCTTCGGCGCACCCACCCACACCGGCGCCGCGCGGCGCCGCGGCCTGAAGGCCGTCGAAGGCGTCGCGGCCGGGTACCAGCGGCTGCGGGAGGCCGGGATCGCGGTCGCCGCGGTGAGCACCGACTCGGAGCAGCAGCAGACCGACTTCGCGACGAAGCACGAGCTCCCGTTCCTCCTGTGGAGTGACGAGCGTCGCACGGCGGTGACGGTGCTCGGCATCGAGACGGTCGCGGCGGGAGAGAACGTCAACGTCGCCGCGCCGGTGGCCCTCGCCGTCGACCGCGAGGGCGTCGTTCGGGCGGTCATCGACCCGGTCGAGCCGGACGCGATCGTCGACCAGGCCATGCGCGCCCTGTCGGAGCCGATCCCGGCCGCGACCGAGGACGCCCCGTCGGGCGCCTGAGCGCCGGCAGCCGATGCGTGCCGTCCGGCTGAGCGCCGCGGGCGAGGCGCTCCACCTCGAGGAGGTCCCGCTCCCCGAGCCGGCCGGGACCGAGGTCCGCGTGCGCGTCGGCGGGGCAGGCGTGTGCCACACCGACCTCCACATCGTCGACGGCATCCAGCCGCGCGTCGAGCTGCCGCGGACCCTCGGGCACGAGGTGGCCGGCTGGATCGATGCCATCGGCCCCGGAGCGGGCAAGACCCTGCGCCGGGCCCGCCTCTCGGTCGGCGACCGGGTGGTGGTGTACGGCGGCTGGGGCTGTGGCGCGTGCAGCGAGTGTGCCCAGGGCCAGGAGCAGCGATGCGAGCGCTCGGTCGCGCCCGGATTCCAGGCCGATGGCGGCTACGCCGAGGCGATGCTCGTCCCGCATCCACGCCACCTGGTGGCCCTCAACGACCTCGACCCGGCCCACGCCGCCCCGCTCGCGGATGCCGGCATCACGCCGTACCGCGCCGTGCGCCGCGCTGAGGCCTGGCTGCGTCCCGGCGCCCGCGTGCTCGTCATCGGCGCCGGGGCGCTCGGCCAGTTCGCGCTCCAGCTGCTGCGGCTGCTGCCGGACGCCGGCCGGGATCTCGTCATCGCCGTCCGGGAGCTGGATCCCGCGCGGCTCGAGCGCGCGGCGGAGCTCGGGGCCGATGTCGGCCTGCTCGCGGGGGAGCCGAGCCTGACGCGTGCCGGCCTCGGCGGGCACGCCGACGTGGTGCTCGACTTCGTCGGCAACGATGGCACCCTGGCCCACGCGGCCGAAGTGGTCGCCCCCGGCGGCGCGATCCTGCTGGTCGGCGAGGCCGGCGGCCACCTGCCGTTCGGGTTCGACGCCCCGAGCATCGAGGCGTGGGTCACCACCGTCGCGTGGGGCTCGCCGGAGGACCTGCGCCAGGTGGTGCGCCTCGCGCGACGCAAGCGCCTGCGCTGGACGACCGAGGCGGTGCCCCTGGCCGATGCCGCTGCGGCCCACGACCGCCTCCGGGCGGGCTCGGTGAAGGGGCGGCTCGTCCTCGTCCCCTGACTGCGGCTGGAACTGTCAGCGGCCATATGACGGTTGTAGATCGGCTGAGTGATTGCGACCACGGCGCGCCAAGGCCTCCCGGGACTCGGAGGCGGCGTCAGCCGCCGAAGATGCGGGAGAGAATTCCCTTCTGCTCGTCGCGCCGAACGTAGAACGGCGCGGCGGTCGCGTCGTACATCTCACGCAGCGCCGGGGCGCGCAGGTCGGTGACCGCGAGCAGTCGCCGCGAGCCGAGGTGCTCGGTGGCGACCGCGTGGAGCCGATTGCGCACCGCGTCGAAGTCGCCGAGCACCGCGTCGGGCACCATCTGGATGCCCGCGGTCCACGCCGTCCCGGCGCGCAGCAGCCAGGCGCGCTCGACCTGGGCGAGGTCATCGAGCGCCGAGCGCAGCTCGCGGCCGAACGGATCCGGCACCTGCTCCGGCGCCTCGAGCGTCGCGAGGCCGCCGAGCGGGCGGCGAGCGCGCAGCGCGTCGGGCCGGTTCGGATCGATCCCGGCGGCGAGGAACGGCAGCACGCCCACGGCGACCTCGACCTGGGTCGGCGCCCCGGGGTCGATCACCACCCGCTCCTGTGCCGCGTCGGCGCGCTCGAACAGGTCGCGGGCCGCCATGCGAACGTGGTCGCTGCCGGGTGGCCCGAACTCCGCCAGCACCTCGGGCGCCGTGAAGGCGGCGATGAACCGCTCGCCCGCGTCGTCGGTCCCGTGGCGGTAGGCGTCGACGCCGAGCGCCGTGGCCTCCGGCATCTCGCCGGACGATGAGCGGATCGGCACCAGCAGGTCGGCGTCGATCAGCTCATCGAGGCGCGGCTGATCGAAGGTCATGCCGCGCCCACCGCCAGCTTGCCGAGCGCCATCTCGACGCGGGCCAGCGACCGATCCCGCCCGAGCAGTTCGAGGGAGTCGAAGAGCGGCGGCGAGACCGTCCGACCGGTCACGGCGACCCGGATCGGTGAGAAGAACTCGCCGGCCTTCATGCCGGCGGCATCGGCCGCCTCGCGGAAGCGCTGCTCGAGGACATCGGCGCTGAAATCGAGGGCGTCGAGCTCTCCGAACAGAGCGGCCGCCCGCTCGAGCGCGGCACGGGCCTCGTCCGGGCCGCCCTTCTTCGGGTGGAGCAGCTCCGGGGCGTACCAGGAGGCCACGACCTCGTCGGGCTCCCACACGAACCCCACCAGCGCGGCGGCATCGCCGAGCGTCACCATCCGCTCCTTGATGAGCGGAACGATGCGGAGCAGGTCGGGATCGGCGACGGCGTCGGGGATCCAGGAGCGCAGACGGATGGCGAGCTGCTCATCGGTCATGTTCCGGATATAGACGCCGTTGAGGTGGTCGAGCCGATCGCGGTCGAAGACGGCGCCGCCCTTGTGCACCTTCGCCAGGTCGAACCGCTTCGCCAGCTCGTCGAGGCTGAAGATCTCCTCCTCGGTGCCGGGCGACCAGCCGAGGAAGGCCATGAAGTTCACCATCGCCTCGGGCAGGTAGCCCTCCTCGCGGTAGGCGGTGATCGAGGTCTGCGACTTCCGCTTGCTCATCTTCGAGCGATCGGGGTTGAGGATGAGCGGGATGTGGCCGAACCGCGGCTCCCGGTAGCCGAGGGCGCGGATGAGCGCGATGTGCTTCGGGGTGTTGCTCAGGTGGTCCTCGCCGCGCACGACGTGGGTGATCTCCATCGCCTCGTCGTCCACCACCACCACGAAGTGATAAAGCGGCATCCCGTCGTTGCGGACGATCACGAAGTCGCCCAGCAGGGCGTTGTCGAACTCGACCTCGCCGCGGATCAGGTCGTCGAAGACGATCTTCTCGCCCTCGACCCGGAAGCGAATGACCGATGGGCGTCCCTCGGCCTCGAAGGCGGCGCGCTCCGCATTGGTCAGGTTGAGGCAGCGCCGGTTGTAGCGTGGGGCCGCCTTCGCCGCCTCCTGCTCCCGCCGGACCGCCTCGAGCTCCTCGGGGGTGCACCAGCAGCGGTAGGCCGCGCCGCCCTCGAGCAGCCGATCCGCCTCGCGGGCATATCGGTCCATCCGCTCGCTCTGCCGATACGGGCCGTACGCCCCGACATCCTCGCCACCGGCCACCTGCGGGCCCTCGTCCCAGCTGATCCCCAGCCAGTGGAGGTTGTCGATGATGTCGGCCTCGAACTCGACCGTGCTGCGCGCGGTGTCGGTGTCCTCGATGCGCAGCACGTAGGTCCCACCGGCCTGCTTGGCGGCCAGGTAGTTGTAGAGGCTCGTTCGCGCGGTGCCGATGTGCAGCGGCCCGGTCGGGCTGGGGGCCATGCGCACGCGCATCGGTTCGTCCATGCACCGATGCTAACAGCCCGACCCGAGGGGTAGGCACCGCACCGAAGCGACCCTATCATCCGTGCACCTGTATGCGGAGGCTCCACGATGGCGACCAACGGAGATCGCGACTTCGAGAACGAGCTATACGACCGGTTTCCGGCCGGCGCCGACGGGAGGTACGGCCCCGAACAGGGCTTCAACGTCAAGCGGCGGCTGAACGATGCGAGCCTCTTCACCGAGGAGGCGCTGGCAGATCCGGTGATCGCGGAGTTCGTGAGCCTGCCGTACGACGTGTGCTACCTCCAGACCAAGAGCAGCACGCGCGAGGCGGAGTGGCTCCTCCACAAGCCGCACCTCGTCCTCGCCGGAGAGGTGGACGGGATCGACGTCAGCGACGGGCGGTTCCATCACCCCGGCCATATCGTCTCGCTCTTCCTCAACCACGAGCGAACGATGGCGCGGTGGAAGCAGTCGGTGGTCCTGTCGGAGGACGGCACCGGGACCGGCGCGCTGTACTACAAGCAGGAAGAGGGCACCTAGGCCGACTCTGGGCCGGCAGCCGCCCGCCGGCTGAGGGGCCGAGCCGGCGCGGAGGCGGCAATGACCTGTCCGTCATGTGGCGCGGAGCACGCCGAGTCGGCGCGCTTCTGCGCGATGTGCGGACACCGCTTGGCCAGCGTCTGCGACAGGTGCGGGGCGGAGCTCCCCCCCGGCACCCGGTTCTGCGCGAGCTGTGGCGCGCCGGCCACGCCGCCCGGCGGCGTGCCATCCAGGGAGCCGGTTGACGAGCCGCCGGCCGCGGAGCGTCGGCGCGTGTCCGTCCTCTTCGTCGACCTGGCCGGCTTCACCACGCTGGCCGAGTCGATGGATCCCGAGGACGTTCGCCGCGTCCAGTCGCGCTACTTCGAGGTGGCGCGCTCGATCGTGGCGACCTATGGGGGCACGATCGAGAAGTTCATCGGCGACGCGGTGATGGCCGTCTGGGGCGCCCCGGTCGCGCACGAGGACGATGCCGAGCGTGCCGTCCGTGCCGCCCTGGCGATCGTCTACGCCGTCGATCGGCTCGGAGGGTCAGCCGAGGCCGATGGGCTGCGCGCGCGGGCGGCCGTGACCAGCGGCGAGGCGGTCGTCACCATCGGCGCGGTCGGGCAGGGCATGGTGGCCGGAGATCTCGTCAACATCGCCGCGCGCCTCCAGGGCCGGGCACCGGTGGGAGGCGCGCTCGTCGACGACGCAACGCGTGCCCTGGCGCCGGCGGCGGCGAGGTACACCCGCATGGGTGCCCTCTCCCTGAAGGGACGCGCCGGTCGCCTCGCCGCCTATCGCGCCGATGCGCTCTCGCCCGAGCCGATGGCTCGTTCGGCCGGCACGACCCGCGGCCCGTTCGTCGGCCGGGACCGCGAGCTCCGTGAGCTCCAGGACCTGGTGACCAGCGTCATCCGGGATCGTCATGGTCGCCTGGTGTCGGTGACCGGGATCGCCGGCATCGGCAAGAGCCGGCTCGTCGGCGAGCTGCGCTCCTGGGCGGACGGGCTGGACGCGGCGATCGCCTGGCACGACGGCCGTTCGCCGGCCTACGGCGAGGGGATCGCCTTCGCGGCCGTGGCCGAGATGGTCCGCCGGCGGATCCACCTGGACGAAGGGAGCCCTCCCGAGATCGCTCGCCGCCAGCTCGGCACCTCCATGGAGGAGTTCGTGGCCGATGAGGCGGAGCGCCGCTGGATCGAGCCACGCCTCGCGACGCTTCTCGAGCGCGGTGAGACCGGCGCCTTCGACCGCGATGAGCTGTTCGCCGCGTGGCGGCGCTTCTTCGAGCGCGTGTCCGACCGCATGCCGGTGGTGCTCGCCTTCGAGGACTTCCAGTGGGCCGAGCCCGGCCTGGTCGAGTTCGTCGAGCACCTGGCGACATGGACGAGGAACCGCCCCATCCTCATCGTGACGGCCGCGCGCCCCGAGATCATCGACCGACATCCTGCGTGGGGCGGTGGCGGCGGCAGCTCGACCTCCCTGCTCCTCGAGCGGCTGGACGATGAGCCGATGCGTCGGCTGCTGGATCAGCAGGCGCCCGGGTTGCCGCCGGAGGTGACTCGCCAGGTCCTCGCGCACGCGGGCGGCGTCCCCCTGTACGCCGTCGAGGTGGCGCGCATCCTCCTCGCGGACACGCCCGGTGCGGAGCGCCGGACCGCTCGGCGAGCGCGAACTCAGCCGTCCATCGCGGTGCCGGACACGCTCCACGGCGTCATCGCGGCGCGCATCGACGCGCTGCCGCCGGTCGAGCGACGCCTCCTGCTGTCGGCGGCCGTCCTGGGGCACCGGTTCCGCCCCGAGGCGATCGTCACCGTCGCCGGCGGGGACGCTGCAGCCACGCGCCGTCGGGTGAGCAATCTCGTGCAGCGGGACCTCCTAGCCCTCGACGAGGAGCTCAACTCGCCCGGCCGCGGCGAGCTCATCTTCGTCCAGGGCCTCGTGCGCGAGGTCGCCTATCGGACGCTCGCGCGTACCGAGCGTCGAGCGCTGCACCTGGCCGCGGCACGCTACCTCGAGTCCGCGGGGGACGAAGTGGCGGAGGTGCTGGCGGGGCACCTGGGCGAAGCGCACCGGCTCACCGAGGAGCCCCGCGAGCGGCTGCGCCTCGCGCGACGGACGGTCGCCGCGCTCCGGACCGCGGCGCGGCAGGCCATGGTGGTGCACGTGCCTGATCGGGCGTTCGAACTCCTCGAGCGAGCCCTCCGTCTGAGCGAGGGCACCGACGAGCGACCGTCAGTGCTAGGCGAGACTGCCGACGCGGCTCGCGCGGCCGGGAGGCTCGAGGTCGCCGAGGAGCGGCTGCGCGAGCTCATCGGCATCCAGTTTGCCGCGCGCGAGCGTGGGGCGGCTGCACGAACGCGAGCAGCGCTGGCGAGCGTGCTCCTCTCGGCGCAGCGCAACGAGCCGGCGCTCGCGGAGCTCGAGCGCGCGATGCGCACGGTCCGGGGCTGGGAGCGGGATCCCTCAGGCGTCGAGCTCGCGGCTCAGTTGGCCCGCGCGCGGCTCCTGATGGGCGAGGACGCCGAGGCGCTGGCCTGGGCCGATCGCGCCCTGGCCGCTGCCATGCACCTCGAGCTGCCCGCGATCCTGATGGACGTGCTCGTGACCCGAGGCACCGCGCGCCTGAGCTCCGGCGACCCCGAGGGCCTCGCCGACCTCCGCGACGCGATCGCCCGAGCGCAGGATGCCGGGGCCCTCAACACGGAGCTTCGCGCGCGCAACAATCTCGCCTGGTCGCTGCTCGGAGACGATCCGCGCGAGGCGATGCGGACCGCGCGGGAGGGCTTCGACCTCGCGACCGCCATGGGCCTGGGCGAGGCCGCCATCCCGCTGGCCGATATCGCGTGCACCGCCGCGGTCGAGACCGGCGACTGGCCCTGGGCGCTGCCGACCATCGCCGAGCTGAACGAGCGCGGACTGGCCGACACCTACCGGATCGTCCTGGCGGCGACCGCCACGACCATCCTGGCCCTCCGAGGGGACCCGGCTCCCACCGCGTCGCTCGATGCCCTCGAACCGCTCGACCCCGACACGGACACGCAGGTCATGGCGTCCGTCCACCAGGGCCGTGCGTGGGTGGCGTTCCTGGGCGGCGCCCTGGACGACGCCCGACGCCTCGCCGACGCGGCGATCGCCGGATTCGTCGGCAGCGACCCGCCCTACCAGCGCGCACTGGCCACACGATGCTCGCTGTGGCTCGGCGACCTCGAGGCCGCCCGCGCGTCGCTCGGTCAGCTGGAGGGCCCGGGCCCGACCGGACGGGCCGCCCACGCCACGATGCTGACGATGCGCGCCGGCGTCGCCGCCCTGGCGGCGGATCCCGAGGCCGCCGATGCGTACGATCGCGCTGCCGAGGCGTGGGACGCGCTCGACCTCCCACTGCAGCGGGCGCTCTGCCTCCTCGACCGTCACCGGCTGCTCGGTGGTGGCACGAAGGAGGTTGACGCGATCCTCGACTCGCTCGGCGCGGCCGGGCTGCGGCGCCTCAGCCGGCGAGCAGGACCTCGACGACGGGCGCGATCGCCTCGACCCAGCGCCGATACTGCACCCCGCTCGGGTGGAGCCCGTCCTCGGCCACCAGGTCGGGGTCGTCGCTCGCCCGCTGGCTGATCTCGAAGATCTCGGGCACGAACGTGATCCCGCGCAGCTCGCATGCCTCGCGCAGGATGGCGTTGATGCGCACGATGCGGTCGCTCTGGAGGTCGGGGTCGCCGTAGTCCGCGCCGCGCGGCGTCCGGGTGTAGTCGGGCGTCGCCACGCACACGATGCGGTCCGCGGGGAGCCGTCCAGCCAGGTCGTCGAGGATGACCGCCACGTTGGACGCGTACCCGGCGTCGGGCACGCCCTGCACGACGTCGTTCACGCCGATGAGCAGGCTCACCAGCTCGGGGCGCAGCGCGTCCAGCCGCGGGAGCTCGTCGGCGATCAGGTCGGCCGAGGTGAAGCCGTTGACGCCCAGGTTGCCGGCCAGCTCGATCTCCCCGATGCGCGCGGCCAGCTGGTTCGGCCAGCGCTCCGCCTCGGTGACGGCGGTTCCGATGGTGTACGAGTCCCCCAGCGCGACGTAGCGCACGCGTCCCTCCCGGCTTCCGGACGATGCCTCCCCGCGCGGGCCGTCGGCGGCGCAGCCGGCGACGGCGCCGGCAACCAACAGGCCGATGATCGAGCCAGCGCGCAGTCGCATCGCGGTCGCTACCCTACACCGCATGACGCGTGCCGCCGGTTCCCAGCTCGCGGCCCTCCTGGCCGCGGCCGTCGCCGGTTGCGCGGCGCCCGCCCCGTCGCCCCTTCCCACGGCGCCGACGTCGGAGGAAGCCGGGACGCCGCGCGAGCGCCCCACCACTCCGGCGAGTGCCGGGGAGGGCGTCGCCGTCGCCGAGTGGCGCCTCCTGGATGAGGCCCCGTTCGCGCGGCTCGAGATGGCGGCTGCGTCGCACCGGGGACGGATCTGGCTCGCCGGCGGCCTCGAGCCGCTGGGCAATGCAGTCGCCGACGTGGACATCTTCGACCCGGCAGCGGGGACCTGGAGCGAAGGGCCGGCGCTGCCGGTCGCCGTTCACCACGCTGCGCTCGTGTCGGACGGTGAGCGCCTCGTGCTCATCGGCGGCTACCTCGGCTCCGCCTTCAACCGACCGACCGACATCGTGCTGATCCTGTCAGACGGAGATGACGCGTGGCGAGAAGGAGTGGCCCTTCCCGAGCCGCGCGCCGCCGGGGCCGCCGCCTGGGACGGATCGCGGATCGTCTATGCCGGCGGCGTCCATGCCGATGTGCGGGCAGAGGTGTACGCGCTCGACGGGGGCGCCTGGAGCATGATCGGCGCGATGGCCGGGCCGCGCGAGCACCTCGCGGCGACGTCGGATGGCAACGGACGCACGTGGTTGCTCGGCGGCCGCCTCGGTGGCCTCGACGGCAACCTGGCGACGGTCGAGCTCCTCGAGGGGGAGACCATCACCGAGCAGGCGGAGCTGCCGACCGCTCGTGGGGGCGTTGCCGCCTTCTTCGCACCCGGCATCGGTGCCTGCCTGACCGGGGGCGAGGCGCCGGACCGAGCCTACCGGGTCGTGGAATGCATCGCACCCGACGGCACGGTCGCCGCGCTGGCGGACCTCGTCGAGCCGCACCACGGCCACGGCGCCGCCGTGGTGGAGGGGACGGCCTACGTGCTGCTGGGTGGGCCGGAGCCGCTGCTGACGGCCGACACCACCGTCGAAGCCATCGACCTCGCCGATCTCGCCCCATGAGCCGTCCATGTTCCTGAGCGGCACGCTCCTCAACGTCGCCACCGTCCTGGTGGGGACGCTCATCGGCCTCCTCATCGGCGCACGGATGCGCCTCCGGATGCAGGAGAGCCTGGTCACCGGGCTCGGGTTCTTCACGATCCTCATCGCCATCAGCATGGGCATCCGGATCTTCACCGATCCGGCGGCGCAGCCCGGCGACGACCTCGCGGTGCTGGCGGCCGTGCTGGTCGGCGTGGCGATCGGCGAGCTGCTGCGACTCCACGACGGCCTCGAATGGCTGGGCGGCTGGTTCCAGCGCCGCCTCGCCCGCTCGGAGCGGCCGAGCCGCATCAGCGAGGGATTCGTGACCGCCAGCCTGGTCTTCTGCGTCGGTCCGTTGACCATCCTCGGCTCGCTCGAGAACGGCCTGACCGGCGACATGCGGCTGCTCGCCATCAAGTCGCTGCTCGACGGCGTGGCGAGCATCGCGTTCGCCGCCGCGCTCGGTCCGGGCGTGGCGCTGTCGGCGATCACCGTCCTCATCGTCCAGGGGAGCATCGCGGGCGGCGCGTTCCTCCTCCGCGACGTGATGGACGCCCCCACCATCTTGGCCATCACGGCGGCGGGCGGCGTGATCCTGCTGGGCGTGGCGCTGCGCCTGCTCGATCTCAAGGCCGTGCGCGTCGCGAACTTCCTCCCCGCCCTTCTGCTCGCGCCGATCTTCATCCGGGTCGCGGCGGCGATCCGCGATCTCCTGGGCTGAGGGTCAGGCCAGCCGGAATGACGCCCGCACCTTGCCCACAGGCTCGTCGCGCGGGTCGAGGATCGGTGGCGACGCAAACTCGGCGAGGCGCTCGGGCAGTGGCTCGCCAACCAGGCCGAGCTGGCGCAGGACCGCCACCGATACCACCTCGCCGGCGCGGCGGGCAAGGTTGCCGTCCTCGATCGTGGCGGCGATGCCCATCGGTCCCTTGCCGAAGCGGGCGTCGTCGGGCAGCGCCCCGGGTGGGAGCCCCATCGCCAGGACGCCCTCGGCGCCGCCCTTGCTGACCACGCGCTTCGGATAGGCGCGCATCAGCGCGGTGTCGATGCGGCGGCGCTCGCCGGCGACGAGCTCGGGATGCGACATCATCGCGTCGCGGATCCGGATGAGCGCGCCGCGCAGCGGGGGGTCGGCGACGGCCGACGGGTCGGCGAGGCGGGCGAAGGCGACGGCCAGGCCGTGGATCGGCATACCGAAGGTCACGACCCCACAGCCATCGGTGGCCATGGCGATCTCCTCGACCGGCACGTCGGAGAGCGCCGAGATCGTCTCGAGCGCCAGGCGCTGGACCGGGTGATCGGGGTGCCAGTAGGTCTCCATCGGCCACCCGGACGCCTTGGCGAACAGGACCATCCCGGCATGCTTGCCCGAGCAGTTGCCGCGCAGCACATTCGGCTTCTCGCCGTCGCGCAGGAGCCGATGCGCCGTCTCGGTGTCGTAAGGCGCGTGCACCAGGTTCTGGAGGACCGCGCTCGTCAGGCCGGCCCGGCGCAGGATCTCCTGGACCAGCCGGACGTGGCGATCCTCCCCGGAGTGGCTGCCGGCCATGATGGCCAGCGCCTCTGGACCGAGCCCGTACTCATCGAACCGCCCCGAGGCGACGAACGGCGCGAGCTGGAACGGCTTGGCGCTCGAGCGCAGGAAGATGAACTGGTCTGGATCACCGGCCGAAGCGATCAGCGTGCCGTCGGGCGCCGCGACGACGATGCTGCCGCGGTGCGCCGACTCGACCCGATCGCCGCGGGTCGCCTCGACCAGCACCGGCGGCGCCGATGCCGGCGAACGACGGGCCCGCGTCACGCGGAGATGGGGAGGCGGCCGTTACTGGCCGCCGCTGCCACCCTGCGCCGCCGGCTCGCCCTCGCGCTGCTCGCCCGAGGCCGCGTCGTCGCCCTGGCGCTCGCCCTGGCGCTCGCCCTTGCTGAAGATGCTGCCGCTCGAGCCGGATCCGCTGCCCCGCGATGCGGGAGGCTGGCTGCCAGCCGGGCCGGTGGCGGTCGCCGCGGCCGGGCGCGCGCCGGGCTCGCGGGTCATGGTGACCCCGCCCTCCCAGTGGGCGCCCTCTTTGACCACGAGGACCTGCGTCTTGATGGCGCCCTTGACGCGGCCGGTGGAGCCGATCTCGAAGCGGCCGCCGCAGTCCACGTCACCCTCGTAGTCGCCGTTGACGATCACGTTGTGGGCCTTGATCGCGCTGCGCACGCGGGCCTGCGGGCTGATGATCAGCGTTCCCTGGCACTCGATCTCGCCCTGTGCCTCGCCCTCGATCCGCAGGTCGCGGTCGCTGACGTACTTGCCGTTGAAGCGGGCATGCGGGTCGATGACCGACTCGTTGCCTCGGTCCGCAGTGCGGGGGAACTCGCTGGGTGACTGTGTCACGTCGACCTCACTCGTCAGGCTATCCGGATACAGGTTCCCGACCACATCCTCGCGCGAGAGGCTGTCCGGCTTGGTTTCACGCTTTGATCCGAAGACCATGCTCTCCTAACCTCCTCAGGTACGG
>Ga0268386_10002180_pt1 | contig 13804 bp, 11 predicted proteins | sample RVTome_15_FD_200260 | JGI IMG/M metagenome (GOLD analysis project Ga0268386, IMG submission 200260) | Soil microbial communities from uranium-contaminated site in the Upper Colorado River Basin, Wyoming, United States - RVT150D86... ...
CTTCCTGGATCAACCAGGTCCCCGCGAGCGTGGCGCCCCTGGCCGCCGACGGCACCATGGGCGATGCGATACCGATCGATGGTGTCACCGTGGCCTACGGAGCGACCGAGGCGGACGGCACCGTCTGGGTCTCCGCTCCGGAGGAACGGCTGCTGATCGGTCTCGACGCCGCGACCGGGGCAGAGACGTCGCGCATTGAGCTTCCGCTGGGCCAACTCGTCGTCGGGGCCACCACGCCCGGTGTCGTCTGGCTCGAATCAGCGGCCGGACCGACGATCCTCCGTGTCGACACGGCAACGAGATCCCACCGGACGATCGCCCTCGACCTCGACGACCTCAACGGGCACCGAGGGAGCTCGGCGGCGGTCCATCCCCTCGGTGACGACCTCGTGGCGGTCCTCGTCGGCGTCGAGACCTCGGAGGGCACCGTGGCCGTGGTGACGACGGTCGATGCAGCGACCAGTGAACAGGGGCCGGTGCGGCTGATCGGCGATGCCCCCGCTCGCATGGCAACCGTCGGTGAACGACTCTTCGTCCTCCACGGCCGCACCCATCTGCTCGAGGTCGACGTGACCGACCTGCGCAACCCGAGTCGCGACGACGACGGCACTCCTTTGACACTGCCCGGCCCGGCCACGCCGACCGACGCAGCGGAGCAAGAGGTGCTCGGCACCTTCAACCTCGTGTATCAACCGCACGGTGATCGGGCCACAGCCCTTGGCGCCGTCACGGACGCAGAGGGCTTGGAGCCTGCGATGGACGCAGCGTTCGCGGCAACAGCAGCAGCGGACCTCAGCATCGAGAGTGCCGGCGTCTGGATCGACGGCGCCACCGCGTGGGCCGCTTGGTTCCCGGTGGGCGCCGACGGCGAGCGCGTCGCAGCGACCCAGGTCGCACTACTCCGTAGGACCGATGGCAGCTGGGTCGTGGACCGCGACCGTCTCTGCCACCACTACACGCTCATCGGCGTGACCTGCGCGACCCGCTGACGCCCCCCGTCATCACCAGCGGGACCGCCAGCACGGCCTCGGGCGGGACCCGGGGAGGCGTCCGTACGATCACGTCGGGGGTCACGCCGGACTGGATCCCGGGCTGTCCCGATCGGCCCGTTGGACACAGCGAGGAACCTGACCTGGAACTTCGTCCGTGGAGCGGGTGACGGGAATCGAACCCGCGTTCTCAGCTTGGGAAGCTGATGTTCTGCCTCTGAACTACACCCGCGTGGTGTCGAGGATCCTAACGAACGTCCTGGCCGGCCGTGATCTCGACTCCGTTCGAGGTCCTGCTCGATGCCTGCTCGGCGCCGGCCTCGATGAACGCCTCCTCCGCGATCTGCGCGGTGTAGGCGTCAAGACCGACGACGTCGAGCAGGTCGCTGGTCTGGGTGGCGATCGCCCTGAGGGCGGTGAGCTTGCGGTCGAGGAGCGGGCCGTCGAGTTGGAGGTGCAGCGCCAGGTCGTCGCTGGCGACGCCCATCGGCCGTTGGTCTGTCATGTAGACCCCGACCTGCTCGTAGGCCTCGCCGAAGCCGCTGAGGTGCTCGCTCGTCGCCGCGGCGTACAGGAGGCGTGACGGCCGGCCGAGCCGCTCCCAGGCGTCGGTGACCCAGTGGTGGACGGCGACGTGGTCGGGGTGGAACGTTGCTCCGTCGGACCCGAACGTCAGGATCGTGTCCGGAGCTACGTCACGAAGGAGCTGCTCGACCCAGGCGACGCCTTGGGCTCGGTGATCAGCGAGGCCCCCGTCGGGCAGCCCGAGGACGTGGTGTTCGCTGACCCCAAGCACGGCCAGAGCGGCGGTCGCCTCCCAGCGTCGGATGCGGCCGAGGCGGGCGGGGGGCCATGTGTCGGGGTCGGACGTGCCCCGTTCGCCGGCGGTGGCGGTTGCGCAGACGACCCGCTGGCCCCGATCCCGGGCCGTCGCCATCAGGCCGCCGGCGATGTAGGTCTCGTCGTCGGGATGGGCCCAGATCGACAGGATCGAACCGAGCCGCCCGACAGCGCCGGAGTTGTGAGCCGCAGCGTCATCGGGTGCGGGAGGCGGGTGCCCGTGCATTCAACCAGCCTCGAAGGCCATCCTCTCCTCGCGGTCCCACGTGCTGTCGCGGCTCGGGAGCCGACGGGAGCGCCCTGGGAGTCGGGCTCCGCATGCTGGCGCCATGACCGTGACTGACACCACCAAGACCGATGCCCCCGACAGCGCGATCGGCACGCCCCTCCTGCCGACGGAGATGCTCGAGCGGTTCCGAGCCCGGGCCGGCGAGCTCGACCGGGCCAACGCCTACTTCGCCGACGACCTGGCCGAGCTGCGCTCGGTCGGGTACCTCGCCGCCGCCGTGCCCGCCGACCTCGGTGGGTGGGGCATGGGCCTGCGGGAGTTCGCCGCGAGCCAGCGTCGCCTCGCCCGCTACGCCCCGGCGACGGCACTGGCCATCACGATGCACTCGTACTGGATCGGCATCGCCACCGAGCTCGAACGGAGCGGTGACTCCTCGTTGCGCTGGATCCTCGAGGCCGCGGTCGCCGGCGAGGTGTTCGCGGCGGGGCATGCCGAGACGGGCAACGACATCCCTGTCCTGCTGTCGACGTGCGTCGCGGAACGGGTCGAGGGCGGCTACCGGCTCAACGGGCGCAAGCAGTTCGGCTCCAACGGGCCGGCATGGAGTTGGCTCGGCGCCCACGCGATCGACGCCGACGCGCCTGGCGGGCCGCAGATCGTGCATGCCTTCGTCGATCGCAGCAGCCCCGGCGTGACCGTCGTGGAGACGTGGGACACCCTCGGGATGCGCCCCACGCAGAGCCACGACACGATCCTCGACGGCGTGTTCGTGCCCGACGCTCGCATCGGCCGGATCGTCCCCGCCGGTGACGCCTCCGATCCGTTCATCGTCGGCATGGCGGTCTGGCCGCTGTCGCTGTTCGCCGCGGTCTACCTCGGCCTCGCCGACCGGGCTCTCGAGCTCGCCGTCGACGGCGCTCGCCGCAAGACCTCCGTGGCGATCGAGCGCGGCGCCATGGCCTACAACCCGATGGTCCAGCACCAGATCGCGGAGATGTACCTCGAGCTCGACGCCGCCTCGGCCACGCTCGACCGCTTCGTCGAGAACTGGGTCGCCGGAGCAGACCTCAGCGACACGCTCGTTCCTCGCCTGTACGCGACGAAGTGGCGGGCGGTCGAGGCAGCCAAGCGCGTCGTCGACGTCGCCCTCGACGTGGTGGGCGGCGCGGGCATGTTCAAGGGCAACGAGCTCGAGCGCCTGTACCGCGACGTCCGTTGCGGCGGGTTCCATCCCGGCAACGACGCCCTCACCCACGAGCTGATCGGCAAGTCGGTGCTCGGCATCCTCGCCGAGCAGCCCCGCTGGTAGGAGGGTCGGGGAACCGTCAGAGGGCGAGGAGCGCGTGCTCGACGGCGGCGTCGCCGTCGAGCGCAGCACCCTCGGCCAGCGCGGCCTCGTAGGCCACCGAGCCGAGGGTCGATCGGAGGCGGCGGTCGAGGTCGAGCAGCGCGACCTCATCGGCCCCGAAGACCCGATGGCCCGCCTGTGTCGCCTGGATCGCCCCGAGGAGCACCGCGGCGTCCCGATCGCGACCCAGACGGTGCAGCAAGCCGGCGATCGAGCGCAGCATCGTCCACTGCGTCGACCACATCCCGGCCCGGCGCCAGTGGTCGATGAGGTCGCGGAAGTGGCGGGCCGCCTGCGCAGGGTCGCCGACACGCGCCTCGATCGAGGCTCTCGACGCGCCGGCGAGACCCGTGACGAGGCCGGCGCCCGTCTGCTCGGCGATCTCGATCGCACGATCGAGGCGCGAGCGGGCCCGCTCGAGGTCGACGCCGAGATCTGCTTCGCCGGCGGCGTACCAGGCGTGGGCGGCGTGTGGAGTGCGCGCGTCGCCCACCTCGGCCAGCAGGGCCTCGGCTCGTTCCGCGGTGCCCGGTTCGCCTCCATAGCCCATGGCGAGCAGCTCCGTCGCCGACGCGATGAGCCTTTGGGCGACGTCGCCGGTCGCGTCCGCCGCCGCGATCGCCTGTCGGTACCAGCCCAGGGCGGCGTCGAGACGGCCTTCGAACAGCTCGTAGTTGCCCCTGATCGTGGCGGCCTCGGCGGGCACGCCGCCGCCCGCCTGCTCCGCCGCGGCGAGGGCCCGGGCGCTACGCACGTCGGTCTCGGCGACGTCGCCGGCCATCCACGCCGCGTACGCCGCGGCCACCCACACCTGCGGTGCCGCCGGGTTGTGGTCGTCGGGATCGCGTGCCGTGACCCGCTCCGCCCAGGCCAGCACGTCGGGTCGCAGCCGCAGCGTCCCGTAGTCCAGCAACGCCGCCACGAGGCGGCCGGCGAGCGCGACCTCGCGATGGTGGAGCAGCCAGCCGAGTGCCGCGTGCAGCTCTGGCAGGGCCTCGTCGAGCTCGGCGACCACCGCCTGGCCCGCCTCCACCATCCTCCGGTCCGCACGCTCGGCCCGTTCGACGAAGTGGTGGGCATGGCGCGCCCCGACGAGCTCCGCTCGACCCATCGCGGCGAGCCGCTCCGCACCGAAGGCCCGCAGCGTCTCGAGGAGCACGTACCCGCGCTCGGGCGTGCGCCCCACGAGCGAGCGCTCGCACAGCTCCCCCAGCGCGGCGGTGACCTGCTCCATCTCGAGGCCGGAGACCGCGGCCGCGTCGGCGGCGGTGAAGGGACCCGCGAAGACCGACAGCGCGGCGAAGACCTGCTTCAGAACCTCGTCCAGCACCTCGAACGACCACGACACGGCCGCCGCGAGCGACGCGTGCCTCGCCGTTGTTCGATAGCCCGACGAGAGCAGCGAGAACCGCTGGTCGAGCCCCGCTGCCACCTCGGTCAGGTCGTGGGTGTACAGGCGCGCCGCCGCCAGCTCGATCGCCAGGGGAAGGCCGTCGAGGCGGCGAACGATCTCCCGGATCGTTGCCACCTCGCTGCCAGTCGGCGCGAACTCGGCGAGCGCGGCGCGCGCACGCTCGACGAACAGGCGCACTGCCGGCGACGCATCGCCCGCCGCGACCAGCACCGGCACGGGGCGCACATGTTCGCCCGCCACCCGCAAACGCTCGCGGCTGGTCGCGACCACTCGCATCTGCGGGCACCTCGTGAGCATGCGCTCGACCAGCTCCGCGACCGGAAGGATCACGTGCTCGCAGTTGTCGACGAGCAGCACCAGCTCCGTGGCGCCGACCACGCTCCCGACCTGCTCCGCCAGTGACACCTCGGGTCGGCGGTCGACGCCCAACGACGCCGCCACGACGCTCTCGACTGAATCGGCGTCGGCTAGGGCCAGCTCACAGAGCACGACCGGACGCCCCGGACGACTCGACTCCAGCACGTGCCCGACCTCCACCAGCAACCGCGTCTTGCCCACACCGCCAGGTCCGACCAGCGCAACGAGCCGGTGCGATGCGACGAGGGCGACGACATCCTCGACGAGGCCGTCCCGGCCGATGAGCGACGTGACCGGCACCGGCAGCCGGGTCGTCGGCCTCGACGGGCTCGACGGAGCCGACCCTTCCGGCCGCTCGCCGAGCAGCGCGGCGTGCTGGGCCGTCAGAGCCGGGGAGGGCTCGATGCCGAGCTCGTCACCGAGGCGCCGCCGGAACTCGTCGTACACGCGGAGCGCCTCGGCGTGGCGACCGGTCGCCGCCAGCGCCGACATCAGCAGGGCGCGGGCACGTTCGCGAAGCGGTTCGGCATCGGCGAGCGAGGTGAGCTCCGCGACCAGCCCGTCGATGGCTCCTCTCGCCAACCGTTGCTCAGCGCAGACCTCGCGGGCCCGGATGCGCAGCTCGGCCAGGCGCGTCCATTCCGCCCGACCGTCGTCGACCTCGTCGAGCTCGGGGAACGCTGGGCCCTGCCACCGTGCGAGCAGCTCGTCGATCTCGGCCAGCGCGCCGTCATCCAGGGCGGCCTGGTCCCTCAGCAGGGACGCCAGTAGATCGCAGTCGACGTCGATCGCCGACGCATCCAGGCGGTAGCCATCGCCGGTCGACTCGATCGCCGTCGCCGGCAGCACCGCCCGCAGCCGTGACACGTGGTTCTGCAATGCCCCGACCGGATCCCGCGGCAACCCCGATCGCCACAGCGCATCGATGGCGGCATCGGTCGACACCACGCGACCCCGCTGCAGCACCAGCAACGCAAGCAGCCGACGCTGCAGCACCCCTGACGGTGTGAGGTCACGGCCCGCACGATCGAGCACGCGGATCGGACCCAACACCTCGATCCGCACGCCGCCATCGTCTGTCACGCCGCCATTCTGCTGCTGCGACGACCGCCGCTTCCTCGGTGATACTGAAGCGTCGGGGGTCACGGCCGAACACAGGCTGGCACTGGGCAGACCTCCGACCAGGGTTTTCGCGAACCCCTGCTGGTTGCTGCCCCGCTCGGGTCAGCTCGGGAAGCTGATGACTGCCTCTGACGTGCCACCCGCAGTGCCGTTCGGACCGCTGAGGTTACTCGTCGGCCGGGGTGCCTCTCACCTCGGCGAGCTCGTCGACGGTGTCGATGCCGGTGGGGATGCCCTCGGCCCGGTAGGTCGCCCGAGCGATCAGGTTGTTGCCGATCGGCGAAGTCACGACATGCAGCACGGCGGCGAGCATGAGCGACGTGATGTCGTTCGGATGGTCGAGGGCGAGCGCGGCACCGACGAGCACCAGCAGGAGCCCGAGCGTCGACGCCTTGCTGAGGGCGTGCATGCGAACGAACACGTCGGTGAAGCGCACCACGCCGATGCCGGCGAGCAGCGTGAGCAGCGACCCGGCGAGCACGAGCACCTCACCCACGGCTCACTGCCCCCGGCTCTCGATGTAGCGGGCGACCATGGCCGTGCCGAGGAACCCCACCAGGGCCAGCACCACCAGCACAGGGAGGAACGCGCCGCGGCCCGTGTCGACGGCATGCACGGCGATGCTGCTCATGCCGACCAGCACGAAGCCGTTGAGCCCCACCACCCGGTCGGCCATCGTTGGCCCCTGGATCATGCGATAGCCGAAGCAGGCAGCCGCCAGCACCAGCGCGAGGTAGGCGCCTTCGATCATCGGGCGGTCACCTCCCGGAGCGCAGCCAGGTTCGCCGGCGATCCGAAGGCTCGCAGCGCCAGCTCCTCGTAACGGGCGACCGTGCGGATGATCCTGGGGCGGTTGTGCATCCGCGTGACGTGCAGGTAGATCACCTTCGGGTCGACGTCGACGTCGATGGGCATCGTGCCCGGCGACAGCGACAGCACGTTGGCGAGGAACGTCAGCAGGTTGGCGGAGTCGACCCGCAGCGGGTAGGCGACGACGCCGGTGCGGATCCGGGACCGGCGGCCGAGCAGGTCCCGGGCCATGGACACGTTCGACAGCACCAACTCCACCACGAAGAAGCCCACGAGGTGGGCGGTGGCCAGCGGGCGAAACGTGAGGCCGGTGCCCTCGGACATCGGGCCGAGCGGGAACAAGGCGAGCACGAACAGGGTGACCACCACGCCGCCGAGGACGTTGATGAGGCTCACCTCGCCCCAACCGAGCACCCAGACGCCGACGAGCGCCACGATGGCGAAGGAGCGACGCGCCGTCATCCCAGCACGGCCTCGAGGTAGCCGGATGGATCGAGCAGGTCGGCGGCAGCCCGCGCGCTGAGGTCGTAGAGGGGGCCGACGCCGGCGGCGATGGCCAGGCCGACGATCGTGAGCACCGCGGTGGGCAGCACCATCAGAGCCGGCCCGCCCAGGCGGCCGGTCTCGTAGGGGGACAGTTCGGGCGCCTCGTCGGCAGGGTTCCAGAACACGCCGGCCCAGATCTTCATCAGCGAGAACAGCGTGAGCAGGCTGACCAGGAGGCTGACCGCGACGATCCCCGGCTGGTCGGATGCGAGGCCGGCGTCGACCAGCGCGAACTTCGGGATGAAGCCCGAGAGCGGCGGCAGGCCGGCGAGGCTCAACGCCGGCACGATGAACAGCACCGCCACCACCGGCGCCGTTCGCACCATGCCGCCGAGCTGGTGGAGCCGGCCCGAACCGCCCACGTGCTCGATCAACCCGGCGTTGAGGAACAGCGTGGTCTTGGCCACGATGTGGTGCACCACGTACAGGATGGCGGCGGCGAGGCCGGCAACGGTGAACAGGGCGAGGCCCATCACCATGTAGCCGATGTGGCTGACGATGTTGAACGACAGGATGCGCTTGACGTCGCCCTGCGCGATGGCGCCGAGGATGCCCACCAGCATCGTGGCTCCCGCCAGCCAGAGCATGAGCGTCGCCGGGCGGCTGTCGGCAGGGAACAGCAGAGTCTGGGTGCGGATGATGGCGTACACGCCGACCTTGGTGAGCAGCCCCGCGAAGACGGCGACCACCGGCGACGGTGCGGTGGGGTAGCTGTCGGGCAGCCAGAAGTACAGCGGGAACAGCGCGGCCTTGATGCCGAAGACCATCAGGAGGAACACGGCGAAGGCGCTGCGCATCCCCGGCGGCAGGTCGGCGATCTTGCCCGAGAGGTCGGCCATGTTGACCGTACCGGTGGCGGCGTAGAGCAGGGCCACCGCGGTGATGAACAGCGCCGAGGCCAGCAAGCTGATGACGATGTAGGTCATGCCGGCCCGCACCTGGTCGCGGCGGCCGCCGAGTGTCAGCAGCACGTAGCTGGCCGTCAGCATCATCTCGAAGGCGACGAAGAGGTTGAACAGGTCGCCGGTGAGGAACGAGCCCGCGACGCCCGCGGCCAGCACCAGGTAGACGGACTGGAACCCCACGTGGTCGCGCTCGGTGCCGGGTTGGCCGATGGCGTAGACGAGCACGGCGAGCAGCATCACCGAGCCGACGGTGAGCAGCATGGCGGCGAGGCGGTCGGCGACCAGCGTGATGCCCACCGGCGCCTCCCAGCCGCCGGCCTGGGTGGCGAGCGTGCCGTGGCGATCGACCTCCACGAGCAGGAGGATCGAGATGACGAGGTTGGCGGTGAGCACCGAGAGGCTGATCACCCGCTGAGCGAGCCGCGACCGACCCACCACGATCGACACCGCCGCGCCGATCAGCGGCAGGACGATCGGCAGGGGGATCAGCCGGCTCACGGCTGCTGCTCCGTGGCCGGATCCGCGAGGTCGACGGCGTCGTGCCATGTCTCCTCGTCGGCGACCTCCTTGTCGGCCTCCTTCCGGGCGGCGATGTCCCGGTCGGCGATGTCGTCCTGCACCTCGTCGTCGTGGGTGAGCAACCAGCTTCGGTAGGCGACGGCCAGCAGCAGCGCGCTGACGCCGAAGGAGATGACGATGGTGGTGAGCGCCAGCGTCTGGGCCAGGGGATCAGCCATGTCCTCGGGGTCACCGGAACCGATGAGCGGCGGGGTGCCCGGCCGGCCCGCACCCATGAGCAGCACGTTGGCGCCATGGGTCACGAGCGCGATGCCGATCAGGATGCGCGTCAGGGTGTGCTGCAGAACCAAGTAGGTGCCGATCCCGAACAGCGCTGCTGCCGTGAACGCCAGGGTGACGCTCACGCTCTCGAGCCCTCTCCCTGATCGAGCTCCGGGTCGTCGCCGAAGGCCTCGAACACCATCAGCACCAGGCCGACCACTAGGAGGTAGACGCCGGAGTCGAACGCGAGCGCGGAGGTGACCTTCACCTCGCCCACCGCCGGCAGGTCCCAGGTGGCGATCGAGCCCTCGAGCACGTTGTGCCCGAGCGCGAGAGGGATCGCCGCGGTGACGCTGGCCAGCAGCAGACCGGCTCCCAGGATCGTCCACGGCGCGAACCGGGAGATGAACCGGACCTCGTCGATGCCCCCGGCGGCGTAGCGCATGGCGATGGCGGCGCCGACGAGCAGCCCGCCGACGAAGCCGCCGCCGGGCTGGTTGTGGCCGGCCAGCAGCAGGTACACGGAGATGACCAGCACGGCGTGGAAGATCAGCCGGACGGAGATGTCGACGATGACCAGTCGCCTCATCGTTCGGCCTCCGCCCACTCGGCCCGACGCTGGCTGCGAGGGGCGCCGCGCCCGGCCCGGGCCAGCGCCACCATGCCGATGGCGGCCGATGCCAGCACCGTGATCTCGCCGAGCGTGTCGAAGCCGCGGAAGTCCACCAGGATCACGTTGACCACGTTGTTGCCGTTGCCCTCCGGCTGTGCCCGATCGATCATCTCGTCGGCGATCGGCTCGACCGTCCGGCTGGATCCGGCGAGAAGGGCGAAGGCGAAGATGGTGCCGGCGACCGTGGTGGAGATGGCGACGCGGACCACCCGCCGCCGGTTCGTCGAGCGGGGCTCGAAGCGGTCGGGGAAGTGCCGGAGCACGAGCACGAACAGCACCGTGGAGAGGGTCTCGATGGCCACCTGGGTGAGAGCCAGGTCCGGCGCTCCCTGCACGACGAAGAGCCCGGCCATGCCGTAGCCCACGACGCCGAGGAACAGCACGGCCGACAGCCGGCGGCGGATGGCGGCCGACGCCATGGCAGCACCGATCAACACGGCGGCGACTGGGACGTGAGCCGGCACGCTGACGAGCTCGGGCCATCCCGGCCACGACACCTCCCGTACCAGCACGACGGCGGGCAGCACCACCGACGTGAGGAGGATGACGCCGGCGTACACGGACAGCGAGCCGCTCTGGGTGAGCCCGGTGACGCGGTCCGACAAGGTGTTCAGCGCTCGGAGCAGCGCGAAGTAGGCGTCGGAGCTGCTCGGCACCCGCTGACCGGCGGCCAGCGCCCCGGCCACCTCCCGGCGTCGCCAGACGAGGACGGCGCCGAGGGCGAAGGTGACGCCGGTGAGGAGGAGCGGAACGTTGAATCCGTGCCAGATCGCGAGCTCCACCGCCTCGGCGCCGGGCACGAGGCTGCGATCGGCTGCCGTGACGATGCCGTCACCGAGCCCGGGAACGAGGCCGAACAGCACCGAGATCCCCATGAGGGCGAGCGCGGGCGCGGTGAAGCGGCGGCTCGGAGCGAGTCGATTCGGGTCCCAACCCTCGCGGCGCGGGGCGACGAGCACCCCCCACACCAGGCGAGCGCTGTAGGCAACCGTGAGCGCCGAGCCCACCACGGCGCCGACCAGGACGGCGGCGCTGCCGCCGAAGCCGCCCTCGTAGAGGCTCGTGTACGCCGCCTCCTTGGCGATGAAACCCGCGGCGAGCGGGAGACCGGCCATCGAAGCGGCGCTGATGACCAACAGGACCTTCACCGATCGCCACTCCGGGCCGAGCGGTGGCAGCATCCGCAGGTCGCGCGTGCCGAGCCTTCGTTCGAGCATGCCCACCACCATGAACAGGGCTCCCTTGAAGGCGGCGTGGGCCACGAGGAGCTCGACACCGGCAGCGACGGTGGCCTCGGTGCCCGCGCCCAGGAGCACCGTGAGGAGCCCCAACTGGCTCACCGTGCCGTAGGCGAGCAGCAGCTTCAGGTCGTGCTGGCGCAGGGCCCGCAGGCCGCCGCCGACCATGGTGACCAACCCGACGCCGAGGACGAGGGGACGCCAGAACCCGAGTGTCGCGAACGCGGGGGCCAAGCGGGCCAGGAGGTAGACGCCGGCCTTCACCATGGTGGCCGAGTGGAGATAGGCGCTCACCGGGGTGGACGCCGCCATGGCACCGGGCAACCAGCCGTGGAAGGGGTACTGCGCCGACTTCGTGAACACGCCGAGCAGGATCAGCACCAGCCCGGCAGTCACCTTCGTGCCGGACGGCGGATCGGCGAGGATCTCACTCAACTGGTACGTACCGGCCGCCTGGCCGACGAGAACGAACCCGCCGAGCATGGCGAGGCCGCCGGCGCCGGTGACCATGAGGGCGTGCAGGGCGGCAGCCCTGGCCTTGGCGTCGGTGTGCTGGTTGCCGATCAGCAGGTACGACGTGATGGAGGTGAGCTCCCAGCAGGTGTAGAGCACCAGCAGGTCGTCGGCCACCACCACGCCGAACATCGAGCCGGCGAAGAGCGTCAGCAGGCCCGCCAGTCGCCCGACCGAAGCGCCGCCCGCCCGGAAGTACTCGCCCGCGTAGGCGAACACGGCGACACCGACGCCGGCGACGATCAGGGCCATGACGGCGGCGAAACCGTCGAGGCGGAAGTGGAGCTCGATGCCCAGCTCGGGGACCCACGACACCCGCTCCTGCACGACCCCGCCGTCGAGGACGCCGCCGAGCCGGGCCACCAGCCAGATGAGCGTGACGAGCGGGGCGATCGCCCCGATCGGGAGGGCTCGGCGATCGAGCCTCGCCCCGAAGGCGATGGCGAGCAGGCCGACGACGGCGTGGAAACCGAGAAGGACGAGCAGAGCCCGAGGGTAGCCAGACGGCCTAGGCGCGTTCGCCGATCCGGGCTGCTTCGACCATGCGCCGGCGGTGCGGCTTGCGATCGTCGTCGGGGCGGGTGATCGCCTCGGCCACGGTGGCGATGAGGTCGTCGGCGTGGAACGGGCGCCGCAGGAAGCCGTCGATGCCTGCCTGCCAGCTGAACATGGCGCTCGAGGTGCCGGTGCCGATCAGCACCACCCGGCAGTTGGCGACCCTCGGCACGGCGTGGTGGCGCACGGTGTCGAGCAGCTTCAGGTTGCCGCCGAAGCCGCTGCTCGAAACGTCGAGCACGACGCAGGTCGGGCTGTTCGCCAGGGCGTCGGACATCTGCTCGTGATCGTGGGCTCGGTCGACCGGGTAGCCGGCGCCGGACAGCACGCGGACGAGCAGCTCGCATCCCTCGGTGTCGTCGTGGACGACGAGCAGCCGGACGGGACCGATCGGCTCCGGGGCCGCGCTCTCCCTCTTGCGGCTTCTCAGCGCCATGCCGTCGCCCGCCTCAGGCCTCGTCGGTGACGAACGGCGACGAGGTGATCGACAGGCGGTCGTGCCCGTCGGCCTCGGCGGACTCGATCGCTTCGAGCACGTGCATGGCGATGTCGCCCACCTTCACCTCGCTGTCGTCCTTGCCGGCCGCCTTCACCCCGTCGTCCATCATGATGTAGCAGAACGGGCAGGCCACCGCGACCCGGGTTGCGCCGGTGTCGACCAGCTCGCGGGCCCGGACGTCGTTGACCTTCGGGCCGATCGACTCCTCCATCCACATGCGGGCGCCACCCGCGCCGCAGCACATCCCCTTCGTGCCGCTGCGCGGAGCTTCGACCACCTCCAGGCCGCCGATCGAGCCGATCACCCGTCGCGGCGCGAGGTAGACGTCGTTGTGGCGGCCGAGGTAGCAGGAGTCGTGGTAGACGATCCGGTCCTCGAGGCGGGCGCCGGTCATGTCGAGGCGGCCGTCGGCGATCAGCTCGTCGAGGAACTGGCTGTGGTGCACGACCTCGTAGTGGCCGCCGAGCTGTGGGTACTCGTTCAGCAGCGTGTTGAAGCAGTGGGGGCATTGCGTGACGATCTTCCGGGCGCCCATCCCGTTGAGCGTCTCGATGTTCTGCATCGCCAACATCTGGAAGATGTACTCGTTGCCCGAGCGCCGGGCGGAGTCGCCGGTGCACATCTCCGCGGGACCGAGGATGGCGAAGTCGATGCCGGCGCGCTGCATGAGCTTCGCCATCGACTGGGCGACCTTCTGGTTCTTGTCGTCGAAGCTCCCGGCGCAGCCGACCCAGTAGAGGTACTCGTGGGTGAAGGGCTCCGAGCCGTCGACGATGGCGATGCCGTCGAGCTTCGACGCCCAGTTGGCCCGGTCGCCCTGGCTCATGCCCCACGGGTTCCCCGAGTTCTCCATGCCGCGGTAGGCGGTGCCGAGCTCGGTGGGGAAGTTCGACTCCATGAGCGACAGGTAGCGGCGCATGTCGAGGATCTTGTCGAGGATCTCGATGTTCACCGGGCAGTTCTCGTCGCAGGCCTTGCACGTGGTG
>Ga0268386_10002181_pt1 | contig 13801 bp, 13 predicted proteins | sample RVTome_15_FD_200260 | JGI IMG/M metagenome (GOLD analysis project Ga0268386, IMG submission 200260) | Soil microbial communities from uranium-contaminated site in the Upper Colorado River Basin, Wyoming, United States - RVT150D86... ...
ATCACCAGTGACTGGGTGTGCTCGTGAACCGAGTAGGCTTTCTGGCGGTACTGCTGTGCCGACCAGTCGTCCTCGCTGCAGCCGAGTACGGCGTCGATCAGGGGTTGCGCTTCCACCGCTCCAAGGTCGCGGATTGTGCCTTCGAATTCCATCGTATCGATGCCAGAAACGAGCTCCCCAGAGTTTAATTCATTCCGCCCACCGACCCCAATTCTGTGCGCAGCACTCTGGCCTCGGAGTACAATATTCGTTTAACCATTCGCATTGGAGTTGCCGTATGGCTGCCAAGCCCGAGCCGCAGGACCTGGAGTCGTTGTGGCTGCCCTTCACCAGCAACCGCGCGTTCAAGAAAAAGCCCCGCCTGGTGTCGCGTGCCGAGGGCATGTATTACTGGACCCCGGAGGGGAAGCAGATCCTTGATGGCGTTGCCGGGCTGTGGTGCTGCAACGCCGGCCATAATCACCCAAAGATCCAGGCCGCCATCCAGAAGCAGGCGGCCGAGATGGATTTTGCGCCCCATTTCAACTTCGCCCATCCGGCGGCCTTCGAGGCCGCGGCCAGGCTGTGCGAGGACACGCCCCAGGGCATCAAGCACGTCTTCTTCACAAATTCAGGCTCGGAGTCGGTGGACACCGCGCTCAAGATCGCGCTGGCCTATCACCGCGAGCGCGGCGATTCGGCCCGCACCAAGCTGATCGGCCGCGAGAAGGGCTATCACGGGGTCGGCTTCGGTGGCATCTCGGTGGGGGGCATCGCGCCCAATCGACGCCAGTTTTCGGCCAGCCTGCTGCCGGGCGTCGACCACCTGCCTCATACTCACGACCTCGAGCGCAACGCCTTCAGCCGGGGATTGCCCGAGCACGGCGCGGAGAGAGCGGACGTGCTCGAAGCCCTCGCGCAGCTACATCACCCGTCGACCATTGCCGCGGTGATCGTCGAGCCCGTCGCCGGTTCTGCCGGCGTGCTGATCCCGCCCGTAGGCTATTTGCAGCGCCTTCGCGAAATCTGCGACCGGCACGGCATATTGTTGATCTTCGACGAGGTGATCACCGCTTTCGGTCGGCTCGGCTCGGCCTATGGTTCGCAGGCACTGGGCGTAACCCCCGACATCATCACGACAGCCAAGGGACTGACCAGCGGCACGGTGCCAATGGGCGCGGTGTTCGTGCGCGACGGCATCTACGACGCCTTCATGGAAGGCCCGGGGCACGCCATCGAGCTGTTCCATGGCTACACCTATTCGGCCCACCCCTTGGCCGTCGCGGCTTGCAAGGCGACCCAGGACGTCTACCGCGACGAAGGGCTGTTCGAGCGTGCTGGCGAGATGGCGCCGGTGTTCGAGGCGGCGCTCCACTCCCTGGCAGGCGAACCCTACGTGATCGACGTGCGCAATTACGGCTTGATGGGCGCAGTGGAACTGCAGGGCATCGAGGGCAAACCCGGCGAGCGCGGCCTCGACGCCATGATCCGCGCCTTCGAGGACGGCGCCATGGTGCGCGTGACCGGCGACACATTGGCCTTCAGCCCGCCGCTGATTATCGAGGAAACGCATATTGAACAATTGGTCGAGAGCGTGCGGCGGGTGCTACGCTCCTTAGACTGAAGATTCAGGTTGACGACATGAGTACGCAAGCAGCAAGTGCACGCGGCGCAATCGAACCGCGAATACTGGATCACTTCATCGGTGGCGGCCAAGTTGCCTCGGAAAGCGAGCGCTACGGTGACGTTTTCAACCCTGCAACCGGCAAGGTGCAGGCTCGCGTTCCCATGGCCACTGCCGCCGAGGTCGACGCGGCCGTCGCCGCGGCCGCGAAGGCCTTCCCTGCATGGGCCATCACGCCGCCGATCAAGCGTGCGCGCTGCATGTTCCGCTTGAAAGCGCTTTTGGACGAGCACGCCCACGAACTGGCGGACATCCTCACTTCCGAGCACGGCAAGGTCACCGAGGACGCGTACGGCGAGGTCATCCGCGGTATCGAGATCGTCGAGTTCGCTTGCGGCGCGCCGCAGCTTCTCAAGGGCGAGTTCTCCGAGAACATCGGCGACAAGATCGACGGTTACGCACTGCGCCAGCCACTGGGCGTGGTGGCCGGCATCACCCCATTCAACTTCCCCGCCATGGTGCCGCTGTGGATGGCGCCGATGGCGATCGTCTGCGGCAATACGTTCGTATTAAAACCTTCCGAGCGCGACCCCTCGGCTTCCATGCGGCTGGCCGAACTGTTCAAGGAAGCCGGCGTGCCGGACGGCGTATTCAACGTGGTCCACGGCGACAAGGAGGCCGTCGACGCGCTGCTGAAGCACCCCACGGTGCAGGCCATCAGCTTCGTCGGCTCGACGCCGATCGCGCGCTACATCTACGAGACCGGCACCGCCCACGGCAAGCGCGTGCAGGCGCTGGGCGGCGCCAAGAATCACCTGCTGGTCATGCCCGACGCACCGCTCGACCGCACCGCCGATGCCCTGATGGGCGCGGGCTACGGCTCGGCCGGAGAGCGCTGCATGGCGATTTCGGTGGCGGTTGCCGTAGGCAAAGAGACCGCCGACAGGCTGGTCGCCGAGCTCAAGCCACGGGTCGAGAATCTGAAGATCGGCCCGGGCCACAACATGGGCCTCGACATGGGGCCGCTGGTGAGCAAGGCGCATCGCGAAAAAGTGAAATCCTACGTCGACCTCGGTGTGGAAGAAGGCGCGGAACTGGTCGTCGACGGTCGTAATTACGCGCAGCCCGACTCACCCGACGGCTTCTGGCTGGGCGGCTGTCTGTTCGACCACGTCAAACCCGGGATGCGCATCTACAAGGAAGAGATTTTCGGGCCGGTGCTCAGCGTGGTGCGGGTGGATTCCTTCGACGAGGCGGTCGACCTCATCAACACCCACGAGTACGGCAACGGCGTCAGCATCTTCACCCGCGACGGCGATGCCGCGCGCACTTTCGTCGAGCGCATCCAGGTCGGCATGGTGGGGGTGAACATCCCGATCCCGGTTCCGGTCGCCTACCACAGCTTCGGCGGCTGGAAGAATTCGCTGTTCGGCGACCATCACATCTACGGCCCCGAAGGCATTCGTTTTTACACCCGCCTCAAGACCGTCACCCAGCGCTGGCACCGCGGCGTTCGTGAAGGCGCGTCGTTTGTGATGCCGACGTTAGGCCAGTAATCGCGGCGAGGGCACGCGCGACGGCTCCGCCGCCTAATTACGGACCTTCGGTCCTTTCATTACGGCGGCTCTCGCCTGCGCTGCTCCTACAAGTACTTTGTGGCGCTTCAGTGTTTTTGTAGGAGCGGCGCCCTCGCCGCGACCGATCTAGCGACGGTCCCCGTGCACCCAGAGAACCTCCGAACCGCCGTCGGCACGCGCGATCACGCGGGCGGCGACGAACAGCAGGTCGGACAGGCGATTGAGGTATTTCACGCTGATCGGGTTGACCTCCTCGGACTCCGCGAGTGACACCACGCGCCGCTCGGCGCGGCGGCAAACGGTGCGGGCAAGGTGGCAGCGGGCGGCTGCCTCCGAGCCACCCGGCAGGATGAAGTCCTTGAGTGGTGGAAGGTCTTTGTTGAGGGCGTCGAGGTCCTTTTCCAGAGCGTCGACGTAAGTTTCGGGGATCAGCGTCGTACCCGGCATGCACAGCTCGCCGCCGAGGTCGAACAGTTCATGCTGGAGGCGGGTCAGGAGGGGTTCGATGCCCTCGGGCAGCTTCGAGGCGAGCAACAGGCCAAGGATGCTGTTGAGCTCGTCGACCGTGCCGAAGGCCTCGACGCGCAGGCTGTCCTTTGCGATTCGCGAGCCGTCACCCAGGCCTGTCTCGCCCGAATCGCCGGTGCGCGTGTAGATCTTCGATAGGCGGTGTCCCATGGAGGCATTTTAAATGGTTCGCGGCGTCTTCGCTGCTCCTGCAAGCTCTATGCAAAGCTTGAATGGATGATTGGCACATGGATGTGCCAACGGGCGGAGCCCGCGAGCCGTTGAAAACCGCGCTTTTCAACGGCGAGATGCGGGTGAGGCAGGATGCCTCATCCCGCTCAATTCAGAAGCGGTAACTGGCCTGCGCGCGGATCACCGTGACGCTGTAGTCCGGGCTGTCGGCGCCGAAGCCCAGGATCGAGGGGATGCCGTCCGGCTCGATTCCGTCGAGCGCCCAATCCGTGCTGTCGTAGTTCTCGTGTTCGATGTTGACCTTAAGTCGCCATTGGTCCGAGGCTCGGTACTCGAAGCGCAAGCGGGTGTTGCGCAGCTCCGTTTCGAGGGTTGGGAAGGGCGGCTCACCCGCGCCCGTGTCGGTGCGGATGTCGCCGTCGGCGTCGGAAACGACAAAATCGAAACCCAGCTCGACCCGGGAGCCCAGCCGAGCGGTCAGGCCGACACCCGCCGTGAGGAAGCGGTCGTTGGTGGTCGCCAGCCAGGGGTCCGCGATAGCGGTCTGCGCGCCGGCCTGTTCGGAGTCGAAGTCATCGCGGCTGGCGTAGACATAGGCAGTGATGGATTCGACGGGAACCCAGCCGAGGTCCAGGCTCAGGCTGCGTTCCTCGCTCTCGCGCACACCGATAACGGACCGATCGTACTCGTCCTCGCCTTGGCGATAGGCGATGTTGAGCGTCAACTCGCTGGTCGGGAAGAAATCGAGGTCGACTCTCAGCCGCTCGCGGTCGCGATCGGCCAGGTTGAACTTGCGCAGCAGCGGGTGTTCCGGCAAGGCGTAGGCCTCCAACGGCAGGTAGGACTCGCCGTCGCGATCGTATCGCTCCAGTCTGGCGCGCAGTTCCATTACTGAGCTGGCACTGAAGGCAGCCTCGGCGAACCAGCCGGCCTCCTCTGTTTCGGCTACGGACTGCAGCGTGCGATGAATGTCCTCCCATTCGGTGCCGGCCTGCAGCCGGAGGCGTCCGCTCGGCCGGTAACGTAGCGTGACTGACGCGCGATCGCGCTCGAAGCTATAGGGCCGGTTGAGGCGCGGCTCGCCCTCGATCAAATCGGTGATCACGGGCGTCCACAGCTCGATCGGGGTTTCGTTGTCGCGCTCGTCGCGCTCCAGGCGCGCGGTGAGATCCAGCCGTCGGCCGAGACGGGCGCTGAGCTTGCCGGCAAGATCGAGGGTTCCGACGTCGATGCGGCCCGCCGCCGTCAGACGCGGCAGCGGGAGGTCGCTGAATGCGGGATTGATGGAATAGGGCAGCAGCGGGTCGTCCTGCTCCATGCGCCCGACCGCAGCGCTGCCCGAGAACCTGAGCCGCGGGCTGGGCGCCCAGGCGCCGGCGAGGTCGAAGCGGTAGGCGTCGTTGTCGGGCTCGAGCGCGGTGCGCAGCGTCTCGGTGCCCGGCGTGGCGGTAAAGGGGTTGTGCCAGGTGATCGAGCTGAAGGCGTTGTCGAAGGTCGAGCCCATGAAGCCCAGGCGCCAATGACTCAGATTGCCGTTGAAGTTCAGCCCCATCTCGAGCCGGTCGGTGGAGAAATCGACGGGTGCGGGAAAATGACTGGAGTTGATGGTCAGCACGCCTGAGCTGAAGGGGCGTGTGCCGTCCTTGGCCTGATGCCCGTATGCCACTTCGTAGCTCCAGCGGCTGCCGAGCCTCCACGTGAGGGCAGCATCGAACAGTTTGCGGCGGGTCTCGAGGTCGATGGATCGAAGCGATGCCGCCAGGCCGCTCATTTCGGATGTAAGCGGCGCGCGCTGCCATTCGGCTGGCAGACTCAGAGAATTGCCGCCGACGCCCCGGTAGACCGTTTGAGTGCCGAAGCCGCGGTACTTGGGGATTTCCTGGTAGCCGAGGTGGAACGTGTAGTGCCCGCGGATGCCGCCGCGGGCTTGCAGGCGCCGGGCGTCGATGCCGAGGTCATGGGCGCGGACGTCGAGGAAGCGGCCTTCCCCGTCGCGGTAGTGGGCCTCGCCGTCCAGGGCCGGGAAAGCGCCGTCTTCCTGCAGCCCGCGGTAGTCCCCGAACTTGTTGGAGGCATCACTGACCGAAACGGCACCGAGGTCGATCTCGCCGTACCAGCCGTAGCGATAGGGGCACAGACCGCAGTCCCAGCGGCTGGTGTCGATGGCGCTGGTGGAATCCTGGTGCTCTTCGCCCCACGCCGTGGCGAATCCCAGCGCGAGGAGGAGGCCCGCGAGGACAGGCTTGTGCGCGACCCCCATCACTGCAGCGTCACGCCGGAAGGGTGGTTGGAGCCGTGGACCTGCGAATGGCAGTTGAGGCAGCCTCTCGCCAGCAGGAAACGGTTGGCGAAGGCGTCGTTCTCCAGCTCCTGGGTGTAGGCCAGGCTGGGGTGACCCATGGGCGAGTGGCATTGCTGGCAAAGCAGCGGTGTGCGCTTCGTCAGCATGGCCTCGAAGTTGCTGCCGTGCGGGCGGTGGCACAGCGTGCAGTCCTCGGAGGCCGGCGCGTGCTCCCACAGGAACGGCCCGCGTTTTTCTGCATGGCACCGGTAGCAGGTCTGGTTCACGGTGGGTTCCCTGAGCAGGAAATCGTGATGGCCCGCGTGGGGGTCGTGGCAATCGCTGCAGGCCATCTCGCCGAAGCGCAGCGGATGGTTGCTGGTGCGCAAGGTGTCCGCCTTTCGTTCCTGGTGGCAGCCGAAGCAGGCTTGCTGTTGGGCGAGCGGGTCAAACACGCGGTCGGTTTCGCGGTGGACCTGGTGGCAGGCGGCGCAGGGCACCTCTTCCGCCTCGTGCATGCTGCCGAACCAGCCGAGCCTTCCCTGCGTCTCGTGGCAACCCAGGCAGACGTCGTTCTGCTCGGCCGCCGGCGTCCGGGCCCGAGCGCCGAAATTGATGGCGGGTGGCATGTCGCCGCCGCCGCGCTGCGCGCGCGCGTGGTCCTTGCCCGGCCCGTGGCAGGACTCGCATTGCAGGTCGGAGAACGGCGCCTGCGGGTCGGTCCGGGCCGCGTGGGGCGTGGCGAAGATCGGCGTCGCGTCCAGCGCCATGCCCTCGTTGTGGCAGAGGATGCAGGAATCCGCACCCAGCCGGCTGTGCTCGCCGGTGGCCGGGAACTCCGGCTGCGGGCCAGCTCGCTCAGGTACAGGCGTAGTTTGTCCTGCAAGACCCATCGCGTACAGGACGGCGATCACCAGGATCGCGGTCAGTGAATGCCGGATGTGCTTTTTTCTAACCAAGCCGGGTCATTTCTCCCGAATGATCGGATTTGTCGCGCTTTGTACGTGAGTCGATTGCGACCGGAGAAAGGTTCAGCCCATGACAATCGTTCAGGATATGGCGGCGCTGTTGGCAGCGGCTCTGGCTCTCTTGTTAATGGCCAACCAGGCAATGGCCGAGCAGGAACTCACACCCAATTCCGCCTTCTGTGCAAGCTGTCACGGCGAAGCCGGGGTGTCGCGCAACCCCCTCGTTCCCACGCTGGCCGGCCAGCCGTACACCCTCATCGAAGACAACCTGCTCGCTTTCCGCGCCGGCAAACGGGCCTGCTCGCCGCAGCCCGGCGACGGCAGCCCGGCGGCGCTGCTGGCGCTGACCATGTGCGCGCGGGTGGCGGATTTGACGGACGAGGAGATTACCGCGCTGGCCGGGTTTTTCGAACGCCAGGCCTTTGAGCCTGCCGAACAGAGCTTCTACCCGCAACTGGCAGATCGGGGCGCGCGGCTGCACATCGACAAAGGATGCGAGGGTTGCCACTCCGACGGCGGCCGGACCACCAACGACATGGCCCCCGTGCTGGCGGGGCAATGGACACCGTACCTGCGCCGGGCGATGGACGCCCTGCGCGCCGGGGAGCGCCAGGGACCGAAGGTGATGAACGCCGCCATCCACGCGCTCGAAGCCCGGGAAGTCGAGGCGTTGTTGAATTACTATGCATTCCAGCGGGAGTAAAGTATCCACGGGCCGACAGGACGCAAATATGCAGGACGAAAGCAAGCAAAACGATGAAGCGCGGGCGCTGGACGACTCGGTAAGTGGCGAAGGCCGGCTTGAGAACGGCTTCGTGGTCTCGATGATGGCCGCCGGCCAAACCTTGGTTGCTGACGAGCCGCCGGAGCAGGGCGGAAGCGGCCATGGCCCCTCGCCCTATGACTACCTTTCGCTGGCGCTGGTGAGCTGCACGATCATGACCTTGAACATGTATGCCCGCCACAAGGAATGGCCGTTGGAGTCGGTGCGCGCGGAAGTGCGCCATGGAAAAATCCACGCGAAAGACTGCGAGAAATGCAAGGATAAGGATACCGCCAGAAAGGTCGACCGCTTCGACCGCGTGCTCTACCTGGAAGGGGATCTCGACGACGATCAACGCCAACGCCTGCTGGAAATCGCCAATCGCTGCCCGGTGCACCGAACCCTCCACGAAGAAGTGGAAGTCCGCACCCGCCTGGCGGACTGAACAGGCCCTGGTATGCGCCATACCCCCCTCTACCAGGCCCACCTCGAAGTCGGCGCCCGCATGGTCGAGTTCGCCGGCTGGGCGATGCCCATCAACTATGGCTCGCAGATCGACGAGCACCACGCGGTGCGCCGTGGGTCCGGCATGTTCGACGTGTCGCACATGTGCCCGGTCGAGGTGCGCGGCCCGCAGGCGCGCGCTTACCTGCTGCGGCTTCTGGCCAACGACGTAGGCAAGCTCCAGACCCAAGGCAAGGCGCTCTATAGCTGCATGCTCAACGGGGACGGCGGGATCATCGATGATCTGATCTGCTACATGCTCGCCGACGACCACTATCGCGTCGTGGTCAATGCCGGCGCTCGCGAGAAAGCCCTCGATTGGATGGCAATTAACAGTGAGGAATTCGACGCCGATATCGTCGCCATGCGGGATTACGGCATGATCGCCGTCCAGGGCCCCGAGGCGCGCGGCAAGGTGACTGATCTGCTGGCGCCGGAACACCGTGAGACCGCCGATGAACTCGAGCCATTCAGCGCCGCGCAGGTCGCAGCACGGGGCGGCGAGCTGTTCGTCGCCCGCACCGGCTACACCGGCGAGGACGGCTTCGAAATCATCGCCCCCGAGGCAGCCACGCGGCCCCTGTGGGATGCCCTGATGTCGTCTGGCGTCAAGCCCTGCGGCCTGGGTGCGCGCGACAGCTTGCGCCTTGAGGCTGGCATGAACCTCAGCGGCCAGGACATGGACGAGTCAGTCACGCCGCTGGAGTCGGGTCTCGGCTGGACGGTGGCCATGGACGGTGATCGCGCGTTCATCGGCCGCGAAGCGCTCGAGGCTCACAAGGCGCGTGGCGTGGATTGCCGGTTCAGCGGCCTCGTTCTGGCCGGCCGCGGCGTGCTGCGCCAAGGGCAGACGGTGAGAACCGACAGCGGCGAGGGCGTGATCAGCAGCGGCGGATTTTCGCCCACGCTCGAGCGCGCCATCGCGCTTGCCCGCTTGCCGGCCGGCAAGGAGGACCGTTGTGAAGTCGGTATCCGCGGGCGCTGGCTGGAAGCGCGCATCGTGCGTCCGCCGTTTGTGCGATTCGGCAAGGCCAGTGCTAGAATGCAGGCCGTGCTGGATTGCTTCGCCGGCGGTTGATCAAAGGGTGGATTGGACACCCGCAGGAGTCGACAGAAAATGAGCGAAATCCCCACCGATCTCAAGTATCGCGAGAGCCACGAATGGGTGCGTGAAGATGAAGGCGACGGCGTCACGGTCGGCATCAGCGATCACGCCCAGGCCGAGCTCGGCGACATGGTCTTCGTGGAGCTGCCCGAGCCGGGCATGAGCTACGCCCAAGGCGATGCCTGCGCCGTCGTCGAGTCCGTCAAGGCGGCGTCCGACATCTACGCCCCGGTCAGCGGGGAAGTGGTCGAGATCAACGAAGCCCTGGAGGACGATCCCGGGCTGGTCAACAACGACCCCTACGGCGACGGCTGGCTGTTCCGCATGGAGCCCAGCGAGGTATCGGAGCTGGACGGCCTGCTCGACGCCGACGGCTATTCCGACTCCATCGGCGACTGAACCCCGTTTTTTCTCCTATTGCGGTTGCTCGGCCAGGCACCGTGGGACGTTGTCGTTGGCAATCCGCGTGATCGGAATCTCGCCCATCAGCCCGAGTGAAGGGATGTTGTAGCGCACGATTGCGTCATTGCAGTCGATGAACTCGATCTCGATGGTGCCGTAATTCGGGTCCTGCGTTGTCTCCGGCTCCGCGGAGTTGAATACCCCGCCCTGCGTGAGCTCGATGTTCAGGTTCGCGATGTTGCCTTCGTAATTCCCGAACGCCGTCAGCCAACGGTGCCCGGCTTCGCCGAGGAACGCCATGATGGAATCAAGGGGCCGCTCCGTGTCGTAGGTGAACCAGGCGAGGAATATGGCGCCGAGTTCGGGGAAAACGGTGATGAAGAACCCCTGGCCGGCCGTAGCGGCGTTGAACCAGGCGTCGTTCAGCCCATTGTTGATCACAAAGCCCGGCCCCGAGGACCCGGTCACCTGGATCGGCGTGCCGTCGAGGTTCACGTTGTTGTTGGCATTGGCATCGACGATGTCGAGGATGCCGCCGATGAAGTATTCACCCGGCGCCAGGTTGGCGGGGATCATGGCGTTGAGCGGGTTGTTGTTGTTCGCCCCGCCGGCGAGGCTGGGGCGATTAACCATGCCGATGGGGGTGTCGGTGTCGGAAATGATGTTGTTGTCGGACGCGTAGAAGTTGAGGGTGTACGCCCCGGAGGCGAGGTCGCCCGCGTTGACCGTATTGCTCTGGATCGTGATCATCGCGCCCTGCTCGTGCGATCCGTTGGGCGCGTTGACGGACTGCAGCACAAGGTCTGCGGCGGCCGGCGCGCCCTGAACCGTGATCGGCTCGTCATCGGCGTTGGAATTGTTGCCGTTGTTGGCATCGTTGATATCGATGATCGCGCCAATGAAGTAGTTGCCGGCCTGGATGTTCTGCGGCAGGTTGAAGTTGACGTTGAAGTTGTCGTCGTTGCCGGCGCCCAGCGCAGGGCGGTTGGCACTGCCCAGGAAGATGTCGCCGGAGTTGATGGTGGAGTTCGTCGAGGCATAGAAGTCCACCGTGTAGGCGGGAGATGCTCCGCCGCCGGCGTTGTCGACCTCGGCTTCGATGGCTAGGGCGTCGCCCGGCGCATAGGTCAGGTCGCTGTTCACGCTCACCTCGCTCATCACGAGATCAGCCGGGTTGCCACCCCCACCGCCCTCGACCGTGATCGTGCCGCTCATTCCAAAGCCCGGCGCGCCGTGAATGGTGCAGTGGTAGCCAAACTGGCCGGCATTATTGAAAGTGACGTCGAAGGTGAACTGGCTTGAAGTGATCGATACGAAACTGCCGTTGTCCGCCGTCACGTTGTGGGTCATCCCGCCCGCCGCATTGGTCCAACGAACCGTGTCGCCGACCTGGATGGTCAGGTTGGAAGGGCTGAAGAAGCTGTCCCCTACGGTCACGATGTGGGTGGTCTGGGCCTGTGCGGTCATCGACAGGGCGAACAACACCCCGCCCCACCCGTATCGGGCAGTGCTGAAGAATGCTTTCATGGATATCTCCGGTGCGCTCGGTAGCGCGGCTACTGGGCCAGTTGCTCGCAGGCGGGCACGTTGTCCAGCGCGATCCGCTCGATCGGAATTTCGCCCTGGACGCCCGCGGACGTGACGTTGTAGGTGATCAACGCTTCGTTGCAGCCCGCGAATTCGAGCATGATGGTGCCGTCGGCCGTTTGCGTCACCGGGGTCTCGGCGGAGTTGAACACGCCGCCCTGGGTCAGCTCGATCGCGAGCATGGCCGTGTCACCTTCATAGGGACCGAACGCGGTCAGCCAACGATGGCCGGGCTCGCCGAGATTGGCCATCACGCTGGGGTCGGGCCGCTCGGTGTCGTAAGTGAACCAGGCCAGGAAGATCATCGAGATGTCCGAGAACACGGTTATGAAAAAGCCCTGGCCGGCGGTGGCCGGGTTGTACCAGCTGTCGTTCAGGCCAGGATTGATCTGGAAGCCATTGCCACCCCCGCCGCCTTCGACAGTAACCATGCCGCTCATGCCGATGCCGCCCGCCGCGCCGTGCACGCTGCAGTGATAGGGGACTTCGCCAGGGTTGTTGAAGGTCTGGTCAAACGTGAATTGGGCAGTGGTCTGCGAGGCGAAACTGAAGTCGTCGGCCGTCACGTCGTGCTCCATTGTTCCGTCGGAGCCATTGACCCAGCGGACGGTATCACCCGCCTGGATGGTCAGGTTGGCCGGACTGAAGAAGCTGTCGCTCACCGTGACCATGTGCATTTGCTGCCCTTGGGCGAGCACTGGGGTCAACGAGAGGATGGCAGCGATGGTGAGGCTCGGCAAGGTAGTCTTGGGCACGATCATGACTGAACTCCATTCAGAAATGGTTTAACCCTGCCGAGGTCTTCCACAAATGACCGGCCGCCCCGGCGAATCCTTTCATCGATACCGATGGCCTGGCTCAGTACGAAATGCCAAGCGCCCGGTAAACGAAGGCCATCAGCCAGGCAGGCCCAATCAGCAGGAATTGCACGTCCTTGAAGAACGATGGCCGCTTTCCCTCGATGATATGGCCGATGAACTGGCCGATCCAGGCAATGACGAACACCGCCAGCGCCACCTGCCACAATGGCCATGGCGATGCGGCCTCGACCAGGGCGGTCAGCCACAGCATCAGCACATTGTAGAGCAAGAGGCCGGCGCCGAGCTTGGCCGACAGCCTGAAATAGTAGATCTGGGCCAGTATCAGCGCGATCGTCGCCCAGTTGATCGGCACGGCGTCGATTTGTAGCGCGGCTGGAAAGGGAATCGACCACAAAAGCGCCACCACCGTCCACACGATCGCGGGAACGCAGACCCAGTGAATGAACTTGTTCCAGGGGTTGCGGTGGCTCTCGCCGTATTCTGACAACAGGCTCTCGACGCTTTGCATTCGCTGGTTCTCGTGATGCCGCCCCTGGCGCCCCCGGCTATCGGCCGGTCAGGATGCGGCTGGCCTCGAGGTAACGCTCGGCCGTCGCCTCGATGATCTCCAAAGGCAGCCCGGGTCCGGGCGGTTTCTTGTCCCACTCCAGTGTCTCAAGGTAATCACGCACGAACTGCTTGTCAAAGCTGGGCGGGCTGATGCCGGTGCGGTACTCGGACGCCGGCCAGAAGCGTGACGAATCCGGTGTCAGTACCTCGTCCATCAGTCGCAGCCTGCCGTCACCGTCGAACCCGAACTCGAACTTGGTGTCGGCGATGATGATCCCGCGGCTGCGGGCATGGTCCGAAGCGTGGCGGTAAACTTCGATGCTGGCCTTCCTGACCTCTTCGGCGAGGTCGCGGCCGACCAGTTCCACGATGGCCGCGAAGTCGATGTTCTCGTCGTGCTCGCCGGCCGCGGCCTTGCTGGAGGGGGTGAAGAGGACTTCGGGCAGCTTCGAGGCTTGCTCGAGGCCCGGCGGCAGCGGAATGCCGCAGACCGAGCCGGTCGCCTTGTAATCCTTCCAGCCCGATCCGATCAGGTAGCCGCGTACAATGGCCTCCAGCGGCAGGGGCTGCAGGCGCTTGACGACCACCGCGCGGCCTTCGAGGGCTTTGCGCGCCTCAGCGTCGTCGACCACGTCGGCCGGCGCGAGCCCGCTGCGGTGGTTGGCCACGATGGTGTCGGTGTGGTCGAACCAGAATTCGGAGATCTGCGTCAGGATGACGCCTTTGCCCGGGATGGGGTCGGGCAGTACGACATCGAAAGCCGACAGGCGGTCGGAGGCGACGATCATCAGCAGGTCGTCGTCAACCGCGAAACTGTCGCGCACCTTGCCCTGGTGGACCAGCGGCAGACCGGAGATCATTTCAGCGTGATACGGGGGATTGCTCATTGAGATTTATTGTTGGTGAAAGTTGTTTACCGGGCTTGTTGATTGGGCGCTAAAC
>Ga0268386_10002182_pt1 | contig 13801 bp, 16 predicted proteins | sample RVTome_15_FD_200260 | JGI IMG/M metagenome (GOLD analysis project Ga0268386, IMG submission 200260) | Soil microbial communities from uranium-contaminated site in the Upper Colorado River Basin, Wyoming, United States - RVT150D86... ...
CTGATGGCCGGGTGGATAGTCGTCGAGACGACCGAAGACCCGATAGCCCAGACGCTCGTAGAACGGACGCGCCTGGTAGCTGAAGGTGTCCAGATGCGCGCGGGTGCACCCGCGCGCGACGGCGGCGCGCTCGATCTCGGACATCAGCCGGGTCCCCAGCCCGGTGTGCCGGCAGGACTCGGAGACCCACACGAGGGCCACGTGCAGCCAGTTCCAGTTGATCGTCCCCACGACCCCGCCGACAAGGGCGTGCCGATCGTCGCGGGCGAGCGCGGCCATCGGCTGAAAGCCGGGCACGCCCGTCGCGGGCAGCGCATGGCGGGTGAGCCCCTCCTCGATGAGCCGGCGGTGCTCGACGCTGACGCCACTCTCGATGGTGATCTCGAAGGCGGTCATCTGACTCGATCACACGGTCGGGAGCAGGATCACCCGGACCGGCTCCTGCGCGCGGGCCACAGGCGGCCCCGGCAGAATGCCGAGCCGCAGCGCAGCCAGGAGGGCGCGCGCAAGCGCTTCACGCCGACCCGCTACGACGGCGTCGACGCGTCGCCGGCCGGCGCCGGGCGGCGAAGCGGCACGAAGGTGCGCTCGACGAAGTCGCGGGCCGCCGCGGGCTCCACGCCGTTGGCCTCCATGCAGGGCGCCGCCTCGGCCATGATGGCCGCGGGGTCGCCCGAGAGCATCCAGCGCTTGTAGGTGTCCTCGAACTCGAGGCCGAGGCCGCGCGCGAAGACCGAGAGATAGTGCTCGACGGCCAGCGGGGCCTGCGCCTCGAAGCCGCACAGCAGGCGCTGGCAACCGTGGTAGATCGTCGCCAGGGTGTCGGCACCGCCGGCGTGGGCACGCCCGATCTCGTCCCGCACCAGGCCGTTCCACGTCTCGAGACCGAGCTGCTGCTGCACTGCCGCGGTGCAGATGCGGCCAAACCGCGGCTCGGGCTCGACCGGCACGACCGTGAGCCCCGGCACCGCCTCGAGCAGGGTGCGGCCGGCGGCGCCCTCACGGCGGCGCGCCTCGTTCTGCACGTGGGAGTGCAGCGCCACCCGCTGCCGTACCTCCCGCGTGAAGCGCAGCGCCGGCAGGTGCTCCACCAGGAACTCGGCAGCCTGGCGGAAGGGGAAGGGCAGCGTGAGCTGCTGGACCTCGTCGTAGAAGTAGATGCAGGACGGGCACCACATGACGACCTCGCGCGGCGAGAAGCGCTCGAAGAGCCGGAGCGTGCCCTGGCTCATGCCGCGCGCGGCCTCGACGTCGCCCTGGGTGTGGTGCACGATCCCGCAGCAGTAGCTCGGCCCGCCGACGGCGACGTAGTCCAGGCCGAGGAGGTCGAAGATCGCCGTGACCGTCTGCACCATGTGCGAGGTCCGCAGCACGTTGCAGCCGAGGTAGAGCACGATGTCGTGGTGCTCGCCGGCGGCCGGCGCCGGCGTGAGGCGCCACCGCCGCTCGTCGCGGCGTGACATGAGGTCCTGCGTCAGGGTGACCTCGCCGAAGTGGGCGCGGTAGTCGTAGGTCATTGTAGCGGCCGGTGCCAGGCCGGCCCGAGGCGCAGGTGGCCCGGCCGAGGGAGGCGTGGCTTCATCGCGGCAGCACCGCCTTGGTGGCCTCGATCGCCTCGCGGGCGACCTCGACTGGATCGCGCTTCCAGGCCTGCTCGTTGGGCGCCTCGTAGGAGGCGAAGCCGGGATAGCCCTTGGCCGCCATCAGCGCGAAGAATTCCCGGAACCAGAACGAGCCCTGGCCGGGCGGCAGCCGGTCCAGCGCCTTGCCGGGCTCCAGGCCCGTGCGCGGCGGATCGCTGAACTGCACGTAGACGACCTCGGCCGGCGCGACGTCCTCCACCGCCTTCGGCGTGGCGCCGCTGCGGCCCAGGTGGTAGGCGTCCAGCAGCAGGCCGCAGCTCGGATGGCCGGCGCGGCCGAGCACCTCGCGGGCGCGCTCCAGCGCGTTGAGCTGCGCGCACTGCGAGTTGAACTCCAGGGCCAGCCGCACGCCGTGGGCGGCGGCGATGTCGCCCACCTCCCGCACGCTCGCCGCCGCGCGGCCGACGTCGCCCCGGTCCTTGTCGACCGGGCTCATCACCGTGTCGCAGCCGATCGCGGCCGCCCGGCGGCACTGCTCGTCGAAGACGGCCAGCAGGCGCGTGCGCTCGCCGCCGTCGGTCCACATCCAGCCGAACTCGACGCCGACGCAGGCGACCGGCAGCCCGCTGGCCCGGACCAGGTCCAGCACGGCGTCGGCCGTCTGGCCGGATTCCTCGGCCCGGCGGAAATCGAGCCGCCGCAGCTCGACGCCGTCCCAGCCGGTCGCCTTCGCGATGCGCAGCGCCTCGGCCAGCGTGGTGGAGTCGAGCGTCCAGGTGTGCAGGGCCAGGCGCATCACGCCGCCCCCAGCGCGCGCGCGGCCCGCGTGACGTCGCGCGGCGCCACCCAGAGGATCGCGCCGTAGCGGCTGGAGCCCGCGCAGACGGCGTCGAGCGCGGTGACGTTGATCCTGGCGTCGGCCAGGCGCTGCATGAGGTCGGCGACGACACCCGGCCGATCATCCCCCATGACGAGCAGGGCACGCTTGGGGCCGGTCGCCTTCCACTTGGCCTTGCGGGCGGCGGCCCGGAAGGCGGCCGGGTCCTCGGGCACGAAGTCGACCTGGGCGCCGCGGCCGCTGGGAAACCCGCTGAATGCCAGGAGGTTGACGCCGGCCTGCTGCAGCTCGCCCAGCAGGGCGGCTCCCACCCCGGGCTTCTGCGGCGCCATCACGTAGAAGTACTCGACGACGCGGACGGTGTCGGGCATGGGCCGCTCCTTCCCCCGGCCGGCGGAGGATAGCCGGGTGCCCGAGACGATACCACCATCCTAGGCGGGACGGCGCACCTCGTCCTGGACCTCCAGGCGATTGAAGATGCGGACACGGCGGCCCAGCCGGGCGGACTCGCGCTCCACTGCCCGCCCGGCGGCGTCGCGGACGTCCCGCGACGGCACCCGGCCGGTGAGCTCGACACGGGCGGGCCCGCGCAGGGGCAGCGTGACGAGCGGCAGGACGAAGCTGCCGGCCAGCGCCGGCTCGCGGGCCAGCGGCTCGATGAGCGCCTGCTGCAGGCGGGTTGCCTCCTCGTCGTGACGACTCTGCGTCTCCAGGTAGCGCACGCCGAGGGCGATCAGGACGCCGACGACGAGCACCACCCCGGTCCCGACGGCGAGCCATGGCCCGGTAAACCAGTCCATTGCCACGGAAGGCGAGCAATCGGTGTGCCGGTAAGCGCCCGCGCAATAATCGGCCTGTGCCGCCAGGGAGGCGGTGCGCGATGTACGCGGGCCGCCGGCCGTGCGGCAACACTGTCACCGGCGCGACGCGAGGTGAGTTACCATGGCGACCCTATGGGAGCCCCGCCGCGCGCGCTGGATGGCCTGCGCGTGCTCGATCAGACGCAGGTCATGGCCGGCCCCTTCTGCGCGATGCTGCTCGCCGACATGGGCGCCGATGTCGTCAAGATCGAGCCGCCCGGCGGCGAGACCACCCGCGGCATGGACCTCGAGCTGGCGCCCCGCGTGTCGGCGCCCTTCCTCGCCGTCAACCGGAACAAGCGCGGCCTGGTGCTCGATCTCAAGCAGGCCGAGGGCGTGGCCCTCTTGAAGAAGCTCGTGGCGACGGCCGACGTCCTCATCGAGAACTACCGGCCCGGGGTGGCCCGGCGGCTCGGAGTGGACTACACGACGCTGGCGGCGATCAATCCGCGCCTCATCTACTGCTCGATCTCCGGCTTCGGTCAGACCGGCCCTTACGCCGACCGTGGCGGCTATGACCTGATCGCCCAGGGCATGAGCGGGATCATGAGCGCGACCGGCAGCGAGGGCGGCGCGCCCGTGAAGGTCGGCGTGCCGATCACCGACCTCGGGGCCGGGCTGTTCGGGGTCTTCGGCATCCTGTGCGCCGTCCGCGCTCGCCACCTCACGGGGCGCGGACAGCTCGTGGACACCTCGCTCTTCGAGGCGGGCCTGTCGCTCTCGGCCTGGGAGGCGACGGAGTACTGGTTCACGGGTCAGGTGCCGCGCGGCCTCGGAACGGCGCACCGGCTGAACGCGCCGTACCAGGCCTTCCGCGCCAGCGACGGCCACTTCACCGTCGGTGCCGCAAACGACAACCTCTTCCCCCGCTTCTGCACGCTCCTCGGCCTCGGCCACCTCGTGGGGGATCCGCGCTTCGATTCCGTCGCACACCGGCTGAAGAACCGCGCGGTGCTGGAGACGCTCATCGAAGCCGTCACGGTGACGCAGCCGCGGGCCCACTGGCTGGCGGAGTGCGAGGAGGCCGGTGTGCCCGCCGGGCCGATCTACAGCGTGCCGGAGGCGCTCGACGACCCGCACGCGCGGGCGCGCGGCATGGTGCAGGAGCTGCCGCATCCGCAGGCCGGCCGGGTGAAGGCACTCGGCAACCCGGTGAAGATGTCGGCGACGCCGCCGGTCATGGCCACGGCGGCCCCGATGCTCGGGCAGGACACCGATGCGATCCTGCGCGAGCTGGGTCTCGACGATCCGGAGATCGCCCGGCTGCGGGCGGACCGGGTGGTCGCCTGAGCCGCGGGCGAGGCGGACCCGCGATGGAGGCCGTGTGACCGTCCGCCCCCTGGCCCGACGCACGCCGCGCATCCACCCGGACGCCTGGGTCGATCCAGCCGCCCTCGTCATCGGCGACGTGGAGCTGGCCGAGGGCGTGAGCGTCTGGCCCTTCACGGTCGTGCGCGGCGACGAGGGGCAGTACATCCGCATCGGCCGCAACACCAACGTGCAGGACAACTCGGTGGTGCACGTCACGCCGGAGCTGCCGTGCATCATCGGCGAGGGGGTGACGATCGGCCATCGCGCCGTCGTGCACGCGTGCACGATCGGCAACAACGTCCGCATCGGCATCGGCGCCGTCGTGCTGACCGGCGCCGTCGTCGAGGACAACGCCCAGGTCGGCGCCGGCGCGGTGGTGGCGCCGAACAAGGTCGTCCCGTCCGGTACCTTGGTGATGGGCGTCCCCGCCAAGCCGGTACGCCAGATGAACGAGGACGAGCTCGACGACATCCGGCGCAACGCCCGCGAGTACCTCGAGCTCTGGCAGCGCGACTACCGCGACACCGCCGGCCCGGCCGCCCCCGTTCCGGCCGAGCGCCTGGAGAGCCCGTGACGATGAAGGCGCTGGCCGGGCTCCGGGTGATCGACCTCACGCAGGCGATGGCCGCACCGTTCTGCTCGATGAACCTCGCCGACATGGGCGCCGACGTCATCAAGGTGGAGCCGCCTACCGGCGAGGACATGCGGCGCGGCTCGGCCAGCCGCAACGGCCACAGCGGCACGTTCCTGACGATCAACCGCAGCAAGCGCGGGATCACGGTAGATCTCAAGCAGCCGGCCGGGGTCGAGATCGTGCATCGGCTGGTGAAGACGGCCGACGTCTTCGTGCAGAACTACCGTCCCGGCGCCGCCCGGCGGCTCGGCGTGGACCACGCGACGCTGAGCGTGATCAATCCCCGGCTGATCTACTGCTCGGTCTCCGGCTTCGGCGCCACCGGGCCCTACGCGAGCCGCGGCGGCTACGACCTCATCGCCCAGGGCATGAGCGGGATCATCAGCGTGACCGGCGACGAGGACGGGCCGCCGGCCAAGGCCGGGCTCCCCGTGAGCGACCTCGCCGCCGGCCTCTTCGCCGCCTACGGGGTGCTCTGCGCCCTCGAGTACCGCGAGCGCACCGGGCAGGGCCAGCTCGTCGACACCTCGCTGCTGGAAGCGGCGATGGCGCTGACCGTCTGGGAGGCCACCGAGTACTGGGTGACCGGACGCGCGCCGAGGCCGCTCGGCTCCGCGCACCGGCTGGCCGCGCCCTACCAGGCCCTGCGGGCCGGCGACGGCTGGTTCACGGTGGGGGCCAACAACGACAAGCTGTTCGAGGCCTTCTGCCGGGCGATCGAGCGGCCCGATCTGGCCGCCGACCCGCGCTTCGCCGGCACGCGCGACCGCATGCGCCAGCGCGACGCGCTGATCGCCGACATCGAGAAGACGACCGTCGCGCAGACGCGCGCCCACTGGCTGGCACGGCTCGACGCAGCCGGCGTCCCCGCGGGGCCCATCAACACCTACCCCGAGGCGCTCGCCGATCCCCACGCGCTGGCCCGCGAGATGGTCGTAGACCTCGTGCACCCCGGCGCCGGCGCCATCAAGGCGCTCGGCGTGCCCGTCAAGCTGTCCGACACGCCCGGCGCCGTGGAGCGCCCGGCCCCGCTGCTGGGCCAGGACAACGCCGCCGTGCTCACCGAGCTGGGCTACAGCGAGGCCGAGCAGCGCACCCTGAAGGACACCGGAGTCATTTGAGGAGGATCGTCCCGATGCTGACCCGCCGCCAGTTCGCCACCCAGTCCGCCGCGTTCCTCGCCGCCGCCACGCTGCCCGCCCGCGCCGCCGCCCAGGCAAAGTACCCGAGCCGCGCCATCGAGGTCGTGGTGCCCTTCGCCCCGGGCGGCGGAACCGACAACCTCATGCGCACGATCGTGGGGATCATCGACGAGAACAAGTGGTCGCCGGTGCCCATCAACGTCAACAACCGCGCCGGCGGCAGCGGCGCGATCGGCTACACCTACCTCTTGAACAAGAAGGGCGATCCCCACGTGGTCGCCGGTGCGGCGCCGACCATCGTGTCGGCCAAGGTCGAGGGACGCCTGCCGAGCAACCACCGCGACATGACCGTGCTCATGATCGTGGCCATCGACGAGCTGATGCTATCGGTGCGCTCGGAGTCGAAATACCAGACGATCGAGGACTTCGTGAAGGACGCCAAGGCGCGCCCGGCCCAGCTCACCGTGGCCGGCACCGGCACCAACTCCGAAGACCACATCTTCACCTACCTGTTCGAGCAGGCGGCCGGCATCAAGGTGAAGTACGTGCCGTTCAACTCGGGCGGCGAGTGCACCACCGCGCTCATGGGCGGCCACGTGGACGCCGGCGTGATGAACCCCAACGAGATCGTCGCCCAGGTCGAGGCCAAGAAGGCCCGCAACCTGGCCATCGCCGCCAAGAGGCGGCTGGAGGACGCTCCCGACCTGCCGACCTTCGCCGAGAAGAAGATGGAGTTCTACTGGGAGCAGATGCGCGGCGTGGTCGGCACCGGGGGCATGCCGCCCGAGGCCGTCAACTGGTGGGTCGGCACCCTCAAGAAGGTGACCGACACCAAGAAGTGGAAGGAAGGCTACATCCGGCGGAACATGCTCACCTCCGTGCAGTGGACGGGCGAGGAAGCCAACACGTATCTCGACGGCCTCAACGCCAAGTACGTCAAGGCGCTGGGCGACCTCGGGGCGCTGAAGAAGAAGTAGGCGTCCGTGCGACGGGCCGACCGCGTCGGCGCGGTCCTCCTGCTGCTGTTCGGGGTCTGGTTCGCGGCGGTCGCGCTCCGGAACTACACGTACTGGGGCGCGACCGGCCCGGGCTCCGGCTTCTTCCCGTTCTGGCTCGGCCTGGCGATGGCGGTGCTGGCGGCGCTCCTGCTCGTCCGCGCCGTCCGCACGAGCGACCCGGGAGCGCCGTGGGCGCCGCGCGGCCGGGGCCTCGTGCGCTTCCTGGGCCTCCTCGGCGGCGGCGTGGCCTTCGTCGTGCTGCTGCCCTGGCTCGGCATGGCGGTCACCACCGTGCTGTTCCTGGTCGGCATCTTGAAGGCGCTGGAGGGCCACTCGTGGCCGGCGGCGGTCGGCATCGCCCTCGCCATCGCGGGCGTGAACTGGGCCGTCTTCACCTGGTGGCTGCGGGTGCCGTTCCCGACCGGCGTGCTGGGGTTCTGAGCGGCGATGGACCTCTTCGCCAACCTCGCCCTCGGCTTCTCGATCGCCTTCACCCCGCTCAACCTCACCATGGCCGCGATCGGCGTGATCCTCGGCACGCTCATCGGCGCCCTGCCCGGCGTGGGCCCGGTCTCCGGCATCGCGCTCCTGCTGCCGCTCACCTTCGGCATGCCCCCGACCTCGGGCATCATCATGCTGGCCGCGCTCTACGCCGGCTCGATGTACGGCGGCACCATCACCTCCGTGCTCATCAACACGCCGGGGGAGGCGGCGTCGGTCGTGACCTGCATCGACGGCCACCAGATGGCGCGACAGGGCCGGGCCGGCCCCGCCCTGGGCATCGCCGCGATCGGCTCGTTCGTGGCCGGCACCGTCGGCGTGGTGCTCCTGATGGGCATGTCGCCGCTGCTGGCGCGCTGGGCGCTGTCGTTCGGCCCGCCGGAGACGTTCGCGCTCATGCTGCTCGGGCTCACGACGGTGACCGGGCTGACCGGCGAGAACGCCGTCAAGGGCTACATCAGCATGGTGCTGGGCCTGATGCTCTCGATGGTCGGCTTCGACCTCATCTCGGGCGACGCGCGCTACACCGGCGGCCTGAACGAGATGCTGGACGGCGTGGACTTCCTGCCCGTCGCCGTCGGGCTGTTCGGCCTCGGCGAGGTGCTGGCCGGCGCCGAGCGGGCGATGCGGCAGGAGATCCTCAGCGCGCGCTACGGGCTGCGCGACGTGCTGCCCAGCCTGGCCGACTGGGCGCGCTCGCGGCTGGCGATCGCCCGCGGCACCGTGCTCGGCTTCGCGATCGGCGTGCTGCCGGGTGCCGGCCCCACCATCGCGACCTTCCTGGCTTACTCGCTCGAGAGGAAGGTCTCGAAGCACCCCGAGGAGTTCGGCCACGGCGCCATCGAGGGCGTGGCGGCCCCGGAGTCCGCCAACAACGCGGCCTCGGCCGGCGCCATGGTGCCGATGCTCACCTTGGGAATCCCGGGGTCGGCAACGACCGCGGTGATGATGGGTGGGCTGATGATGTGGGGCATCCGCCCGGGGCCGCTGCTCTTCGAGAAGAACCCCGATTTTGTCTGGGGCCTCATCGCCTCGCTCTATATCGCGAACGTGATGCTGCTGGTCCTGAACATCGGCTTCATCCCGATCTTCGTGCGGGCCTTGCGCATCCCGTACTCGGTCCTGACGGCGCTCATCGTGGTCTTCTGCATCACCGGCGCGTACTCGCAGAACAACAAGCTGTGGGACGTCGGACAGATGCTGGTGTTCGGGGTGGTCGGCTACGGCATGCGGAAGCTCGACTACTCGCCGGCCGCCCTGGTGCTGGCACTGGTGCTGGGGCCGCTGGCCGAGCGCGCGCTGCGCCAGGCGTTGATCATCTCCGACTCCGGCGTCCTGATCCTCTTCCAGCGCCCGATCTCGGCCGTCCTCACGACGCTCGCCCTGGTGGCGGTCGCCATCCCCATCGCCCGCGCGCTGCTGAGCCCGCGCGGGGGGGCGCGTCACGGCGCCCCCCCGCCGCCGCTCGAAGCGCCCCGGGCGGGGCACGGCGCGCCACGCTGAGCCCCGTACGGTCGACGGCAGCGCGCTTGCACCACACTGCCGCAGGAGGCCGCCATGCGATCGTCCCTGCTCCTCGACCGGGGTGAGCGCACGTTCGTCATCGTCTTCGACAAGGACGACGAGGTCATCGAAGGCCTGACCGACTTTGCCGGACGCCAGGGGCTGCGCGCCAGCCACCTGACCGCGATCGGCGCTCTCAGCGAGGTGGTCCTGGGCTACTTCGACCGCACCGCGCGCGAGTACCGGAAGATCCCCGTGAGCGAGCAGGTCGAGGTGCTCTCCCTGCTGGGGGTCATCACGCTGGACGGCGAGAAGCCCAAGGTGCACGCGCACATCGTCGTGGGGCGCTCGGACGGCAGCACCCGCGGTGGTCACCTGCTCGCGGGGCACGTGTGGCCGACGCTGGAGGTGGTCCTCGAGGAGCTGCCCCGGCACCTACAGCGGCGCACCGACCCCGACACGGGCCTGGCCCTCATCGACCTCGGCAGCCGCGCGCACGCCGCCTGAGCCCGGCGGCCCCGCGCTTGCAGCGCTGGACCGCCGCCATGGCGTTGCCCCAGCGTGTCGAGCGGCCCGAGGTCGCGGCCGCGCCTGCCGCGCCCAGCACGGCGACCGCCCGGCCCGGACGGGCCGCCTTCCAGATCCTCCGGATGGCCTTCGTCGCGCTGCCCGTGCTGGCCGGGATCGATAAGGTCTTCGCCGTTCTCGCCCCGTGGCACGACTATCTCGCGCCCGACGTCCCGGATCTGCTCGGCGTCTCGCCGCGGTCGGTCATGCTTGCCGTCGGCGTGCTGGAGATCCTGCTCGGCCTCGTGGTGGCGATCCGGCCCGGCCTTGGCGGCTGGCTCGTGGCGGCCTGGCTGTGGGCCGTCGCGGTCAATCTCCTCGCCGGGCCCGGCCACTACGACATCGTGCTGCGCGACCTCGCGCTCTCGCTCGGCGCCGTCGCGCTGGCCCGCCTGGCCCCCCACGTCGAGCCGGCCGGGCCTCGCTAGCCGCTCAGCTTGCGGCCGAGCACCCTGGCGATCGACTCCGGCTTGAACCCGAGCTGCAACAGGGCCACGCCCTCGTTGAAGTACTCGCGGTAGCGCGCGACGCGCCCTCCCTCGAGCTCGAACACGCTCATGCCGCGAAAACGCACCCGCCGACCGGCGCTGCGGGGGATGGCGTCGGACACCACGTAGCCGAAGGTCCACTCGGCGGCGGCGGTGTCCCCGTTCTCGACCACCACGTCCATCACCCAGGCGTAGTCCCGGCCCTCGCGGAACATGCGCTCGAACATCCCGCGCAGCGCGACGGTGCCGGTGTGGGGGCCGAAGAACGTGTCGACGTAGCTGCCGCCCGGCGTGAAGCAGCCGACCAGGGCCTCGACGTCCTGCCGGTTGAACGCCTGCTCGAACTCGCGCACGATGCTCATGGCATCTCACCTTTCCGACCATGGAGGCTTGCCACCGGTGTATCACGAGATGCGGCCATGACCGAGGGCGAGGCGCTGGAGGCCCTGCGCGGCGACGACCCCGCGCGCGCGCGGCAGGCGGAGGCGGCCCTGTGGGGGATGTGGTGCCGCTCCGGCCGACCGGAGCTCGACGGGCGGCTGGGCGAGGCGGTGGCCGCGATGGAACGCCGTGACTTCGCCGGCGCCGAGCGCCGGCTGACCGCGCTGATCGAGGACGCCCCGGACTGGGCCGAGGCATGGAACAAGCGGGCGACGGTGCGCTACCTCGCCGGCAACCACGACGGCGCGATCGCGGACTGCCGCCAGACCCTCACGCGCAAGCCGCACCACTTCGGGGCGCTGTCGGGCCAGGGACTCTGTCACATGGCGCTCGGACAGTTCGCCCCGGCGGCGGCGATGTTCCGCCGCGCGCTCGCGGTCCATCCCCACCTCGAGCCGGTGCGCCAAAACTTGAGGTCGGCGCTGAGCGAGGTGGTCCGGTACAACTGATCGCCGCCGGGTGGTAGGCTGGGGCGGCCATGACGACCGCCCACGATCGGATCTCGCCCGCCGACCTCGCGACGCTGCTGACCTCGGCCGCGCCGCACGCCGTCCTCGACGTCCGCGAGCGCCGTGCCTACGAGCGCGGCCACATCTTCCGCACCACCGCGCTGCCCCGGCGACTGCTCGAGTTCCGCCTGCCCACGCTGGTCCCGGCATCCCCCACCCCGCTGGTGCTGGTGGACGCGGACGGGGGCGTCCTGGCCGCACGGGCCAGGACGACGGCGCTGGCGCTGGGCTACCGGCACGTGCGCGTGCTCGACGGCGGCCTGGCCGCCTGGCGGGCCGCGGGGCGGCCGGCGGTGCAGGGCATCAACGTGCCGAGCAAGGTCTTCGGCGAGCGGGCACTGCACGAGCTGAAGACGCCGCAGATCCCGCCGGGCGAGCTGGCCGAGCGCATTGCCCGGGGCGAGGACCTGGTCATCGTGGACACGCGCACGCCGGAGGAGTACGCGCGCGGCTGCGTGCCCGGCGCCGTCAGCATGCCCGGCGGCGAGCTGGTCCTGCGCATCACCGAGCTGATCCGGCGGCCCGACCAGCCGATCGTCGTGCACTGCGGAGGCCGCACGCGCTCCTACATCGGCGCCGAGTCGCTGCGCCGCATGGGCTTGCCGAACCCCATCGTCGCCCTCGAGAACGGCACCATGGGCTGGGAGCTGGCCGGCCTGATCCTCGAGCGAGGGGCCAGCCGCTGGCCGCCGGCTGCCACCCCGCGCAGCCGGGCGGCGGCGGCGCTCGTCGCCAAGCGCGTCGCGGCCGAGGACGGGATCGCCTTCGTGTCGCCCGAGGACCTGCGCGCGGTGCTGGCGCGGCGCGGCGAGCGCAACGCCTACCTGCTCGACGTCCGCACGCGCGAGGAGTACGCGGCGCGCCACATCGCCGGCGCCGTCTGGGTGCCGGGAGGCCAGGTGGTGCAGGCGACCGACGAGTGCATCGCGGTGCGCGACTCGACCATCGTGCTGGCCTGCGACGGCTTCGCGCGGGCGACGCTCACGGCCGCGTGGCTCACGCGCATGGGCTTCCCGGACGTGGCCGTGCTGGCCGGCGGCCTGCCGGCGTGGATCGAGGCCGGCGGCGCGGTGGAGAGCGACCATCCCCCGGTCCTGCCGGTCGGCCTCGACGCCGCCCGCGCCGCCGTCACCGCCGTGCCGCCGGGCGACCTCGGTGACGCGGTGATCATCGACGTCGACCAGAGCGACGCCTACGCGCGGGGGCACGTGCCGGGCGCCATCTGGGTCTGCCGCAGCCGGCTGGAGGATCTGATCGCGACGGTCGCGCCGGACCGCGCGCGCCCCGTCGTGACGTCGTGCGGTGACGGCGCCGCCTCCACGCTGGCCGCCGTGACGCTGAGGGAGCTCGGCTACCAGGTCCGTGTCCTCGCGGGCGGCACCCGCGCGTGGGAGGCAGCCGGGCGACCACTGGAGCGCGGCGCCGCGCGGCTGGCCGACGAGGCCGACGACGTCGTGCCCAAGCCCTACGAGCGCGGCCGGGCGGCCATGGAGGCGTATCTCGCGTGGGAAGAGGCGCTCGACTACGAGGGCGTGAGCCCGGTCCCGCTGATCCCGGAGGCGCGCTGATGGACCCCGTCGTCACGACCGAGTGGCTGGCCAAGCACCTGGGCGCGGCCGACCTGCGCGTGCTGGACGGCACCTGGCACATGCCGCAAGCCCGCCGCGACGCCCGGGCCGAGTTCGAGGACGCGCACATCCCGGGCGCGGTGTTCTTCGATATCGACGCGATCGCCGACCGCGCGACCTCCCTGCCCCACATGCTCCCGAGCGCCGAGGCGTTCGCCGCGGCGGTCGGCGGGCTCGGCATCGGCAGCGGCGACCGCATCGTGGTTTACGACGTCCGCGGGGTGGTGAGCGCCGCCCGGGTGTGGTGGACGTTCCGGGTGTTCGGCCACGACGCGGTGGCGGTGCTCGACGGCGGCCTCCGGAAATGGCGTGCCGAGGGGCGGCCCCTGGAGCGCGGGGGCGCCGCACCAGCGCGGCGCGCCTTCACCGCGCGGCTGCGGCCCGAGCTGGTTCGCGACGTCGAGGCCCTGCGCGCCAACGTCGTCAGCCGGGCCTTTCAGGTCCTGGACGCGCGCAGCGCCGGCCGCTTCGCGGGCACCGAGCCCGAGCCGCGCGCCGGACTGCGGGGTGGGCACATCCCCGGCAGCCTGAACCTGCCCTACGAGACGCTTTACCAGGCCAACGGCACGCTCCGGCCCTCCGACGAGTTGCGCGCCGCGATCACGGCGGCCGGCATCGACCTCGGCCGGCCGGTGGTCACCAGCTGTGGCTCCGGCGTCACCGCGTCCGTGCTCGCGCTGGCGCTGTACCTGGTCGGGCGACCCGACGCCGCCGTCTACGACGGTTCCTGGAGCGAATGGGGCTCCCGGTCGGACACCCCGGTCGAGACCTGAGCGAGGAGAGAGCCATGGCCTATAC
>Ga0268386_10002183_pt1 | contig 13800 bp, 11 predicted proteins | sample RVTome_15_FD_200260 | JGI IMG/M metagenome (GOLD analysis project Ga0268386, IMG submission 200260) | Soil microbial communities from uranium-contaminated site in the Upper Colorado River Basin, Wyoming, United States - RVT150D86... ...
CTGCACCAGTCCTACGATGCCCTCCGCCGCCAGCTGGTCCAGGTTGGGCGTGTTGGCCTCTTCCAGTTCGGTGTCGTACTCGGCGTCGGCGAACCCACCGAGCCCGTCCATCACCACGAGCACGATGTGGGTGCCGGCCTCGGTCAGCAGCGATTGCAGCTTCATCACGTCATCCAGTACTCGTCCGGGCGTCCGCACCAGTCGTTCCCACATCGGCGACGCGGGAAAGCCGCATCCCTTCGTAGGACCGCTTCCACCGGCCCGCCGCGGTGTCCTGCCGGACGGCGAAAGCAGAACCGCGTAAGGTGACGGTGCATGGACCCGATCGGATCTGGGAACGCGCATGTGGTCCGAAGGGCGAAGCGGTAGGGCGGTGGCATGGGCAACGCGTTGGTGGTCTCGGTGCTCTACCTGCTGGTGGCGGTCAGCCTCACGATCTGGCTGGCCGGCACGCTGTACCGCAACGGCATCGAACTGCTGCGCGAGCGCGACGGACAACAGCCGGTGCTGGCAGAGGCGACCAGCCGGCTGCTCGTGATCGGCTTCGCCCTGTTCACGCTTGGCTACGCCTTCCTGCTGCTGCAGGTCGAGGACCAGATGACCAACGTCGAGGCGCTGCGGTTCCTCATCCGCCGGCTCGGCATCCTGCTGGTCAGCCTCGGGCTGATCCACCTGCTCAACACGCTGATCTTCCTGCGCTTCCGGCGCGGGCGCTCGGAGGACAATGAAGCTGCGCCGTCGAACCGCTCACCGCAACGCCGCCGCGGCACGTCCGATGGGCCACCCAGCGAGCAGGCGCGCTTCCGCAGGTGACGGGCGATGAACGGCGCAGTGGTCGTATACATCGTCTACGTCGTCTTGGCGGTGGCGCTGATCTCCTGGCTGGGCGTGGTGCTCCAGCGCGACGGCAGGGTGTTCCTCGACGACGTGTTCGCCCAGCAGCCGAACCTCGCCGACGCCGTCAGCAAGATGCTGGTCACGGGGTTCCTGGTCTTCACACTCGGCTACGCCCTGTTGCTGCTGCGCATCGACGCCACCGCGACCGCGCTGGAAGCCCTGCGCTCGTCGGTCCAGCAGTTCGGCCTGCTGCTGCTCAGCCTCGGCGCGATGCACTCGCTGAACATGCTGATCCTGCTGCAGGTCCGCCGCCGGGTCACCGCCGCCAGAGCTGAGGCGCAGTCGCGGACCGTGCGCCGCAAGGCGCTCGAGCGCTGACCAGTAGCAGCCGGCCCGGCCTCGTGATGCACTGTTTTCACTATCTTCACAGTCAGTGCAGGTGATCCGAGCGCGCAACCGTCGCACGCAACAAATTTGACGATCACAGGGACGCACAGTATTTCTCAGTGTGCACAGTGCTCCATACTGGGCACACCCGAGTGGCACATGCCACAGCATCACATTACACAACGTGATACGGTCCAGAACAGCAACGATTGGGTAACACGGAGTTGTTCGCCGCGGTTGTGCCAGCTCGCGGTTCGCCATGTGACCGGATACCGTTGCGCTATGGACGATGCTGTCTCTGCGAGAGTTATGACGACTTTGCTTCCGTCGACGCCGGCTTGGACGTCGACCATGATTCACGATCACGCAGTTGCTCTGCGTGATCGACTCGTTGAGCACCGGAGAACGATCCACCGGCATCCCGAGCTGGCCTGGTGTGAGCATCGCACGGCCGCCTACGTCGAGAGCGTGCTGTCCAACCTCGGCATCGAGCACCGGCGGGTCCTGGGCACCGGCGTCGTCGCAGTGATCGAGGGGCGCGGCCAAGGCTGCGTCGGTGTCCGCGCCGACATGGACGCGCTACCGGTCCCCGAGGCGCCCGGACGCGACGGCTACCGCTCAGAGAACGAGGGTGTGTCGCACGCATGCGGGCACGACGCCCACGTCGCCACGGTGCTCGGCCTCGCAGAGCTGCTCGCCGGTCAGGCCGAGCTTCCCGGCACGGTGGTGCTGTACTTTCAACCGGCCGAGGAGGGCGGCGGCGGCGCCGAGCCGATGGTCGCCGACGGCGTGCTTGACGATCCCGCACCGGACGCCATCATGGCCCTGCACACGGCCAGCAACCACCCCGCCGGCACCGTGGCGATGCGCAGCGGCCCTGTGACCTCCGCGGTCGACGACATCACGGTGACCTTCCACGGCATCGGCGGCCACGCAGCGCATCCCGACCGCGCGATCGACCCCGTGCCGGTGGCGGCGAACTTCATCACCAACTCCCAGCAGATCATTACCCGCGAGATCGACCCGCTCAAGCCGGCGGTCATCACCTTCGGGTCCATCCACGGCGGCACCCGCCACAACGTGATCGCCCCGAGCGTCACGCTCGAAGCGACCATGCGCTCGCTGTACCCCGACACCCGCGACTACCTGGTCGAGCGGATCCAGCAGATGGCCCATGCCACCGCCACCGCCAACCGCACGTCGGCGACCGTGTCGATCGAGCGCGGTTACCCTGCGGGCTACAACGACTCCGCCCTCACCCAGCTGGTCCACACGGCGGCCCGGTCGATCTGCGGTGACGAATACGTGACGGTCGAGGAGCACCCGTCCATGGGTGCCGAGGACTTCTTCGCCTTCGGAGACACCGGCATCCCGGTGTGCATGTTCCGGTTGGGTGTCGGAAACGCCTCACGCGGCATCACGGCACCCCACCACAGCTCCCACTTCGACATCGATGAGTCCAGCCTGCCGGCCGGCGTCGCGGTGTTCGCCGAGTCGATCCGCCGGCTGCTGACCGGCGACACGCTGCTCACGACCACGGACTAGAACCGCCAGCCCGCGGGGACGCTGGGCCGCGTGACAGACGACTCCGCGGAGCCTGGTTCCACGAGACGCGCGGCCGACCTGCGGCCCGACCATCTCACGATCGGCGTCGAGGAGGAGTTCCACGTCTCCGACGCCGCCTCGCGCATGCTCGCGCAGGACGGCGACGTGGTGCTCGGAGCGGTCGAGCGGGACGGCTTCGAACCCGAGCAGTTCGCCAGCGAGATCTACCTGTCGATGGTCGAGACGGCGACCGTGGTGTGTGACACGCTCGACGAGGTGCGCGCGCAACTGACCGCGCTGCGCGCCGAGTTGTGCAGGACGGCGGCGGCGCACGGCCTGCGGATCCTCGCGGCCGGCACCATGCCGTTGACCCGCCAGCGCGTGCAGCAGATCACCCCCGACGAGCGCTACCGAAGGATCGAGTTCGTCCACCAGCAGGTCAGTCGCGAGATGATGGCCTGCGGAACCCACGTCCACATCGGCGTGCCGGACCGCGAGGAAGCCGTGCAGGTGCTCAACCACGCCCGCACGCACCTGGCGCCGCTGGTGGCGCTGAGCGCGAACTCGCCGTTCTGGGACAAGCACGACACCGGGTTCGCCAGCTACCGGACGGTGCTGTGGGGCCGCTGGCCGAGCGCGTCACTGCCGGAGCCGTTCTCCGACCTCGACGAGTACGACGCCGTCGGGCGGATGCTCGTCGACTCGGGCGCCATCATCGACCTGGGTCAGATCTACTGGGATGCGCGCCTGTCGATCGAGCACCCGACGTTCGAGTTCCGCATCGCTGACGTGTGCCTGACCGTCGATGAGGCCGTCGTCCAGGCGGGGCTGTGCCGCTCGGTGGTGCGTACCTGCCTGGAGCGGGTCCGCCGCGGCGAGCCGCGACCGCTGGTGCGCACGGAGGCCCTGCGCGCGGCGAAGTGGCGCGCGGCACGCTTCGGCCTCGAGGATCGGTTGTTCGACCCGGTGACGGGCACGTTGCTGCCGGCACCGGAGCTGATCGGCGCCTTCCTCGACGAGCTCCGGCCCGCCCTGGAGGCCGAGGGCGACTGGGAGCAGATCAGCGAGCTGGTGGACCGGCTGCTCTGCGACGGCTCGGGCGCCGCGCGCCAGCGGGCGGCGTTCGCCACCGCCGGACGCCTGGAGGACGCCATCGACCTGATCGCCGTGGACACCTGCGCCTGACCCGGATCGAAGGGCCGCAGGTCAGGCGCGTCCCGCAGAACCCGGCTGCCAGGACTACGGCTTGGCGGTCGCGTGATCGGTCACCACGGGCGCGCGGTCACCCAGCCCGGCATGCTGCTGGTGCCCGCGCTCCTCGGTGAGCAGCGGTGCGACGCCGGCGGCCGACTGGGGCCGTCCGAACAGATAGCCCTGCGCCCCGTCACAGCCGGTGGACACCAGCGCGGCCAGTTCGCCGGCGACCTCGACGCCCTCCGCGATCGTGCGCATCGACAGCGATCGGGCCATGTTCACCACAGCGGACACGAGCGACAGCTGGTCGGGCCGGGTACCGATGTCGGTGACAAACGAGCGGTCGATCTTGAGCACGTCGACCGGCAGCTGGCGCAGGTAAGTCAACGACGAGTAGCCGGTTCCGAAGTCGTCGAGCGCGACGTGCACACCCATGTCGCGCAGGTGCGCCAGCGTCGGTGCCGCCACCTCCATCGTCTCGATGAGGATGCTCTCGGTCAGCTCGATCAGCAACCACGACGGGTCGCAGCGGGTCTCCACCAGCACGCGCGCGACCTCCTCGGCGAAGCCACCGTCGGCGAGCTGGCGCCCGGAGACGTTGACACCGACCGTCAGCGCGATGGACCGCCCCACGTTCCACTCGACGATCTGCCGGCAGGCCTGCGCCAGCACCCAGGATCCGATCGGCACGATCAGGCCGGTCGCCTCCGCGACAGGGATGAACGTGCTGGGAGACACGATGCCGTTGCGGGGGTGCTGCCAGCGCAGCAGCGCCTCGACGCCGATGATCTGCTCGGTCCGCAGGTCGACGGTGGGCTGGTAGTACAGCTCGAACTGCTCCGCCGCCAGCGCGCCGCGCAGCTCCTCCTCGAGGAAGACCTGTTCGTTGACCGCGAGCGCCATGCTGGTCTCGTAGACCTTCACGCCACCGCCGGACTTCTTGGCCGCGTACATCGCCTGGTCCGCCCTGCGGATCATTTCGGCCGCGCCGGTCGCGGGATCTTCGGTGATCGCGAGACCGAAGCTGCCTTCGACGTGCAGCTCCGCCTCGCCGAGGTCGAACGGCTCGTCGAGCAGCGCCATCAGGCGGTCGGCGATGCGCCTGGCGGTCGCAACGTCCCCGACCCCCGGACAGCAGACGACGAACTCGTCACCGCCGAAGCGCGCGACCGTGTCGCCATGCCGGACCGCGCCCGCCAGGCGATCGGCGAGCTGGCGGAGCAGCCGGTCCCCCGCGTCGTGGCCAAGGCTGTCATTGATCCGCTTGAAGCGGTCGAGGTCGCAGAAGATGACCGCCATGACGTCGGGTTTGCGCTCGAGCGCCGCCAGGCCCTGGTTGATGTGGTCGAGCAGCAACGTGCGGTTGGGCAGTCCGGTCAGGCCATCGTGGAGCGCCCGGCGGCTGAGCTCGTCCTCGAACGCGCGCCGCTGCGTGATGTCCTGGAAGTTGACCACAGAGACCAGCCCGTCGGCGCGGGCGCTCGCGATCGCCGGGTGGCTCGCGTACTCGACGGGGAAGCGCACACCATCGCGACGCGCGAAGTAGCGATCATCGCGCTCCGCACCACGTGCCTCGGCGATGTCGGCGCAGACCGGGCACGAGTCCAACGCGTAGGCCTGCTCTTCGCTGCCGGCGTGTCCGAGCAGCAGGTGGTGGTGCGTGCCGTGCATCTCCTCGGGCGTCCAGCCGGTCAGCCGGCTCATCGCCGGGTTGGCGAACGCGATGCGCCCGTTGCCGTCGAGGCCGAACATCGCCTCGCCGGTGGCGTTGAGCACCTGCTCGGTGACCTCGCGCGCGTTCTCGCTCAGCCGCCAGGACATCAGGCTGGCCGCCGCGGCGAGCGCGACGTACGCACCGTGGATGAATGCCCAGAGCACCGGCCGGTTCCACGCGGCCTCATGGTTGTAGACCGCTGTCGGCTCCAGCACACCGACCACACCGTGGTGGACCACGACGTACACCAACGCGAGCGCGAACGGTAGCCACTCCTGGTACAGCGTGACGATCGCGATGACCACGAAGAAGTGGAAGTGGCTCTCGATCAGCCCGCCGGTGGCGTGCACCAGCAGCGACGAGCACGCCACCAGTCCCAGTGTCGCCGACGCGGTGCGCCAGCCACGCCCCAACCTGGGCGACGCCGCCGCGGCGGTCACGGCGACGATGGCCGACATGTCCAGCGCGATGTGCCCGGTGTCCTCACCCAGCACCGCCTGGATCACGATCAGGAGCACGATGTGGACCAGCAGGACCCTGATCATCCAGCGATGCCGTCGCTGCCATGTGCCGTACGACAACGGCGAACCCGAGGGCAACAGCTGCCACGCGCGGGCCATGAGCGTTCCCATGCCAACACCGTCGACACGAGACCACCGCCCATAACTTGATCGTCTCGCTCCCCCGACTCCCAACGCTGAGAGCCCACGAGGCCGTCAAGCTCAGTCGCGGCGCCCGGTGATGATGAGGTTGCGCTCGGACGTCTCCAGGTCGTCGACCTCGACGCCCCGATCCGCCAGCAGGCTGACCTGCTGCAGTTGCTGGTTGAGATCGTCGGCCAACCCCGCGGGGACCGGCAGGGGTCCCACACGGACATCGCGCACCGACGGCTCCACCGCGCCGGCGTTGACCCGAAGGTCGATGAGCGCGGTGACCGGCAGATCCTGGTCGGGCAGCCGCCCTTGGAGCTCCATCTGACCGGGCGCGGAGCCATCGGGCGGCTGCAGGTCCACGGTGACATCCTCGAGTGCCGGGGTGCGGCTGCGCGACAGACCGTCACGCATCAGTCCGCCCGCCTCGGCTTCGCTCATCGTCACCGTTACGCTGCCGTCGGGGTTCTCCTCGGCACGGTCGAGCAGTTCCTCGAAGGTCACGTCGACGGGGGCGGCCACATCGGGTTCCGACGGCTGGTCGGTCCGCCCGGCGAGCCGATCGAACCCGTCGCCGTACAGCAGGTAGGCCAGCGCCGCCAGCACCAGCAGCAGGACGAGAAGGGCAACCCGGCCACCACCGCCACCGCGGCGGCGTGGCGGTGGCCGGCGCCGTCGCGGAGGCGGTCGGCGATCGGCGTAGGTCATGTCGCCCCCTGCTGTCCGCCATGACGAGCGCCTCTCAGTGCGGCGGCCACATCGCGAACCTCGTCACGTCCTTCGACGGCCTCGAGCCAGGCGGCGGGCACGGACGACGGTCCATCGGCGGCTCCACGCACCGCGCCCGCCATGGCGGCGATGGTGTCGGCGTCCCCGCCCAGGCTCAGCGCTGTGGTCACCGCCGCCTCGACATCCGGGCTGGTCGCCGCGCACCACAGCGCCGCCGGCACCGAGCGGTGGGCGGTGACATGGGCGCCAAGCGTGCGCACCACCTCAGGCGCGGGCGCCTCAGGGGCCAGGCGGACGGCGGCGGCAAGGCCTGCACGCACCTCATCGGTCGCCGCCTCCAGCCCAGCCAGCTGCGCCGCGCCGAAGGCCCCGTCACGCGCCGCGACCGCCACCGCGGCAGCCTGGATCACGGCCGCGTCGACGCCGATGGGATGCACATGGGTCACCTCGGCCTGACGCCGCGCCACCCGGGCCATCTCGACGGTGTCGTGTGCCCACAGCAACCCCACGGGGGCGACACGCATTGCCGCACCGTTGCCCAGTGATCCGTCGGCGAAGATCGCCGTCGCCGCCTGACGGTGGTCGTGGCCGGCCCGCCAGAGCCGAACGAGCCGCCGCATGCCTCCGCCGTAGCCGCGACGACCGTCATAGCGCGCGAGGATGCGCGCCACGAAATCGTCTGGGCGTTCCAGGCGCGCGTCGTCGACCAGGTGCTCTGCGAGCGCCAGGGTCAGCTCGGTGTCGTCGGTGTAGCGCAGGGGCGGCCGGGCCAGCGCGTGCGCGACACGCCGGGGGGCAGCGGACCGGTCGATGGTGGGTGCGCCCTCGAACGGCGCACCCACGCAGTCGCCGACGAGGGAACCGAGCAGCCCACCGAGCAGGGCCCCCTCCCCCACCATCACCGCCGCTTCAGCCGCTCGCCTCGGTGGTGTCCGGCGAGGTCTCGGGCGCCGGAGCCTCAGACGGCGCCTCCGATGTCGTGCCGTCCGCTCCTGCCGCACCTGCGGTTTGGGTGCTGGGCGTCTCAGCGGCGGCCGGCGCCTCGATGCCGAGCTTGGATCGGATCTCCGACAGCCGTGCGGTGGCCTGGCTCGCGGCGGCGGCCTGCTCGACCTCGAGCATGCGCCCCTGCACGGACTCGCGCTCGAGCTCGGTCGTGCCCTGAGCCCGCGCCAGGCGCGTCTCGATCTTGGCGCGCACCTCGTCGAGCGTGGGCACGTCCTGGCCGACCTCGGCACTCATGGACTCCATGGCCCGGTTCATCTGCTCGGCCATCTTGGCCTGGTCGAGCTGGCTCAACAGCTTCTGACGCTCGGCGACCCTGGCCTGCAGCTGCTGCGCGTTCTGCGTCACAGCGGCCTTCGCCTGCTCGGTCGCCTGCGTGCTCGACAGCACCATCGTCTTGAGGGTATCGACCTCCTGCTCCTTGGCGATCAGCTGGTTGGCGAACGCCTCGGCGGTCTGGGTCAGCTCGATGGTGCGCTTGCTGTTGCCGCTCTGCTCAGCCTCAGATGCCATCAACACCGCCTGCTGGGTGTTGCGGTTGAGCTTCTCGAGGTCCTCCATGGCCCGGTCGAGGTCCATCTGCGCCTTCTTCTGGTTCGCGATGACGCTCGCTGCAGTCTCGCGTAGGCGCCGGTGCTGCGACCGGGCCTCCGCGATGGCCTGCTCGATTTGGATCTTCGGGTCCGCGACCTCTTCGAACTTGCCGGTCAACAGCGCCTTCAGATAGTTCCAGAAACGTCTGAACATGTACTAGATCTCCCATTTCCGCGCGCGTACGGTCAGCTTAGTCGCCCCGCTGCGCTCGACTGGTACTCATGCACCGCTCACCGCTTGTCCAGCGGTCTCGTCCATGCCGCGGCGCAGCGCCTCCATCTCGTTGACGAGCGATTCGACATCGTCGTCGAGCACGCCGATCTCGAGCGGGTCGCCGGCGCGCAGGCCAACCTCGATCGCCCGCGCGACGGTCTCGTCGAGCCTGGCCTCAAGCAACTGGAGTCGCTTCCGCGCGCTGACCGCCGTCTGCTCGATGCGCCGGTAGGTATCGATCTGGCTGCGGATGGCGGTCTCGACGCCCTCGTTGCCCCGGGCACGGGCGAGCTTGGTCTGCAGCACGTCGAACGGGTCGAACTTGCCGAGCGCCACCTCGAGCTGCTGGCCACGGTTGGCGATGCGCCAGCACTCGTTGACGGCGTCCGAGACCCGGTCTCCCATGCCGTCGAGCCGGTCGTGAAGCGGCCCCGGTGGGGTCCCGGCGACCGCCTCGGCGAAGCGCTGCTCGGCCTGCAGCGCCTCACGGACGTGCGTGCGCCACGGGTCGCGCAGGCGCCGTGGCTCGATCGGACCGTCGACGGACTCCTTCGCGCGCGGCATCTTGAGCAGCACCCAGCCCGCGTAGGCGGCGGCCCCCAGCACCGCGGCGATCGGGCCGAGGCCGATGAGCACTCCGGTGGCCGCCCCGGCGCCCGCGGCGATGATCGACGACGGCGCCATGATGGCCTCCGCCGTCTGGCGGGTGTAGAACCGGTCGCGCCAACTCGATCTCGTCGGGCGGCGCAGGCGTTGCGGCGGTGGCATCGGTTCCTCGGCTCCTCATGGCCGTGTGGGTTGCCAGTGTGCCCGGTGACGGGGGCGATGGCCGGGTATTCTGCCCGAAGGTCCGGCGCGCGTTTCGGTGGGACCAGGCTCCGCAAGTTTGCCGCCGGCCGACTCAGAAGTTGGAGATCACAGCGTCGAAGACCTTGCGGATCGACGCCGGGTCGCTCGCGTCGTAGGCGGCCGCGTTGGTGGCATCGGCGATGCGCTGCAGCGTCGCGAGATCCGCGTCGCGGCCGTAGGCGATCGGGAACACACGGACCGGCTGGGACTGGCGTCCCTCCGCGCCGGCGGACAGCTCGTCGAGCAGTGTCGCCAGATCGCGCTCACCATCGGGGTCGTCGTTGCGACCATCGGTCAGCAGCACCACCGCATTGATCTTGTCGGGTTCGTACTCGGAGCTCATGCGCTCGTAGGCGTCGGCGGTCACGTCGTACAGGGGCGTGCCGAGCACCGGCGTCAGACTGCTCAGACGTTCTCGGAACTCGTCGCGCTGCTCGCCCATGGGGGCCACGTCGACAAGGTCGAGGAAGTCGGTCGGCGATCCCGGGCCCTCCAGTTCGGTCGAGAAGATGCGCAGCCCCACCTCGTCGCGGTCCTGGAACTGCTCGAGGCTGGATGTCGCCGCGTCGACGGCGAGCTCGAGCTTGGTGGTGTTGTCGCCACCTGGTTCACCCATCGAACCCGACACGTCGAGCACCATGAGCACCCGGGCGGCCTTGCGCTGCTGGTCCCAGCGGTCGAGCATCTCGACCAGGACCGGTGGGCTGGGGACGTCCAGCGTGGTCTGCGGCTGCTGGGGGTCCACGCCGAGGTCGGCGGTGATCGGTTCGCCGATGGCGACCTCGGGGTTGCCCGGCCGGAACCCGAACTCGAGCACGCGCTGCTGGTTCTCGGGCCGCTGGACGAACTCCTCGAACAGGCCCGCCGCGGTCCGCTGCTCCTCGCTGACCCAGTCGGCCTGGAGGACGAGGAAGGGGTTGTCGCTGAACAGCGTGCCCTCCTCGGGATAGACGGCGACCAGCGGCACCTTCGGCGGGATCAGTTCCTCGCCGGCTTCGAGCACACCGTCGGGGTTGCCCCGGTTGTAGTTGATCAGGCTGACCTCCTCGACCGCGACCGCCGACGCGTAGGTCAACGCGGTGCCGCGCGCGTCGTTGCGGGCGAAGTTGTTGAGGAACGTCAAGGTGGTGTCGCCGTAGTGGACGACCGCCGACTCGATGTCCTGCGCGAAGTCGTTGACGTCGTCGCGGGCGAGATCCTCGGTCGTCAGCTCATCGGACGCGCCCGTCGCCGCGTAGGTCTGGGCGATCAGCGCGGACAAGCCGCTGGTCGAGAAGTTCGGGTTGGTCTTGCCGAGGCGGAACGGGCCCCACTCGGGGTGGTCGTAGGCACCCCAGCCCTCGTCGCTGCGTGCCAGTTCGAGGATGTCGGCCCAGCCGACCGGCTCGTCAGGGTACCCGAGCGCCTCGGCCATGGGTTGGGGCATCGCGATGACCAGCGGGCTGAGCATGAACGGCGTCCCGGGCGGCGCCATCTCCGGCTCACCCTGCTCGGCGCGCAGCTGGTTGAGGATGGTGCCCCAGGCGTTCGAGGCCGGTGACCAGATGACGGGTCGGGGTCCCTCGACCTGTTCGTCGGGCCACCCCTGGGCGAGCAGTTCCATGGCCAGCCCCGACGACTTCGAGCCCGGGCGCACGAACACGCACTGGCCGTCGACCTCCGCGGCGTCGCTGTTGTTGAACTCGCCGGCCAGGTCGGTCAGCAGGTCGATCTTCTCAGGGCTGACGGCCATGTCGACCGTGATGCAGTCACCGGGATCGCCGAGCGCGACGTCACCACCTCCGTCCGAAGGCGCATCCTCACCGGCGAGGTCCCGCACCGCGCTACAGCCCGCGAGCACCATGACACCGACGACGAGGACCAGGATGGCGTTGCGGATGTTCACGTCACACTCCAGACGATGAGCGGAGTCTAGCGGCCGACCTCGTCCCAGGTCTGGCGCAGCGTCTCGAGCGTCGCGGGTGACGGGACGCCATTGCTGTCGGGCATGGCGATCGCCTCCAGCTCTGATGGCTGTTCGCCACCCGCTCCACGCCACCCATTGTCGGCCAGGGGCGCGGCGACCTGCTCGACGATCTGTTCGACTGACGCCTGCGCCGCGTCGCCGTAACCCACGGCGACGACGTCGGCCGTCACGATGGGTTCGGGCCGCAGGATGGTGATCTGCTCGGCACGCCCCGGCGACCGTGCCAGCAGCGGGACGGCGCGGGCCTCGAGCTCGCCGACGAACTCGTAGTCGGCGGTACCGGTCAGCAGCATCCGCTCGAACGGGCTCTGATCGGACTCGGCGCCAGCCGCGGCGGCCAGGTCGGACACCCATGAGAAGAAATCCGGCGAACCCAGTGAGCGGCTGTTGTAGCTGGCGCCCTCGAAGTAGCTCGCGGTGGCCTGGGCCAGCGCGAGCAGCCCTCCGGCACGCTCCGCGGGGTGGTCCAGTCCGACCTTGACACGTCCCCATCCGGACTCGCCGCCGAGGTCCTCCCATGGGGTGTCGGCGTGCTCAGCCAGGCAGCGCCATGACACGGTGCCCTCGCAGGTGCCGCGCAGCGCCTCGACGCGGTTGTTCTGCGCGGCGATCACCACCGGCGAGCGCGCGAGCACGTCGCTGCGCTGCTCGGCCAGTTCGCCGTGCCCCGAGCGGACGCGGGTGTCGGCCGCCAGCTCCGGCCACGGCGCGAGCGTCAACCAGACATCGAACGGCAGCTCGGGATCACTGAAGCGCTGGACCGTGGTGCTGGCCTGCTCGATCAGCGCGGGACTCGACGTGTCCAGCGCCTCGCACACCGCGGCCAGTTCGGCGACGCAGGCCACGCGTAGGTCGTCGGGCGCAGGGGGCGCCGCGGCGCCGGCTCCGGTGCCGAAGACGCGTTCCCGCAGCTGCATGGCACCCAGCACGAGACCCACCGCGAGGGCAAGCGCAAGCAGTCGACGCAACAACATGGCTGCAGCCTAGCCAGCGCGAGGGCATCTGGGTGATCGCGGCGACGTCGAGCAGCGAACAACAACGACACACTACATTGAGTAGTTTTTGACAAACGGGTGGTTTCGCACCCCTAAGTGATATGAAGTACTCTCCGCGTAGCTGGCCATCGGCGGTCACACCTCGTCGAGGCAACGCGGGAACGCCGACACGCAGTCGCGTAAGACAGCTTTTCACAGTGACCGCGTGTCGTCTCTCAAGTGCCGGAGCACGTCGGACGTACGCCTCCGGCAGGATCACACGTCGTGAGAGCGAGATGACAGAACTGGGTCTTCGGACCATTCCCGGGTACGTCGTTCACGAGTTGCTCGAGACCGATCTCGTGAGCGCCACATACCTGGCTGAACGGCAATCGGACGGCTACCCGGTCGTCCTCCAGCTCATGTCCGAGGAGTTCGACGACTCCGAGTCGGCGGAGGCGTTCGCCGAGGCGCTCGACGGCATGGCCAGGATCCAGCATCCGGTCCTGCCCAGGGTGTGGGACGTCGGGCGCGCCAGCGGAGTGCTGTTCTCGGTCACCAGCGCGGTCGAGGGACGGTCGCTGGCATCGGCGCTCGCGGTGACCGGCCGACTCGATCCCGACGAGGCGCTCGCCATCTGCTCCGAACTGGCGGACACCCTCGACCTGTTGCACGCGGCGGACGTCATCCACGGAGCCATCAACCCTCACACGGTGTGGATCAACGACAGGACGCGCGCCCCATCGGCACCGCGCGTGACCCTGCGCGGGTTCGGAAACACGCCCCTGCTCTCACGCCGTGTCTCCGCCGACCGGCCCGACCCGCCGCCGGCCGATCTGTACTACGTCGCGCCCGAGCAGATCCGCCGCGAGGAGATCTCGGGACGCGTCGACCAGTACGCCCTCGCGTGCATGGCCGTGCACTGCCTGATCGGTGAACCGCCGTTCGAACGGTCCACGGTCAACGCACTGCTCGGCGCACACCTGTTCGCGGCACCGCGCCCATCGGGCACGAAGTGGGCCGGCCTCCCGCCGCACGTCATCGATGCGGTCCAGCGCGCCCTGTCCAAGGACCCCGCCGACCGGTTCCCGCTGTGCGGGTCGTTCGCGACCGCCATCGGCGGCGACCGGCAGCGGTCATGGT
>Ga0268386_10002184_pt1 | contig 13799 bp, 9 predicted proteins | sample RVTome_15_FD_200260 | JGI IMG/M metagenome (GOLD analysis project Ga0268386, IMG submission 200260) | Soil microbial communities from uranium-contaminated site in the Upper Colorado River Basin, Wyoming, United States - RVT150D86... ...
GTCCTCGTCGCCCACGGGGTCGGCGCGCCGGCGCAGGCCGGCGCGCAGGTCCACCTCACCGGCGAGTGGCGACTGCTGCCGCAGAGGCTGCCGATCAACCCGATTCACGTCGCCCTGCTCCGCACCGGGCGCGTGCTCGTGGTCTCCGGCTCCGAGAACGATCCGACCGTCACCACCTATCGGGCCGCCGTCTGGGACCCGGGCTCGGGGAGCATCGCCGTGCAGGACATCCCGTGGGACCTGTTCTGCAACGGGATGTCTTTCCTCCCCGACGGCCGCGTGCTGACCACGGGGGGCAATCTGCAGTACAACCCGTTCCGCGGCATCCGCACCACGACCGTCTTCGATCCGGTCACGGAGCAGTTCAGCCAGCTGCAGGACATGGCACGGGGACGCTGGTATCCGTCCAACCTCGCGCTCGGTGACGGGCGCACCATGACGTTCTCCGGCTGGCTGGAGGGCGGGGGCACCAACAACGCGGTCGAGCTGTACAGCGTGCCGGGCGGCTGGAGCCCGGAACGCTTCGCGCCGTTCACGCCGCCGCTCTACCCGTGGCTGCACCTGCTGCCCGACGGCCGCGTCTTCCAGGCCGGGGCCGGGGTGACCTCGCACGTGTTCCACCCCGCCACCCAGACGTGGACGACGGGCGTGGCCACGACCAACTATCCCGACGAGCGCACCTACGGCTCCTCGGTCCTGCTGCCGCTGCGTCCCGGCGAGGGCTACCGGGGCCGCATCATGATCATGGGCGGCGACAACCCGGCCACGGCCTCGGCGGAGATCATCGACCTCTCCCAGCCGGCGCCGGCCTGGCGCACGCTGCCCCCGATGTCGGCGCCCCGCATCCAGATGAACGCCGTGCTCCTGCCGACCGGCAAGGTCCTGGCGCTGGGCGGCTCCGCGCAGGACGACACCGCCAGCACGGCCAGCCTGGGCGTCGATCTCTTCGATCCGGACACCGAGACGTGGACACCGGCCGGCACGATGGCGCGACCGCGCATGTACCACTCGGTGGCGCTGCTGATGCCCGACGCGACCGTGGTGGTGGCCGGCTCCAACCCGCAGACGGGCACGTGGGACGACTCCGTCGAGGCCTACCGGCCCGCCTACCTGTTCACCGCGAGCGGCGCGCTCGCGCCGAGGCCGGCCATCACGACCGCCCCCGCCGCCGTCGGTTACGGCGCGGCCTTCCAGGTCACGACTGCCAACCCAGGCGACATCGCCTCCGTGGCGTTGATGCGACCGGGCTCGAGCACGCACGCGTTCGACTTCGAGCAGCGCCTGGTGAACCTCGCCTTCACGCCGGGCGCGGGGACGACGCTCAACCTCACCGCGCCGCCCAACGCGAACGTCGCCCCTCCGGGCTACTACATGCTCTTCCTCGTCAACCGCGCCGGCGTGCCCTCGGTCGCCGCCTGGGTGCAACTGACGCCGACCCCGGGCAACCAGCCGCCGCAAGGCACCATCACCGCGCCCGCCGGCGACGTCACCATCCGCGCCGGCGAGTCCGTGACCTTCGCTGGCTCCGGCAGCGACGCCAACGGCACTGTCACCGGGTTCACCTGGAGCTTCCCGGGTGGCACGCCCAGCTCCAGCTCCGCCGCGGCACCGGGCGCGGTGCGGTACGCCGCGGCGGGGACCTACGACGCCATGCTCGTCGTCACCGACAACGCCGGCACCACCGATCCGAGCCCGCCCCGGCGCAGGATCACGGTGCTCCCGACCACGCTCACGGCCAGCTTCACGGCGCCGGCCGCCGGCGCCACCGTCAGCGGCACCCAGCCGGTCGGCATGACGGTCACCGGCGCCAGCGGCGCCACGACGTTCACGCTGGCGGTCGACGGCACCCAGGTGTTCACGACGACGACGACCGCTACCACGGCCACGTTCGACTGGGACACGCGCGCCCACGCCGACGGCGCCCACACCCTGGCGCTCACGGTGCGCGACGCCACCGGCGCCACCGCGACCGCCACCCGCGGGGTGACGGTCAACAACGCGGCGGCCGGTCAGATCGGCGTCAGCTTCCCCAACCTGTCCCCCGGCCAGACCGTGCGCGGCCTCACCACGGTCCGCATCACCGCCGCCGGGACGAGCGGGACGAGCAACCGCTTCGCGATCACGGTGGACGGCGTCGCCCAAGATGTGATCGTCACCAACGCGACGACAGTCGACTGGCCGTGGAACACCACGGGCCTGACGAATGGCTCACACACGATCAGCGCCGGCGTCACCGACGCGACCGGGCGGAGCGGCGCCGGCAGCCTATCCGTCGTCGTGCAGAACACGCTGCGCGTGTTCATCACGAGCCCGGCCCTCGGCGCCACCGTCAGCGGCACGACCTGGGTGAACGTGTGGGTCGAGGGGGTCAGCGGCGCGTCCAACGTCTTCACCCTGTCCGTGGGCGGCCTCACCGTGGCCTCGGCGACCGCTACCGGCCGCCACGCGACGCTGCCATGGGACACCACGCGCACGCCCAACGGGCCCCGCACGCTCGTGGCGCAGGTGCGCGACGCGGCCAACAACGGCGGCCAGGACACGCGGGCGGTCACCGTGCAGAACGCGAGCAGCGGCCCCGCGGCGGCGTTCACGAGCCCGGCTGCGGGCGCCACCGTCAGCGGCACGGTCGGCGTGGGGCTGGCGGCCAGCGGCGGCACGGCGCCGTACACCTACCGGCTCACGATCGACGGCACCCAGGTCTTCACGACCACCACCAGCGCGACGGCGGCAGCGTACGCCTGGCACACGACCACCGCCGCCAACGGCGGCCACGCGCTCGCCCTCACCATCACCGACGCCGCGGGCGCCTCGGCCACGGCGACGCGGGCCGTCACCGTGGCGAACGCCACCGGCGCGCTGCAGATCTTCCTGACCACACCGGCCGCGGGCGCGACCGTCAGCGGGACCGTGTGGGTGAACGTCTGGGTCGAGGGGGCGGTCACCGGGACGAAGGCCTACACGATGACGGTCGGCGGCGCGACGCCGTGGACCGAGAGTTCGACGGCCACGCACGTGACGCTGCCGTGGACCACCACCAGCACGCCCAACGGCCTGCAGACACTCACGGTCGACGTGCGCGACGCCGCCGGCAACACGGGCAGCGGCCGCGTCACCGTGACGGTGCAGAACGGCACCTCGCCGTCGCTCGGCGCCGTGTTCTCCAGCCCCGCGGCCGGCGCGACCGTCGGCGGCACCGTCAGCGTGGGGCTCGCGGCCAGCGGGGGACGCCTGCCGTACACCTACCGGCTCGCCATCGACGGCACCCCGGTGTTCACGACGACCACGAGCGCGGGCTCGGCCTCGTACGCCTGGAACACCACGACCGTCGCCAACGGCGGCCATACCCTGAGCCTGATCGTGACCGACGCCGACGGCGCCACCGCCACGGCCATGCGCCCCGTCACGGTGTCCAACCTCGCCGGCGGTACACTTCAGGTGACCCTCACCTCTCCGAGTCCCGGCTCCACCGTGAGCGGCACGGTGTGGGTGAACATCTGGCTGCAGGGCGCGGCGGCCGGCAGCAAGGACGTCACGATGACCGTCGGCGGCACCACCGTGTGGAGCGAGGGCTCGACCAGCACCCACGTGACGCTGCCGTGGGTGACGACGAGCACGCCGAACGGCTCGCGCACGCTCGTCGTCACGGTGCGGGATGCGGCCGGCGCCAGCGGCACCGCCAGCGTCGCCGTCACGGTGCAGAACCCATGAGGGCCGCCCGGAGCCTCGTCCTCGCCGTCGCGCTCTTCGCGCCGCTGGCGCCGGCCTCGGCGGGCCATCCCTGGACGCCACCGCTGCTCACGATCGACGCCGAATCGCTCCGGGGCCTCGCGGCCACCGGCCGCCCCCTGCTGGCCGTGGACGTTCGCCCGCTGGAGGCGTACGAGGGCGGACGGCTGCCCGGCGCGCGCTCCATCCCGCTGTCGAGCCTCACGGCGCGCCGGGGCGAGGTGCCGGCCGATGCACTGGTCGTCCTCTACGGCGCCACCGGGGTCGAGGAGGCCAAGATCGCCTACCGGTACCTCCGCTCCACCGGCCACGCCAGCGTCGTCGTGCTCGAGGGCGGGTTCGACGCGTGGCAGGCGCAGGGGTACGGAGTGGAGCGGTGAGGCTCGAGACCGGCATCGCGGCGAGCACCGTGGAGGCGCGCCTGATCCGGTGCCGCGACGAGTGGAACGCCACCGTGCTCGCCATGCCTCGTCCCGACTTCCGGCAGAGCTGGCAGTGGGGAGCGCTGCGGGCCAGCCGCGGCTGGAGCGTCTGGCGTCTGGCCGTCGGCGGCGACGAGTGCCTGGCCGCCGCGCAGATCCTGGGCCGCCGGGTGCCGGGCCTGGGCGTCATGCTCTACGCGCCGCGCGGTCCGCTCGTGAGCGGCGGCGATGCTGGCTGGGCCGCGCTGCCGGCGCTCCTGCGCCGCATCCGGGCGGAGTCCGGTGCGGTCTTCCTGCGCGCCAGCCCCGGTGTCGGCGTCCAGGACGCCGTCGCGCTAGCGCCGCTGGAGGCGCGTGGGTTCACCCGGCTGCCCGACCTGTGGTCGCTCTGGAACACGCCGCGCAACGTGATGCGGCTGGACCTCACCGGATCCGAGCGTGATCTGCTGGCGCGCATGGCCCGCAAGCGGCGGCAGCACATCTCCACCGGCAGTCGCAAGGGCGTCGCCGTCGAGGTCGTCACCGGCCTGGCCGCGCTCCGCACTTTCCACGAGCTGCACGGCGCCCACGGGCGCCGCGAGGGCTACCCGGTCCCGCCGTGGCCGGCGCTGGAGGCGCTGCACCGCGAGTTCGTGGTCGACGACGGCCTGGCGATCGTGCGGGGCTTCGTCCGCGGCGAGCTGGCCAGCATGCTCATCGGCTTGCGGTTCGGTCCCGTCGCGCACACGCTCTACGCCGCCAGCACGCCGGCGGCTCGCCAGGCGCCGGTCGGCGACCTGCTGCACTGGGAGCTCATGCGCTGGGCGCGCGCGACCGGCTGCCGGGAGCTCGACCTGGGCAGCAGCTGCACCGACGTGCCGCCCACCGTCACGCACGCGAACTATGGGATCTACCGATTCAAGTCCGAGCTCGGCGCCCGCCTCACCCTCTGCGCCGGGTACTACGACCACGTGTTCGCGGCGATGCGGTATCGCGTGGCCCGCCGGCTCGAGCTGGGCGCCCTGCGCATGGGACATCGCGCGCTCCGCCGCTGGCGCCTGGCGGTGCTCGGCGAACCCGACCCGGACGCCGAGGTGATGAGTCTGGTACCCCGGTCCCCATGATCGCGACCTCGTGCCCGCTCTGCGGAGCCCGGGACGGCGCGCGCGTGGCCGTCACCGTGGACGTCGCCCGGCTCGTGCGCTGCGCGCAGTGCGGGCTCTTCTACAAGGACCCGCTGCCGGCCGAGGGCATCCGCCGCCACTACGAGGACCTCTATCGCCACGACACGGCGAGCGAGCACATCGATCAGCGCCGGCGCGACCTGTTCCGCGGCTTCCTGACCGAGGTGCCACCCTTCGGCGCCCGCCGCCTGCTCGACGTCGGCTGTGGCAGCGGCGAGTTCCTGGTCCTGGCCCGCGACCAGGGGTGGACCGCCGACGGTGTGGAGGTGTCCCGACGGGGCGCGGCCCTCGCCCGCCGGCGCGGCCTAGCGGTGTACGAGACGCCCGCCGATCTGCCCGCCGATCATTTCGACGCCGTCACGCTCTGGAACGTCGTGGACTTCTTCCTGCAGCCGATCGAGCAGATGCAGCAAATCCGTCGCGTGGCGAGGCCGGGCGGCCTGGTGTTCCTGCGCACCCCCAACGCGCTCTTCCAGGCCGCCGCCTGGCGGCTCAGTTGCATCGTCGTGTGGCCGCCGCCGCTGGCGCGGCTGGTGGCCGACGCGCACTTCTTCCAGCCGCTGGTGTGGAGTCCCTCGACCCTGCGCCGGCTGCTGCTGGGTGCCGGCTTCACGGATGTCCGCGTCTGGAACAGCCGGGTGTCGTACGGCGACCCGTATCACCGTGCCTCGGCCGGCCGCGAGCAGCTCGTGGCCGGCGTCAAGCGTGTGGTCCACGCGCTGGCGACCGGGATCTACCGGGGCTCGGGCGGCCGCCTGATCGTCGGCTCGTCGATCTCCGCCGCCGCCCGCAAGCCGCACTGACGACGGCGCGCTCGTGGTGCCCGGCGGGATCGTCCACATCCCGACGACGACCTCCACCTGCCCTCAGCCGACACCCGCCAGGCGCGCCAGGTCGGCCCAAGAGCGCACGATGACGTCCGCCGCGCCGGCCCGGGCGCCGGCGGGCGCGTAGAGCACGGTGCGCATGCCGACCGCTCGCCCGCCCGCGACGTCCGACTCCACGCTGTCGCCCACCATCGCGGCCTGCGCGGGGGCCAGGCCGAGACGCCGCAGCGCGATGCGGAACAGCGGTGGCTCGGGCTTGCCGACGACGACCGGCGTCACGCCGGCCGCCGCGCTGACCGCGGCCACGATGGCGCCGCAGCCGGGCAGGAAATCGCCGTCCTCGATCGGCAGCCGCAGGTCCACGTTCGGCGTCACCAGCGGGGCGCCGGCGGCCGCGGCCCGGGCGGCGGCCGCCAGCCGCTCGTACGAGAAGTCGAAGTCGTTGCCGACCGCCACCACCGTCGCCGTGCGGAAGTCGGCGACATCCACCACCTCGTGGCCGGCCGCCGCCACCACCGCGGCCAGCTCGGGCGCGCCGATGACGAGCACGCGCGAGGGGCCGTAGCGCTCGGCGATGACCTGACCGAGGATCTCCAGCGGCGTGAGCGCGTGCTCGACCCAGCCGAGACCGAGGCGCTGGAGCTTGTCGCGCATGTCGAGGCCGGTCGCGCGCGAGTTGTTGGTCAGGAAGGCCACGCCGCGGCCGGCCCGGTGGAGCGCGGTCAGCGTCGGGCCGGCGCCGGGGAGAAGGGTGGAGCCCCGCCAGACGCAGCCGTCCAGGTCGAAGACGAAGCCGCGACAGGCGTCGAGCACGCGCTCAGTCGCCGGAGGTGCGGCGGAACTCGTCGATCGCCTCCGTGTACACCTGCTCGGTCCGCTCGGCGATCGAGGCCCACGAGAAGTGCGCCTCGACCCGCCGGCGGCCGGCCCGGCCCATCTCGCGGGCCAGCGCGGGATTGGCCAGCACGCGGTTGATCGCCTCCGCGAGCACGTCGGGCCGGGCCGGCGGCACCAGCACGCCGGTCTTGCCGTCCTCGACCACCTCCACGATGCCGCCGACGGCGGAGGCCACCACCGCGGTCTCGCAGGCCATCGCCTCCAGGTTGATGAGGCCGAACGGCTCGTAGACGGACGGGCAGGCGAACACGGCGGCGTGGCTGTAGAGCTGCGTCACCACGTCGACCGGCACCATCTCGTTGATCCATCGCACGCGGGGCATCCCGGCCACGGCGCCGCGCAGCCGCTCCTCGATCTCCGGCGTGTCGGGCGCCGAGGCGCAGAGCACGAGCTGGACACCATCCGGCAGCCGGCGGGAGGCCTCCAGCAGGTGGAAGATGCCCTTCTGGTCGGTGATGCGCCCGACGAAGAGCACGTAGGGTGTGCGGACGCCGAGCCGCTCGAGCGCCTCCCGCGCCGCCGTACGCTTGAACAGGTCGGGATCGATGCCGTTGTGGATGACGACGACCCGCGCGGGGTCGGCGTCGAAGTGGGCGAGGATGTCCTGGCGCATCTTGTCCGAGACCGCGATCACCCGGTGGGCCGCCTCCACGCCCGTCCTCTCGATCCACGAAGACACCAGATAGCCGCTGCCGAGCTGGTCGGCCTTCCACGGCCGCAGCGGCTCCATGCTGTGCAGCGTGACGACGAGCGGGATCCGATACAGCTGGCTGATCCAGAGCGCGCCCATGTCGGCGTACCACGTGTGGGCGTGGACCACGTGGGCATCCACCGGGTCGCGGGCCATGGCCAGACCGATCGACAGCGTCTCCAGCGCGGGCGCGAAGCGGACGTCCTTGCCCCCCACCCGCTCCCAGGGCGTGTAGCCGCGCACCGCGATGCCGTCGCGGCGCGGGTCGCGGGGGCCGAAACAGCGCACCTCGACCTCCATGCGCCGGACCAGCGCGCGGCTGAGCTGGTCGACCACGACGCCGGCGCCGCCGTAGATGTGCGGCGGGTACTCGCGGGTGACGAGCAGGGCCTTCATGGCGTCAGGCCGACTCCGTGCCGGCGGGCGGATCGTCGGAGGGTCCGTCCTCCTGGCGCTCGAGCTTGCGCGAGACCGTGCGGGGGTCGATGCCGAGCAGGCGGGCCGTCAGTGTCTTGTTGCCCCTGGTCACGCGGAGCGTCTCGTCCAGCAGCCGCGCTTCCACCTCGGCCAGGGGCGTGCCGATCCGGATCGTGAGCACGCCCTCGGGCAGCGGCGTGGCGCCGGCGATCTCGGGTGGCAGGTCGGCGACCTCGATGCGGCCCCCGCGGGCCAGCACCACCGCCCGCTCGATGACGTTCTCCAGCTCGCGCACGTTGCCCGGCCAGGAGTAGGCCTCGAGCTGGCGCACCGCCTCGTCGGTCAGCCCCTCCAGCCTGCGGTTGTTCTTGGCGGCGTAGATGCGCACGAAGTGGTGCGCCAGCACCGGGATGTCCTCGCGGCGATCCCGCAGCGGCGGCACGGTGATCGTGATGACCTTGAGCCGGTAGAAGAGATCCTCGCGAAAGCGCTTGTCCCGCACCATCTGGGCCAGGTCCTGGTTGGTGGCCGCGACGATGCGGACGTCGACGCGCAGGGGGCGGGTGCCGCCGAGGCGCTCGAACTCGCCCTCCTGCAGCACGCGCAGGATCTTGGGCTGGGTCACCGGCGACAGGTCGGCGACCTCGTCCAGGAACAGCGTGCCGCCGTCGGCCAGCTCGAACCGGCCCTCTTTGCGGCCTGCCGCCCCGGTGAACGCGCCCTTCTCGTAGCCGAACAGCTCGGACTCCAGCAGCGTCTCCGGCAGGGCCGCGCAGTTGACGGCGACGAAGGGCCCCTGGCGCCGTCCCGAGCGCTCGTGGATGGCGCGCGCGGTGCCCTCCTTGCCGGTGCCGCTCTCGCCCTGGATCAGCACGGTGGCCGAGCTGTCGGCCACCTGCTCGACGAGCGTCATCATCCGCCGGAAGGCCGGGCTGGCCCCGATGACCGCGCCCTGCCCGAGCAGGTCGTCCAGGCGCTGCTGCAGCGCCTTGTTCTTCTCGATCAGGTCGCGACGTTCCAGCGCCTTGTCGATCAGCTTGATGAGCTGCTCGCGCCGGAAGGGCTTGGTCAGGAAGTCGTAGGCGCCGTCCTTCATCGCCTTCACCGCCTCCTCGACGGTGCCGAAGGCGGTGAGCAGGATGACGTCCACGTCGGGCGCGATGGCCTTGGCCGCCCGCAAGAGCTCGAGGCCGGTGAGGCCGGGCATCTTGAGGTCCGTCACGATGAGGTCGATGCCGCCGCCCTGGAAGCGCTCCAGCGCGGCGCGCCCGTCGGAGGCCAGGACGACGCGATAGCCCTCGCGCGTGAGGGCGCGATCGAGGCTCTCGCGCAGTCCCGGATCGTCGTCGGCCACCAGCAGCGTGGCGGGCTCAGGCATGGCTCACCGGCCTCCTGATCGGCAGCCGGATGGTGAAGGTGGCGCCGGCGCCCTCGCGGTTGTGCCAGACGAGCTCGCCGCCGTGCTCCTCGATGATCTGGCGCGTGATCGACAGGCCCAGCCCGGTCCCCTGCGGCTTGGTGGTGAAGAACGGCTCGAACAGGCGCTCGGCGACCTCCACGGTGATGCCGCCGCCGGTGTCGGAGACGTCGATCGCCACCGTCGCCCCCTCGCAGCGGCTCTCGATCGTCAGCGCCCCGCCGCGCGAGAGCGCCTCCATGGCATTCTTCACGAGATTGAGGATCGCCTGGCGCAGCAGCGTGCGGTCGATCTCCATCATCGGCATCCCGGGGTCGGTGGCGACGTGGATCGTCAGCCCCTGCCGGGACGCCACCGGACGCACGAACGCAGCCAGCTCCTCCAGCAGGAGGTTGATCGACTCGTCCTCGAAGTGCGGCTTGGGGAAGCGCGCGAACGCCAGGTACTCCTCCGTCAGCGCGTCGAGCGTGTTCACCTGGTCGCGGATGGACGCCACCAGCCCCGTCGCCTCGTCCATGTCGGCGCCGGGGTAACCGCGCACGATGTCCTGCAAGATCTCGGCGTTCAGCTCGATGGCCGCGATCGGGTTGCGGACCTCGTGGGCGACCTTGAGCGACAGCCGCCCGACCGTCGCCATGCGCTCGGCCACCAGCAGCTCCTGCTGGGCGGCCTGCAGACGATTGAGCGTGCCGGTCAGCTCGGCGTTGAGCCGCTCCACCTCGCCCCGCGCGCCCCGCTCGCGCACCGCCACGATGCCCACGGTGACGGCCGGCAGCCCGAACAGGACCGCCAGGATCGTCACCGGGGTCCAGCCGACCCACGGCGTGGCCAGCGCCGCGGCCGCCGCGTAGAGGCCGCCGGCGATGAGCGCGGCGGCCAGGCCCAGCCAGGGGCCGAAGTAGTACGCGTTGACCGCGACCAGCGGGAAGAACAGCAGGTAGAAGAGGCTGTAGCCGCCGCCGGTGAGGAAGATCAGGACGAAGACCAGCAGCAGGTCGACGCCGAGCGCGCCCAAAAAGATGGAGCGGGTGGACCGTGGGTGGACGGTGACCAGCGCGAAGACGCCCACCTTGTAGAGCGCGAACCACACCACCAGCGAGTAGAGGTCGATGCGCTCCCGGGGGCGAAGCGGGTCGAGGCCGAGGGTGGCGAGGCCTCCTACCATGGCGGCGGCGAGGAGGACGGCAAAGACACGCTCGTCGCGCTCCAGCAGCCGGAAGATCGCATGCCATGGCTTGCGCTCGCCGCTCGTCACCACGCTCACGCCTCGGCGACTATAGCACGCGGGTCGGCACGCGGCCGCTCCGCCTCGCGGAATTGCCCCACCGGTTGCATCGGCGTCCAGTGTATACTTTGCCCAGTCTGGTGCGGTCGCGGTTCAGGGTAACCCTCCCAAAGGAGCGCTCCCCATGGCCGTCAAACTCTTCGTCGGCGGGCTGTCATTCTCCACCTCAAACGAACGTCTGCGCGAGATCTTCGCCGCAACCGGCAGTGTCGAGTCGGCGGCGGTGGTGACCGACCGCGACACCGGCCGCTCGCGCGGCTTCGGTTTCGTCGAAATGGCGACGCCGGAGGACGCCGAGCAGGCGATCAGCAAGCTCAACGGGACGTCGGTCGACGGCCGGACCATCCAGGTCGAGCGCGCCAAGTCCCCGGGGAGCGGGGGCGGCGGGGGTCGCGGCGGCGGCGGTGGCCGGCCGCGCTGGTAGCGCGCCCGCTGTAGGCACCAGACGGTCGGCCGGTCGCGCATCGGGTCGGTAGAATAGCCGGGTGAGCGAGCCGCGGCGCCCTGTCCTGCACACCGAGGCGTCGATGGGCTTCGGCGGCCAGGAAATCCGGATCGTCGCCGAGGCCCGCTGGCTCCTCGACCACGGCTGGTCCGTCCTGATCGCCGGCCAGCCGGGCAGCCCCCTGCTCCGGGAGAGTGAGCGGCTCGGGCTGCCCACGGTCGCGGTGCGCATGGGCCACCCGCTCGACCTCGGCGCGCTGCTCAGGCTGCGCCGCCTCATCGCCGAGCGCGACATCCCGCTCGTGCACACCCACAGCTCGATCGACAGCTGGCTGGGCGGGCTCGCCGGCCGCTCGTGCCGCCGGGCCGTCGTACGCAGCCGCCACGTCACCATCGCGATCCCTCGCCGGCGGGCCCTCGTGTACCGACTGGCCGACCGCGTCATCAGCAGCGGCGAGGCGGCCGCCCGGGTCGTGGCGGCCGCCGGGGTGCCGGCCTCCCGCATCGTCCCGATCGCTCCCGGGGTGGACACCACCCGCTTTCACCCCGCCGTCACCGGCAGCGGCGTCCGCCGCGAGCTGGGGCTCGACGGGGCCCCGCTGGTCGGCCTCGTTGCCAACATCCGCGGTTCCAAGGGTCACGAGATCTTCCTGCACGCCGCGCGCGCCGTGCTCGCGCGCGAGCCGGCGGCCCGCTTCCTGATCGTGGGAGACGGCATCGGGTTCGAGGACGTGCGGCGGCGCGTGGGCGGCCTCGGCCTCGACGGCGTGGTGCGCATGACCGGCTTTCGCCGCGACGTGCCCGAGGTGATGGCCGCGCTCGACGTGCTCGTCCTGCCCTCGATCCGCTCGGAAGCCGCCTCCCAGGTGATCCCGCAGGCGCTCGCGGTCGGCACGCCGGTGGTCGCCACCGACGTCGGCGGCAACCGGGAGCTCGTGCGCGACGGCGACACCGGACGGCTGGTGCAGCCCGGGGACGCCGCACTCCTGGCCGCCGCCATCCTGGACTGCTTGACGGACCGGGCCGGGGCCCGCGCGATGGCCCGTCGCGGACAGGCGCTGGTGCGCGAGTGTCACTCGCTCGACGCGGCCATGGCCCGCACGACGGCCGTCTACCGCGAGCTGCTGGGCTCCGAGATGTCCTGAGCGCCGTGGTACCGTTGGAATCGAGGAGCTGCCAGCCAGCGTGAACATCCACGTCTTCGCCACCGACTACGACGGGACCATCGCCGAGGGCAACCGCGTCGACGAGGCCACGACCCACGCGCTCGCGCGCGTGCGCGCCACCGGGCGCAAGCTCCTGCTGGTCACCGGCCGCATGCTGCCCGACCTGCAGCGGGTCTGTCCCGACCTCGACGGGATGTTCGACGCGGTGGTAGCGGAAAACGGCGCCCTCGTGTACTTCCCCGAGCACCGCGAGGTGCGCAGCCTGGGCGATCCCCCCGAGCCGGCCCTGATCGAGGCGCTCGCCCGGCGCGACGTCCCCGTCACCCTGGGCGCCGCGATCGTGGCGACCGATGCCCCGTACGCCGAAGCCGCGCTGGCGGCGATCCAGGAGACCGGCGTCGAGCGCACGCTCGTCTTCAACAAGGGCGCGCTCATGCTGCTGCCGGGCGGGGTCACCAAGGGCACCGGGCTGACGGCGGCGCTGGCGGCGCTCGAGCTGTCGCCGCACAACATGGTCGGCATCGGCGACGCCGAGAACGACCACGCGTTCCTGTCCATCTGCGAGTGCGCGGTGGCGGTGGCCGACGCCGTCCCTGCCCTGCGCGAGCGCGCGGACTACGTGACGCGCGGGATGGCGTCGCGCGGCACGGTCGAGTTCATCGAGGAGCACCTGCTCAACGACCTGGTCGACCTGGTGCCGCGCCTGACCCGCCATCACCTGTCGCTGGGCGAAACACCCGACGGCGCGCCGGTGATGGTGCCCGCGCACGGCACCCGCCTGCTCATCATCGGCCCCTCCGGCAGCGGCAAGAGCACGCTCACCGGGGTGCTGGTCGAGCGCGTGCTCGAGAGCGAGCGCTCGCTGCTCCTGCTCGACCCCGAGGGCGACTACCGGACGCTGGCCGAGCTGCCGGGCGTCGTCGTGTTCGGCGGCAAGGGCGAGCAGGGGCTGCCGACAGCCGAGGAGGTGGACCAGCTCCTGCGCCAGGCCCACACGAGCCTGGTCCTCGACCTGAGCGCGATGGGCCTGGCCGAGAAGGTCGCCTACGCGACCAAGGTGCTGGCCGTGGTGGCGGCCGTGCGGTCCACCACCGGCCTGCCGCACTGGCTCGTCATCGACGAGGCCCACCACGTGCTGCCGGCCGAGGGCTCCCCGGCCGCCGACCTCGTGCGCCCCGGCGTCGAGGGACTGGCACTGATCACGCTGGACGCCGCCGAGCTGTCGCCGGCGGTGCGTCCCCTGCCCAACGTGGTCGCCTCCACCGAGCTCGCCGCCATCCACGCCGGGGTGCGCACGGTGCTGGCCGCCCAGGCCGAGCGCCGGGGGCCGCTCGCCCTGGACGG
>Ga0268386_10002185_pt1 | contig 13795 bp, 12 predicted proteins | sample RVTome_15_FD_200260 | JGI IMG/M metagenome (GOLD analysis project Ga0268386, IMG submission 200260) | Soil microbial communities from uranium-contaminated site in the Upper Colorado River Basin, Wyoming, United States - RVT150D86... ...
TACTCCTAATATGAGATATGACGCTAAACCAGATAGGAGATATGACGCTAAACCAGACCATATTAGATTCGGACATCCGACTCCCGGAACATGCCGGGATGCGAGCTTGCGAGCTACCCTAGGTGTGCCAATCTCGTATGGACCAGTTTAGATACCAGGAGAGATGTCTAAATCTGTATAATAGTGGATCATCCTATAGGCGTCCCCAAGCGTCCGTATTTCTTTCCGCATCCGGCCGTCGCTGCGGATGTCAGCCAGTAACACCATGTAGATATAGGCCATAATACGGGGCTCTTGTCCTGGTATAGATTTTCACAGAAACAATTTTATAGCAGTTTCGCGAAGTCAGCTCTCTCCCCTTAGCTTTATCTACTTAATACCTCAATCAATTCTTTTGTCTCTTGAATATGTGTCCTTGTCGATGCACCAAAGACAATCGATTCAATCTCCTTATAGCTGCAAACATGCTCGATCGCCTCTTTTGGAGCGAGTGCGCCTGATGCAAAGATAGACATCGCGATTGGTCTGAATCTTTTTAAACGAATAGTTCTGTCATACGCCTCAAGTCCTCCACACATTCGGAAGCCTATCTTGTTGATTGAACTACATACAATCGGGTTCTCGATACCACACTCCTCCAGGACTTGAAGGAGCAGGGGTAAATTCATCGTTTGGAAACCCGGCTCAGCCCCATATTTAGTTTTGACGTGTTGAGCAAAGGCAACAAACGGTTCCCGCAGACCAAGCCCCAACATGAGGTCAACCGTGATATTCTGAATAAAAATGACTCCTGTTTTGAGACCTCTGAACATTTTCATTTCGGTGTCAACTAGTAACAACATCAGCTCTGTAAAATCACGCATTGCAATGGCCTTACTGCCTCTGTAGGCCATCCCAATGAGGTCTCCCAGAACAAATTTCCTCAATGCCCCCACAATGCCGAGATCTGTTATGGCATTCGCGTACTTGTAGGCATACGGCATGCAGGGATAGAACTCGAAATCCGCATATCTATCGGGATGGGCTCGCACATGATCACAGATGTCGGCAACCTGGTCGTGTGTCGTGCACATGAACGTCTTAATTCCCAAATCTAAGGCGCTATCCAACACGTTGATGATGGACTGCGTGGTATTAAACCTCAACAACTGAGCGCGGGCTTTTTCCTCGGACATATGGTTCACACCGAAAAACTGATTATCACCAAACAGTATTCTGTCCATTAATGTTCCTTTGGAGAAAATCGTGTGATGCTGCTTTTCTAACCGAGCGTTTTTGCATCGCTCCTCAGCATATTGATGACGAAGTCAGTTTCCAAAGCGGTAGAAAAAGAGTTAACATTGTCCGTTTTTCTTGTCATCACGTGATCAACAAAGTAGTCGATTTGCGCTGAGTACTCTTCACCTCGAAGGTAGAACCAAGTCGGTTTGGTAAGTTCGGTCGTGTACTTGACATTCCAACCAGGTGAAAGATCTTCAAAGCCGTTCTTACCGCGCAGATAGATTCTGCATTCCTGTCGATCTACCACAATCTTTCCGGTACTGCCCATGAGTGTCATCTGGTTCGTCATTTTCCTGTGAGTCTCATCGCTCCAGTTGACCGCAAGCTGACCTGTACATCCATTATTAAAGACAAGCGTCGCATAGACAGCATCTTCAACTTCTCTTGAGTAAATATTCTTAAGTACGGTACCACCAACCGCATCAGGTACTCCAATAAAGTAGTTCACTAAGTTAATGGCATGTGATGCATAATCATTAAGACATCCCCCGGCCTCGGATTTCTTGCCACGCCAGCTTGCGCTTTTATGCAGCACAAGGGGCCCATACGTCTCGGCCATAAAGTGATATACGTCGCCAATAGCGCCTTCGTCAAGCAGTCGCTTGGCCTCATTGAAAGCGGCAATAAAGCGAAGATGGTAACCAACCTGATTGACTAGGTTTTTCTGTTTAGCCATTTCAACCATGTCGCGTCCATCCTCTAGACGGAAGCAAAATGGCTTTTCCACAAAGACGTGCAGATCGCGTTCCATCACGTAGCGAAGGACATCGGCATGTGTTGAGGTCGGCGTCGCGATAAACACACAATCGGGCCGGGTTTCCTCGATCATCTTGCGGTAGTCGTCAAAACAGGGCGCGGCCGAGTATTGCCGCAAAGCACTAAGCATGAAAGTGGATACGTCACATATGCCAACGAGATCCACGTCGGGATGGGTGTTGGCTATCGCAGCATGTGAGATTCCCATTCGACCAAGGCCGATCACTGCAGCTCTAATCATTAGAGTTGTTCCCTTACTCTTCCGTTGGTGTTTAGGACGTCATTGAACAGGCAAATCGTCTTATCCGCTTGCGATCGCCAAGAAATGCTCTGCAAATACGTTTTACAACGAGAGATCACTTCCGGATCGAGCCCGTCATGGTGCATCTGTCTAACTATTGCCGCCGCGATTTGAGAGGGATCATGGAGCGGTACGAGATCAATACCGCCAGTCTGCTTGGCTATATACTCTGTATCTCCAACGGCGGTGGCAACAACCGGTACACCATGTGCGAGAGCTTCGAGATAAGCCACCGGAAAGACTTCGTGGTAGGAGGTTCTAATTACAAGATCAACGTTTCCGAGTAAAGCCTTTTTGTCGTCTCCTGTGACGATTCCCAGAAGCTCGATCCGATCTTGTAACTGCCCCTTCTCAATATAGCGTTTAATGGCAACCTCCAAGTTGCCGTTGCCAGCAATCAGGAGCTTCACAGGCTGGTCCGCAAGATGTTTGATCGACTCTAAGAGGTCCATGATGCCGTTTTCCTGGATGAGACGCCCCAAAAAGAGAACTCTGAAAAGACCATCGGGGTTTGCATATTTCTCTGGCGCCTCGCCGCACGGCATCGGAGTGTCAATCTCGACAGGTCCCGTACCGGGATGGATCACGGCAATGCGATCCCGGTCCATATGATGTTGTTCGCTGATGTGGTGACCGAGTCCGTATCCGGCACAGACGATCTTGTCAGCAGCCGAGTAGACAAATTTCTCGATGTAGTAATATATAGCCGACAATAGGCGATTACCGGTATGTTCTTTTGAATCCGCGTACATATGTACGGAGACAATGTAGGGGATACCAAACCATTTCTTGAGCACATAGGCAATTAATCCGCTTAGAGGCGTTTGCGTATTAATCAGAGAAATTTGGCGCCGCAGTCTAAAAGATGGGAAGAAAGAAAAAAAAAGCAATGTGATCGGCTGGAACAAGCGGCCACCAAATATCGGCACACTGATGACGCGGACTCGATCGTCGCCACTCGCTGCAGAATCGGCGGTGATAATCGTGATCTTGAAACATTCCCTCAAATATTTCACGAGTTCGGTAACATAAACTTCCATGCCGGATGATATAACTTTATTTGAAGAAAAACCGGGGTAGTTCTTGCAGCCGAGAATGAGAACGTGTTTTTCCATTTTGTCCTTTTGATTGCCCGATGATGTTAGAATCCTCTTGCTATCATCTGTTGCTAGAGGATAGGACCGCTCCAGGCCCCTACGTCAGGCGTCTGTTTGGTTTCTTAAGTTGACCGAGATGGCCGAGGCGGTCCAGGAAGACCCAGGCGAGTACGAAGGATATGCAACGCCATACAATATAGATAGGAGCCCAAAACACCGTGACAAAATGAATACCCTCTCGGTGCCCTCTGGCCGCTACGATGAGGCCATACACGCCCGTCAGGACAAAGGGAACGAAAGCCCACAGACCCAGCCAACCAACGCTAGGGAACCACATTGCTGAGAGGGCAAGGACAATCGTTAGGGCTCCCAAAAGCGCAACAGGTGGCTGTATCGCATCTAGCGCAGCACACACCTTGATCAGTTCTCGCTGCTTTAAGCCATGGTACAATAAGCGCAACGCGTGGGTGCCCGCATTGATCAATCGACCCCGCTCCCATCGGGCGCCCTGCTGCGTGGCCGCCACCAATGAATTTCTCAACGGGGTCACAACTGTGGCCGTGGGCGCAAACGCCACCCGATAGCCTTGCTCTACGATCCGCACGCCATGACGCCAGTCTTCGGTTGGATGGGACGACTGCAGCCCCGTGGGCAGGGCAAGATGCCAGCCAAATCGCTGAATATAGTCGCGGCTATAGGCCATCCCGCGCCCCTCGAGCCATGCCGAAAGGCCAAGGCGCTCTCGGCACCAGCCTTGTAGGTTGCGATGGACAAGCATCAAGCCCAGGCACCGGGCATACCACTTCCGGTTCGCCGGACTGACGGTGGCACAACTCGTGATGATGTCCTCACCCTGCTGCCAGCCCTCGGCCAACGCCGCGAGAAAATGGGGGTCAACTTGCACCGTCGCATCCGTAATCACATATAGATCCGGCGTGATGGATCGCTGCGTCAATGTATCGATACTCCAGGCTAACGTATACGTTTTCCCCTGCGGTCCATCCTGGCGCGTCAACACCGTGGCACCAGCGGCCTCGGCGCACGCCGCTGTATCGTCCGTGCAGTGGTCCGCAACGACATAGATCGTCACGTGATCCTGTGGGTAGTGACACCTCAGTAGAGAGTCGACGCATTGGGCGATGACATGGGCCATGTTGTGAGCTGGCACAATTATGGCGAGGGTAGGGGACAACAACTCGGTGGTGCGCTTGTTCACCCGGGCATGGGGGTTTCGCATGCCAGCGGCAGCCAGAAAGACAAGGAGATACAACGCCCAGATGGTTGCATACGCCGTCGCTATAGCCTGCGAGAGCGCAAGAGCTATCATGCGGCCTCCGGTGCCTCTTCTATCTTACAATTTGATACTCGAAGAGAACTTGTTGCTCGGGGTCGGTGTAGCCTGCGTACACAAGGGATATAACGCGCCGCCAATCAGCCCAAATACGATGGTGCGGATTCGATACAGCAAGGCGACGCTCAAGCCGATTGCAGCGGGTACACCCAGCATGCTTAACACCACCGTATAGGCCCATTCTTGTAGCCCGATGCCGCCGAGTGAGATGGGAATCATGAACAGGATATGCATAATGGGGACGACCAAGAATAAATCGCTCAAATCTGGCACATAAGCAAACGTCAAACAGCCGACATACACAATGAAGACCGTATTCACATAAAACACACCGGAATACAACATCGACACCCACAGCGCCCGACGCTCATGTTGATAGAGCAAAATCGCCTCTTGCAGCTTCTGCATCTTGCGCAGGAGGCGCTGCACCGGAGAAAAGGGAAGACGCGCTTGCAGAAACCGCAGGGCAGCGCGTTGGAAGACCAACACCGTCACACTGAGATACGCAGCACACACCATCCCTAACGCCAACGTGAGTTTGAGATCGCCTAGAAGATGTGGATCAATGATCAGGGTGCAAACGGCGAACAGAATCAGCGCGGTTAACCCTGTAAACCGCTCCATAAAGACCGACGCCATCGCCTCGGCCTGCTGACCGTCCGTTTTGCCCAATTCGTAAGCCCGAACGACATCGCCACCTACGCTGGTAGGCAAGATGTTGTTAAAAAAATAGCCCACCATGTACAACACGGTGAGTTTGCCCCGAGAAGCGCTCAGCCCGCGGGCGGTAGCCAGCACATGCCATTTGAACGCACTGACCAGCGTGGCCATAAAGCTCACGCCCACATAAATCACGACCCACCCCACACGGGCCCCGGCAATTTCTGCCCACAGGGCCTCCCAGCCCACACGGCGAAAGCAATAGACCAGTAATATCGCACTGATCCCGATTTTCAGGCTCATCGAGAGGCTTCGCTTGCGCACCACTTACCCTACCTCAACAAATTGCCGATGCCATATCGCCAGGTTAATCAACGCCCACAAGATGTGATTGTGATTCGTCTTATAGGTTTGGTGTTCCTGGATCAACCCCTGAATATAGTTAAAATTAAACGCCTCTTTCATCAGCGGCGAAGAGGTCAGAACATCCGTCATATAGTCGTTGAGATCGTGCCGCAGCCAATTCTTGATGGGGATGCTATAGCCCTGCTTCCCACGCCCCCGAATGCGGTCGGGCAGGATGCCCCGCATGGCCTGGCGGAAAATCGCCTTGGTGGTGTAACCCTGAAGTTTGAGATCGCCCGGAATCGTGGCGCAAAATTCAATAAATTCATGGTCCAAAAACGGCACGCGCACTTCGAGGGCATGCGCCATGCTCATCTTGTCCACCTTCATGATCAGGCTCTCGGGCATGATGAATTTGAGATCGACGTAAATTTCCCGGTCTACACGCGTCGCCGCCTGACAGCGGGCCACATGCGCCCGCACCGGGGCAAATGGATCCATCGTCATCTGAGACCGCAACGACGGCGCAAACAGGCCGGCTTCATGTTCGGGGGTGCCGAAGTACTGCCACCGCATATGCCCGCCTTCTTCCGGTAGTAAGCCGCCCGCAATAAAGCGTTTGAGCATATTGATCGCGCCTTTTTTCTGCGGCTGATCCGGCAGCGCCTTGACCAAGGGCGCGACCAGGCCACGGCGAATCCACTCCGGCAAGAGCGCATAGGACGCATGCGCTTTACTCGCTTTAAAGCGGTCGTAGCCCACCAGGGCCTCATCCCCGCCTTCGCCGCTCAGACAGACGGTGACATGCTCGCGAGCCCGCTGACAAATCAGATAAAACGGAATCGCCGACAGGTCGGTCATCGGTTCGTCCAGATGCCACACCGCCGCCTCAATTTGCTCCGGTGTCACCGGATCGATCATCAGTTCCCGGTGCTCTGTATGAAACTGTGTGGCGACCGCCCGGGCGTAGTCCAGCTCACTAAACGAGGGGTCTGCATAGCCGAGTGAAAACGTCTTGATCGGCTCCACACCGCAATGACTCATCAGCGCCACCAAGGCGCTGGAATCCAGGCCGCCCGAGAGAAACACGCCCAACGGCACATCGCTCATCAGCCGCTTGCGCACCGATTCGGTCAGTAGCTGCCGCATTTCCTCGGCATAATCGCGCGCCGTCCGACCGCTGTTGCAAAACGTCAAATCCCAGTAGGATTGCACCGTGATCTGGCCGTCCTTAAGCCGCAAATAGTGTCCGGGCGGGAGTTTGTGGATGTGCCGAAACATGGTATCCGGCGCCGGTACGAACTCATAGCCAATATAATGATAAACCGCTTGCGGATTGACCTCGCGCTCGACATCGGGCACCTGCAGGATGCTCTTCATCTCCGAGGCAAAAATCAGCCGGGTCTGGTCCCAGTAATAATACAAGGGTTTGATGCCCAGCCGGTCGCGCGCCAGAAACAGCTCGCGCCGGTTTTGATCCCAGATGGCAAACGCAAACATGCCGTTGAAGCGCTGCACACACGTCGGCCCATATTCTTCATAGGCATGTACAATGACCTCGGTATCCGTGCGGCTGCGAAAGGTGTGGCCTTTCGCTTCCAGCGACTGGCGCAGGGCGAGGAAATTATAAATTTCCCCGTTGTACGTGACCCATACCGTGCCGTCTTCATTCGCCATGGGCTGACGGCCATGCTCGCTCAGGTCAATAATACTGAGACGCCGGTGACCGAGCGACACCCCCGCATCGGTATACACCCCGTACTGATCGGGACCCCGATGCGCCAGGAGCTGTGTCATGTTGCTCACCAGAGCGTCATCTTGCCAAGAAAACCCTGCAATCCCGCACATGTGACCAGCCCTTTCCGTTATCTTTGCAGCGTCATCGGCTGCACTCAGACCATCTGGACCTAGCGTGGCGCGAGGTATCCCTGTTGCACATACCACTCACCGGTCCGCTTGAGCCCCTCATCAATTCCCACTTGAGGCTCATAGCCCAGCTCAGACTTGGCTTTGTCAATTTTAAAGGCCCGCACCTGACGGTACCAATCCACCCGTCTCGGAAAGATCGGCGGGGTGATGCCAAACGGCTTGCACACCTTCTCACAGATATGCCCCGCCAGCACCAGCGGAAGCACGGGGAAATAGCGAATCTTCGGCTCTTGGCCCATGGCCCGGGCCACTTTTTCGACCAGCACGCGGATGGGCCAATACTCGGCATCGCCGATCAGATACGTCCCGCCATCGCCCTTATCGATACTGCAAACAAACGCATCGACCAGATTATCGATGTAGCACGGATGGTAGTACGTATCGCCGCGGCCAAACATCGGAAACGCTCCCTTGTCGAGGCGTTTGTAGATCATATGAAAACGCTCCGGATCACCCGGTCCATAGATCGCGGTGGGCCGGATAATCGTCGCCCGCATCCCCTGCTGGATAAACTCCTGCACCACCAACTCGCCTTCGTATTTCGTCTGCTGATAGTAATCGGCAGGCGCAATCGGCGAGTTTTCATCTCCCGGCGGATTGACAATATGCCCATGCACGCCCTGGGTACTGCAATAGACCACCTTGCCAATCCCGTGCTGCCGCGCCGCTTCCATCACATGCCGGGTGCCCTTGACATTCACCTCTTGGTAGTGCTGCGTCGAGACATTGAGCTGGCGAAACGCCGCCGCGAGATGAAAGACAAACGCGCACCCCTGCGTCGCCTCTTGCACCAGCGCCGGGTCCGTGATGCTCCCCAGCACGACTTCAGCGCCGGCGGCGCGCAGCTCCGACAGCACAATACCTTCCTGATAGTCTAACGCTCGGACTGCATGACCCATCTGCAACAAACGGCGCACCAGAGCGCTGCCCGTAAAACCGGTGCCACCGGTGACCAAGATCTTCATACGAGCACCCTTTCTGATGCGAATACCGGATGGTCACAAGTGCGACTCGATCCAATCATAAGCCTGATTCAGGCGCCGGTGATGCGCCTCATACGTATGCTCTCGTTCCACGAACGCCATACCATTTTGGCCGAGCTGCCGCATCAATGCCTCGTTTTCCGCCAACTCCACAATGCCCTGAGCAAAGCCGTGCGGATCCGCCGGGGCCAGATAGGCCTCATGCTGACTCAAGCGCTGAGTATGCGTGTACAAATCCGTCGCTAATACCGGCCGGCCGGAATGTAAATAGGGAAAGATCTTCATCGGCGTATTGATGCCGCGGAGGCGCGGGCAGGCTAAAATGTCGGCTTCCGCTAAATACGCTTCCAATTGCTCAAACGGCCTCGGGCCCAGAAAATGGGTTTTGTCCGCAATGCCCAATCCCTCAGCCTTGGCTTGATAAAAGGCAATGTCCTGCGGCGTCCCACCGACCACCACGACGTCCACCTCATTCGTCTTTTCACATGCGATGCGGAACGCCTCCAACAACAGATCGATGCCCTGATAGGGTTCGAGATTACCCATATACAACAAAATCTTATGAGGAATCCCCAACTGTGCTTTCAACCATCCTTGCTGCGGCGAACCTGGGTTTTTTAACTGCGAGATATCGTGAATCGTCACGGTTTTGCGAGAGCCCCTGGCCTCACACAGCTCAGCCAAGGCAGGGCACACCGGAAGATTGGCCAAACTGCCGCGAATCGCCCACGCCTCCAGAGCGTTAAACAGCGGCGCCAACGGGCGCAACCAGGTCTTTTTTTCGACGAGCTGCTGGGCAATGGACGAATCCAAATCGTAGACATACGGAATGCGGAAGCAAAACTGAAAAAATCGCGCCAAAAAAACAGTCTCTTCCCCGGCATGGATCAGATCATACGGGTGCCGTCGCAATAACCCCCAGGCCTGGAAAAACATGAACCCATTACAGATCATCTTTTTCAACGAAAAACCCGGCCGCACGCCACGCAGAAAGGGAAGGTCCGGGGTTCGGTACAGGGTGAGATTGGGCAACTCGACATCGTCACCTTCATGATAAACCAGCAAATCCACCGTGGTGTCGGGCCGCTCAACCAGGACCCGCAGCACCTGTAACACATCGATCGGGGTGCCCCGCTCCTGAAAAAACGGGTGGGGCGCTAGTTGCAAAATCCGCATGACGACCTTTTTCTGCCTTCTCACTAGAGCGCGTGCCGAACCTGCATATAGACCTGATTGCGCACAAAGCCCCACGCCCCTTCCCGCTTGCCGTAGCGCGGCGGCGGCGCCTGCAGGGCTAACAACCGCTGTTTGAGCTCCTCGGCCGGACGCTGGGGGCGCAAGGCGCCGCGCAGCACAAACCCTACCCTACCCGCTTGCTGTTGTTCGGAAACCTTGGGCAAGGGATCACTGCCGGCTAGAACCGGAATATTCTGTTGCCGGGCGAGGTGAAACAACCGAGGCATCGGCCAAAACCAGGGGCGTCCGCCGTTATCGGAGAGCAGCAACGGCGTCGCATGGCGCCTGAGCTGCGCGGCGACTTCCCGACCCCGTTGACCGAACCACTTGCCCACTCCCCAGGGCAAAACCGATAGACCGCCCAGGCGATGCACCTGTTCTAACAACGCGGTCAGAGGCGCGCCATCGGCGAGCGTCTCGGTGATAAAATAGGCTGAGAGCTCCAGTTTTTCCTGGCTCACCAGTTGACGGCCCGCCAACAACAGCAATCTCGCCCCGTCATCCCGTTGCAAACTAAGCGAACACTGCTCTCGGGTCTCCAATACGTACCAGCGCCCTACCGTTCGCCGGGTGCACTGGAGCAGATCGCCAAATACCTGGTCGCCCGCTGATTCGGTCAAGATCAACACACCCTGAAAGTCTGCCGTCCCGTAGCTGTCGGCGACCCCTTTAAAATGCCGCCAGGCGCCGTCCAACACCTGATCGACCTCGTAACAGGCGTAGATATGAACGTGACCATCAACCAACACCAAGGTGGAAGCCGCGTGTTTAGAATCGGGCAAGGGCGTATCTTTCATGCACGAGTTGGCATTCCTGCTCCATGCGCGCCGCGCTCCAGCCAAGTTCCGCCTGCATCACCTCGGCGCACACCCGCAACACGCCAGCCTGAGGCTCACCCGCCGTCCCGAACTCCGTACGGCGAAAGATCACATCGCTTAAGCGCTGCGCCATTTCCTCCCGCACGGCATGGCGGACTTCCGCCCGCAGGACCGCGTCGCCAGCCGGATCAGCGTCGAGATACTTGAGGACGTTGGGATAGGCCGTGCCGTAATTGGCAATCAAACGGCGCAGGTCGGCATCGTCCACCCCCTGCGGATGTTTCGCTGTTTCCGTCTGTATAAATATATCCAACTGCTCAATTTGACCGCCATACAGCGGCGTGGTGGCCGAGCGTGACCGAACCGGTTTCTCGCCCCGCATCACAAAGACCCGATCCACCACCCGTTCGGCCACCTGCCGGGCCGTCGTATATTTGACCCCGGTGACCGAAATCAGTCCCTGAATCCCATCCTGGCGGTGATCATCAATGCAATACTGTTTTGCCAGTTGCACCGCTCCCGTCTGCGCGTCGAAACGGCTCAGCGGCAGATGTCCCCCATGCACAAACGTCACGTCATCCCGCTGTAGGCGGGCCGGCGGGTAAGACTGGTTCACCTCATCGAGAAAGACCTGCACGTCCTGTTCGGTGATGCTGACGTCGCCCGCCGCCTCGGTGCAGGCGGTCTGCGTCGTGCCAATGATCGACCGGCCCCGCCATGGCGCCACAAACAACAACCGTTTACCTTTGTGGACCCCGGCATTGGCATCGCGATAGCTCACGCGGCTGGGAAGACCGACGGCATAGTGATCAAAGAGCGGCCGAGTGATGAGATTCATCGATTTGGCATAACGCAATGGCGATGCCGGGGGGGGGCGGTTGAGCAGACGCTGCACGTGCGGCACCCAGGGTCCGCACGCATTGACCACGGTCCGGGCCCGAATATCCACGTATTCGCCGTGTAAGACATCGCAAGCGGTGGCGCCAGTGACCCGATCATGATCGAGTTGCAAACCGGTCACTTCGACATAGTTGGCCAGCGTGGCCCCAGCCTGCGCCGCCGACTGTAGAAAGGCGAGAGTCAGCCGTTCCGAATTGTACACCTGTGCATCGTGGAATAGAGCCCCCCCGGTCAGCCCTTGGGGATCGATGCCGGGAAGGTGTTGCAAGCACGCTTGCTTCGACAGCACCCGGCCCCGGGGGATGTGCTTCTGCGGATCGCGCAAGCGATTGCGGTCAAAACTGACGAGATCATTGAGGCGCAAGGCCGCCGCAAACACCTCCGGCCCCTGCAGCCCATGCCCATAGGTCGGCACGAGAATCGGCAGCGGGTGCACCAGGTGGGGCGCAATCTGCATCAAGGTGCGCCGCTCGGTGATCGATTCGCGCATGCGACGAAAATCGGCATGTTGCAAATAGCGCAAGCCGCCGTGAATGATTTTCAAACTGTTCGAGGAGGTCGCCGCGCCAAAATCGGCTTGCTCCACCAATGCCACCGACAGACCGCGCAGCGTCGCATCCCACGCCACGCAAGCTCCGTAGATGCCGCCGCCAATGACCAGAAGGTCATACGGCGTGCGGTCTAATGTCGTCAGCATTCGCTGCATCTGCTATCGCCGCCTGTGGAGAAGCGCGCATTGGGGAGGGCTAATCGGGGGTCGAGTCGAGGACGTCGCGAAGGGTATAAATCGGCCTATTAGAGGACTCGTGATAAGTCCGGGTTTGAATCTCGGCCAAGATGCCCATGCAGATAAATTGGACGCCCACCACCAATAACAACACGCCCAACATCAACAACGGGCGCTGCGCCAGGGGCTCCTGCCACCCCAACCTGAGCACCGCCAAATAGATGCAGATCAGGGTGCCGACTCCCCCCGTCGCCACTCCCAACAAGCCAAATATCTGCAGGGGACGGGTCAAAAACGACAACCAAAATTTAACCGTCATCAAATCGAAGATCACCCGTAGCGTACGCGACAATCCGTACTTCGAGCGCCCATGACGGCGCGCGTGATGTTGCACGGGCAATTCTGCAATGCGCGCCCCGTTGCCGCCAATCAAGGCCGGAATAAAGCGATGCATCTCGCCGTAGAGCCGCAACTCTTTCACCACGTCCGCCCGGTAGGCTTTCAAGGTGCAGCCGTAGTCGTGCAGATGAATGCCGGTGATGCGGCTAATCAACCAATTGGCCATCCGCGATGGCAGCCGCCGCAGCCAGAATCCCTCTTGGCGGTGCACCCGCCAGCCACTGACCACATCGTAGCCATCGTCGAGCGTTTTCAGCAGCGATTCGATATCGCTCGGATCATTTTGCATATCGCCGTCCATGCTGACAATGATGTGGCCGCGGGCCGCATCAAACCCGGCTGACATCGCCGCGGTTTGGCCGAAATTGCGCCGCAGCCTGAGGACCCGCACAAGCGCCTTTTCCTGAGCGTGCAAGTCACACAACACGGGATAGGTGCTGTCGGTGCTGCCATCATCAATAAAGATCACTTCCCATCGGCGTCCGCTAAGCGTCATGGCGTGGTGGAGAGCATGGTAGAGGGGCAGGATATTGTCGGCCTCGTTGAATAGCGGCACGACCACCGACACCTCCGGAGTTTGCACTTCTTGACTCACGGGGCTCAACACATCTGATTTCATTTTCCCTTTCCTCTATTGCCTAAATGCAGCGTCGGCAGCATCGCTGCAATGCTCACGCCATGACCAGCGTGCGGATGGGTCATCCACGCACAGCTCCGCCCTCTCAGTCACAGGGGCTCAGGCTCAAGACCATCGGTCACGCCTGAGGCTGCCCCCAGAGAAGGCACCAAGAGCAGACTGCAGCCACATCAGCCCGCTCAACGACGATAGACAACTCACTACGAAAGACGGGAGCAGAATAGAGGCCGGCAGGACAAAATATGAGCACAACTCAATGTGAAAAACCGTCGCCACCCAAAAAAGGCGTCGGCCAATCTGTCAGCATCAAATAACAGATTGGCCGACGCCTTTTGAGATACGACCACATAAAAACTGTGCGTTGTTCACATAAAT
>Ga0268386_10002186_pt1 | contig 13792 bp, 14 predicted proteins | sample RVTome_15_FD_200260 | JGI IMG/M metagenome (GOLD analysis project Ga0268386, IMG submission 200260) | Soil microbial communities from uranium-contaminated site in the Upper Colorado River Basin, Wyoming, United States - RVT150D86... ...
GGTACCGACAGCGTTAGTGCGGGAAGCTTCACGACGAGCTGTGTCGACAGCCCCCCATCGAGGTTGAGGGCATCCCGGCACCCGAGCCCGCCCTTGTCGGGCGGATCGGCCAGGAACCGGGCGAAGGCGGTCGCGTCGGCCCTCGTCGACACGACGAGAATGAGGACACTTTCCTCGGCGCACACCGCGGTCCGCTCGGCGGTCTGGGGCTTCAGCTGCTGGACCCTTCCCCCGACGAGGAGACGGGGGATACCCTGGACGACGAGGCGATGGACCGAATGGTCCTGGATGTCGGCACCGAGCAGGATCCGCCCCCGGGCGCCGTCGATCACGAGAGCTCCCCAGTTCCGCCGCTTGGCCGCGGCCATCACTCGGCCTTCGTCGACCGCGAGGCCCATCGCACGGCCGTCCTTGTCGAAGAAGCTGGCATTGACCGCGACGACCGCCGGGTAGGGCGCGACGATCTCCTCCACGGTGCGCCGCACCGAGGGGTTTCCCGCGGGAACCAGACGGAGCTCCGCCACATCGAGATCGATCTTGAAGGCGTGGCCAGAGAACGGCTCCGCGGCGGCCGGGCGCACGTCGAAGATCGCGTGTGCGATGCCCGGGGCCACGATCGAGAATCCCGGGGGCTCCGCGCTCACCGGACTCATCGCGGCGCTCCCCACCAGGAGGAGTATCGCCAGGACGGAGAGAACGAGCATCAGGCGGGACGGACCACCCGCGCGGCGCGCGATCAGGTGCCGGTCGATCCCGCCCTCGATCTCCCGCGGCAACGACCGCATCGGCCCTACGAGCGGCCCTCCGGCGTGACCGGATCCACGAACGGCGCCCGTTCCGGGTGGACGTGGCCGCAGCCCCGGCACGTGCGCAGCGCGAGGCTGGCGTCGAAGTGCTCGATGGCCGCCTTCAGCTCCCGCTCGATGTCGGCCACGTGCATCGTCACCTGGTGGAGCAGCCGATCGCACCGGTCGCAGAACCAGTGAAGGGACTCGGTCTGCTCCGGCCGGCGCTTGACCTCGATCACGAGACCCCAGGTGTCGGCCGGGCGGTGGGGCGCATGCGGGACGAGCGCCGGGAGCAGGCACAGCTCCCCTTCGCGGATGATCTGCTCGTGCCGTCGGCCGTCCACCATGTACTCGAGGCGCATCGCGCCTCTCAGCATGTAGAAGATCTCGTCGGAGGGGTCCACGTGGAAGTCGCGGCGGGCGTTCGGGCCGCGGACGACCATCGCGGTGAACTGCGAGTCCTCCCAGATCACCCGGTTGCCGACCGGCGGCTCGAACGCGGCCCGGTGCTCGTCGATCCACTGCCACAGGTTGAAGGCGACGAGAGCTCGCACGGGCGTCACCTCCTCAGGTAGATCACCAGCGAGACGAGGCTCATCACCACCTCGCCGCGCTGGTTGCTGATCCGGCTCTCGATCTTCACGGTGCCCCGGTCGGCCCGGCTCCGGGACTCGGTCTTCTCGCCGATCTCCGACTCCACGGAGAGCACGTCGCCCGGCCGCACCGGCCGGATCCACTTGAGGTCGTCGAAGCCCATGGCCCCGGAGGTCGCGTGTCCGGGCGTCATGTGCTCGGCCACCATGCGCATGAACATGGCCCCGGTGTGCCAGCCGCTCGCGATGAGCCCGCCGAAGATGCTGGCCGCCGCCGCCTCCTCGTCCAGGTGGAAGGGCTGCGGGTCGAACTGCCGGGCGTACTCGACGATCTCCTCCCGGGTGACCGCGTAGCGCCCGAAGCGCATGACGTCGCCGACCTGCACGTCCTCGAAGTACTTCACCCCGCCGCCGGACGCCGCCGGTACATCGTGATCCCCACCACCGACACGACCACCTCCCCGTGCTGGTTGATCAGCTCGTTGCGGCGGCGGATGAAGCCGATGGGCTTGCTCCGCGAGGGCCAGGTCTCGAGCACCTCGGTGCGGCCGGTCAGCGTGTCGCCCGGGCGCACCGGCTTGAGCCACCGACAGGAGTCGAGGCCCGGCGAGCCGGTGGTCGCCAGCTCTTGGCGACGGGCCGCGTCCACCGAGAGTCGCATCATGAGCGCGCAGGTGTGCCAGCCGCTCGCGATCAGCCCGCCGTAGATGCTGCGCCGCGCCGCCGCCGGGTCGGTGTGAAACGGCTGCGGGTCGTACTTCCGGGCGAACGCGAGGATCTCCGTCTCCGTGATCGCGCACGAGCCGAGCTCGGCGGTCTCGCCGACCGCCAAGTCTTCCCAGTACCTCATTGGTCGTCCTCATCTGACTGCGGCCGCGGGCACCTCTGACTGCGGCCGCGGGCGCCGGTACGGCGACGTGATCGCGTCCCACGGCGTGGGGCCGACGGCACGCTCGTGGCCAAGCTGCTCGAGCCTCCGCATCCATGCCTCGTCGGCCAGCGCGGCGGCTCCGGGCTCGCCGGCCAGCTCGGACGGAATGGCAGTGTAGCGCACCTCCATGCGAAGCTCCGGGATGTCCGCGCTCACCGCGCGCGCCAGGTCGGCCAGCCGCTCCGGGATCTGGGGCTGCTGCGCCCAGGAGGCTCCGAAGCCGGCGGACACCGGGTCACTATATAGCAGCGGGCGCGCGCGCCGCCGGGCGCGGCCGGGGATCGGGTACACTCCCGGCGTGCGCGCCTACCTGCTGTCACGGCTCGGGCAGACCGTGCTGGTCGTGTTCCTTTCGCTCACCGCCGTCTTCTTCCTCATGCGGCTGGGCGGCGACCCCGTCCTGCTGTTCCTGCCCATGGACATCCAGGCCAAGGACCTCTCGGAGTTCCGCGAGCGCCTGGGCTTCAACGATCCGGTGGCGGTGCAGTACGGCCGATTCGTCGGGCGTGCGATCCGCGGCGACTTCGGCGAATCCCTGCGCTACAAGCAGGACGCCCTCGGCCTCGTCCTGGAGCGGCTGCCCGCCACCCTCTACCTCGCGCTCGCCGCGCTCGGGCTCACCTTCCTGGTCGCGGTGCCGGTGGGCGTCCTCTCGGCGGTCCGCCGGGGGTCGCTCTTCGACTTCTTCGGCATGGGGGCCGCGGTGCTGGGCCAGGCGGTCCCCGGCTTCTGGCTGGGCCTGATGCTGATCTACCTCTTCTCGGTGCAGCTGGGCTGGCTCCCCACCGGGGGGACCGGCAGCGCCCGCCACTTCGTGATGCCGTGTGTGGTGCTGGCCTCCTTCTACGCCGCCCGCATGGCGCGGATCACCCGCTCGTCCGTGCTCGACACGCTCAACGAGGAGTTCGTCCTCACCGCGAGAGCAAAGGGTCTGGCGGAGCGGATGGTCATCGCCAAGCACGCGCTCAAGAACTCGGCGATCCCGATCGTGACCCTCGCCGGGCTCGACACCGGCCAGCTCCTGGGCGGCGCGGTCATCACCGAGACCATCTTCGCCTGGCCCGGGCTCGGGCGGCTCACCGTGCAGGCCCTGCTCAACCGCGATTTCCCGGTGGTGCTGGCCGCGGTGTTCATCTTCTCGGTCACCTACACCCTGATCAATCTCGTGGTGGATCTGCTGTACGGCTGGCTCGATCCGCGCACACGCACCCGGGCGGCCGGCACATGACCCGCGCATGACACGATTCATCGGCCGTCACGGCCGCGGCGTCCTCGGGCTCGTCATCGCCGCGCTGGTGGTGGTGGCCGCGGTGGCGGCGCCCCTCCTGGTGGCCCAGGATCCGCTGCAGAGCGACTTCGCGCTCGGGTTGAAGCCGCCCGGGACCCCGGGCCACCCCCTCGGCACCGACCAGCTCGGGCGCGACCTCCTCGCCCGCGTGCTCTACGGGGCGCGGGTCGCCCTCTTCATCGGGCTCTCCTGCGTCCTGCTCACCGCGGTGGTGGGCGGGCTGGCGGGCCTCCTCGCCGGGTACTACGAGGGCTGGTTCGGCGCGGTGGTGATGCGGGTGGCCGACGTGCAGCTCTCGTTCCCGTTCATCCTGCTCGCGCTGACCATCAACGCGATCGTGGGGCTGGGGCTGCGCAACATCATCGTCAGTTTGTCAGTCGCGGGCTGGGTCGTGTATGCTCGCGTGGTCCGAGGGGAGGTCCTGTCGGTGAAGGAGCGGGAGTTCGTGCACGCGGCCCAGGCCCTGGGGCTCGGGCGCGCGCGGCTGCTCTTCCGGCACATCCTGCCCAATGTGGCGCCATCCATCGTCATCGTGGCCAGTCTCCAGTTCGCCCAGTTCATCGTGGCCGAGGCCGCCATCTCCTTCCTCGGCTTCGGGGTGCAGCCGCCGACGCCGGCGTGGGGCAGCATGCTCTCGGAGAGCCGCGACTATCTCTACGTGGCCTGGTGGCTCGCCGCCTTCCCAGGCGCCGCGCTCGCGCTGACCGCGCTCGGGATCAACCTGGTGGGGGACTGGCTGCGCGACGTGCTGGATCCCAGGTTCCGCGTCTGATGCCGGTCGCCATCGGGCGCCAACCCCGAACCAACGAGGAGGCTTTCATGACGCGATTCACGACGCTTCTGACCGCGCTCGCCGTGCTGCTCGGCCTCGCGGCCTCCGCCCCCGCCCAGGACCGCGCCCGGACCAAGGAGATCGTGGTGGCCTTCGCGGCCGAGCCGCGCACGCTCCTGCCCGTCACGATCGTGGACTGGACCACCAACAACATGGTCGAGCACATGTACGACCGGCTGGTGGACCGCGATCCCAAGACCTACAAGCCGGCGCCGATGCTGGCCACCGGCTGGAAGGTGATCAACGACACCACGTGGGAGTTCACGCTGCGCCGGAACGTGAAGTTCCACAACGGCGAGGTCTTCGACGCCCGGAGCGTGAAGGCCACCATGGAGTACATCAAGGACCCCGCGAACAAGACGCACTACCAGCCGCGCTGGGCCCTCGTGAAGGAAGTCCAGATCGTCAACGACCAGACCGTCCGCTTCGTCACCGAGAAGCCCTGGCCCGGCCTCATCGACCGGATCGCGGGCAGCGACTTCCTCCCGATGCCGCCCAAGGCCCTCAAGGAGCAGGGCGCGCCGGCGCTCGCCGCCAAGCCGATCGGCACCGGGGCCTTCCGCTTCGTGCAGTGGGTGCGCGACGAGAAGCTGGTGGTCGAGCGCAACCCGGACTACTGGCAGACCCCCGCCGAGGCGAGCCGGGTGACCTTCCGCTTCATCCCCGAGTTCAGCGCCCGGCTCGCCGCGCTGCTGGCGGGCGAGATCGACATCATGAAGGACGTGCCGCCCCAGAACGTGGAGATGCTCGACAAGAGCGGCAAGGCGCGGCTGCGCGCCACCGTCTCCTCCCGCATCAACTACCTGGCCCTGGTGAACCTCAAGCCGGGCCCGATGCAGGACCTCCGGGTGCGGAAGGCGATCCAGGCCGCGGTCAACGTGGACGAGCTGATCCAGCAGGTGCTCAAGGGCCGGGCCACCAAGATGTGCGGCCCGCTCTCGCCGATCAACGTGGACTACTCCCCCAAGCTCCAGTGCGCCAAGCACGACCCGGCGCAGGCCCAGGCCCTGTTCAAGGAGGCGGGCGTGGATCCGACCAGGCTCCAGCTCACCCTCGACTCGCCCTCGGGGCGGTACCCGCTCGACAAGGACGTCTCACTCGCCATCGCGGCCCAGCTGCAGCGGCTGGGCATCAAGACCAACGTGGTGGTCAACGAGTGGGGCACGCACCTCGACAAGATCAAGAATCGCACCACCGGCGACATGTTCTTCCTGGGCTGGGGCCCCGCCCTGGACGCCCAGAACACCATCGAGCAACTCTTCCTCGGCAAGCAAACCTACTCGTCCTACGGCAACAACGCGGCGCTCGAGGCCAAGATCAACCAGGCGGTGACCATCGTGGACCCCAGGAAGCGGCTCGAGGCCTGGGCCGAGATCCAGCAGCTGGTGCGGGACGAGGCACCGTGGGTCTTCCTCTGGCAGCAGCACGACCTCTACGGCGTGGCCAACTGGATCGAGTGGACGCCACGCGCGGACGAGCGGATCTGGATGTACGAGGCGAAGCTGGCGCGGTAGACGCGCGCGGACGATGGCGGCGAGCGCCGGGGGGCGGCCCGGCGCTCGCCGGATCCGCGGGCCGCGCTACGTCAAATCCTCGTCAACTCGGGCGGGCGGCTCCGCCGGTGGGGCCTCCCGCGCTTCCTCGTCTTCCTCGGCCTCGGGCGCAGGCTCCGGCAGCGCCACCTCGGCCTCCGCCAGCATCTCGTTGGCGGGGTCGGTCAGGTCCGACAGCTCACGGATCGCCAGGTCGTACCAGTCATCCATCGGCATGACGTTACCTCGTGTGGTGCGCCCGGGCGCACCCTCCGATCGTTGGTCTCTCAAGGCCCGAGGCATGCGACGTGCCAGGGGTCAGCCTCCATCATTTCAACATCTTGGCCCACGGAGTCGGGACCCGGACCGAGGGCAGAATGCCCGCCGGCGGACAGGTCTCCTGGCCCTCCGCGTCACGGGAAAGCCTGCTAGAATCCCGCCGCTGGCCCATCCAACCCAGGTCCCGGAGGCGCTCCATGGCGATCACGGTGTTCACCAACGCATTCCTGATCGACTGCACCGGCAAGGATCCCGTGGAGGGCGCCGCGGTCGTGGTGGAGGGCGAGCGGATCAAGGACGTGATCGCCTCGGGCAAGGTCGGGCCGCTGATCGGGAAGGTGGACACGGTGGACCTCAAGGGCCGCACCCTGATGCCCGGCCTCACCGACGCGCACGTGCACGTCTGCGCGGTCGAGGGCAATATCCCCGAGCAGCACCGCCACAACCCGCCGAGCCTCATCGCGGCCAAGGCCCTCCGCCGCATGGAGCAGGCGCTGATGCAGGGCTTCACCACCGTGCGCGACGCGGGGGGCGCCGACTACGGGTTCCGCGAGGCCGCCGAGTCCGGCCTCTACCCCGGCCCGCGCATGCTGGTCTCCGGCCGGCCGCTCTCGCAGACCGGTGGCCACGCCGACAAGCGGCGCCGCTCGGAGTGGATCGAGCCGGTGGACTGCTGCGTGGGCATGGCGGGCCTGATCGCGGACGGCCCCGACGAGGTCCGCAAGGCCGCGCGCGAGAACCTCCGCCACGACGTGGACCAGATCAAGATCATGGCCTCGGGCGGCGCGATGTCGCCGGGCGACGAGCTCGACACCACGCAGTACACGGTGGAGGAGATGCGCGCGGCGGTGGACGAGGCGCGCGCGGTCGGCAAGTACGTGCTGGCCCACGCCTACTCGGGCTCCGCGATCCGCAACGCGATCCAGGCCGGCGTGCGCTGCATCGAGCACGGCAACCTGCTGGACGAGGCGGGCGCGCAGGCCATCAAGGCGGCGGGGGCCTACCTGGTGCCGACCATGGTCACCTACGAGGCCATCTCGCGCGAGGGCAAGAACTACGGCATCGGCGACCATCAGATCCAGAAGATCAACCTGGCGCTCGAGAAGAGCCTGGAGGGCCTCACCCACGCCTACCGCGCGGGCTGCAAGATCGGCTCGGGCTCGGATCTGCTCGGCGACATGCAGGCCCAGCGCGCGATGGAGTTCGAGCTGAAGGGCCAGGTGATGAAGCCGTTGGAGGTGCTGCTCTCGGCCACCATGGTCAACGCCGAGATCTTCAGGATGGCGGATCGTATCGGCTCGGTCGAGCCGGGCAAGTACGCCGATCTGCTCGTGGTCGACGGCAACCCGCTCGCGAACCTGCGCGTGCTCCAGAACCCGGCCAACCTGCTCGCGATCGTGAAGGGTGGCGCCTTCGTGAAGCGGGCGCTCTAGCCGACCTGGCGACCCGGCCGCCCTCGCGAAGCCCGCAGCCCGATCCTCCTCGGGAGGCTGCCCCGGCGGCCCCCCGGGCGCCCGGCCGGGGCGGGTGCCCCGTAGGCTTGACAAGGGGCCCGGTTTGGTGAAGATTGGGCCACCCCGCCGGGTCCGGCCCCGCGGAGGCCAGTCGACAGGTCCGAGCCCAGGAATCGAGCGCCGCTCCCGATGGAACCTTCGAGGAGAACGCCATGATCCGACGAGTGCTCCCGATCGCGATCGCATCCTTCCTCTCCCTGATGCTGGTCGCGCCCGACGTCCTCGCCCAGCAGCCCAAGCGCGGCGGCGTGCTCCGGATCGCCGACCGCGAGGCGCCCAATCTCGACCCCCATCTGTCGATCAGCTTCCTGACGCACTCCTGGGCCAACATGATCTACAGCCAGCTCGTGCGCTACCCGCACGGGCCGGAGCAGAAGTACCCCGCCGACTTCTCGATCGTCCCCGACCTCGCCGAGCGGTGGGAAACATCTCCGGACGGCCGGGTCTACACCTTCCACCTCCGGAAGGGGGTCAAGTTCCACAACAAGCCCCCGGTCAACGGCCGCGAGGTGACGGCCGAGGACGTCAAGTACTCGATGGAGCGGTTCGCGAAGCGCTCGGGATTCCGCGCCCGCTTCGACGTGATCCAGGCGATCGAGGTGGTGAGCCGGCACACCGTGCGCGTCACGCTGAAGGAGCCGTTCGCGCCGTTCCTGAACCACCTGGCGGCCTCCACCTACGTCGCGATCCTCCCCCGCGAGGTCGAGGAGCAGTTCAAGGATTTCAACCGGCCCGAGGCGATGATCGGATCGGGCCCGTTCATGCTGAAGTCCTACCAGAAGGGGGTCCAGATCGCCTTCGAGCGCAACCCGGACTACTACATGAAGGGGCAGCCGTATCTCGACGGCGTCGTCATCGAGATCACTCCGGACGGCGCGGCCCGGCTCTCGCTCCTCCGGGCCGGCAAGGTGGACATGGGGCACATGTGGGGCTACATGGTGCCGGAGGAGGCCAAGTCGCTCAAGCAGACGAACCCCGACATGGTCATGACCCCGACCATGACCGTCGGCAGCGGCAAGCTCTACTTCAGGACCGACCAGCCGCCGTTCAACGACGTTCGCGTTCGGCGCGCCATCTCGCTGGCGATCGACCGGAAGGGGTGGAACGACTCGCTCCACTACGGGGAGGGGTGCGTCGACGCCGGCCCGGTGCCGTGCGCGATGAAGGAGTGGAAGCTCCCCCTGGCGCAGATCGACCCCGCCAAGGCCAAGTATCTCGTCGGCTACGACCCCGAGGAGGCGAAGCGCCTTCTGAAGGAGGCGGGCTACCCCAACGGATTCACGACGCCCATGTTCCACTGGCCGGGCTACGCGCCCCCGTGGCGGACCTACTACGACCTCGCGGCCGACAACCTGGCGAAGATCGGCGTCACCGTGGAGTTCAAGCCCGAGGAGTACGGCAAGTACATCTCGACGACCTACCTCGGCAAGTTCGAGAAGATGGCCATGGGGCCGCAGGCGCCCGGCAACGACATCGACGACTGGCTCTTCGCCTGTTTCTATCCGGAGCAGCCCCACAATCGCAGCCACGTCGGCGACGCCGAGCTGAACAAGCTGCTGGTGGCCCAGCGGCGGGAGCTCGACTCCAAGAAGCGCCTCGCCATCGTCCACGACATCCAGCGGCACCTGGCCGACAAAGCGTACTACGTGTACTTCCCGACGCCCCCGCAGTACATCACGCACGCGCCGCAGGTCAAGGGCTTCAAGCACCACGATGGCTTCTCACTCGGCCACCGGCTGATCTTCACCTGGCTCGAGCGGTAGGCGTCGGGGGCGGGGCGGGCGCCCGATGAAGCAGTACGTCCTCCGGCGACTGGCCCTGGCGGTGCCGACCCTGGTCCTGGTGAGCGTCATCGTCTTCTCGATGATGCGGCTCATGCCGGGGGACGTGGTCCTCCGGATGGTCGAGGGCCACGCCTACGCCCCCACCGTGGACGCCCTCCGCACCGAGATGGGCCTGGACCGCCCGGCCCACGTCCAGTACTTCGAGTGGGTGGGGGGCATCCTGACGCGCGGTGACTTCGGCACGTCCTACTGGACGCGGCAGCCGATCCTCGACGAGTTCATCCAGCGCTTTCCGGTGACGCTCGGGCTGGCCGCCCTCACCATCCTGGTCTCCGTGGTCGTGGGCATCCTGGTCGGCATCATGTCAGCCGTACGCCAGGACACCGTCTCGGACTACGTCGGCCGGATCTTCGCCATCCTGGCCCTGTCGATCCCCTACTTCGGGCTGGCGGTCCTGGTGGTCGTGCTCCCGGCGATCTGGTTCAAGTGGACGCCGGTCTGGACCTACGTGGCGTTCACCGTCGACCCCCTCGAGAACCTCAAGATCATGATCGTCCCGGCCCTCGTTTTCGGCGTGACCCGGGCGGGGCCGATCATGCGCATCATGCGGTCGGCGCTGCTCGAGGTGCTGCGCCAGGACTACATCCGCACCGCGTGGTCGAAGGGGCTGCCCGAGCGGACGGTCGTGCTGCGGCACGCGCTGAAGAACGCGATGATCCCGGTGATCAGCCTGGTGGGGCTGCAGACGCCGCTCTACATCGGCGGCTCCGTGATCATGGAGTCGATCTTCCGGCTGCCCGGCGTGGGGCTGTTCTTCTTCGAGGCCCTCACGCGGCTGGACTATCCGGTGGTGCAGTCGGTGAACCTGATCGTGGCCGCGCTGGTGGTGGGGCTCAACCTGGCCATCGACTTGACCTATGCCTTCCTCGACCCACGCATCCGCTATCGGTGACGGGCCCGGGGCGGAGCGGCGCCTGGCCGTCCGCGGGGCCCTCTAGGCATGGCGGTCTTCGCGCCCGCGCCGTCACCCTCCCTCGTGGTCGGAGCGCCGATGCCCCGGACGCGACCCTGGTACACGGACGTCTGGATCCAGATGCTCCGCCGCAAGCCGCTGGGCACCGTCGGCGGGGTCATCGTGCTCATCATGCTGGCCGGGGCCGTGCTGGCCGATGTGTTGACGCCGTACGGCTTCGCGGACACGAACCTGCGCGCGCGGTTCGTCCCGATGAGCAGCGCCCACTGGCTGGGCACCGACCAGATCGGGCGGGACATGCTCACCCGCGTCCTGTACGGCGCCCGGATCTCGCTCTACGTGGGCTTCGGCGCGGTCCTGCTGGGGAGCGTCATCGCGACCGCGCTGGGTATCGCCTGCGGCTACTTCGGCGGGCGGACCGACCTGCTCCTTCAGCGTGGGGTCGACGCCTGGATGGCGTTCCCCGGGCTCCTGCTCCTGATGACCATCCTCTCCCTGCTCGGACCCGGCGTCTGGAACATCACGCTGGTCCTCGGCATCGCCTTCGGCATCCAGAACTCGCGCGTCGTGCGGGGCGTGGCGCTATCCGTCAAGGAGAACACGTACATCGAGGGCGCGCGGGCGGCGGGGGCCGGACACCTGCGGGTCACCGTCGTCCACATCCTGCCCAACGCGCTGCCCACCATCATCGTGGTGGCCACCACCGGCCTGTCCACCGTGATCCTCACGGAGGCGAGCCTGTCGTTCCTGGGGCTGGGCGTGCCGCCGCCCTACCCGACGTGGGGGGGCATGCTCTCCCTCGCGGGCCTCGACCACATGTACCGGGCGCCCTGGCTCGCCGTCTGGCCCGCCACCGCCCTATCCCTGGCCGTGTTCGGCTTCAACATGCTGGGCGACGCCCTGCGCGACCTGCTCGACCCGCGCCTCAAGGGCGGGTAGGCCTCGTGAGAGCCGATCAGCCCCGGATCAGGTAGGCGCCCGGCGGCACCTTGTACTGGAGCTCTTCGCACCGGCCCGGCGGCGGCTGATGGCCCGGCGGGCGGTCGGGAAACCAGATGCGACAGGAGCCCGGCGGCGGCAGATGACCGGGCGGAATCTTCGGCGATGCGGCGCGAGGGGCATAGATCGGACCGCCGGGCTCTTCCGCAACCACCACGGCGCAACCCGCGAAGCTTGCGGCAACCAGCGCGCACGAGAGCAGGTATCTCACGGCCCGAGTATGCCACGCGAACCGGCCCGACGCCCGCCGGTGTCCCGGTCGAGCTGAGACGCTACCCGACGGAGTGGCTCGAGCCGGCGGAAACGGTGTGTGGTGTATCGTGGTTGATACACCATGCGTACTCGCTCCCTCCTCCTTCTCCTTGCGCTGGCGTCGCTCCTCGCGATCCTCGCGCCGGCGCTCGACCCCTCACCCTCCACCTCCTCACCCTCTTCGAGCCCCTCACCCGCCCGTCTCCCCAGAGGGGAGAGGGGCGCCCAGAAGCTCATCGGGACGGTGGTGCGGACCGTGGATGGGGACACGGTGCACGTCAGGCTGGTGGACCGCATCGAGAAAGTGCGCTACATCGGAATCAACACGCCCGAGGTGCATCACCCGACGCGCGGGGAGGAGCCGGGCGGGCGCGCGGCCACCGAGATCAACCGCGGCCTGGTCGGGGGCCGGGCGGTGCGGCTGGAGCCGGACGTGCAGCTGCGCGACCGGTATCGGCGGCTACTGGCCTATGTCTGGGTCGAGCGCGCCGACGGCGTGGAGGTCATGGTGAACGCCGAGATGGTCCGCCTCGGCTACGCGCAGGTGATGACGATCCCGCCCAACGTGCGCCACGCGGAGATGTTCCGCAAGCTCGCCGCCGAGGCCCGCGAGCAGCGCCGGGGGCTCTGGGCGCCCTGAGCGCGTATACTGACCCTTCCATGAAGATCGGCCCCCTCGAGATCCCCGCGCTGGCCCGACTGGCCCCCATGGCCGGCATCACCAATGCGCCCTTCCGCCTCATCGCCCGGGAGTGCGGCAGCGGGCTCACGACCTCCGAGGAGATGGACGCCTCCGCGCTGCTCACCGGCCATCCGCACGCCGACGCCATCGCCGCCTACTATCCGGAGGAGCGGCCGCTCGCCATGCAGCTCCTGGGGAAGGACCCCGACCTGCTCGCGCGGGCCGCCGAGCGCTGCCAGGAGCTGGGCGCCGATATCGTGGACCTCAACATGGGCTGCCCGATGCCGAAGATCACCGGCAAGGGCAAGGGGGCGGCCCTCATGCGGGACGTGGCGGCGACCTCGCGCGTCCTGCGCGCGCTGCGCAAGGCGGTCGGCGTGCCGCTCACCGCCAAGATCCGCGGCGGCTGGGACGACGAGCATCTGAACGCGGTCGAGGTGGCGCAGATGGCGGAGGCCGAGGGCGTGGACGCCCTCACCGTGCACCCGCGCACGCGCTCGCAGCGGTTCACCGGCCGCGCGCCCTGGACGATCATCCGGGACGTCGTGGACGCGGTGGGCGTGCCGGTCACCGGCAACGGCGACGTGCGGTCGATGGCGGAGGCGCGGCGGATGGCCGCGGAGACCGGCTGCGCCTCGGTGATGATCGGCCGCGGCGCGCTCGGCAGCCCGTGGATCTTCGACGAGGCCTTCGAGGCGCTCTCGCGGGAGGGTCAGCGCGCCTACAAGGCCCGCGTCATCGCCCGGCACGTGGCCCTGATCCGCGAGCACTTCGGGGAGAAGTACGCGCTGGTGCAGATGAAGAAGCACCTGGCGTGGTACACGGAAGGGCTGGGCCACGCCGCCGAGTGCCGCGCCCGCATCTTCCAGACGCGCTCCCCCGCGGAGGTGTGGGACGTGTTCCAGGCCTACTGGGACCGCCCCCGCCCGGAAATCTCCCAGACCGCCTCGACCTGGTCGGCCCGCATCGCGTAGATCCGGTCGTAGAGGTTGATGGTGGGGTCGCAGTGCGGCGGGAAGAACTCGATGAGCTGCCCGAGCTTCGGCAGCCGCCCCGGCTCGACCGCCGTGAGCCGCCCGTGCTCGTCGCCGGCCCACGAGTACTCGACCCCCGGCCACTCCACCGTCTCCGGCACGAACGGCCGGTCGGTGGAGAAGGCCTTGAAGCCCGCGTCGACCATCGCCATCTCCTGGCTCGGCACGCTCACCACGGTGGTGAGCACGGTCAGCGCCATCTCGAAGTCGTCGTAGGCCGCCCCGCGCGGGCTGCCGATGCGCCGGTAGTCGAGATCCATCACGCAGTAGGAGCCGGCCTGCAGCTCGGTGAGACCGGCCAGCTCCACGTC
>Ga0268386_10002187_pt1 | contig 13791 bp, 9 predicted proteins | sample RVTome_15_FD_200260 | JGI IMG/M metagenome (GOLD analysis project Ga0268386, IMG submission 200260) | Soil microbial communities from uranium-contaminated site in the Upper Colorado River Basin, Wyoming, United States - RVT150D86... ...
AACCTGGCCGAGACCGGCCGCTCGCCGGCTGTTGTCTACACCGAGATGGCCGAGGCGCTGAAGGAGGGTAATGCGACATTCGTCGGCGTCAAGCCGGCCAACCTCTCGGCGGCGCTGCGCATCCGTGAGATCGTGACGCTGCAGGACGGTGCCGGCGCTGACCTGTATGACGGCGCGGGCATCGCCATCGAAGGCTCGCTTGGCGACGGCGAGGCCGACGTGCTGCGAGTCAACGTCGCCCTCGACGGCATCACCGAGGATGAGGCGCCGGCGACGAGCGTGACCCTGCGTGTCGACGACGTCGACGAGGCGCCGCAGAACGTGATCCAGGGCACCAGCTTCGGCGACTTCCAGTGGGGACTGTCGTGGGCGGTCGACATGCCCGACATCGAGGAAGGCCAGCAGATCAGGCTCGAGGCCGTCGCCGCGCTGCCTGACGGAGGTACCAGCCAGCATCGGGCAACGGTCGTGCCCGGCGGCGACCCGCTGGGCAGCGAATGGCAGGGCCGGGTCACCGCCGTGTCCGGCACGCTCTTCCCCGGCGTGACGATCACCACCACCGCCGACATCCACTTCGTGCGCGACCCGGATGAGCGGGCTGGCGACGACGACATCAAATTCTTCGTGGCCGACGGTTCCTTCACCTGGAAGATCGAGGGCAGCAGCGGGAGTTGCAGCTTCGATGGCGGTCCCGTCGAAGTGCCGCTGCGCGTGCTGGATGACAGCGACTACATCGAGTTCGACTTGACACGCGCCGCAGAGGGGATCATCAGCTACTACGGCTCGGTCAGCGTGCCCGACGGGCCGGAGGTGCTCGTTGGAAAGCGATGCGACGGCGACAACCAGGACTACCTGACCCAGGTGGAAGGCGTCGTCTGGCTGGCGCCGCAAGACGAGGAGTTCCTCCTGTCTGGCACAACGGCGGCCGGTATGTGGGACCGTGGCTCGGTCATCGCGACCGAGTACAGCTGGATGTTCAGCCGCACCAAGTGACGTAACCGGCGCCTCCTGCCGCTGGTATAGTGCCGTTCTTCGAGGCGCACGGGAGGAGCTGTTGCTGAAGGAGGCGGCGTCGGTCCGGTGAGGCCGGCACGCACCCACCCCCAGCTGCCACCGATCGGCGGCAGGTACCACGGCAGCAGTCTATCCAGCTCCCACACCCACCTCCCCAGACCGGCCGAGGTGGCCTGATGCCGGCTACGATCATCTGCGGCCTGCAGTGGGGCGACGAGGGCAAGGGCAAGGCTACCGACCTGCTCGCTCGCTCGGTGTCGCACGTCGTGCGCTATCAGGGCGGTGACAACGCTGGCCACACCGTGGTCCTCGGCGACGAGGTCTTCAAGCTCCACCTGGTGCCCAGCGGCGTGCTCCACCCGCACATCACGCCGGTCATCGGCTGCGGCGTGGTGGTCAACCCGCGCACGCTGCTGGCCGAGATGGAGATGCTCCGCCAGCGGGGCGTGTCCACCGACCGGATTCGGGTCAGCGACGCGGCGCATGTGATCATGCCCTACCACGTTGCGCTCGACGGCGCACGCGAGAAGGCGGCCGATGGAGATGCGCTGGGCACGACCGTCCGCGGCATCGGGCCGGCCTACGGCGACCGCGCCTGGCGGACCGGCATCCGCCTGGGCGACCTGCTCGACCCCGCCTGGCTGCGCCGCCGCCTCGAGCCGGCCTGGCGCGAGAAGGACGCCATGCTGGTGCGCACCTACGGGCTGCCGGCGTCCGACTTCGACGAGCTCTACGTGACGGCGCTCGGTTGGGGCGAGCAGCTCCGTACGCACATCGCTGACACCACCGGCCTGTTGCAGGACGCGCTAGCCGCCGGCGAGCACATCCTGCTCGAGGGCGCACAGGGCGCGCTGCTCGACCTGGACCACGGCACATATCCCTTCGTCACCAGCAGCAACCCGGTCGCCGGCGGCGCGTGCACCGGCGCGGGCCTCGGGCCACTGCAGATCGACCAGGTCATCGGCGTGCTGAAGGCGTACTCGACGCGAGTTGGCGCCGGGCCCTTCCCGACCGAGCTGGACGACGGCGTGGGTGCCCACCTGCTGGAGAAGGGTCACGAGTACGGCACGACCACCGGCCGCCGCCGGCGCTGCGGCTGGCTCGATCTGGTCCCGCTGCGCCGAACGATACGCGTCAACAGCGTCAGTTCGATCATGCTCAACAAGCTCGACATCCTGGCCGGGCTGCCCGAGATCAACGTCTGCGTCGCCTATCGCGTCGACGGTCGGCTGGTCGATGACTGGCCGGTGTCGCTCGCGCAGCTCGAGCGCGCCGAGCCGGTCTACGAGACGTTCCCCGGCTGGCAGGCCGAGCTGGGTGAGCTGCATGAACTGGCCGAGTTGCCCGACGAGGCACTGCGCTACGTCGAGGCGATCGAAGCGCGAGCGGGCGTGCCGATCGCCATCGTCAGCGTGGGTGCCGAGCGCGGCCAGACGCTGGTCAGCCGCAGCGTGCAGCGGCCGGCCGGCGGGCGCGCGGGCGACGACGCAGTCGGGCTGGCGCTGGCCGGCGTGAGCGATCGGGTGGACCGTTGACCGACGGGCCGCGCCGGGTGCTGGTCGTGGGCAGCGGCGGCCGCGAGCATGCCCTCTGCTGGCGACTAGCGACCGAGGGCGGCGTCGAGCGGGTCATCGTGGCGCCGGGTAACCCACTGATGTCAGACGTCGCCGAGGTGCGGCCCGCTGTCACTCTGGCCGACCACGCTGCCATCGTGGAGCTGGCGCGCAGCGAGCTGGTCGAGCTGGTGGTCGTCGGGCCCGAGGGTCCGCTCGTCGCCGGCCTGGCCGACGACCTGACCGCCGCCGGCATTGCTTGCTTCGGGCCGAGCGCGGCCGCCGCCGCACTCGAGGGCAGCAAGGCCTACTGCCGCGAGGTGGCCGCTGCCGCCGGCGTGGCGATGGCCGAGGGCGAGGCCTTCGACGCCGTCCAGCCGGCGCTGGCCCACGCCTGCGCGCTGGGCGCGCCGCTGGTGGTCAAGGCCGACGGCCTGGCAGCCGGCAAGGGCGTTACCGTCTGCGACAGCCTGGGCGAGGCCGAGGCGCACGTACGGGCGGTGATCGAGGACGGTCGCTTCGGGGCGGCCAATCGCCGCGTCGTCGTCGAGCGGCGTCTAGAGGGTCGCGAGGCGAGCGTCATCGCGCTGTGCGACGGCGAGCGCGCCCTGGCGCTGCCCGCCGCGCGCGATCACAAGCGACTGACCGATGGCGACGAGGGACCGAACACCGGCGGCATGGGCGCTTACTCACCTGTCGAGGAGCTCGACGCCGAGGCCGTAGCCCGAATCGTCGCCACCGTCCATACCCCGGTGCTGGCCGAGATGGCCAGTCGCGGGACTCCGTTCCGTGGCGCGCTGTACGCCGGCCTGATGCTTACCGCCGACGGTCCGCGGCTGCTCGAGTTCAACGCCCGCCTGGGCGACCCCGAGGCGCAGGCGATCCTGCCCCGGCTCGCGTCGCCGCTAGCGCCGCTGCTGGCTGGGGCGGCCAACGGCGACCTGGGCGAGGAACTGGCGATCGTGCCGGCGGCGACAGTGGCCGTCACGCTGGCTGCCGCCGGCTACCCGGACCAGCCTCGATCCGGCGACCTGATCGGCGGCATCGAAGCCGCCCAGGCGGCGGGCGCAGTCGTATTCGGTGCCGGTGTGGCGCGCGACCTTGACGGTCGGCTGGTCACAGCCGGTGGTCGGGTTATGACCGTCGTTACCAGTGCCGATAACCTCGAACAGGCCGCGGCCGCCGCCTCTGCCGCTGCAGACATGATCGTGTTCGACGGCCGCCAGCGACGCCATGACATCGGCCGGACGATGGTGCTCGCCCGGAGCGGCACATGATCGCGCGCTACACGCGGCCGGAGATGGCCGCAATCTGGAGCGACGAGGCGCGTTTCGGCCAGATGCTGCGCGTCGAGTTGGCCGCGCTACGCGCTCAGGCCCGCCGCGGCAACGTGCCCGAGGCGGCAGTCGAGGCCATCGAGCAGCGCGCCACGATCGATGTCGCGCGCATCAACGAGCTCGAGCAGACGACCGAGCACGACGTCGTCGCCTTCGTCAACCAGGTCGCCGAGTCGTGCGGCCCGGAAGGTCGGTACCTGCATCTCGGGCTGACCAGCAGCGACGTCGTGGACACTGCCCTCGCGCTGCAGTGTCGCGCCGCCGCCGACCTGCTGCGCGCCGAGATCGAGCAGCTCATCGGCCTGCTCGCCGCCCGTGCCCGCGAGCACTCCGCGACGGTCATGATCGGCCGCACCCACTCCGTTCATGCCGAGCCGATCACGCTCGGTCTCAAGCTGGCCTCGTGGGCCTTCGAGCTCGATCGCGACCGCCGCCGGCTTGGCGCCGCGGCCGAAGACCTGGCCACCGGCAAGCTGAGCGGCGCGGTCGGCACTTACAGCCAGCTGGCGCCCGACGTAGAGGCGGAGGTGATGGCCGAGCTCGGCCTCGCCGTCGACCCGGTCAGCACGCAGATCGTGCAGCGCGATAGGCACGCCGCTTTCCTGGCCGCGATCGCCGTCTGTGGCGGCTCGCTCGAACGCTTCTCGACCGAGGTGCGCAACCTGCAGCACACCGAGATCGGCGAGCTGCAGGAACCGTTCCGCAGCGGCCAGACCGGCTCGAGCGCGATGCCCCATAAGCGTAATCCGATCATCTCCGAACGGATCAGCGGCCTCGCCCGGCTGTTACGCGGCTACGCGCTGGCCGGACTCGAAGACCAGGCGTTGTGGCACGAGCGCGACATCAGCCACTCGTCGGTCGAACGCGTGGCGCTGCCCGGCGCGACGACCCTGCTGCACTACATGCTCGTCCGCTTCCGCGCCATCGTCGACGGCCTCGTCGTGCGCCCCGAGCGCATGCGCGAGAACCTGGACCGTGGGCTCGGCCTGTTCGCCAGCAGCCGCTTGCTGACCGCACTCGTCGAACAGGGCGGCCTGTCTCGCGACGAGGCCTACGGCATAGTTCAACGAGCCGCCCTGCGCGCCGCCGACGAGCGGCGGCCGCTGCGGGAGCTGGTCGAAGCCGATGGCGAGGTGACCGGCGCGCTCGACCCCAGAGCCATCGCTGACTGCTTCGACGAAGCGCACCTGCTGCGCCACGTCGACCAGGTCATCGCCCGGCTGAGCCAGTTGGAGGAGATTGCCCATGCCCGTCGGTGAGCTCGCGCCCGGTTTCGTGCGTTCGGGCAAGGTGCGCGACCTGTACGACGTCGGCGACGGACGGCTGCTGCTCGTCGCGTCGGACCGCATCAGTGCCTTCGACGTGGTGCTGCCCACGCCGATCCCCGACAAGGGCCGGGTGCTGACCGGACTGGCGCGTTACTGGTTCGCTGAGACCGAGCGCGCCGGGATCATGCCCAACCACCTGCTCTCGACCGACGTCAGCCGGCTGCCGGCCGACTTTGCTGCCGCCGCCGACGAGCTGCGCGGGCGGTCGATGATCTGCCGCCGCGCGCGCGTGCTGCCCGTCGAGCTGATCGTCCGCGGCTACCTGGCGGGTAGCGGCTGGAAGGACTACGGTCGCACAGGCTCGGTCTGCGGCATTCCGCTCCGCGCAGGGCTGCGCGAGAGCGACCGGCTGCCCGAGCCGATCTTCACGCCCTCGACCAAGGCCGACGAGGGCCACGACGAGAACATCGGCTTCGACCAGATGGTGGCGCTGGTTGGTGCGGCGCTGGCCGAGCAGGCGCGCGACCTGGCGCTGGCGCTCTATCGCTTCGCCGCCGGGCGGGCCGAGACAGCGGGAATCATCGTCGCCGACACCAAGTTCGAGTTCGGCCAGGCTACCGACGGCAGCCTGCTGCTCATTGACGAGGTGTTGACGCCCGACTCGAGCCGCTTCTGGGACGCCGCCGACTACGCGCCCGGCCGCGGCCAGGCGTCGTACGACAAGCAGTTCGTGCGTAACTGGCTGGAGACCCAGCGGTGGGACAAGACAGCGCCCGGTCCAGAGTTGCCGTCCGACGTGGTCGACGGCACCCGCCGGCGCTACGTCGAGGCCTTCGAGCGAATCAGCGGCGGCAGCTTCGGCGACTACCTCGCCCACGATCGGCTGGCGGGAGAGGTCTGATGGGGAGTCATCGGTTCAGCGTGTCGGTCATGCCGCGCGAGGGGATCCTCGATCCGCAGGGCAGGGCGGTGGAAGCGGCACTCCCCCAGCTCGATGCGGCCAGCGTCAGTCACGTGCGCGTTGGACGGCGCGTCGAGTTGAGCGTCGAGGCGGCCGACGAAGAGGGCGCTCGGGAGGTGGTCGAACGGCTGGCCGGCGAGCTGCTGGCCAACCCGCTGGTCGAGGACTGGTCGATCGAGCTGCTCGGGGCGGAGACCGCCGCGGCGAGCCGCGCGTGAAGGTCGGCGTCGTGGTCTTCCCCGGCTCCAACTGCGACCGCGACGCGCTTCACGCCGCCGAGCTCGCCGGCGCCGAGGCGGAGCTGCTGTGGCACGCCGAGACCGACCTCCACGGCGCCGACGCGGTCATCCTGCCCGGCGGCTTCGCCCATGGCGACTACCTGCGCGCCGGTGCCATCGCCCGCTTCAGTCCGATCATGGGCGCCGTGCGCGAGCACGCTGCGCGCGGCGGTCTCGTGCTCGGCATCTGCAACGGCTTCCAGGTACTGACCGAGGCCGGCCTGCTGCCCGGCGCGCTGCGGCGCAACACCAGCCTGCACTTCGAGCACGGCTGGGTGCGGCTGTCGGTCGAGCGGCGTGACACGTCCTTCACCAATGCCGTGCCGTCGGGAGCGACGCTGCGCATGCCGATCGCCCATGGCGAGGGCTGCTACTACCTGCCCGACGCTGAGCTGGATCGCCTCGAGGCGGCCGGCCAGGTGCTCTTCCGCTACGCACCGCCGGAGGGCAATCCCAACGGCTCGGCGCGCGGTATCGCCGGCATCATGAACGAACAGGGCAACGTTGGCGGGCTAATGCCCCATCCCGAGCGGGCGGCCGAACAGATCCTGGGCTCGGATGACGGCATGTTCGTGCTGCGCTCGCTGGTCGAGAGCACGGCACGCAGCGGGGTGCTCGTCGGGTGAGCATCGTCGCCCCCGACCGCCGGACGGCCGACGAGCGGCCGCTCCACCGCCGGCTGGGGCTGACCGACGACGAGCTGGCGGCGATCGTCGAGCGCCTCGGACGCGAGCCTAACGACCTCGAGCTGGCGATGTTCAGCGTGATGTGGAGCGAGCATTGCTCGTACAAGAGCTCGCGGCCGCTGCTGCGCACGCTTCCCAGCGCCGGTCCAGATGTCGTCGCCGGACCAGGCGAGAACGCCGGCGCGGTGCGCATCGGCGACGGGCTGGCGGTCTGCTTCAAGATCGAATCCCACAATCACCCCAGCGCTGTCGAGCCGTACCAGGGCGCGGCGACCGGCGTCGGCGGCATCCTGCGCGACATCGTGGCGATGGGTGCGCGGCCGGTGGCGCTGCTTGATGCACTCAAGTTCGGCGACCCGACCGACCCGAATCAGCGGCGGTTGGTGCGCGGCGTGGTCGGCGGCGTGGGCGGTTACGGCAATTGCGTTGGAGTGCCGACCGTCGGCGGCGAGCTTACCTTCGACGATTCCTACGCCGACAACCCGCTGGTCAACGTGATGTGCGTCGGGATTGTGCTTGAGGACCGCATCGCCCACGCTGCGGCCGCTGGCGTGGGCAACCTGGCCGTGCTGTACGGCTCGACCACCGGCCGCGATGGGATCGGCGGCGCGTCGGTGCTAGCCAGCGCGACGTTCGACGAGATGTCGGCGCAGATGCGGCCGAGCGTGCAGATCGGCGACCCGTTCGCCGGCAAGCTGTTGATCGAGGCCAGCCTCGAGCTGGTCGAGCGCGAGCTCATCGTCGGCTTGCAGGACCTCGGCGCGGCCGGCCTGACCTGCGCCGCGTCGGAGATGGCCGACCGTGGCGGAACAGGCATGCGCCTCGACCTGGCCGCCGTACCGCGTCGCGAGGAAGACATGGCACCGGTCGAGGTGATGCTCAGCGAGTCGCAGGAGCGAATGCTCACCGTCGTTCGGCCCGAGCTCGTCGCTGACGTGCTCGAGGTCTGCCGCCGCTGGGGGCTGCCGGCGGCCGTCGTCGGCACGGTCACCGACGACGGCTTGGTCACGATCGTCGACGCCGGCGAGGTCATCGCCCAGCTGCCGGCGCGGGCGCTGGCGAGCGAGGCGATCGTGCTTCAGCGCGAGGGCCGGCCACCGGTGCGCAGCCGGCCGGCGCCGGCGCCCGGCGCGCCGACGCTGGCCCACGACGGCCTGCCCGAGCGCGGCATGGACCCCGGCGCGGTACTGCAGGCGCTGCTCGGCCGGCCGAATCTCGGCAGCCGGCGGTGGGTCACCGCGCAGTACGACGAGACGGTCGGCACCGACACCGTCGAAGGTGGGCGCCATGGCGCGGCGGTTCTGCGCATCAAGCGCAGTCGACGAGCGATCGTGATGTCGACCGATTCGGTGCCGCGCGTCGCGCAGCACGATCCGGCGCTGGCGGCGGCGATGGCCGTCGCCGAGTGTGCTCGCAACGTGGCTGTCACCGGCGCTCGGCCGCTGGGCCTGACCAACTGCCTCAACTTCGGCGACCCGGGCGTGCCCGAGGCCTTCTGGCAGCTGGCCGAATCGGTACGCGGCCTGGCCCGCGCGGCGAACGCCCTCGAGCTGCCGGTCACCGGCGGCAACGTGTCGCTCTACAACGAGTCTCTCTCGGGCCGCATCGCGCCGACGGCGCAGATCGGTGTCGTCGGCGTGCTCGACGACCTCGACTGGCTCATGTCGCCCGAGTTCCGCGAGGCAGGTGACCTCGTCGTGCTGCTCGGCGAGACCGGCGCGGGCATGAGCGGCTCGAATTACGAGGAGCTGGCGGGCGCCGCGCCCGACGACAGGCCGCCGTCACTCGACCTGTCGCGAGAGCTCGGGCTGCAACGCGTGCTGCAGCGTGCCGCCCAGGAGGGACTGCTCCGCTCGGCTCAGGACGTGAGCGGTGGCGGCTTGGCGGTCGCCGTCGCCGAGTGCGCGATCTGGTCCGGGCTGGGTGTCGAACTGTCGGTTCCCGTCGGCCTGCCGCCGGCCGTCGTGCTGTTCGGTGAGAGCCCGGGCCGAGTCGTGGCCAGCCTGCCGCCGGCGCGCTGGTCGGAGCTGGCGCGGCTGGCCGCCGGCCTGCGCGTGCCGTGCCGCCGGCTGGGTGTCGTCGGTGGCGATCGGGTACGAATCAGGCTCGTCGGAATCGGCGCCACCGGCGCCGCCGAGGAGCGTGGTGCGCGAGTGGCCGACGAGATCGATCGGCCGTTGGTCGAGTTGGAGCGCGCCTGGCGGCAGGCGTTGGCAAGGTCATTGGACGAGGTGGGCTGAACAATGTGTGGCGTAGTCGGCGTGCACGCTCCGGGCCAGGCGGCGGCGAGCCTCGCCGCGCTGGGCATCTACGCTCTGCAGCACCGCGGTCAGGAGTCGGCCGGCGTGGCGGTCAGCGACGGCGCCGGGGTGATGGTCTACAAGGACCTCGGGTTGGTCGACCACGTGCTCGACGACCGCCGCCTGCAGTCGCTCGCCGGCCACCTGGCGATCGCTCACTGCCGCTACTCGACGACGGGCTCGACGATCTGGGAGAACAGCCAGCCGCAGCTGCGGCTCGGGCCGCGGCGAAGCGTCGCCGTCGGTCATAACGGCAACCTGGTCAATACCCGCGCGCTGCTCGATCTGCTGCCCGGCGGCCGCAGTCGACTGGTGGGCACGACCGACACGGAGCTGCTGACCGCCCTGCTCGCGGCAGAGGAGGGGACGGACCTGGTCGATGCACTGCTCAACCTGCTGCCGCGGCTGGCCGGCGCCTACTCGCTGGTGGTGATGGACGAGCAGCGGGTGGTCGGTGTCCGTGACCCGTACGGCTTCCGGCCACTGGTGCTCGGACGTGTGGCCACCGACAGCGGCGTGGGTTGGTGCCTCAGCTCGGAGACGAGCGGCCTCGACGCGCTTGGCGCGGACTACGTGCGCGACGTCGAGCCGGGCGAGATGGTCGTGCTCGGCGAGCCTGAGGGACCGCGCTCGGTGCGCTTCGCCGAGGGGCGCGAGCAGCTGTGCGTCTTCGAGCTGATCTACTTCGCGCGGCCCGACTCGTACATGCTCGGGCGCAACCTGTACGAGGTCCGGCGGCGAATGGGCGAGCAGCTCGCACTCGAGTCGCCGGCCGAAGCCGACCTGGTCATGCCCGTGCCCGATACAGGTGCGCCGGCGGCGGCCGGCTACGCCGAGGCCAGTGGCATCCCCTATCGCGAGGGGATGATCCGCAACCGCTACGCCGGACGCACCTTCATCCAGCCGAGCAGCGGCATGCGCCAGCGCGGCGTCACCGTCAAGCTCAGCCCGCTGCGCGAACAGGTTCGCGACCGGCGGCTGATCGTCGTCGACGACTCGATCGTGCGCGGCACGACGACGCGGCGCATCGTGGGCATGCTCCGGCGGGCCGGCGCGCGCGAGGTGCACCTGCGTATCAGCGCGCCGCCCATCTTCCATCCGTGCTTCTACGGCATCGACACGCAGATCGAGACCGAGTTGATCGCGGCCAGCCGCTCGCTCGAGGAGATCCGCGAGTTCACCGGCGCCGACTCTCTCGCCTACCTGTCGATCGGCGGTGTGCTCGACGCGATCGACCTGCCGCGCGAGCGCTTCTGCTTCGCCTGCTTCGACGGCCAGTACCCGGTCCCCGTGCCTTATGACGCCGGCAACCGCAAGTTCCTGCTCGAGCAGGAGCCGCTGGCGGCAATCACCTGAGCCGGTTGGTGGCCAAACGCGACGACGATCCGGCCGAGCGCCCGGCGTACGCCGACGCCGGCGTCGACGTCGAGGCCGGCCAGCGCGCAGTCGAGTTGCTGCGCTCGCGCCTGGCTGCCTCGCCGCTCGACCTGCTTGGCGGCATTGGCGGCTTCGCCGCCGCACTAGAACTGCCCAGCGGCTACCGCTCGCCGGTGCTGGTCAGCGCGACCGACGGAGTGGGCACGAAGACGGACATCGCCCGGCTGCTGGCCCGCTTCGACACTATCGGCCAGGACCTGGTCGCGATGTGTGCCGACGACGTCGTGTGCCACGGCGCCCGACCGCTCTTCTTCCTCGACTACGTCGCTGTTGGACGGCTGCAGCCGGCGCGCGTAGCGCAATTGGTCGGCGGCGTCGCCGCCGCCTGCGACCAGATCGGTTGCGCGCTGGTCGGTGGCGAAACGGCCGAACATCCGGGCGTGATGGATGAGGAAGCTTTCGACCTGGCCGGCTTCTGCGTGGGCATCGTCGAGCACGACCGGCTCATCGATGGCTCGGCCGCCAGGGCCGGCGACATCGTCGTCGGCCTGGCCAGTTCGGGCCTGCACGCCAACGGCTACTCGTTGGTGCGAGCGCTGATCGCCCGCCATGACCTGCGCCTTGACGAGCCGTTGGCCGAGGTGCTCGAGCGACGCGACATCGAGCCACCGCCGGCAGTCACCGGAATGAGCCTGGGCGACGAGCTGCTCAGGCCGACACGGTTGTACAGCACGGCGGTGCTGGCCATGCGTGACGAACTGGCCGCCGCCGGCCTGCGCCTGGCGGCGCTGGCGCACATCACCGGCGGCGGGCTGGCGGGCAACGTCCCGCGCGGCTTGCCCGCCGATCTGGGCGTGTCGATCGACCCACGCAGCTGGCCCGAGCCGGCCGTCTTCCGCCTGCTGGCGGCGCTGGGCGGGCTGGACGGGGCCGAAATGCGCGCCACGTTCAACTGCGGCGTGGGCCTGACCGCCGTCGTCGAGCCGGCGGCTGTCGACAAGGCCGTCGCCATCCTCGCCCGCCACGGCATCGAGAGCCGGCCGATTGGCGAGCTGCGCGGCCTGGCCGAGCAGGCCGGCACTCGCTACCGCGAGGTACGGTGAGCGGCCGACTCGCGGTCTGCGTATCGGGCGAAGGCAGCAACCTGCGGGCGCTGCGCCGCCATGAGCAGCGCGGGCTGCTCGGCGGCTCGATCGTGCTCGTGCTGGCCGATCGGCCGTGCGCCGCACTCGCGTTCGCCGTCGATGAGGGCATCCCGACCGCGCTCGTGGCGCCCGAGGCGCATGCCGATCGAGCTGCGTGGGACGCAGCGCTCGCCAAGGCGCTGCACGTCGCGCGGCCGGACTGGGTCGTGCTCGCCGGCTTCATGCGGTTGATCGGGCGCCAGGCGCTGGCCGGTTTCGAAGGGCGGATGCTCAACGTCCATCCCAGCCTGCTGCCCGCCTTCGCCGGGCGCCGCCCGGTAGCCGACGCGCTGAAGGCCGGCGTGCGCCAGACCGGCGTCACGGTCCACCTCGTCGATGCCACGCTCGACGGAGGGCCGATCGTCGCCCAGCGAGCCGTGCCGGTCCTTGCCGACGACGACGAGGCCGCGCTCCTCGAGCGGCTGCACGCCGTCGAGCATCAACTCCTGCCGCACACTGTCGCGCTCGCGCTGGCCGGCGCGCTGAGCGTCACCGACGGCCGCGCGTCGCTCGACGCCGAGCGTGCCGCCCGGCTGCCACGTTCGCGGCGAGCACTGCTGTCGGTCTCCGACAAGAGCGGGCTGATCGACTTTGCCCGCGGTCTCGATCGGCTCGGCTTCGAGCTCGTCTCGACCGGCGGCACGGCACGTGCACTGCGCGCCGGCGGATTGGCCGTGACCGACGTTGCCGCCGTCACCGGCTTTCCCGAGATGCTCGATGGGCGGGTCAAGACGCTGCACCCGGCGATCGAGGCCGGCGTGCTGGCCGACCTGCGGCGCGACGATCATCGCGCGCAGCTGGCGGCGGCGGCGATCGCGCCGTTCGAGTTGGTCGCGGTCAACCTCTACCCTTTCGCGGAGGCGGCGGCACGTGCCGGGACGACTGACGACGAGCTGATCGAGGAGATCGACATCGGTGGGCCAACGCTCCTTCGAGCGGCAGCCAAGAACCACACCAGCGTCGGGATCGTGACTGACCCGGCGCAGTACGACGCCGTGCTGGCCGCGCTGGTCGACCGGCGCTCGCTCGATGACGGGCTGCGGCGTGAGCTGGCGGCGGCCGCTTTTCGGCTGACGGCGAGCTACGACGCGCACATCGTCGAGCAGCTTGGCCGCCGCTGGTGGCCTCCGGCGGCGACCGATGAGGGCGATAGCCAGCTGCCGTCGACGCTCGACTTGCGCCTGCGCCGCCTCCAGCCGCTGCGCTATGGCGAGAACCCGCACCAGGCGGCCGCGCTCTATGGGCTGGAAGGACTGGAGCTGGCCGATGGTCCGTTCGGCGAGGGTGCGACGCTGCTCCAGGGCAAGCCGCTCAGTTACAACAACATCCTCGACGCGTCAGCCGCGGCGGCCGTCGTTCGTGATCTGCGCGGGCCGGCCTGTGCCATCGTCAAGCACGCCAATCCATGCGGCGCGGCGGAGGCCGACGACGCGCTGGCAGCCTGGTCAGAGGCGTGGGCCGGCGATCCGACGAGCGCCTTCGGCGGCGTCGTGGCGCTGACCGTGCCGGTCGACGCCGACCTAGCCGCGCGACTGGCCGCGGTCTTCCTCGAAGTCGTCGTGGCGCCTGCCTTCGAGTCGGCTGCACTCAAGGTGCTCACCAGCAGGCCCAATCTGCGCCTGCTGATCGATGCCGGTCTGGCCGCAGGTCCGGCGCCCGGCTACGAGTTGCGAACGGCTGGCGGGGCGGTGCTGCTGACCGAGGCCGACGTCGCGATCGACGATCCGAGCGGCTGGCAGGTGGTTACCGAGCGCGCGCCGAGCTGGAGTGAACGCAATGCCCTCAATCTGGCCTGGCGGGTCTGCCGCCACGTGAAGTCGAACGCCATCGTTC
>Ga0268386_10002189_pt1 | contig 13788 bp, 8 predicted proteins | sample RVTome_15_FD_200260 | JGI IMG/M metagenome (GOLD analysis project Ga0268386, IMG submission 200260) | Soil microbial communities from uranium-contaminated site in the Upper Colorado River Basin, Wyoming, United States - RVT150D86... ...
GCCCCTCTGCGCGGCGGCGAGCCCGGCGTGGAACTCGGCCTGATCGATGCGGAGGAGCTGCTCCCCCGCGGCGACGGCATCCGTGATCCGGGTGTACTGGGCCTCGAGCGCGGCGAGGTTCGACTGCATCTCCTGGAGCTGCTGTCGCAGCACGCGAATCGCCTCATCTGCGGCCAGCACGGTCACGCGCCGGTCAGTGGGAGGGATCGCGGCGTAGACGCGCTCGCGGGCCACCCGCCGCGCGTTGGCACCGGCGTAGACGGCGGCGTGCGTCAGGTACACGCGGTGCGCGGCCGTGTACGCCGCGAGGCGCTGCGCCCGGAGCCGGACCTGCCTGCGGGGCGTGGCCTGAAAGGCGCGCAACCGGACGTTTCGGGTCGCGAGGCTCGCGCGCAGGGCCGCGGCCGCGCGGTCGGCGTCGGCCCTGGCGGCCAGCATGGCGCCCTCGGCGGTGGTCCGCTGGGCGTCGAGCGCCTGGCGGAGCTGGGCGAGGGACGCCTCCGAGTTGGCGAGCACGACGCCGGCGGCGTCGGACGCGGTGCGCGCGGCCGCGAGGACGTCGGCCCCCGTCTGGGCGAACCGGACGACACCGATCTGCACCAGCGGGCCGACCAGGTCGCCGAAGTCGGCGCTGGCGACCGCGTCGATCTGGAAGGCCGGCTGACGGAGGTTGAACACCGACGTGGCGGTCACGTCCGCCGAGAACATCTCGTAGAGTCGGGTCTCGGTGCGGAACGAGAAACGCTCGCGCGAAAGGCTGAGGTCGACGAGTTGGCGGGCGCCCAGCAGCTCTACCTCGCCGCTCACCAGGAAGTGCTGGTCGTCGCGGGTGGCCGTCAGGTCCAGCTTCGCATCCTGCCATACGAGGGGTCCGAGCTCGAACGCGCCCAGGTCGCCGCGGGCCCACAGTCCATCCTCCGAGACCGCGACGTCCACACCGGCGAAGTCCGTCGGCTCGCCGTCGGCGGAGGTCGGTAGCCAGAGACGGCCGCGGATCGCCATCCCACGCTCGACGCCGAGGTCGGGCTCCGGGCGGGGCGCGAACTGGAGCCCCACCTCTCGGAAGTCGATCGGAGGCAGCGCGTCCAGCGGGATCGCCGGCCCGGTGGCCTCGCCCTCCCCGAGCGCCTCGCGGGCGGCCCGCATGCGGCTCTGGAGCATCACCAGGTCGGACAGCCCGAAGCCCGCGTCGCTCTCCCCCTCGAAGATGAAGTTCGTCGGCACGCCGGTCGCCGCGTTCAGGGCGACCGCCACCGCGACCGCGATGTCCTTCTCGCCGATGACCATGTCGCCGCCGAAGCCGAGCTGGATGCTCCCGGCGGCCGTGATCCCGATCTTGAGGACGACGCCGTTCATCACGAGCCAGGGGATGCCGAACGGCTGCTCCCACCCGTCCTCGGCAAGCAGGCCACCGGAGAGCGAGACGCCCGTTCGCGCCATGGCCGCGGCGAGGAAGAAGACGAGCTCCTCGCCCTCCACGAGGACCGTCATCTCTCCCACGAGCCGCACGGACGGATCGCCGGTGAGCTCCAGCGCGAGCTGACCGGAGCGGAACCACTCTGGCGAGCCGGGCGGCCGCAGGGGGGGGAGCTCGGCGCGGAGGTAGAGATCACGCACCACGTCGGCGCTCGGCGCGCCGCCACCGATCAGCCCGAGGCTCTGGCCCAGCGTGCCCTGGATCAGCAGCACGCCCCGCTCGATTCCGAGCGCGTCCATGACGGTCGTGAGCGGGTGGTCGGGCCCGAGCTCCTCTGCGGGCAGCGCCGCGACCAGGTTGAGCCCGGGCCGCAGGGTCAGCGCGAAGGCGTCGGCCTGGTAGACCTCTCGGAAGAACGCCCATTCCTCGGGGATGAGCTCGGCGGACATGGAGGCGCGGTCGCTGCCGGTCGCGACGAGCGCGACGTTCGAGAAGTCCATGCCGTCGAGCACGGGGTTCGACAGCGCGGGAATCGCCTCCGTGAGCGACCACCGCTCCGGCTTCAACGCCAGCATCATCCCGCCCGCGGCGCCTCGTTCGTACGCGAGCAGCACCCGCGTCCGCGCGTCTCCGATGGTGGTCATCGCGGTGGCGACCAGCCGCCCGCTCGCGTCGGCCGTGATCACCACGTCCGTGAGATCCAGGAAGCCCGGGGGCAGCGCGAGCGTCGACAGGTCGAAGCCCCCCTCCGCCTGGGCGCGCAGGGGGGCAGGCGCCACGCTCATCGAGAGCGCGACCGGCGCGACGAGCGCGACCAGCGACACGAGGGCCGCGCGGGCCCGGGCTGAGCGGAAGGCCATCGCGCTCATCGTCCCGACCAACGTCGGACGAGGGCCGCGAAGTCCGAGAGGGACATGTTGCCGAGCATCACCCCCGCCTTCCAGTTCCACCGGGCGGTGGTCGCGGTCGTGTCGGCGGGCGCTACCGAGTCGTGGCTCGACGCGTGCTCCCACATGGCGAGCGCGTTCCGCTCGATCGCCAGGGTGGGCCCGAGTCGATCGAGCCGCTCCGTGTCTCCGGCCGCCTCGGCCGTGCGGATCTCCCCCTCCAGCCGGGCGATGTTGGCGCGGATGCTGTCCATCTTGGACGGGCCGCCGCCGCCGGATCCCGCCCTCGTGGCACCCCGGCCGAACACGACCACGACCTTCGCGAAGTCCCCCGCCTCGGGATGTCCGAGCGCGCCGGTGATCTTGATGCTCAGCTTCTGGATGCTGTCGGGGGCCGAGAAGTTCGCCTGCTGGAGGTCGGCGAGCTCGAGCTCGGCCTCGGGCTTCCCGACGTAGAATCCGGACTGGCCCAGCTGCCACGCCTTGTCGGTGCCGAGCGCCAGCACGCCGGCCACGGACGGCGTCTCTCCGATCTCGCCCCCGAGGTCCACTCCGAGCCCACCGGTCCAGGTCACGCCTTCCGCGCTGCCGTCGTCGGTCTTGACGGCCAGGGTCAGCCTGCTCGAGAGCTTCGCCTCGACCTGGCCACCCGATCCGCCTCCTTGTCCGGCGGCGTCAAGGGTATCCACCACCGTGGCCTCCCCCCCGACGGTCAGCTCGATGCCCGGCTGCAGGCTCAGGAAGAAGCCCCCCGGGAGGGGACGCTCGGGCAGCGCGCCTCGCAGCCGGATGAGCTCCGCCTGCACCCTGCCGGTCGCCCCTCCAGCCACGGAGTCCGCGGGCCCGCCCATGCGCCCTCCGACGAACGCGCCTACGCTCCAACTGGTCCGTAGCCCGACGAACCCCTGCAGCTCGAAGTCCCCCTGTGCGTCCGCGGGGTACCCGAGCCGATCGAAGGCGCCTGTGAGCCAACTGGCACCGGCGTGCAGCACGCCGAAGACGTTCAGCCCGGGACCCACCTCGATCGTGCGATCGTTCAGGAACTGCGTGGGAAGGTCCCAGGTGCTGGGCACCTCGACCTTGGCCCCGTCCAGGGCCAGGATCACAATCGCGTCCTCCAGCTCCAGACCCAGGGCCGTACCGACGTCGACGGGGGTGATACGGTTCAGGAAGCCGCCCAGGGGCTGGACTCGTGCCGTGTCGCGTCTCGCGATCCAGCGGAGTCCCCCTGTGCCCGATTCCAGCACGCGACCGGCGTCGCAGTCGCCGACGAGGAGATACCGGTGTCGATCCGGACCGAGGCCCAGCAGCCCCCACGTCATGGTCGTGCTGTCCTGGTACAGGCTCACGTCACGGATCGCGACCGAGGCGGAGTCGAAGCCCAGGGGGACGTTCATGTTCAGGCTCAACTGGTCCGACGGGTCGTCCCAGGCGGCGCAGATCTCGTCCAGGCCGTTCACGGTCGCGCCGGAGCCGGCGGCGCTCGTCGACGATCCGTTCATGAGCGTGAGCGTCCTGGCGCCGGTCGGCTGGGTCGGGGCCGTCCCGTCGTCGTACGTGAACGTCCAGATCTCACTCTGCCCGTCATTCGCGGAGACCGGGTATCCGTTCTGGTCGAAGGCGCGCACCGACCATGCGTACGTCGTCCCCACCTCCAGGGGGCGCGCGTAGATCGGGTACTGCTCGCTCGGAGCGAACAGGCCGAGGCTCTCGTGGTGGGGGATGTTCGTCTCGAGCGCCTCGGCCGGCGTCTGGCCCTCGAGGACCTCGGCCACGCGGAGCACGTACTGCACGTCGAACGCTGGTGGCACCTGCACCGGCGTCCACTGGAAGAAGTCGTCCTGGCGCTCCAGGGTGTCGCCGTCCGTCGGCCCCAGGAGGAGCGGCGGATCCGGATACAGGATCGCGAACTCGGCGCAGGCCTCCGCCAGGACGAAGCCGTCGAAGTCGGTGGCGGCGGCGCACGCGGCGTAGCTGCCTTCCGGGAGCCGGCCCGTGCGCGCCGCCAGTCGCTCGATCTCTGCGTCGTGGCGTGACGTGCCGGCCACCTCGTACGGCGAGTCGAAGATGGCGGCCGCGCCCTCGGCTACGTACTGCGGGTCACTGGTGCCGGATGCGATGACGCGATTCGATCGGTCGACGATGCTGAAGGCGACCCGTACCTCTCCCGCCCCGGGGCCGTGGTTGAGGACCGTGAGCGAGCCGATGTTCGGGTTGGCGTTCCAGTCGCTGTAGTACGGCGACGGATACGGGTCGATCGTGAGGAGCGCTTCCCACACCCCTTGCCCGCGCGCTCCGGCCGGCATAATGGCCGACAGGGCCGTCGCGGCGGCCAGCGCCGTGAGGCACAGGCACACCGAGCCAGGCATTCGGTGGCGCATGGGCACCCTGGAGGGGGGGAAACACGAGGGCCGCCGATCCGTTACGGATCCAGCGGCCCCCGATGCCGCGACAGGCTTTTCTCGGCCCGCCAACTCTTCCACAGTGCTCATCGGGTGAACCCGGCGCAATCGTGGCGTTGCGTGGCCGCCCGACCCGGGGTCTCGGCTCCTCCCGATCAGAACGGCACGCCCAGCGCCTCGCAGAGAAATCGCATGTACGGTGAGCCCGCCGAGAACGTCTCGGCGAGTCGTTCGGGAAGGTCGGACGCGGTGGCGAACGAGTCGGGCACGCTCGCCACGGCGATGAAATCCTTGCGCTTGAGGTCCTCCACCTGCGGATGCTCGGGATCGAAGCCCTTCGGAGGGCGCTTGAGCGACTCGCCGGCGAGCTCGAAGCTCTCGGTGAACTTCTTGGCGCGCGACGCGCGCTTCCAATCCTGAGGGTTCTCCGCGATGTGCTCGCGGATCTTCCTCAGCACCGCCGACTCGGGGCGCCAGCTACCGACGCCGAGGAAGACCGAGCCGGGCGCGATGTGCAGGTAGTATCCCGGTGCGTGTGCGGTCTTGGCTTGCTCGTGACGGAAGTGCACGCCCGCGGCGGTCTTGTACGGCGATTTGTCCTTGGAGAACCGGGTGTCCCGGTGGATCCGGTAGAGTGAGCGTGGCGTGGCGGCGAAGTGTGGGCTGATCCTGGGCAGCTCCTCGCCGAATGCCTGAATCAGCCGGAGCGCGGGAGCCTTGATCTGCTCCTCGTAACGCGACTTGTTCTCGGCGAACCAGTCGCGGTCGTTGTTGGCCTTCAAATCCCGCAGGAACTGAAACGTCTCGGTCGTGAAGTACCTCGTCCCGGCCACCTGGCGCTCTCCTGTCTCAATGGGGCCGGACAAGGGACGGTGCGGAGGGCCCGAGGACAAGTGGAGCTCCGGGGCCGCGTGGAGCGCCGGAGTCATCACGCCGTTCCGTGCGGTGCTCGGGGAGGAGCAGAGTCGCGGGCGGTCGTGGGCCGGCGGATCACATCAACGGCACGAATCCGGCCACGGCGAAGTGCTTGTCCAACGTGAGGGCCTCGGTCATACCGCGCTCGGCCATGACGGCGAAGCTCACCGCGTCGGTCAGGGAGAAGTCCTGGTCGTCGAAGCGGGTCAGCCAGCGGGCTTCCGCGACTGCCTCCAACTCCGCGGTGCTGTGGACCACGACGTTGGGTGCGGCGCGTGCGCCGGCCAGAAAGGCGCGCGCCACCCGTCGATCGATCCGTCGCATGACGAGGGCGTGCGCTTCGGCCAGCACGAGATTGGTCGTCACCAGCGTGTCGCCGTCGCGCACGCGGTTCACGAGAAGGGTGGCCAGGCGCGAGTGATCGGGGTGCGAACGGTCGACGATGGGATACCAGGCGCTCGTGTCGACGAACACCTCAGCGGGCAACTTCGCGCTCCCGATCGGCTGACCACGACCGCACCTCACCGTCCGCGAGCACGGCATCGTGGTCGCGGGCCGCGTCCTGGCCGCCGGTCCCCTCATGCGACGCGCCAAGGCCCACCAGCTTGAGCGCCGGATGCGCGGCGGGGTCTCTCACCTCCCGCTCGAGCGCCTCCAATCCGCGCCGGAGCACATCAGACTTGGTCGTGCCGAGCCGTTCGGTGAGCCGGGTCAGCCGATCCTGATCGTCCGCGTGAAGGTAGACCTGCACGGGCTCAGCGACCCGGGAGGGCGCCCCACTGGACCGCTTTGGGTTGTTCATGAATCATGATAGTGCATCATGAACGACGGGGGTAGGTCGGCCGGAAACGGGACGCTCGAAGGACATTCGCACGAGACGTCCACCCGGCGCATATTCGGCCCATGGGTGAGACACGCGTGGACCTGCACCACCTGCTCGAGGATCTCCGAGACGCCTACCCCGGGTCGCTCGAGGAGACGATCCTGGCCGAGATCGTGGCCAATTCTCTGGACTCCGGCGCGAGCCAGATCGTCATCTCCGCCGACCCGACCGCCGGCGCGCTGACGGTGAGCGACGACGGCAAGGGGATGACGCGCGCCGCCCTACGGCGCTATCACGACCTCGCCTCCACATCCAAGCGGCGTGGCCGAACGATCGGCTTCGCGGGAGTCGGCATCAAGCTCGCTCTCCTGATCGCCGAGGAGGTCGTCACGGAGACGAGACGAGCCAAGGGCCATTTCGCGACTTCCTGGCGCCTATCGTCGAGGAGTCGGGCTCCGTGGCGTTGGATCGAGCCTCCGGGCCGACAGCGCGAGGAAGGCACCACGGTCCGGATCTACCTGAGGAACTCGCTGTCGCCGCTGCTCGAGCCGGGCTTCGTCGATGCGACGCTCATCCGGCACTTCCACACGCTCCTCGATCCCGACTTCGGCGGATTGCTCGCCGCCACCTACCCGCGGGGTGTGCGCTTCTTCGTGAATGGGCGCGCCGTGGAACGTTTCGCCCCCGAGCCGGACCGGGTTGCGGTCCGGGTAAAGGTCGGCCGCCAGCGGAAGGCGTCCGGTACCGGGTACCTCATCCGGCGGGATGACCTGGCCGAAGACGAACGCGGCATCGCGATCAGCACCCTCGGCAAGGTCATCAAGCGCGGCTGGGATTGGCTGGGTCTCGCGCCCGCGGAAGCCGACCGCGTGACCGGGCTCTTCGAGGTGCCGGCCCTCGTCGAGGCGCTGACGCTCAACAAGGCCGACTTCGTGCGCACAGGGCCGAAGGGGGCGACGTTCCTGTCGTACAGGAAGGCGATCCAGGAGGTGGTGGCGGCGCAGCTCCAGGAATGGGGCGCCTCGCAACGTCCGGCTGACGGGCGACCGAGGCGCACCCGCGCTCTCGAGCGGGACCTTCGCTCCGTGCTGGCGGACCTGACCGACGAGTACCCGATCCTGACGACGCTCGTCGAGCCGCGGCGCGGCGGGCAGCAGAAGCTCGCGTTGGGCGAGGATCGCCCGGGGGCCGGGATCGCGGGCGGGCTGGCCTCGGGGACCGGCGCGGTGGCCGAGGCCGACGGGGCCACCGAGGCCGACGGGGCCACCGAGGCCGATGGGGCGACCGAGGCCGGTGCCCGACCCGAGTCGGGTGAAGCGACCGAGGCCGGCGCGGCCAACCCGGGCTCGTTCGAGGCGCCGGACGATCCCGCCTCGTCCGAGGACCCCGAGCGCCTCGAGGCATCCGTCACACCGGTCCGACGCAAAGGGCCGAAGAGGCCGGCACATCTCGGGTTGAAGGTCGCGTTCGAGAGCCGACCTGAGGACCCGGAGCTGGGCGCCCTGGTCGAATCGACGGTCCTGGTGAACATCGCCCATCCGGCCTATCGCAGGGCCGCGGCGTCGCGATCCGAGGGGTACCACGTCGCCCTCACCGTGGCCATGACGCTGGCGCCGCTGGCCGTCGAGGCCCGCGACGTGCAGGGCTTCGTGACCACGTTCCTGGCCGCATGGGGCGGGGGCGGCCGGAACGGGCAGCGATGACCGACGGGTCGAGGACCGCCTTCGTCACGGGTCGCGACGGCACGATGGCGCTCTTGGTGGCATGGGTGGTCGCCCTCGTGGCCGTAGCGGTCTTCAAGCTCCTGCCGGGCATGGACCCCGACTCGCTCTTCCTGGACGACCAGTGGGTTGGAATCGCCGTGCGGGATGTCGGTTTCCTCGAGCGCCTGGCCCTACACCCGCCGATGCCTCTCGGCTTCGCGCTCCTCGAGGGCCTTCCCGGCCGCTTCATCCAGGATCCGGAGGTCGCGCTCCAGATCCTACCCGTGTTGGCCTACCTGGCGTCGATGGCGCTCTTTGCGGTTCTCGTCCATCGCCTGACCGGGGACCCATGGGTGACCACGCTGGGAGCGGCGATGATCGTGTCGGCGCCGCTGACCACGGACCTGGCGGTTCGGGCCAAGCAATACACGCTGGATCAACTCGTGACGGTCGGCGTGCTGCTCGCCATGGTGGAGCTCTTCCGAGCGATCACGCCGCGGCGCCTGTTCTGGTCTGCGCTCGCGCTGTTGGTAGGCGTCGTGCTCTCCTTCGTGTCGGTGTTTCTGAGCAGCGCGGTGGTCCTGACCGCGTGCGTGTCGGCCTGGTCGTCCGAGCAAGCGAGGACCACCGAGAAACGCGGCGTCGCCCTGGTCGGAGGTGCCTTCTTCCTGGCACTGGGGGCCTTCTACTTCCTCGAGCTACGCCACGGCACCCGTGTGATCATGCTGGAATTCTGGGCCGCCTACTTTCCTCCCCTGACCGACTGGGCAGGCGTGTGGCCGTTCCTGTCCCAGCACTTGTTCGCCTTTTTGCACAGGGCCCTGCCCGCCCGGTTCGCTCCCATGCTGCTGCTCCTGCCCGTGGGGCTCGTCTGGCTGTGGCGCTCCGGGCACCGCCGGTCCTTGACGGCGATCGCGCTCTTCTATGGATCGGTGCTGGCCGCGTCCATGCTGCGCACGTACCCGGTCGGAACCGGGCGGACCGATGTCTTCTCCTTCGCGGTGACGACGCTGCTCGTGTGCCTCGGAGTGGCGTTCTTGGTGCGGAGGGTGACGCACCGCTTGGTGCGTCAGGCGCTCTACGTCGGAATCCTGGCCGCGTTCGCCGTCTCGAAGCTGGCGGTTCGTGGGGCCATCTATTATCCGCAGACGCCCGACCGGCCCGCGGTCGCGTGGGTGCAGGATCGGCTGGCTCCGGAGGACGGGCTGGTCCTGTCACCGTATGGCGTGTACGCCTTCGCCTACTACACCGACAGCCCGATGAGCGTGACGGCGGCGGACTACTATGGTCACGGCTTCGACCTCACGCCGGAGCGCCCTCGCACGCACAAGACGTTCATCGGCAGATTGGGCACTCAGGACCCCGAGATTCTCCCACGAGAGGTCGACCGCCTGGTCGCGTTTCTCGCGCAGGGGCACCGGCGCGTCATCTACCTTGAGACCAACGCCTTCGCGGCCGGTCCCGGCACCGTGCCGCGCCTCATCGAGTCCGAGGGCTATCGCCTGACCGAGAGAACGCGCTTCGGCACGAGCGCCGATGCGTACCTCTTTGAGATCGTCGAGCCAGAGTGAGCGATGCACGACCCTTCCCACCCTTGGCACCAGCCCTTGACCAGCCAGGTGTCCGACGATATGCCTAAGTGGACAAGGTGTCGGTCGAGCAGGCGAGGGCTGGTCGAGCGGGCTGAGGCCCGAGGGGCGGGCCGAGGGCCTGAGCGGGCGGCCGAGGGCCTGAGCGGGGGAGGAAGCAGAAATGCTGGGAGACGATCGAGATCACCCTCGCAAGGTCCGCGAGGAGATCCGCTTCTATCTCCGGATGCGGGCGGAGGAGTTCGTGCGGTCCGGGATGGAGCCGGCGGAGGCGTGGAAGGCCGCGGTGGAGGCGTTCGGCGATCCCGAGCGCGTCGAGCGTCAGGTCCTGAGGGAGGCGAGAATGCGGGCAGCGCGAGGCGGATGGGCGGAATGGATCGGGTCGGTCGTGCGGGACGCGCGCGTCGCGACGCGCGCGTTCGGGCGCGAGCCCGGCTTCACCGCCGTTGCGGTGCTGACGCTCGGCCTCGGGATCGGCGCCACGTCGGCGATCTTCAGCGTCGCGGACCAGGCGCTGCTTTCGGGGCCGCCGATCGCGGATGCCGACGAGGTCGTCGCGGTCTACACGACGAGCCGGCGTGGCGCGCCTCGCAGCGCGAGCTCGTATCCGGACTTCCGGGACTACCGGAGCCGGACGGCCGCCTTCGAGGACCTGGCGGCGACGAGCCTCGTCTCGACGTCTCTTGGCGACGACCAAGGGGGCGCGCGGCTCCTGAGAGGTCAGTCGGTTACCGGCAACTTCTTCGAGCTGCTCGGGATCAGGCCGGCGGTCGGTCGCCTCATCGATCCCGCTGACGACGAGCTCGGCGGCGGCTCGGCGGTGGTCGTGCTCTCGCACGCGCTCTGGCAGGACCGGTTCGGGGGTGACCCGGACGTGGTGGGCACGACCGTGCGGCTCGGTGGGCAGGCCTACGAGGTGATCGGCGTAGCCCCTCGCGGATATCTCGGCCTGCGGCTGGGCGTCCACATCGACCTGTGGATCCCGATGCAGACCCTGCCGTACTTCAGCGGCGGCAAGACGACATCCGACGATTACTTCGTGGAGCGCGGCAGCCGCTGGATCGATCTGCTCGTCGGGAGGCTGGCGGAGGGTGCCTCGGCGGAGCAGGCGTACACCGAGCTGTTCTCCGTCTCCGAGCGCCTCCGCCGTGAGGACCCCGACGCGCGCGGCCCGCGATCGGTCACCGTCGATCCGATGGCTGGCTACATCCTGCCGTCCGGTCGGGAGTCGGACTTCCGGCTCTTCGTGGTGCTCCTGGGCGGCACGGTCGGCTTGGCCATGATCCTGTGCTGCGCCAGCATCGCGAACCTGCTGCTCGCGCGGGCGTCCGCGCGCACCCGAGACGCGAGCGTGCGCCTGGCGATCGGCGCGGGGCGCCTGCGCCTCGTTCGGCAGCTCCTCACGGAGAGCCTGTTGCTGGCAATGGCGGGCGGCGCGATGGGTGTGGCCGTCGCTTCCGGGCTGCTGGCGCTGCTGGGTGGCTTCGACCTTCCTGGAGGGGTCGGTGTCGCCTCGCTCGGCATCGAGCTCGACCTCGGGATGGTCACGGGGACGGCGGCTTTGGCTCTGGGCGCGGGCATCCTGTTCGGAACGGCTCCGGCCCTCTTCGCGACGCGAGCGGACCTGGCGGGAGTCCTGCGGTCGTCGACCCGCGACCCCGCGGAGTCGAGGTCGACCAGCGCGCGGAAGGCGCTCGTCGCCGCTCAGGTCGCCCTGTGCGTGGTCCTGCTCGTCGGGTCGGGGCTCTTCGTGCGCACGCTCCGAGAGGGCTTGGGGACCGACCTGGGGTTCGAACCCGAGGGGCTCGCGCTGACGACGTTCTATCTGGGCTTCGCCGGGTACGGTCCTGAGGAGGCGATGGCCTTCGCCTCGACGCTCGAGGAGCGTGCCGCCGCGTTGCCGGGAGTGCGCTCGGTGAGCACCTCCACGCGCGTCCCGCTCCAGGGCGGCGGAGCGCGGGGGTACTTCTTCACTGTCGAGGGATATCAGCCCGCGCCTGACGAGGAGCTGCGCGTCGACGTGCTGTTCACCACGCCCGGACACGCCGCGGCCGTGGGCCTTCCGGTCCTCGCCGGGCGTGACCTGGCGGACGGCGACGGCGCGGACGCCGAGCCCGTTACGGTGGTGAGCCGGTCGATGGCCGAGCGATACTGGCGCTCCGGCGGGGCGGTGGGTGGCGTCGTGTCGATGTCGGGCACCCCGCTCCGTGTGGTGGGCGTCGTGGAGGACGCGACGTGGAGCCGCCTCGGCGAGGAGGTCACCAACTACATGTACCTGCCCCTCGCGTTGAGCCCGTCGATCGCGTCGGATGCCTTCCTCACGATCGCCGCGCGCACGGAAGGCGACGCCGAGGCGCTACTCGGTCCGATGCGGACGCTCGTCGACGAGCTCGACCGGGAGGTCACCGTCAGCCGGCAGGCCACGATGGTCGGACTCGTTGCCGAGGTGCTCATGCCGCAGCGGCTCGGCGCGTTGCTCCTGACCACGTTCGGCGTCCTCGCGCTCGTGCTGTCGTCCGTCAGCATCGCGGGTGTCGTGGCGTACGCGGTCAACCGTCGGCGGCGCGAGATCGGAGTGCGCGTCGCGCTGGGCGCCTCCAACGCGACCGTTCAGGTTCGCATCGCCCGCTCGATGGGCGCGCCGGTGCTCCTCGGATTGGCGGTCGGCGTCGTCGTCGCGCTCGGTCTCTCACGGCTCGTGGAGGCGTTCCTGTTCGGGGTGCGCCCGACCGATCCCGGAACCTATCTGGCGATCATTCTGGGCGTGACCGTGGTCGCCGTCGTCGCCGCGCTCATCCCGGCCCGGGCGGCGCTCCACGTGCAGCCGAGCGAGATTCTGAAGGCCGAGTAGGGCCGAGTAGGGCCGAGTAGGGCCGAGTGAGGCCGACGAAGGCCGAGGTAGGGAAGGCGAGTCAGTCCGCCGCGAGCCCTCGGTACCCTCTCCGCCAGTAGACCAGCGGCCGGTCCCGGTCGCCGAGCTCGATGTCGTCGACGTGGCACAGGACGAGCCGGCTGCCACCGTCCGTCGGATGAACCGCGCGCACGGTGCACGTGAGCGCGGCCACTGCATCGGGGATCAGCGGGGCTTCACCCCCGGTCCAGTCGGGTGCCCGCACCGGGAAGGAGTCCGCGAAGATCGACGCCCAGCCTCTCTGATCTTCGGACAGGACGCTCACGCCCAGCTTGGCGCCGATCTCGGCGAACGGCAGCACCTGCGCTGTGGGCCCGAGGCAGATGACGACCATCGGCGGGCGCGCCGAGACGGGCGCGAAGGAGGTGACGGTCGTGGCGTGCACGGCCCCGTCTTCGCGTACGGCCACGATCGTCACCGAGGCGGCCCACCGGGAGAAGGCCTCGCGGAAGCGGTTGCCCGTAACGGAGGCCGCGTCGTCATCGCCGCCGGCGTGGATGTCGGCCTGGATGGGGCGTCGCTCGTTCACGGTGGGTGTGGTCTACCTCACGGATAGAGTCGTTGCGCCAGCCAAGCTCCATCCGTTCGCGAGAACACGAGGCGGTCGTGCAGTCGGTCCGCCCGGCCCTGCCAGAACTCGATTCGCTCGGGAATCAAGCGATACCCGCCCCAGTGGGGCGGCAGCGGGACGTCCTCTCCGGGAAAGCGTCGATCCATCTCCTCGACTCGATCCTCGAGCTCCTTGCGGTCAGGTAGCGGGTGGCTCTGCTTCGATGCCCACGCGCCGATCTGGCTCATCCGTCCACGCTTCTGGAAGTACGCGACGCTCTCAGCCTGGCTCACCCGCTCGACGGCGCCGCTTATGCGCACGGCCCGCTCATGGACCGCCCAATGGAAGCCCAGGGCGGCCCGCGGGTTGGTGTCCAGCTCGCGTCCTTTCCGGCTCTCGTAGTTGGTGAAGAAGACGAAGCCGCGCTCGTCGACGCCCTTGAGAAGCACCATCCGCACGCTCGGCTCGGCGTCCGGCGTCGCCGTGGCCAGGGCGACGGCCTCGGGATGGAGGATGCCCGACTCGGACGCGGCCGCGAACCAGGCCCCGAAGAGCTCGATCGGGTCCATGTCGTCGGCGGCGTCCGGGATA
>Ga0268386_10002190_pt1 | contig 13785 bp, 11 predicted proteins | sample RVTome_15_FD_200260 | JGI IMG/M metagenome (GOLD analysis project Ga0268386, IMG submission 200260) | Soil microbial communities from uranium-contaminated site in the Upper Colorado River Basin, Wyoming, United States - RVT150D86... ...
CGAGCTCCGGGCTGATGCCGCCTGCCCCCAACCGGTAGGAGTAGTCGTCGGCCTGGAGGCCGGGCACGGGCTCGCCGTCCTCCTCGCCGTTGATGGCGATGGAGACGACGTCGCCGTCGGCTGCCGGTCGGCCGACCTCGGCCAGCTCGGCGAACTGCTCCCGCAGACGGTCGATCTGGGCGTCGATCTCCGCGTCGGTGGCGGTGGGGCTCGGCACCTCGACCCGAAGGCCTCCGTAGCCGGGAACCTCGATGCGGGGCCGCACCTCGACGACGGCGTCGAAGGCCACCGGCCCATCCTCCTCGCCGGCGGTGATCTCGATGTCGGGAGCGGCGATCACGTCGACGTCGTGCTCGCGCACCGCATCGACGTAGAACTCCGGCAGCGAGTCCTGCAGGGCCTGCCCGCGGGCGACGTCGGCACCCAGCCGGGCCTCCAGGATGCGGCGGGGGGCCTTGCCGGGACGGAAGCCCGGGATGCGGACCTCCTTGGCGATCTTGCGGAACGCCGCTTCGATCGCCTTGTCGAACTCGGACTCGTCGACCTCGATCGAGAGCTTGACCTTGTTGCCCTCGAGGGGCTCGACGGTGGACTTCATAGCGGTGGGCGAGTGTACCGACGGACCCCTCCGGGCCAGCCATGGGCGAGCTCGGAGCGGCCCTTCGACCGGTCGTCGGGGGCAGCGATGAAGCGGGACGACTAAGGAAGTCCTCCGGAGTGCCGATTATCTCCGCGATGCCCGCGAACACCCTGTTCATCCTGTTCCAGGGCCGGATCCTCAACACCGCACACATGGTGTCGCTGGTGCCGCCCCGTCCCGACGGTGGCAAGCAGATCATCGAGGCCCGCATGGTGGGCAACGTGTCGTTCTTCGAGGAATACGGCGACGACGAGACGGCCGCCGGCCGCTACCTCGATCTGGCGGCCACCTTGCTCGGCGACCACAGCATCGCCGACGGCGTCCATCGCGACGACGCCATCACGCTGAGCGAGATCCGGCCGATCAAACCCTCCTAGCCGCCTGGATCGGCCAAGATGCGACGTGGCCGAGCGCTCCCGTTCCCGGGTCGTGGACTGGTGGTTCCGCAACCGCCGCACCGGTGCGATCACGATCGCCCAGCCACCGAACCCGCCGCTCTGGGTGTTCATCGGCGCGACCGCCCTCCGGGTGGCGCTCTCACCGACGGGGGGCGCGGCGACGGCACTGCACGTGGTGAGCACCGTCGCCCTGGCGGTCTGGGCGGTCCTCGAGGTCGTGCTTGGGGTGAACCCGTTCCGGCGCCTGCTGGGTGGCGTCGTGCTCGCCTGGCAGTTCGCGACGGCCGCCGGTTGATCGGAACCGTTGTCGCGCCCGGCCCGCCATCGACTACACCTTCGCACGGTTGGACAGACCGGGGAGTGACCTATCGGCGAGTGACATTCCGGGGAGTGGCGCAGTGGTAGCGCACCTGCTTTGGGAGCAGGCGGTCGGGGGTTCAAGTCCCCCCTCCCCGACTCAGGTGGTTCCCAGGAGGCCCACAGGACACGCAAGGTCGCGGACGATCGGATGTCGGGCATGAACGGCGACAGCACCCAGCACCCGGCCACCCTCACCCGCCGGCGCGTCCTCGGCGCCGGCCTCGCTGCCGTGGTGCTGGCCGCCTGCGGCGACAACGACACCCCCGACTCGTCCACCTCCTCGTCCACCTCCTCCACCGGCGACGACGGCTCGGCCGGTGACAACGCCACGACCACGACGACGACCGCCTCCGGCTCCCCGCCCGCGCAAGCGGCACTGACGGCGGCCGACTTCGTCGCCCTGGGCACCTGCGTGCTGGTGCCCGAGCAGACGGCGGGACCCTTCCCGCTCGAGGAGCAGTTCGACCGGCGCGACGTCACCGAGGGCTACCCCGGCCACCCCATGCGGCTCGGCTTCCGCGTGCTCGACGAGGGGTGCGCACCGGTGCCCGGCGCCACCGTGGAGATCTGGCACTGCGACGCCACCGGCGACTACTCGGCCTTCACCGACGGCGGTGGCGGCAAGGACGAGGCCGACGGAACCACCTTCCTGCGCGGCTCGCAGACCGCCGACGACCAGGGGATCGTCGAGTTCCTCACGATCGTGCCGGGCTGGTATCCGGGCCGAGCGGTCCACATCCACCTGCGGGTCCACCTCGACGACGCCATCGTGCTCACCAGCCAGGTGTACTTCGACGCCGCCCTGCTCACCGCGGTCTACGCCGACGAGCCCTACGCGCAGTTCGGCGAGCCCGACACCCCGCTCGAGCGCGACGGGATCGCCGGCGATGCCGAGAACGAGGGAACGATCCTCCACACCGCAGCGGCCGAGACGACCGCTGGCACCGGCACACTCGCCCTGCTCAACCTCGGCATCGATCCCGCAGCCGCCTGACCGCGGGCGCCGTTCGGACTCCACCGCCACGGCGCTGTGCGGGTAGCGTCGGTGGCCCTTCGCGGACGTAGTTCAATGGTAGAACCTGAGCCTTCCAAGCTCATGATGCGGGTTCGATTCCCGTCGTCCGCTCCAGTCAGTTCCGGACGACGTCGAGCACTTCGTGATCGGCGCCCAGCCGCAGGACGAGGTCGGCCTCGCCCGCCCATGGTCGAGCCTCCTCCTCGACCACCACCAGGTTCACGGCCCGCCAGACGTCCATCGCCATGGCGTCGAGGGCCTCGCCGGGAACGTCGCGGAACTGGTGGAGGAACGCGGTGGGCTCGCCGGCCGCTGCCAGCCGCAGTTCCTGGAAGCGGGCGAGGAACCACCGGGCGAGGAGCTCGTCGGCGGCGTCGACGAACACCAGCAGGTCGAATCGATCGCGGACGCCGAGCAGCGGATGGGCGAGGTGCAGGCCCTCGACCACCAGCACCTCGCCCGAGACCACCACGGGTGGCCCGACGATGTCGTACGCCAGGTGCGAGTACACCGGCACCTCGGTGGCGCCAGTGGATCGCCATCGGTCCACCGCGGCAGCCAGTGCTCCCGCGTCGTAGCTCTCGGGAAAGCCCTTGCGGTCCGAGAGGCCCCGTTCGGCCAGCGCCGCGTTGGGGTGCAGGAACCCGTCTGTCGCCACCACGTCGGCCGCCAGCGCACGGGCCACGGCGGCAGCGAGCGTCGACTTGCCGGCGGCCACGCAACCGGTGATCCCCACGAGGCGCGCCGAGCGCTCCGTCGCAGCCTCGACCACCACCCCGACGGCGTCCATCCCGAGAGCATGCCCGCCACGCCCCGGCGAGGCTGGCGGCGTCAGCGAAGGCGCCAGCGGACGCGCTCGCCGGACGCGAAGCGATCCTGGCCCGCCTTGAGCGCGGCGGCGTCGGAGCCGATTCTCGTGAAGAGGTTCGCCAGCCCGATGGCCTGCGTGCGCGGCACCTCGAGGGCGGTCCAGAGCGCCCGCATCGTCCCCTGGATCACCAGGGGCGGCGAGTCGGCGATCACCCGGGCCGCCCATCCGGCCCGCTCGAGGAGCTCGTCGCGCGGCACGACCTCGCTCACCAGGCCGATCTGGAACGCCCGCTCGGCGGACATCCGCTCGTGGGCACCGAGCAGCGAGAGCCGCATGATCTCCTGGAACGGCATCTTGGAGAGCATCTGCATCGGCTCGAACGCTGCGGTCATCCCGTAGGTGACGTGGGGGTCGAAGAACAGAGCGTCGTCGGCGGCGATGATGAACTCGGTCTCGCCGAGCATGTAGAACGCGCCGCCGCAGGCCATGCCCTGGACGGCGGCGATCACGGGCTTCCAGAGGTCGCAGCTCTTGGGCCCCACGTCGCGGCCCGGGTCGTCGTACATCCACGGCGTCGGGTACCCCGGGAAGTCGCCCTCGGCCATCGCCGCGTTGTTCTCGTCGGAGACCGCCTCGGATCGATCGATGCCGGTGCAGAAGGACTCACCCTCGCCGGTGAGGACCACGCACCGAACCTCGTCGTCGTAGCGAAGCCCGGTCCAGACGGTGCGCAGCTCGTCCTGCATCTGCTGGTTGATGGCGTTGCGGACGCTCGGGCGGGCGAGCGAGACCCAGGCGACCCCATCGTCCTTGCGAAGCACGAGAGTCTCGAAGTCGCCCATAGTCTGGCGAGCTTAGGGGCGAGCCAGGGCCGCGATTCGACGCTTCTCGGTCGCGACGGATGCGGATTCCGCACCAGGGCTACCGAGAATCCGGTGGAGCAGCAGTACTGTCCGATCGGTGGCGCTGCTGGAACGCGACGGCCCGCTCTCGGTGTTGGCCGACGCTCGTGCCGCGGCGGGAGGGGGCCACGGTTCCGTGGTCGTGGTCACCGGGGAGCCGGGCATCGGGAAGACCGCGCTGGTGACCGAATTCGTCTCCCGAGTCGCCTCCGGCGATCGCGTCCTGTTCGGAGCCTGCGACGACCTGTCTGTTCCCCGCCCGCTGGGTCCGTTTGCTGACCTGGCCGTGTCGGTGTCCGCCGGCCTGGAACAGGCACTCCGGGCGGGGTCCCCGCCGCAGGAGATCCATCGCCTCCTCCTAGAGGAGCTCGCCGCTCCGCCGGGGCCGTCGGTGCTCGTCATCGAGGACGTCCACTGGGCAGACGAGGCGACGCTCGATGCGATCACGGTGATCGGGCGGCGCATCGTCGAGCTGCCCGCCGTGCTCGTGCTCACCTACCGTGAGGGCGAGGCTGGTGCCGCCCACCGGCTGCACGCGACGGTGAGCGCGCTGCGCGTCGAGCCGGCGCGGTACCTGCACCTCGCTCCGCTGTCACGTGCCGCCGTCGCCGTGTTGGCGGGTGTCGACGTGGATCAGGTGTATGCGGTGACCGGGGGGAACCCGTTCTATGTCTCCGAGCTGATCGCCGGCCGCCCGGCCGCGCTCCCCCCGTCGGTGGCGAACGCCGTGCTCGGTCGCGCCACGAGACTCGACGAGCCTGCGCGCCGGCTGGTCGACCTGGTGTCGATGGTGCCGTCGAGGGTGACCACCACGCTGCTCGACGAGTTGATGCCGTGTTGGATGGAGGCCGCCGAGGAGCCGGAGCGGCGGCAGCTGCTGCAGATCGACGCCAAGCACGTGCGGTTTCGCCACGAGTTGGCCCGGGCGGCGATCAGGTCGAGCGTGCCGGTTGCCCGCCGCCGACGGTTGCACGGCGAGATCCTCGCGGCGCTGCTCACCGCGGGCGCCAATCCGGCCGAGATCGTCCACCACGCCATCGAGGCGGGCGACGATGACACGGTCGCCGACCACGCCCTGGTGGCGGCACGCCAAGCGGCGGCCGCCGAGTCCAACCGCGAGGCGTACGCGCACTACGGCCGGGCCGCCGAGTTCGTCGACCGACTGGCCCTCGGGGACCGCGCGGCCGTGTTCGAGGAGCTGGCGGCGACGGCCTACATGGTCGACCGGTTGGGCGACTCGTTCCCTGCCATCGAGCGGGCGATTGCCTTGCATGCCGCCGCCGGCGACCGCCTCGGGGAGGGCAGGTGCCACCGGCTGCTTTCGCGCTTCCACTGGTACGCGGGCGACGGCGACCGCGCCCACCAGGAGGGCGGGGTGGCGGTCACCATTCTCGAGCCACTCGGCCCCTCGCTCGAGCTGGCTCGCGCGTACAGCGGTCTGTCGCAGCTCGCCATGCTGGCCAGCGACGACGACGAGGCGATCGCCTGGGGGATGCGGGCGCTGGACCTCAACCAGCGATTCGGCGACGATCAGATCCGCGCCCATGCCCTCATCAACATCGGTGTGGTGGCCGCCTACCGAGACCCGGACGACGACTCGGCCCTGCGCGAGGGGTTCACGGTCGCCGACCTCGCCGGCGACCGCCACGAGGCGGTACGGGCGCTGATCAATCTGGCATGGGCGAAGCTCTCCTGGGTGCGCCCGGGCGAGGCCCGCCGGTACGCCGGCCAAGGCATCGACTACGCCCGCCGGCACGAGGTCGACCAGCTCCTCGCCTACCTCGAGGTGACCGACGCATGGCTGCTGCTACGCGCCGGCGACTGGGCCGCGGCGGAGGCGATCGCCGGAGGCGAGGCCGGCAACGGGACCACGGTGGGCGAACTCCTGGCCGACACCGTGCTCACCGAACTCGCGGTGCGCCGCGGCGACGACGACGCCCGGATGCGGCTTGACGACTTGGCCGATGCGGTCGGACGGACGGGCGAGCTGCAGCGGATCGAACCGGTGCTCGAACTGGAGATCGAGTGGTCGCTCACACGTGGCGAACCGCCGCCGCGGGCTCGGTTCGAGCAGCTGACGCGCTCGCTCGGTCCGGACCACTGGGCCACGCTGTTCGGTGGAACGCTCGCCGCCTGGGCATCCGTCGCCGGCCTGCCCCACGAACCCGCCGGACCGATGCCACTCGTCTGCGCGGCGATGCTCGCCGGCGACTTCGCGGGCGCCGCCGACATGTTCGGTGCCGCCGGATGGCCCCACCACCGGGCGTTGATGCTCTCGATGCTCGAGGACCGACAGGCACTGAGCGAGGCGCTGGACATCGCCCGACGTCTGGGTGCCGAGCCGCTCGCGGCGCGGGTCACCCGGCGCATGCGCGACCTCGGGGTACCCGTTCCCCGAGGGCCGTTCGCCACGACCCGTGCCAACACAGCAGGGTTGACCTCGCGGCAGCTGGAGGTCGTCACCCTCGTCGCCGATGGGCTCACCAACGCCGACATCGCCGCGCAACTGTTCATCTCCGAGCGCACGGTGGAGCACCACGTCGAGGCGATCCTCGCCAAGCTCGGAGTGGCGAGCCGCCGGGAGGCTGCCCGCCGCATCGCCGAGCTTCGACAACAGTGAACTGGACTTCGCTGCGGCCGGCGTGCCGGCCATCGAGGAGCGGTCCGCCGACCTCCGTGGGCGCAGCGCTCGGCTCTGGGCGCACCCGGGCTCTCCCCACGCCGGCGAGATGGGCGGCGGCTCGCTCAGCCGCGTCCGCCAGCAGGACGTCGCCTGCGCCAGAGCCTCAGCGCTTGTGGGCGAGCAGGGAGGCGCTGTGCACGCCGAAGCGCTCGCTGGCGGCTCGGGCCTGCTCGGACAGGAAGCGGTAGTCGTTGCGCCTCATCGTCACGACCTCCAGTCCAGCGCCGGCGATGGCCTGCTGGTAGGCGTCGGTGTGGGTGGCCCCGCCGATGCATGACGCCCACAGGTCGGTGTTGGCAGCGATCTGGGGCGTGAGTCGCTCGTCGGTGACGATGTCGGCCAGCACCAGCCGCCCGCCGGGACGCAGCACGCGGGCTGCCTCGGTGAACACTCGGCGCTTGTCGGCGGCGAGGTTGATCACACCGTTCGAGATGACGGCATCGACGCTGGCGTCGGGCAACGGCAGCGCCTCGATGTGGCCATGGGCGAACGTGACGTGCCCGAACCCCGCCGCGGCGCGCAGCCGTTCCGCCTTGGCGAGCTGAGCGGGGGTGATGTCGATGCCGGTCACGTGCCCGGTCGGCCCGACGGTGAAAGCGGCGACGAACACGTCCATGCCCGAACCGGAGCCGAGGTCCACCACCGCCTCGCCGGCGCGCAGCCCGGCGAGATCGAAGAAGTAGCCGACGCCAGCGAACGACTCGACCGCTCCGGCGGGGATCTGGTCCAGCACCGACGCCGGGTAGCCGAGGCGTTCGGCGAGCCCCCGCCCGAGCTCGAAGTGGTAGTCGCCCGCGGGATGCTCGGCAACGGCCTGGTACATCGCTGTCACCTTCGCCTCCAGCTCGGCCGTGTCGATCGGGGTGGTGGCGGTAGTCGTGGTCCGCACGTCCATTTGGTCACACCTCCTCCATCGTCGTGTCGATCGGGATCGGGTTTGCGAGGCAGTCCCGGACCGGGGAGGTCTCCTGGACGTAGCGGCACAGTTCCTCGAGCTGCTCGGCCGTGGCGTTGGGGCTCGACACGCGCGCCCGAGCGCGGATCGCGGTGAAGCCCGGCCGCGGTCCGTCGAGGCCGAGGAACGGGCGGACATCGAGGTCGCCCTCCACCTCGTAGTCCATGCTCGTGAGCTCGATGCCCCGGGCGGCGGCGTTGGCCGCGTAGCCGACGGCGTAGCAGAACGCCAGCGCCTGCAGCAGCAACTCGACGGCGTTGGGCCCGTTGTTGGCGCCGAGCAGCACCGGCGGCTCGTCGCCCTGCAGTACGAATGGCGCCGCCCGGCTCTGGTCCTCGGAACCTGCGTGCGTGAAGCCGGCGATCTCGCCGACGTTGTGAGTGCCCTCCTGCCACGTGCTGCGCGCGCGGAACGTGAACACACCCAGGCTGGGATCCTCCTTGATCGCATCGATCGTGCCGACCAGTTGATCGACGTCGATGCCGTTCCTGACCGTGACGGTCGACATGATCTGCCTCCTCAGTTGTTGAACATCAACGCCCCGCGGTTGCGAACTCGCAGGCACCGGCGCCCCTTCACGTCGGCGCTCGGCGCCCACTCGGTTCGTCGACCGGCCGCCGCCGGCCGGTGTCGACGACGGTACGAGTCGACGAATCGGCCGTCATCGGGGGCGGCCACCCAGATCTGGCGCCCCCGCCACCTACCCTTGCCGCCGCGCCACCTTGTCATGGGACGACTCATGGACACCGACCACAACCGTCCAGCTGGTGTCGAGCAGAAACGCTGTGACCAGCGAGTATGCTTGCGCCCCCGGCACGACTCGAACGTGCGACCGTCGGATTAGAAGTCCGCTGCTCTGTCCATCTGAGCTACGGGGGCGAGCGGCGCAACCGTAGGCGGCTCATCGCCGTGGGCCCTCGCTCGTTGACGACTCCCTGACGGGCGAGGATCACCGCCTTGGCCGCGCCCAGCAGCGGCGTCGCCACCAGGGCTCCCGGCACGCCGGCGGCGGCGCCGCCGACGAGGGCAGCGAGCATCGTGACCGGCGGCGACAGGTTGACCGCGGTACCGACGATCGCCGGTCCGATGACGTTGTTCTCGAACTGCTGGTAGCCGAGGAACACGGCGCCGGCGATGAACGCCGTGGTGGGCGAATCGGTGAGGGCCAGCAACACGAAGAACGACCCACCGAGGAACCCGCCCACCTGGGGGATCAGGTTGGTCAACGTGGCCCACAGCGCAGCGATCGGCGCGAGCGGCACGCCGAGGGCCAGGCCGACGGTGAGGATGACCGTTCCGTTGAGCGCTGCGACGAGCAACGAGCCGGCGAAGTAGGAGCCGAAGGTGTCGTAGACGACGTGGCCGATGCGGTCGGCCTGCGGGCGCAGGCGAGCCGGGATCACGGCCCGGCCGCGGCGCACGACGTCGGGGCCGTCGAACAGCACCCCCAGCGCCGTGAGCAACACGATGATGGTGGTGACCAGGCCGCCCAGCAGCCGTTCTACGAAGTCGGCCAGGGTCTCCTCGTCGAGCCGGGACGGGAGGTCGTCGATCCACTCCTCCACGGTGCCCTTGGCATCGGCGTCTCGCAGGCGCTCGCCGATCACCGGCCAGCTGTAGAGCTCCTCGACGGTGGCGGGCACGTCCCGGCTGAACTCGTCGATCTGGCGGACGGCGGGCGGGCCCACGAGGAGGAGCACCACCGCGAAGATCACGGCGACTCCCAGCCCGACGGCCATCGCGGCGCGCTCTCGACTGGTCCCCCACCGCCGCTCGATGGCCGTCGCCAACGGCGACAACGCCAAGCCGAGCAGCAGGCCGACAGCGATGCGGGTGACCATCTCCGGGGCCGAGGACGCCACCGCGAAGATCACCAGGGCAACGAACCCGGCACCGGCGATGCCGACGAAGGACCTCGGATGGAGCTCGACGACGACCGTTCCCCGTCCGTCGCCAGCGGCGTCTGCGGCCTCCCCGACCGGCTCGTCCACGCTCGGTACGGTATGGCGCAGTGCCGGTGACGGACGGGATGACGGACGGGTTGACGGAAGGGACCGTTCCCCGCCGCTCCGTCCGACTCTCGGCGTCGAGCGGCGTCCTGGTGGTGGTCTTCGCCGTCTGCGCGGTCCTGGCCGTGCGGGTGTTCGTCGCCGCCCATCGCCCGCTCTCCTGGGCGGCCGCCGCCCTGATCGGCGCCGCGGTGCTCGATCCGGTCGTCGACGTGCTCGCCCGGCGGATCCGCCGGGTGCCAGCGGTCCTGCTGTGCTTCGCCGTCGCGGGCGGCGCCGTGCTCGGCCTGGCCTACCTCACCTTCGACGAGCTCGACCAGGCGGTCACCCGCCTCGAGGAGGCCGCGCCCGCAGCCGCCGAGGAGATCGAGGGGCGCGACGACCGGATCGGCCAGATCGCCCAAGACCTCCGGCTCACCGACCGCATCGACGACGCCGTCGCCGCCCTCGAGGAGCGCTTCGGCGGCGATGGCGGCGGCACGGTGCTGCGCTCGACCGCCCTGACGGCGCCGGCCTACCTCGCCGGGGCGATCCTCACCGTGTTCCTCATGTCCTACGGGCCGAAGCTGGGCCATGCCGCCATCGAGCAGCTCCCCGAGCACCGCCGGGCGCGGACGGCAAGGCTTCTGGGCCGAGGCGCCGACCGGGCCCGGAGGGCTGGACTCCTCGCCCTCGGCCACAGCGCCGCAATCGGGTTGCTGGCGGGCGGCGCGGCGCGGCTCCTCGACCTCCCGGCGCCGGCCGCGCTCGGGCTGGTCGCCGCCATCACCGCCATGCTGCCCCACCTCGGCATCGTCCTGGGGTCCGTGCCCCTGCTGCTGCTCGCCCTCGGGCTCCAGTCCGCCACCGTCGCCCTCCTCGCGGCGGCCGTGGTCGTGGGCCTCCAGCTGCTGGACTCGCTGGTGCTCCGCCGGTTCATCCACGAGCGCGTGGAGATCGGGCTGCTGGTGCCGTTCGTGGCCGTGGTGCTGCTGCACGCCGTCTACGGCGTCGGCGCCGCCGTATTCGGACTGGCGTACGTGATCTTCGCGGTTGCGGTGCTCGACGAGCTCGCCGCCGAGCAGGCATCCGGTGCGGAGCTCGAGACCAGCGACGGCTAACGTGACCGCCCCACATGGCGGCCGTAGCTCAGGCGGTTAGAGCGCCAGGTTGTGGCCCTGGAGGTCGGGGGTTCAAGTCCCCTCGGTCGCCCCAAGCGAGTGGAGTCGGGTGGAGGGAACCCTGTAGGTTCTCTCCACCCTTCGCCCCACGCGATCGCGCCCTTCTAGCTCAACGGCAGAGCAACGGACTCTTAATCCGCAGGTTCTGGGTTCGAATCCCAGGGGGGGCACCAACCCTTCGCACGCTCGGGATGGGCGTCGGAACCGCCGTTGGAGATGTCCTTGGGTCAGAACGCAGCAGCGCGGCTCCACACTGAGCGCGCCGCGCTCGGCGCCGGGGTGGGGTTCGTGGCGTTCCTGGCCGCCCAACCCGGCGGCGACAGCTTCGCCACCGTCGTCGACAACCTCGTGCAGCTGGCGGTGGCCACGCTGGCCGCTGCGGCGGGCGCCTCGGTGGCCCGGCGGGAGTCCGGACGGTTGCGGCGCTCCTGGGTGTTCATCGCGTTGGCCTGTGCCGCCTGGGCCGCCGGTCAGGCGGTGTGGATCGGCTACGAGGTCCTCACCGACACACCGGTCCCGCAACCCTCGGCCGCCGACGTCGGCTTCCTCCTGGCGATCCCCCTCCTGCTGGCCGGCATCGTCACCTACCCCGCTGCCGGGCTGGTGACGATGGGGCGGCTCCGGCTCGCGCTCGACGCGATGGCGATCGCCCTCGGCCTGATCTTCGCGTTCCACGGCACGTTCCTGGGCACGACGCTCGACGTCGCCGGCCCCTGGAGCCTGGCGAGGGGGGTGGCGGTGGCCTACCCCGTGGCCGACGTGATCGCTCTGGCCATCGCCATCCCGATGCTGCTGCGCCGGCGCGACGTGCGCCGAGGCCCCCTCCCGCTGCTGACCCTCGGCATCCTGGGCCTCACCGTCTCCGACATCTCCTTCGCCTACCTCACCGCCGAGAACAACCCGCTCGGCAACGGCCCCGAGAACGCCGGCTGGGCCATCGGCTTCGGGCTCATCGGCCTCGCGGCCCTGCGGGTCGGCACCGAACCCAGCAGCAACATCACCAGCGAGCACCCGCTCAGCAGGGGCGAGAACCTCATCCCGGCGATCCCCGTCGTCCTGGCCGGCGCCGTGCTCCTCTCCCGGGCGTCGCTCGGCGAGGAGATCAACGCCTTCCTCGCGGTGACGGGCGCGGTGCTGCTCTTCGTCCTGGCGCTACGGCAGCTCGCCATCCAGCTCGAGAACGCGGAGCTCACCAGAAGCCTTCGCCTCACCGTCGATCAGCTCCAGGCGAGGGAGGACGAGCTGCGACACCGCGCCTTCCACGATCCGCTCACCGGCCTGGCCAACCGCGACCTCTTCCGCCACCGCCTCGAGACGGCGCTCGAGCGGCACCCGCTCGCTTCGGTGGCCGTCGCCTTCATCGACCTCGACGACTTCAAGACCGTCAACGACAGCCTCGGCCACGACGCCGGCGACGAGCTGCTCCGCCTCGTCGCGGAGCGCATCGGGACCTGCATCCGACCCGGCGACACCGTTGCCCGCCTGGGAGGTGACGAGTTCGCCGTCCTCATCGACGACAGCAGCGGCGCCGACCCGCTGGCTCAGCGCGTCCTGGATGCCTTCGAGCTCCCGTTCGCCCTCGGGTCCCGCGAGCTGCAGGTCGCCACCAGCGTCGGCATCGCCACCGGGGTGGGCGCGACCCATGGCGTGAAGGACCTCCTGCAGGACGCCGACCTCGCCATGTACGCGGCCAAGTCCGCCGGCAAGGGACGGGCGGAGTCGTTCCACCAGTCCATGCGGCAGGCGGTGCTCGCCCGCCTCGATCTGCTCCACGACCTCGACGCGGCGCTCCTGGGCGGCGAGCTGTTCCTCGAGTACCAGCCCGTGCTGCGCCTGTCGTCGGACACCGTCGCCGGCTACGAGGCGCTGCTCCGGTGGAACCACCCGAGCCGGGGCGTGCTGGCGCCGTCGGCGTTCCTCGAGCTCGCCGAGGAGAGCGGGCGCATCGTGGCCATCGGCTGGTGGACGCTCGAAGAGGCGTTCCGGGCCCAGCAACGGTTCCCGGTGGAAGGCGAGGGCCCTCCGCCGTGGATCAGCGTGAACCTCTCGGCTCGGCAGTTGCTGGCACCGAACGCGCCGTTGGCGCTCGGCCACGCCCTCCGCGCGAGCAGCATCGACCCGGGCCGGGTCGTCCTCGAGCTCACCGAGGGCGCGCTGCTCAGCGGCGCCGGGGTCACGGAGCGACTCGCCGAGCTGAAGCGGGTCGGGGTCCGCCTCGCCGTCGACGACTTCGGCATCGGCTACTCGTCGCTGTCGTACCTGGCCCGCCTGCCGTTCGACATCGTGAAGATCGACCGGAGCTTCGTGGAGCGCATCGGACGGGACCGGTCCGACGAGGTGTTCATCGCCGCCATCGTCCAGCTGGCCGAGAGCCTCGGCATCAAGACCATCGCCGAGGGCGTGGAGCACGACTGGCAGCTCGACCGGATCCGCGAGCTGGGCTGCGACGCGGCCCAGGGCTTCCTCATCGGCCGGCCCATGGCGCAACCGGCGCTCTGGGGGAATCACGACCCCTGAGTCTCCGGCGGTTGCTCGCCGCCGGCCCAGAGGGCGGCCTCGGCTTCCTCCTCCGGTTCGAGCGGCCGCAGCACCAGGTCGAGCGCGGCCCAGGTGGTGAGGGCGATCGGGTAGAAGGCCACGGGCACCACGACGCCGATGGCGGCGCCGAGGGTGAGGATCGCCAGCACACCTCCCCCGGCGTCGGAGCCGGAACGCCACAGGATGTAGGCCATCAGCACCACCCACATCAGGGCGAGGGTGGCGGTGAAGTTGACCAGGAACACCCCGGTGAAGAACCCCTCCTCCCGCTTGAACCGGTAGCCGCAGGTCGGGCAGCGGTCCTGCAGACGGAA
>Ga0268386_10002191_pt1 | contig 13782 bp, 11 predicted proteins | sample RVTome_15_FD_200260 | JGI IMG/M metagenome (GOLD analysis project Ga0268386, IMG submission 200260) | Soil microbial communities from uranium-contaminated site in the Upper Colorado River Basin, Wyoming, United States - RVT150D86... ...
TCGTCGAGCTCGCGCTCGAAGCGTGCGGGCCGCCGGTCTACGTGCGGCACGCCATCGTCCACAACACCCACGTCGTCGCCGACCTCGAAACCAAGGGCGCCGTCTTCGTCGAACACGAGGACGACGTGCCCGAGGGCGGGCTTGTCGTCTTCAGTGCCCACGGGGTGCCGCCGCAGGTGCGGGAGCGTGCCCAGGCCCTCGGCCTGCAGATGCTCGATGCGACCTGCCCGCTGGTGACCAAGGTCCACTACGAGGCCCGGCACTACGCCGAGCAGGACTACGACATCGTGTTGATCGGCCACGAGGGCCACCAGGAGGTGATCGGCACCATGGGTCACGCCCCCGGCGCCATCCACCTGGTCGAGACCGCCGAGGACATCGGGTCGTTGTCGGTGCGCGATCCCGACCGCGTCGCCTACATCTCCCAGACCACGCTCAGCGTCGATGACGCCAACCGTGTGATCCGGGCGTTGAAGGAGCGGTTCCCCAACGCGCGGGGTCCGCGTGGCGACGACATCTGCTACGCCACGCAGAACCGCCAGGACGCCACACGGGTGCTGGCCCAGCGCTCCGACCTGGTGCTCGTGGTCGGCTCGGACACGTCGTCGAACTCCAAGCGGATGGTCGAGGTGGCGCGGGACCACGGGGCCGGAGCCGCGTACCTGATCGACGACGCCGGCGCCATCGATCCGCAGTGGCTGGCCGGGGTGGACACCGTCGGCCTGACGTCGGGGGCCAGTGCGCCCGACCTGCTGGTCCAGGGTGTCATCGACGCGTTGCAGGCGCTGCCACGTGGCGCTCGGGTCGAACCGCTCGAGGTCGTCGACGAGCAGATGCACTTCGCGCTGCCCGCCGCGCTGCACCGGTTGCCGCTGACGAACTGACGTCCGAGCGGCCGCGTGCCGCGGCCGCCCGTGGTGTCAGACCGGCAGGCCGTCGACCGCGCGCGCCTGCTCGATGTCGGACTGGGTGACCCCGCCGGCCGAGTGGGTGACGTAGGTGACGGTGACGGTGTCCCAGCTGATGGCCAGGTCCGGGTGGTGACCCACCTGCTCCGCGTGGTCGGCGATGCGGTTGACGAAGGCGATGGCGCCGGCGAAGTCGTCGAACTTGTACCGCTTGCTGATGCCGTCCTTGGTCGTGCCCTCCCAGCCGTCGAGGCGGGAGACCTCATGGTGGAGCGCGTCGGGGTTGAGCACGTCAGTCATCGTCAAGATCCTCTTCGGAGCTGGGAGCCGTCGGTTCGGGCTGTCTGGTCGGTGTTCCCGGCGAGCCCAGGTGCAACGCATCGGCGAACGCATCCGCCATCAGATCCCACTGCCATGGGCGCAGATCGAGCTCGGCGCGCAGTTCGGCGCGGGTCTCGGCACGGGCGGCGACGGCATGTTCCAGCGCGCGGTTGGGACACAGCACGCCGGGGTCGAGACCTTCACGCTCGGCGATGCGCGACCGCTGGGCACGCAGGTGGTCGACGATCGTGCGGTCGTGTTCGTCGAGCCGGCGCGAGCGTGCGGCCACCAGGGTGGCGTCCTGGCCGTTCTGGAGCGCGTCGAGCAGCCGCGCACCGAACCTGCGGACGGACTGGCGGCGCATGCCGCGCGTGCGCAGGGCCCGCGTGTCCTCGACCGGCTGTGCCGCGAGATCCAGCAACGTGCGGTCGCTGAGGATCCGGTTGGGGGCCGTGTCGGTGTCTCGCGCCAGCGCCTCGCGCGCCAGCCACAGTGCGCGTGCGCGGGTCTGCGCCCGCCGGTCGAGCCGTCCGAGCCCGCGCAGCCGGGTCCAGGACCGGCGCTCCTCGATCGGCGGCAGCTGACGGACGGCGTCGCGCTCCTGCTCGTACCAGGACCACCGGCCGGTGCCGGCCAGCTGATCGGCCAGCACACCCCACAGCTTGGGCAGGTCGGCGACGTCGTAGGCGGCGTACTCCAGCATGGCGTCGGTCAGCGGTCGCCGAGCCCAGTCCGCGCGCTGCATGCGGGACTTGTCGCCGTTGAAGCTGACCCCGAGCAGCGTGTCGAGCAGGGTCTCCAGACCGGTCGGCAGGCCCAGCACGGCTGCTGCGACCGCCGTGTCCTCGATCTGGGCGGGCTGCACATCCACGCTGTGCAGCGGCGCGATGTCGTTCTCCATGGCGTGCAGCACGACGGTGCGGGTGAGCAGGAACCTGTGCAGCGGTTCCAGATCCTGCAGTTCGAGGGGATCGACGAGCACCACGGTGCCGTTGATGCCGATCTGGATGAGAGCGGGGCTGCGCCAGTAACGGTTGGCGTCCGCGCGTTCGACATCGACGCCGACGACCGGAGGGTCACCAAGGCGTGCCAGCGCCTCGGTCAGTTGGTCCGGCGTCGTGGCGAACGTGCGCTCTGTCACTGGCATGGGTCTGTCGCCGCTACTCCGTGCGTGGTGTCGGGTGGCCTCGAACGAGGATACTCCCCGCTGCATCCGGCACCCGGTGGGCTAGGCTGCGGCGGCCGAGGTCACGGATGTGACCTGCGCGGCGGACCTGCCGCGCCCACGACGCCCACGAGAGGAGCGCCACATGCCCGAGGGCGGACTGCTGTGCGTGCACGCCCATCCCGACGACGAGGCGATCGCGACCGGCGGTGTGCTGATCAGGGCCACCGAGGACGGCCACCACACCGCGGTGGTCACCTGCACCGGCGGCGAACACGGTGAGATCGCCGGCGCGGGCATCGATCCGTCGCTGTCGCCGGAGCAGCTGCGCGAGCTGCGTGCCCGTGAGCTGGCTGAGGCGCTGCGCACCCTCGGGGCGGACGGCCCGCGCATGCTGGGCTTCGTCGACTCGGGGATGATGGGCACGTCCACCAACGGCGCGGCGGGCAGCTTCTGGCAGACGCCGCTCGACGCCGCGGTCGAACCGCTGGTCGCCCACATCCGTGAGCTGCGTCCCGAGGTGCTCGTCACCTACGACGCCTTCGGCGTCTACGGCCACCCCGATCACATCCAGACCCACCGCGTCGCCGTCGCCGCAGTCCACGCGGCGGCCTGCGCGGCGCTGTATCCCGAACTGGGCGCGCACTGGCAGGTGCCCAAGGCGTACTTCGCGACGATGTCGCGATCGGCGATCACCCGGTGCAACGTGGAGCTGCTCGGGCTGGGCCTGCCATCGCCGTTCAGCGAGGAGCTCAACGTCGGCACGCCCGACTCGCGCGTCACCTGCACCGTCGACGTGCGGAACCAGCTCGAGCGCAAGCTGGCGGCGCTGCGCGCCCACCACAGCCAGCTCGGTCCCGATTCGCTCTTCCTGAACATCCCCGACGACATCGCCCCCGTGCTTCTGGGCACCGAGATGTTCGAGCGCTGGCACTGCGACGTCGCCGCGCCCGACGTCGAGACCGACCTGTTCGCCGGCCTGTAGGCGGAGGCGGTCGCGTGGCCGCCGGCCGGGTGCGGCTCCATGCGCCGTGGAACGCCGGCCTCGCGTCAGGCCTGCTCGAATGTGCCGAACAGACGGTCACCGAAGTCACCGAGTCCCGGCACGATGTAGCCGATGTCGTTGAGGCGCTCGTCGAGCCCCGCCGTGACGATGCGCATGCCCGGATGATCGCGTTCCAGGCGTCGGACGCCTTCGGGCGCCGCCACCGCACAGACCAGGGTGAGGTCCTGGGCCCCACGCTCCACGAGCAGGTCGGCGGCGAAGCTCGCGGACCCGCCCGTGGCCAGCATGGGATCGAGCAACAGCACGGGCCGGTCCGTCAGGTTGGGGACCTTGAGGTAGTAGGAGACGGGGTTGAGGGTCTCCTCGTTGCGCTCCAGCCCGACGTAGCCGACCTGGACGTCCGGCAGCAGGCGGGTCACAGCAGTCAGCAGACCCAGCCCGGCGCGCAGGATGGGCACCGCGATCACGTTGCCGGCCAGGACCCGCACGTCGGCGGGCGCCATGGGGGTGTTGACCGTGGCCGACTCGGTTGGCAGGTGCCTGGTGGCTTCGAGCACCAGCACCGTCGACAGCCGCTCCGTCAGGTAGCGGAACCGCTCCGGCTCGGTGCGTTCGTCACGCAGACCGGCCAGCAGGTGACCGGCCAAGGGGTGGTCGACGACGGTCAGGTTCTCTGCCCGTAGGCCCGACGTGCCCATGTCAAGCGACCTATCAGTGGTCCGACTGGTGAAGCTCGCGGCGCAGGATCTTGCCGGACGCGGACTTGGGGATCTGGTCGATGAACTTGACGACCCGTACGCGCTTGTGCGGCGCGACGCGCTCGGCGACGAACTGCATGACCGCGTCGACCTCCATGTCGTCGGCGACGACGTACGCGACGGGGATCTCGCCGGCGTCCTCGTCGGGGCGGCCGATGACCGCGGCGTCGCTGATCTGCGGGTGCTCGAGCAGCAGTGCCTCCAGCTCGGCGGGCGCGACCTGGTACCCCTTGTACTTGATCAGCTCCTTGACGCGATCGACGATCGAGAAGTAGCCCTCGTCGTCGACGATCGCGATGTCGCCGGTGTGCAGCCAGCCGTCGTCGTCGATCATCGCCGCGGTCGCGTCAGGATCGTTGAGGTAGCCCTTCATGTTCTGCGGGCCGCGGATGCACAGCTCGCCGCGTTCGCCCGCCGGCACCGGCTCACCGGTGGCGACGTCGACGATCAGCGCCTCGGTGTTGGGGGTCAGTACTCCCACCGTCCCGGGCTTGTTCCGCTCACGGGGACTCACGTGGGTGACCGGGCTCGTCTCGGTCAGCCCATAGCCCTGCAGGAGCGTGCAGTCCAGGCGGGCGGCCGCGGCTTCGCTCAGCTCGGCCGACAGCGGCGCCGCGCCGGACATCACGACGTCCAGCGAGCTCAGGTCGTACTGGTCGACCAGCGGGTGCTTGGCCAGCGCCAGCACGATCGGTGGCACCACGTAGCCGCGGGTCACGCCGTGGTCCTGGTGGAGCTGCAGGAACTGCTCGAGATCGAAGCGCGGCATGGTGACGACGGTCGCCCCGTAGCGCAACGCCAGGTTCATGATGACGGTCATGCCATAGATGTGGAAGAACGGTAGGACGCCGATCACGACGTCGTCGGGGGAGGACTCCAGCAGCGCGTGGGCCTGGACGATGTTGGTCGTCAGGTTGCGGTGGGTCAGCATGACACCCTTGGGCAGCCCGGTCGTGCCGCTCGAGAATGGCAGCGCCACCAGGTGCTCGGCGGTGTCGATCTGCAGGTCCGGTGCGGCGGCGGGGTCACCGAGCAGATCGGTGAACGGGGAGAGCCCCTCGGCCTGCCCGAACACGAAGACCTCCTCCACACCGGCCTTGTTGGCGGCGGCGACGGCGGTCTCGGCGAAGGGTGGCACCGTCAGCAGGAACCGGGCGTTGGCCGCCTCGAGCTGTCGGCTGAGCTCGTCGGCGGTCGACAGGGGGTTGATGGTGGTCACGGCGCCTCCGGCGCTCGCGATGCCATGGAACGCCAGCGCGTACTCCGGAAGGTTGGGGCTGAAGATGCCCACGACCTGGCCGGGCTCGAAGCCGCGGGCCGTGAGTCCGGCCGCCAGCGCGCGCACCCCCTGCGCGAGCTCACCATAGGTGATGGTCCGGCCCGATGGTCCGTCGATCAGCGCCGGCTTGTCCGCCCGCGTCATCGCGTCCTCGAGCACGAAGGCACTCAGCGGAAGATCGGGTATCTCGATGTCGGAGAGTGGACTACGCACGATCATTGTCAACCTTTCTCGGCAACCCACGCGCTGCATTGTCCCACGAGTCTCCGTGCCCCTACCGGGCCCATGTCACTCCGGCCGGTAGGGTTTGCCCAGTGCCGCCGGCGGTATCGCGCGCCCACCGAATCCGACCAGCGCGATGATCACCAGCAGGTACGGGAACATCTCGACGAACTCCTGCGGGATCGCCAGGCCGGGGCCGCTGAAGACGTAGGCCTGTGCGAGCCCGAACAGCCCCGCGGCGGCGAAGGCACCCACCGGGCTCCAGCGGCCGAAGATCAACGCCGCCAGTGCGATGAAGCCGCGGCCGCCGGTCATGTTCTCGGTGAACGCAGACAGCAGGCTCATCGACAGGAAGGCACCGCCGAGTCCGGCGAGCATGCCCGACAGGCCCACGCCGGTGTACCGCATGCGCACGACGCTGACGCCGGCGACGTCGAGCGCCTCGGGGACCTCACCGACCGCGCGCAGGCGCAGTCCGAAGGGTGTGCGGAACAGCACGTAGAAGCACACCGGCACCAGCAGGTAGAGCAGGTAGACGAGCGCGGACTGGTTGAAGAAGGGCGGACCGATGATCGGGATGTCGCTCAGGCCAGGGATCGCGATGCTGGCGAAGCGGTCGATGCGCGGGCTCGTGCCGCCGGAACCGAACAGCTGGACCATCAGGAAACCGGTGGCGCCCACGGCGAGCAGGTTGATCGCGGTGCCCGAGATGATCTGGTCGGCCTCGAACGTGATGGTCGCTGCGGCGTGCAGCAGCCCCAGCAGCAGGCCGACCGCCAGCGCCACAAGCAGGCCGATGACCGTGCTGCCGCTGAAGTGGGCACCGGCAACGCCGGCGAACGCGCTCCCCAGCATCATGCCCTCGAGGCCGATGTTGATGACCCCCGAGCGTTCGCTGAACATGCCGCCGAGGGCGGCGAACGCCAGTGGCGTGGCATTGCGCACCGCACTCGCCAGCAGCGCACTGATCTCCTCGGGACTCATCCCGCCAGCCCCCCTTCCAGCTTGGTGCCGGCTTCGAGGGAACGGGCGCGGCGGCCGATCAGCAACTCGACCAGCTTGGTCGCGGTGACGAACAGCAGCACGATGGCCAGCAGCACGTCGGACAGGTCCAGCGGCACGCCGGTGGCGAACTGCATCTGCTGCGCGCCCGCAGCGAGACCGCCGAAGAACAGCGCGCCGACGACAACACCCGCGGGGTGGTTGCGTCCCAGCAACGCGACCCCGATGCCGTTGAAGCCCAGGTTGGACACGAACGGGACGCTGACCTTGCCGAACGTTCCGAGGGCCTCCAGGCCGCCGCCGAACCCGGCAAACATGCCGCCCAGCGCGATGGCCAGGAAGCCGTTGGCGGCGACCGACATGCCTGCGTACCGCGCCGCGCCCGGCGCCAGGCCGACGGCGCGGATCTCGTAGCCCTTGGTCGTCCGCCAGATGAGCAGGTACGCCACGATCGCCGCGACGATGCCCAGCACGAACCCGTAGTGGGCGGCGCCCAGGCCGCTGCTGAGGCGCAGAATGCGCACCGGGTCGGGGACGAAGTTCGTGCCGGGGACCAGGCCCTCACCGGCGAGCGGGTTGCGCGCGAGCCAGTAGGCCAGGTTGATCGCGACGAAGTTCAACATGATGGTCGTGATGACCTCGTGGGCACCGAACACCTTGAGCAGGCCGGGGATGGCGCCCCACAACCAGCCGCCGAGCCCCGCCGCGACGATCGCCGCGATGATGACCAGGGGGCCGGGCCCCGGCAGCAGCAGTCCGACCGCCACCCCGGCGATCGCGCCGATGAACAGCTGGCCCTCACCGCCGATGTTGAACAACCCGGCCCGGAACGGCACCGCGACCGCAAGGCCGGTGAAGATCAGGGGAGTGGCGTTGCCGATCGTGCGGCCCAGCGACTGGAACGACCCGAAGCCTCCTGACAGCAGCGCGCCGTAGGCCGCGATGACGTTGTTGCCGGTGGCGACGATGACCACCGCGCCCACCGCGAAGGCCAGGATGATCGCGATCGCCGGGAAGATCAGTGCACGACCGATGGCCTGCAGCTGCGCTGTCACTGCTGTCCGCTCACTGCTCGTTCTCCCCGTCCCGTCCCGCCATCCACAGGCCGAGCTGCTCGTCCGTGGCGCCCTCGGCCGCGACCTCGCCCATGATCCGGCCGCCGAACATCACGACGATCCGGTCGGCGAGCTGGTGGATCTCGTCGAGCTCCAGGGAGATCATCAGGATGGCCGCGCCACGGTCGCGCTGGGCCAGCAACTGCCTGTGGATGAACTCGATGGCGCCGACATCGACACCGCGCGTCGGCTGGTTCGCGATCAGCACCGCCGGATCACCGTCGAGCTCCCGCGCGACGATCGCCTTCTGCTGGTTGCCGCCCGACAGCGACGCCGCCGTTGCCTGCTCGTTGGCGGGCCGGACGTCGAACGCCTTGATGCGCTCCAGCGCGTAACGGCTGATCTCGCTGCCACGCAGCCAGCCACGGGTCGCGTAGGGCGCCTGGTCGTAGCGCTTGAGAACGAAGTTCTCGGCCAGCGTGAACTCGCTGACCAGTCCCTTGCCGCCCCGGTCCTCGGGGATGTAGGCCACACCGTGGTCCGACCGGGCGCCCGCGCTGAGCCCGGTCACGTCCCGGCCGTCGACATGCACGGTGCCGGCCGCGACGGGCCGGATGCCCGCGAGCGCCTCGGCGAGCTCCACCTGTCCGTTGCCGTCCACGCCCGCCACGGCGAGGATCTCGCCACTGCGCACCTGCAGATCGATGCCTCTGACCGCCGGTGCGCCGGTGACGCCGAGCACCTCGAGCCCGCGGGCGTCGAGCCGGATGTCACCCGGCTCGGCGGGGGAGCGCTCGACCTGCAGCACGACCTCGCGGCCGACCATCAGCGTGGCGAGCTGGCGCTCGTCGGTGTCGGCGGCCTGGACGGTGTCGACGACCTTGCCGTCGCGGATGACAGTGATGCGGTCGCTCACGCCGAGCAGCTCGCCGAGCTTGTGCGTGATGAGGATGATGGAAAGGCCCTGGTCGACGAAGCCGCGCAGCACCTCGAACAGGTCCTCGGTCTCCTGCGGCGTCAGCACGGCCGTGGGTTCGTCGAGCACCAGGATGCGGGCATCGCGGTACAGCGCCTTGAGCACCTCGACCCGTTGCTGCAGGCCGACGGACAGGTCGCCGACCCTGGCCTTCGGGTCGACCTTGAGCCCGTAGCGGTCGCTCAGCTCGGTCACTGCGCGCTGCGCCTGGTCGTGGTCGAGCAGCACACCGCGGCTGGGTTCGGCGCCGAGCACGACGTTCTCGGCGACCGTCAGGGTCGGCACGAGCATGAAGTGCTGGTGCACCATGCCGATGCCGGCCGACACCGCGTCGTTGGGGTTGTGGATGTTCGCGGGTTCGCCGTCGAGCAGGATCCTGCCGGAGTCGGCTCGGTAGAGGCCGTAGAGGATCTTCATCAGGGTCGACTTGCCCGCGCCGTTCTCGCCGAGCAGCCCGTGGACCTCGCCCCGCCGCAGGTCGAGGTCGATGTGGTCGTTGGCGACGTTGTCGCCGAAGGCCTTGGTGATGCCCTCCATCGACAAGACCGGCGCCGCGCCACCTGTGGTGGTGGCGCCGGCGCCGGTCTCGTGGTCAGTCATCGCGTGCCGCTGATCCGCTCTCGCGCTACTGGGACATCTCGGTCGGCACCTCGACGGCGCCGTCGATGATGTCGGTGCGCGCCTGGTCGATGGCGTCCTTGACCTCCTGCGGCACGAGCTCGTCGAACTCGCCGAACTCCGCCAGGCCGACGCCCTCGTCCTCGAGACCGAACGTCTGGACCTCGCCGCCGGGGAACTCGTCGTTGGCGAACGCCTCGACGGTCTGGAACACGGCGTTGTCGACGCGCTTGAGCATCGAGGTCAGCACCGGGGCATCAGGGAACAGCGCGGCCTGATCGCTGTCGACGCCGATGCCGAAGAACTGGCGCTCGGTCGCCGCGTCGAACATGCCGGCACCGGTGCCACCGGACGCGTGGTAGATGATGTCGGCGCCCTGGTCGTTCATGCGCAGCGAGATCTCCTGCCCGGCGGCCGGGTCGTTGAACGCGTCGGGCGTGGTGCCCGCGTACTCGGAGACGATCTCACAGTCGGGGCAGACCGACTCGACGCCGGCCACGTAGCCGGCCTCGAACTTCTGGATCAGCGGGGACTCCTGTCCACCGAGGAAGCCGACGGTCTGGTCGTCGGCAGTGGTGTAGTCGGTGTCCTCCTGGGTCATCAGGCCTGCGACGACACCGGCGAGGTAGCTGCCCTGCTCCTCGCGGAAGGTCAGGCTCGCGACGTTGGGCTCCTCGACCACCGAGTCGACGATCGCGAAGCTCTGCTCGGGGTACTGCGGCGCGATCTCGGCGACCGCGTCGGTCATGAGGAACCCGACGGCGAAGATCGGCGAGAAGCCGTTCTGGGCCAGCTGGGTCAGGTTGTTGATGTAGTCGGTCGGTGAGCCGGACTCCAGGACGTTCTTCTCGATGCCGAGCTCACTGACGCCCATCTCGAGGCCGGCGTTGGCCGAGTCGTTGAAGCTGTTGTCACCGAGGCCGCCGACGTCGGTGACCATCGCGGACCGCACGCCGCTGCCGTCGGCCCCCCCTCCAGCGGCCTCGCTGGTGGCACCCGTGTCGTCGCTGGCGCCGGCGGCGGGCTCGGACCCCGCGGCTTCGGGTTCAGCCTCTTCGTCACCGCTTCCCCCACAGGCGGCAACGAGCAGTGCCATGGCGAACAATGCCGCCATCAGCTTTCCTGCGCGCATCGATGTCCCTTCTTTTGTTCTGACACACCGTCTTCACGCATGTGCACCAAATGGAGCGCACCACGTGTCACCGTCATTGCAGTGTGTGGCGTGTGGGTTGGCGGCCGTGTGGGTGGGATACTCCAACCAAGGACCGCGTGCAGCGCCCGTACTCTACGGGTAGTAGGGCGCCGGACGCAACGACGATGCCGCGGTGTGCCGCGGAAAGGACCGACGTCAAATCGTGCGCAGAACCAAGATCGTGGCCACGCTGGGGCCCGCGCTCGACGATCGCGACAAGCTCCGCGCGGCGCTGGAGGCCGGCATCGACGTCGTCCGGCTGAACTTCAGCCACGGAACCCATGACACCCACGCGCGCCGGCTGCGCGCCGTCCGTGAGCTGTCCACGCGGCTCGACCGCAACATCGGCGTGCTGGCCGACCTGCAGGGACCCAAGATCCGCCTCGGCATCCTTCCCGATGACGGGATCCGTCTGGAGAACGACACCGAGGTCACACTGCTGCCCGGCCGCGAGCAGCTCGACGAGTACTCCAGCGAGGGTCAGATCGTGCTGCCGGTCGTCTACGAGGCCCTGGGCAAGGACACCGAGCCGGGCTCGATGATCCTGATCGACGACGGCTCGATCCGGCTCGTGGTCTCCCGGGCGACCGCCGACGAGGTCACGGCCAAGGTCGTCGCGGGCAACGTCGCCAAGAGCCGCAAAGGGGTCAACCTTCCGGGGGTCGCGGTGTCCGCGCCGAGCCTGACCGAGAAGGACGAGGAAGACCTGCGCGCTGCGGTCGATCTGGGCTGCGACTGGCTCGCGCTGTCGTTCGTCCGCCGTCCTGAGGACGTGGCGCGCGCACGCGCCCGGGTGATGGACCATGGGGGTGAGGCGCCGCTGGTCTCCAAGCTCGAGCGTCCTGAGGCCATCGACAACCTCGAGGCCATCGTGAAGGCGTCCGATGCCGTGATGGTCGCACGTGGCGATCTGGGCGTCGAGATCGGTCCCGAGCGGGTGCCGGCCATCCAGAAGCAGATCATCGCCGAGGCCAACTCGAACTACAAACCGGTGGTCACCGCGACCGAGATGCTCGACAGCATGATCAACTCGCCCCGGCCCACCCGTGCGGAGGCCAGCGACATCGCCAACGCGATCTTCGACGGCACCGACGCGGTGATGCTCTCGGGCGAGACCGCGGCGGGCAAGTACCCCGTCGAGGCGGTCCGCACCATGGCGCGCATCTGCGAGGTGGCCGAGACCTCACCGCACCTGGTGGGCCCCATCGAGCACGGCACCGCGGACACCTCGGTCGGCAGCGTGGTCGCGCAGGCGGCCGTGACCGTGGCGCGCGACGTCGGGGCGAGCGCCATCGCGGTCTATTCGATCTCGGGTTCGTCCATCGAGCGCGTGAGCAAGTTCCGCCCCGCGGTGCGGCTGATCGGACTGACGCCGCATGACACCGCGCGGCGGCGGACCGCACTCATGTGGGGCGCGGAGGCGCTGCTGGTGCCCATGAAGTCAGAGAGCCTGGCGCTGATCACCTCGGCCGAACGGGTCCTGGTGGACGGCGGCTTCGCACGCAACGGAGACCTGGTCGTCATCGTGTCGGGCACGGCCGGCAGTTCGGGGGGCACCAACCGCATCTACGTGCACCGCATCGGCGAACCCCTGCAGAGCTGATGCGCCTCCTGGTGATCGGCGGCGATGCGGCGGGCATGACCGTCGCGAGCGGTGTGCTGCGCCGGCGCGACGACGCCGAGGTGGTGGTCGTCGAGCGCGGCCCCTACACGTCATATTCGATGTGTGGCATCCCGTACTACGTCGGCGGGCTCATCGATGAGCCCGACGATCTGGTGGTGCGTTCGCCGGACGACTTCCGCCGGCTGGGCATCACGGTGCACATGCACACCGAGGCGACGCGCATCGATCCGGCCGGGCGCACGGTGACCGTCCACGACCTGGCCAGCGGCGAGCACCGGACCGAACCGTACGACGCGTTGCTCTACGCGACCGGCGCCCATCCCGTGGTGCCGCCACTGCCCGGCCTGAACGAGCACGGCTACGTCGTTCACACGCTCGCCGAGGGCGAGCACCTGCGGCGCGTGCTCGACGAGCGCTCCGACATCGCGACCGTCGCGGTGGTCGGCGCCGGCTACATCGGCATCGAGATCGCCGAGGCGCTGATCGAGCGCGGGCTGGGTGTGCACCTTCTCGATCGCAAGCCGCAGGTCATGCGCACGCTCGACGCCGACATGGCGGCCCACCTCGAGGAATCGCTGGCGGATCTCGGTGTGCACCTGCACCTGGGCGAGACGCTCGAGCAGGTGCGGATCGCCGACGGCCGCTGCCATGAGGTGGTCACCGACAAGGGGTGCTACGAGGCCGACGCCGTGGTGCTGGCCATGGGTGGCAAGCCCAACGTCGATCTCGCGGCCGCTGCGGGCTGCGACCTGGGAGCCTCGGGGGCTCTGGTGGTCGACGAGCGCATGCGCACCACCGTGCCCGGCATCTGGGCCGCCGGTGACGTGGTGGAGTCCCGTGACCTGGTGGGCGGCAGGGGGGTCAACGTGCAGTTGGGCACGCACGCCAACAAGCAGGGCAAGGTCGCGGCGATCGACATCGCGGCCCACCCCGACGACGGCGTTGCGACCTTCCCGGGGGTCGTCGGGACGGCGGTCACCCGCGTGTGCCAGTGGGAGGTCGCGCGCGTGGGCCTGACCGAGCAGGAGGCGCAGGATCTCGACATGGATCACGCGGCCGTCACCTTCACGGGCACGGCACGCGCCGGGTACATGCCCGACGCCGGCACCGTGCACGTCAGGATGCTGGCCGAGGCGGGCACCGGACGGGTGCTGGGCGCGCAGTTGGTCGGCACCGGCAACGTCGCCAAGCGCATCGACGTCGCCGCGGTGTGGTGCCAGTTGGGCGTCACCGTGCAGCAGGCCCAGTTCCTGGATCTGTCGTACGCGCCACCGTTCGGTGGCGTGTGGGACCTGCTGCAGGTCGCCGCACGCAAGCTGACGGCCAAGCTGGAGCTGTCGCCGCGCCTGTGACCGCAGCGCGCAGCCGGCGTCTAGACGGTGGGGTCGTGCGCCGGCACCCCCGATGCCACCGCTGACAGGAAGACGTCGCACGAACGCTCCTGCAGCGCCTCCAGCGACAGCCCTTTGCGCATGTGCGGCAAGGGACCGTCGAACCACAACTGGACCATCCCGTGCACGTTGCACCATGCGACCAGCGCCAGTTCCAGCACCTGCTCGCGGGTGGCGCCGGACGGCAGGTTCTCGGCCACGGCCGCGCACAGCACGCCGAACGCGTCGTCGGTCGCGGGGCGTGCCGCGAGGTCGAGCCGGTCGA
>Ga0268386_10002192_pt1 | contig 13782 bp, 9 predicted proteins | sample RVTome_15_FD_200260 | JGI IMG/M metagenome (GOLD analysis project Ga0268386, IMG submission 200260) | Soil microbial communities from uranium-contaminated site in the Upper Colorado River Basin, Wyoming, United States - RVT150D86... ...
CTGACGGGCCTGCGGGCGGGGACGCCGGTCGTCGGCGGAGGCGGCGACCAGGCGGCCAACGCGGTCGGCGTCGGTGCGGTCGACCCGGGCGTGATGGCGCTTTCGCTCGGCACATCGGGCGTCGTCTTCGCGGCGACCGACGCTCCGATCGTCGACCCCGAGGGTCGCGTCCATGCGTTCTGCCACGCCGTCCCCGAGCGCTGGCACCTGATGTCGGTGATGCTCTCGGCCGCCGGAAGCCTGCGCTGGTTCCGCGACGCCCTGGCGCCCGGTGCCGCCTACGCCGACCTGGCGGCCGAGGCCGCCGAGGTGCCGGCCGGCAGCGATGGGCTCTGGTTCCTCCCCTACCTGACCGGGGAGCGGACCCCGTACGCCGACCCGCTGGCGCGCGGGGCATTCGTCGGCCTGACCGTGGCCCACGATCGGCGCCACCTCACCCGGGCGGTGCTGGAGGGGGTCGCCTTTGGCCTCCGTGACGGGCTGGACCTCATCGTCGCCGCGGGCGTGCCGTTCCCGTCGCAGATCCGCGCCTCCGGCGGCGGCATCGCGAGTCCACTCTGGCGCCAGATCCTGGCGGACGTGCTCCGTGCAGGAATCGCCACCGTGCCCACCACCGAGGGTGCCTCGTACGGCGCGGCGCTCCTGGCCGCGGTGGGCGCCGGCTGGTATCCGAGCGTGCAGGCGGCGACGGATGCGTTGGTGCACGCCACCCCAGTGGCCGAGCCGGGGCCGGACGCATCGGCGTACGCGGAGGCGCTGGAGGGGTACCGCTCGCTCTACCCGTCCCTCGCGCCGGTCTTCCACCGCGCGGCACGCGCCTGACGCTCAGGCGCGCAGATCCGCGAGCTCCTCCCGGGTCGCCTCGTCGGGTTTCTTGCCGAGGATGATCATCGCGAGCACGTCGTCGGGGGTGACATCCGCCTTGCGGACCGTCCCCACCAGCCGCCCGTGATACATGACGCTGATCCGATCCGACAGGTCGAAGACGTCGTGGATGTCGTGGCTGATGAGGAAGATCCCGAGCCCCTCGCTCTTCAGCTGCTGAATGAGGTGGTGCACCTGTGCCGTTTCGGCGGGCCCGAGCGCGGCGGTCGGCTCGTCCATGATCATGATCCGTGCGTTGAAGTGCACGGCGCGGGCGATCGCCACCGCTTGGCGCTGCCCGCCGGAGAGCGAGACCACCGGTTGCTTGAAGCGCGTGAAGTTGGGGTTGAGCCGGCCCATCACCTTCCGCGTCTCGTTCTCCATCGCGCCGTCGTCGAGCGTCCCCCAGGAGGTCGTCATCTCCCGGCCGAGGAACACGTTGGCCGGCGCGTCGACGTTGTCGGCGAGCGCGAGCTGTTGGTAGATGCACTCGATGTTGAGGTCCTTGGCGTCGCGGGGGTTGTCGATGACCTGCGGTTTGCCGTCCACCAGGATCTCGCCCGAATCGGCGGGATGCGCTCCGGAGAGCGTGCGGATCAGCGTCGACTTGCCGGCGCCGTTGCCACCGACGAGGCCAAGCACCTCCCCCGGATAGACCTCCACGCTCACGTCATCCACCGCGCGGACGCCGCCGAAGGAGACCTGAATGTTCCGCATCTCGACGAGCGGCGTGGGCCCTTCCGTCGCGGACGACGCACCGGCCATTACTTGCCTCCTCCTCGGCGTCGGTTGTACGTGTCGAGCCCGACGGCGACGATCAGGACGATGCCGGCGACCACGTTCTGGGTCGGCGAGTTCACGCCGTTGAAGCTCAATCCGTAGGCAAGCGACTGCATGACGAAAGCGCCCAGGATGGCGCCCGGGATGGTCCCGACCCCTCCGGCGAACGACGTTCCACCGACCACCGCGGCGGCGATGACGTACAGCTCGTCGCTCTGGCCGACGTCGAGGGTGGCCCCATTGAGCCGCGCGGAGGCGATCGCGGCCGCGACGGCGCACAGGACGCCCATCAGGACGAAGGTCTTCATGATCGTCCAGCGAGTGTTGATGCCGGCCAGGTCGGCGGCGTCGGGATTGCCCCCGTAGGCATAGACGTAGCGCCCGAATCGGCGGCGGGTGGCCAGGAAGGTCATGACCAGCGTGACGCCGATGACGAGGAGGACCGGCCACGGGAAGCCGAGGGGAACCTTCAGACCGCCCGGTGGCTCCGTGATTCCGTGCTCCGCCGCGTACTGCGTTGCGAGGCCCGCGGGGAGGTAGTTCGAGTTCGCGAACGCCGCAAGGCCGATCACCACCGCGCAGCCGATCGCGCCGAGGATCACCTCGGCCCACATCGGCCGGACGGGGAAGCCGAACCGCTGCCGCTGTCGCCGGTTGTAGACGATGAGCGCGACGATCGCGACGCAGGCGACTCCGGCGACGATCCACGTCGCCGTCTCGCCGATCGAGCCGAGGACGCCGCCGCCGATCTTGCGGAACTCGCTCTGCAGCCCCGAGACCGCCGCCCCGCTCGACATCAGCCACACGACCCCGCGCAGCGACAGCAGGCCCCCCAGCGTCACGATGAATGCCGGGATGCCGACGTAGGCGATGAGGAATCCCTGGAATCCCCCGATCGTCGCGCCGATGCCGAGTCCGATCGCCAGCGCGATCAGCCACTGGAAGGGGGCGTCGAGGCCCAGGCCGAGCGCCGGCAGCCAGTCGGTCATGAGCAGGGCGTACGACATCGCCACCACGCCGACGATCGACCCGACCGACAGGTCGATGTTGCGCGAGACGATGATCAGGACCATGCCCGTGGCCATGATCGCCGTGCCCGAGGCCTGGACGGCGAGCGTGATCATGTTCGCCGGCTGGATGAGCTTACCGCCGGACATGATGTGGAAGCCGATCAGGATGCCCACCAGTGCCACGAGCATCCCGAACAGTCGCAGGTCGACCTCGGTCGCCGACAGCGCGGCGCCAAGGCGGCGTGGTCCGCGAGCGGCCCCCTGCGCGGGAGCAGGGGCGTTGGTCAGGGCATCTGCCACGGAGGAACCCCTCGTTGCGGGTTCAGGAGGCGCCCTGCGCCGTGGCCGTGCCACGAACGCAGGGCGCCATCATCAGGTCCGCGAGCCTGCTACTGGCAGGCGGGCGGCGCCGAGTCCGCTTCGACGCCCTCGCAGAGGACGTCCTTGGTCAGCCATCCCGAGTCGAGAATCAAGTCGAGGTTCTCGGCCGTGATGGGCTGTGGCTGGAGGATGAACGAATTGACGACGTTCTCGTCGCCCGAGTCCGGCTCTCCGTCCGGCCCGGGGGTGGTGAAGTCCGCGACGCTCAGGCCCGCCGTCGGCGCGACATCAGGGTTGACCAGTCCGTCGGGGATCGTCACCGACGCAAGGTCCGGGTTCTCGCACAGCTGCAGCGCAGCGGCACCAGCGGCCTTGCCCAGCTCGTTGGCGTCCTTCCAGACATCGACGTACTGGAGGCCCTTGGCCACGTTCTGCAGATTGGCCGTGTCACCGTCCTGGCCACTGACCGGGATCGGGTCATAGCCCTTTGCCTGGAGCGCGGCCACGACGCCGAGCGCCGTGCTGTCATTCTCCGCGAGCACGGCATCGATCTGGATGTCGTCCGCATTGGCCGAATCGATGATCGCTTCCATGTTGTTCTGCGCGGTCTGGGTGTCCCACGCGTCGGTGAACTGGTCCGCGACGATGGTGATCTCGCCCGAGTCGATCTTGTCCTGGAGGCCCGCCTCATCCCAGCCCAATGGCAGGAAGGTGGATGCATTGGGGTCGCCCGGATCACCCTTGATCAGGACGTAGTTCCCCTCGGGCACTGCCTCGAACATCGCTTCGGCCTCCGCCCTGCCGACACCGACGTTGTCGAATGTGATGTAGAGGATTTCCTCGCTCTCGATCAGGCGGTCATACGCGATGACCGGCACGCCGGCGTTCGCGGCGGCCTCGAGGGCCGGCCCGACGCCCGCGGTGTCCTGGGCGAGCAGGATGAGGACGTCCGCCCCCTGCCCGATCAGCGATTCGATGTCCGTCAGCTGCTGGACGGTGTCGAGGTTCGCGTCAGCTTCGATGTACGTCCCGCCGCCGGCCTCGACCGTCTCCTTGATGTTTGGCTGATCCTTCGCCGCCCAGCGCGGCTGCTGGAAGTTGTTCCACGACACTGCGACCGTGCAATCGCCGCTGGCTCCCTCCGAGCCTGCAGCCTGCGATTCGCCGTTACCACCGTTTGTGCAGGCGGCCAGGACGAGGGCAACGATCGCGAGGATCGGTGCAAGCCTCCGAATGACCATGGGTTGTTCTCCTCCGTTGCTCACCACGAAAAGGGCCATCCCGGATGGCCAGTGTGTGCCACGCGATAGGCTACTCCTCCGTCAAGCCCCTCCTCGTCTCGCTTCGACATCGGACGGGCCGGATACGGCGCGGTGCGCCGACGATGCCGTCATCACCTCACGCGCTCGCCAGGGCCGGGCGCCGGGCCCGGATCACCGCAAGTCGAGCGGCGGGGTCGGCCAGCACGGGTTCGAATGCGTGCTCCGCTGCGCCCAGCAGCGGACCGTCGACGCCCATCGTGCCGGGCACGATCGCCACGAGCTCGCGGGACGCCGGCAGCGCGCGCCGCTCGATGACGTCGGCCAGCTGATCGGCGACGAACGGGTGGATCCGCTCGAACAGGCCACCGAGCACGACCAGCGAGGGGTTGAGCACGTTGATGAGACCCGCCAGGCCGATGCCCAGCCAGTTGCCGACATGCGCGAGCCCCGCAAGGGCCTCCGGTTCGCCCGCCGCAGCGGCCTCGAGCAGCCGAGCAACCGCCTCGCGTCCCCCGGCAGCCGGACGACCGGCGTGGACGAGCATCGCCCGCTCGCCGATCTCGGTCTCCCAGCAGCCGAACGATCCGCAGCCGCAGCGCCCACCCGCCGGGTTCACCGGCAGGTGCCCGATCTCGCCGGCATAGCCGGCCGCACCGACGACGGGCTGGCCGTCCACGACGAGGTTGCCGCCGACGCCGACCTCGCCCATGACGTAGAGCATGGCGTCGACGCCCACCGCCACACCTCGACGATGCTCGGCCAGGCCGCCGAGATCGGATTCGTTCGCCACGTGCAGCGGCGCCGCGAGCCCAAGGGCGGCGCTCAGCCGTGAGCCGAGCGGCGCGTCCTGCCACCCGAGGTTCGGCGCCAGGCGAACCAGGCCATCGGTTCTGCGGACGACGCCCGCCACCGCGACACCCACCCCGACCAGGGTCTCCTCGAGAGGAAGGCGGGATCGCATCGGAGCCACGAGGTCCACGACGTCGGAGACGATCTCGTCGAGCGACAGGTGCGCCCGCGGCCGATCCACCCGGACGAGCTCGTGGACGATGCCGCCGAGTCCGACCGCCGCGGCGGCCAGCGAGTCGACGTTGATCTCGATCGCCAGCACGAGCGTCGCCTCGGCATCCGGCCGCGCGAGCGGCGACGGCCTCCCGGGGGTCCCGGCCGGCTCGTTGCGTTCCTCGCGCACCAACGCTCCGGCGACAAGCTCGCCGATCAGCCCGCGGATTGCGCTGCGGGTCAGACCGGTGAGCGCCACGAGGTCTGAACGCGACAGCGGCCCGCGCACGTGCAGCTCGCGGAGGATGGCACTCAGGTTCGCGCGTCGAACCGTCTCGCTGCGCTGACCGACCGCCTCCCGGGGGGGGATCACGAGATTTGTGTTCCTCTCGTCGAAATGTATGTCGTAGACTCATCCAAAACAGCGGTGCATGTCAATCCTGACGCGGCTGGGGCCCTCGAGCCAAGCGCCAGCGTCAGCCGAACGGCCCGCTCGGAGACGAGGCAGGACTCGCGATGGAGCACCCCGAAGCCGTGCGACGATTGCGCTGGGGCATCCTGTCCACGGCCTCGATCGCACGGGCGAAGGTGATCCCGGGCATCCAGCGCGGAGGGCGCTCGGAGGTCGTGGCCATCGCGTCGCGGGACGCGGCCCTCGCGCGCAGCGTGGCGGACGAGCTGGGCATTCCGACGGCGCACGGTTCGTACGAAGCCCTGCTCGCCGACCCCGACGTGGAGGCGGTGTACGTGCCGCTGCCGAACCACCTCCACAAGCCGTGGACGATCGCGGCCGCGCGCGCGGGCAAGCACGTCCTGTGCGAGAAGCCGCTGGCCCTGACGGCCCGGGACGCGGAGGAGATGATCGAGGTCTGCGACCGCGAGGGCGTGCGCTTGATGGAGGCCTTCATGTACCGCCTCCATCCTTCCTGGCTGGCGGTGCGGGAGCTGGTGGCCGGCGGGCGCATCGGCCGCCTCCAGGCCGTCCAGAGCTGGTTCTCGTACTTCAATGACGACCCGACGAACATCCGAAACATCTCCGAGACCGGGGGAGGGGCGCTCTACGACATCGGCTGCTACTGCGTGAACCTGTCCCGGATGCTGTTCGGGAGCGAGCCGACGGGCGTGCAGGGCGCGGTGGTCCGCGACCGCGCGACCGGGACCGACGTGCTCAGCGCCGGGCTGCTGGCCTTCGGCGACGGGTTGGCAAGCTTCGTCTGCTCGACCCGCGCCGAGGATGACCAGCAGGTCGACATCTACGGCACCGACGGCCGGATCTCGATCGACATCCCGTTCAACATCCCGCCGGACCGGCCGACCATCGTCCGCCTCATCGCCGGCGGCGATCCGCCGGTCGCGCCGCACGTCGAGACCCTCACGTTCGCCACCGCCGACCCATACACGGCCGAGGCGGAGGGATTCGCAGCCGCGATCCTGGGCGGCCGGCCCGTCCCGGTGCCTCCGGATGACGCCGTCGCCAACCTCCGCGTCATCGAGCGGCTGCTCGCCTCGAGCCCGGCCCCCGCGCGCTGACCGTCAGTCGCGCGCCGTGCCGTCGAAGTAGGTGATCGCCCTCGCCCACGCCTCGCGCCCGCAGATGGCGCCGATCTCCCGCCCCTCCACGTCGTCGGCAGCGATGTGAATGCCCATGAACAGGCGCGAGATCCCCGCGTGGTCCGCCGCGTCTCGGTACGTCGCCCATTGGAGGCTGATCGGCTCGTCCGGCCCCTCCTCGTGGATGAGCTCGCCGGCCGCCAGGTGCCACTCGTGGAGGCCGCCGGGGAAGTACTCGCTGCCGGTGAACGACGTCAACAGCTCGGCAGCCGCTCGGCTGAACGTGCTGTGACCCGACACATAGCCGGCGAAGGCCGGCGACACGAACGTGGATCGCTGGTACGGCACCCAGTCGACCGCGAGGATCCAGGCAACCCCGGACTGCTCGGTCTCGGGATCCTCCGGAAAGCCGCGCCACGCCCGGACGGCCACCTCGCCGACGTGTCCGACGAGCTTCTCGTGCCGCTCACCGGGGGCGCTCGACTCCTCGGTGATCACCTCGACCAGGCCAGGCTCCAGGGGGAGGCCATCGGGGTCATAGGCGGGGCCCCCGGGTTCCGAGGACTGCCCCTGAGCGCCGAGGAAGCGGATCATGGAGATTGGTCGCGCCGAGTCGTAGAACCCCTTCAGCCCCCAGGCCGCGATGGCCGCGTCGTGCACCGCGCCGTTCAGCGCGAAGTACAGCTTCACGTCCCACTCGAGGCGGTCGACCTCGTCTCCATGCCCGCCAATGCGTTGTTCCAGCTCCGCGGCATCCGACACTTCGTTGGCGATCAGGTTCCAGTGCCCCGGCGGCGTCTCGGACTTCGGTCCGTCGGCCCAGTGCTCGGCGAGGGCTCGCTGGAAGTCGGCGCGCGGCACCACGTTCGGCGCGTACGGCTCACCGGTGGCCGGGTTCTGGGGGTGGCCGTCGCCGTCGTTCGCGCCGAGGCTGTTGTCGCCCATCGCTCCGGGACCGATGTCGATCGTCACACCGTCGGTGGGGTCGAGCTGGCTGCTGTAGCGGATGATCTCGAGCGCCGCCTGCTTGAAGGCCTCATCGGTCCGCGGGTCGCCGAGCCGCGGCGGCGGTCCGGGGTCGATCGGGGTGCCGGCATCCGACGGGGTGAGGGCAAACGAGGCGACGTGGCCCCAGTGCGGACCGATGTTCGACTGCACCTGCCCCGGGATCGGCAGCCCGTTCTGGGAGATCTGCTCCGCGAGGGCAAGGGGCTGCCACCGATTCGGATCGGTCATCTCTGTCCCGGACTCGGCGACCGGGAGCGGCTCGTTGACGGCCACGTATGCCGAGTCGACGTAGCGCTGATCCTCCAGCGACCCGTCGCTGCGACCGGCCTCGAGCACCGCGGTCGCGATCCGATTACCGAGGTCGGCGGGAGTCTCGCCATCGGTGCTCGCATAGTCGGTCCGATAGCACAGGGACGCCATTGTGGCGTCGAGCTCTTCCGCGGCCGTTGCCAGGTCGGCAACGTTCGCGTATCGCCAAAGCAGGATCCGATACGCCGCGTAGCTGATCGCGGTCTCCCGGGCAAAGGCCGCGTCTCCCGCGGCATGCTTCTCCGTCACCAAGTAGCCGTCCGCGGAGTCGTCGTAGGCGGCCCACGCGTCCCACATGGCGGCCGAGAGGTGGAAGAGGTTTCGGGCGTGCACGGTCGGGGCCGGCACGACCTGGCGGATCAGGTTCAGCAGTGCCTCGTCCCATACGCGCGCCACGGAGCGTCCCCCGAGGTCCGCCCGGCTGCAGTCCGCCGCGACGTAGGGCCGCGCCTCGCAGCCTGGGAGCAGCAGCGTCAGCAGCAGCAGCGCCGCGAGCAGCACCCGTCGCGTCGCAGGCACGGCCGGAGCCTCCCCGTGGGACGCGTGCAGAGCCAGGGATGCCCGGTGCATGGCCGCCTCCTCCGATGGCGCTGGCCGGATGGCCGTCCGAATCGTACGGCACCGCACAAGCCGATCGACCGCACGGAGCGATGTGCTTCAATGCTGCGGCTGTGACCCGCCGATGGCCGATGCTCGTTGCCGTGGCCCTGCTGGCCGCGGTGTCGGGGGTCACCGCGGCGACGCTCTGGCGCCCCGACGCGGGCACGCTTGGCCCCGCCCTCGACGCGCCTCGGTTCGTCGAAGAGGCCGAGGTCGCAGGCCTGGCGCACGCCTACGACGGCGACTTCACGTTCTTCGTCGGCGGCGGGATCGCCACCTTCGACTGCGACGACGACGGGCGGCAGGATCTCTACATCGCCGGGGGGAGCCGCCCGGCAGGGCTCTTCCGGAACCTGAGCTCGGTGGGCGGCGCGCTGCGGTTCGAACCGGTGCCGTCGCCGGAGACGGACCTCACGGAGGTCACCGGCGCCTACCCGCTCGACATCGACGGCGATGCCGCCACGGACCTGGTGGTGCTCCGCCTCGGTGAGAACGTGCTCCTCCGTGGCCTGGGCGGGTGTCGGTTCGAGCGCGCGAACGAGGCGTGGGGATACGACGGCGGAGACGCATGGACGGCCGCGTTCAGCGCCACCTGGGAGGCGCCCGATGGCCTCCCCACGCTCGCGTTCGGCAACTACCTCGTCCGCGAATCGGTCGAGGATCGGTCCTATTACTGCGACGAGAGCGAGCTCCTGCGCCCGAACGCCGACGGCGCGGCCTATGGATCGCCGATCCGGTTGTCCCCGGCCTGGTGCCCGCTCTCGATGCTGTTCAGCGACTGGGATCGCTCCGGGCGACGCGATCTCCGCGTGTCGAACGACCGGCACTACAACCGCACCGGCGAAGAGCAGCTCTGGCGCATCGAGCCCGGACAGCCGCCCCGGCCGTGGACGCTGGAGGAGGGCTGGCAGCGGATGCGCATCTGGGGCATGGGGATCGCCAGCCACGACCTGACGGGCGACGGTCTCCCGGAGATTTACCTCACCAGCCAGGCCGACAACAAGCTGCAGACGCTGGCCGACGGGCCGTCGGCGCCGCGATACCGAGACATCGCGATCGAGCGCAAGGCGACGGCACACCGCCCGTATGCCGGCGGCGACCCCCTGCCGTCCACCGCGTGGCACGCCGGGTTCGAGGACGTCAACAACGATGGCTACATGGATCTCTTCGTGACGAAGGGGAATGTCGAGGCGCAGAGTGAGTACGCGGTTCGGGACCCGAGCAACCTGCTGATCGGACAGGCCGACGGCACGTTCGCGGAGGGCGCGCAGGACGCGGGCATCGTCGAGTATCTGCGGGCGCGCGGAGCGGCCATCGCCGACCTCAACCTCGACGGCCTGCTCGACATCGTGGTCGTGAACCGGCGCGAGAACGTGAGCCTCTGGCGCAACGTCGGCGCGGGTGACGCCGCGCGGCCGGAGCCGATGGGCAGCTGGCTCAGCATCCGGCTCGAGGACAACACCGGCAATCGGGATGCGATCGGGGCATGGATCGAGGTCCGTGTCGGCGAGCGCACGATCCATCGCGAGCTGACGGTCGGCGGCGGCCACGCGAGCGGGCACCTCGGCTGGGTCCACGTCGGCATCGGCCGGGGCCGGGAGGCGGAGGTCACCGTGGTCTGGCCGGACGGCGTGCGGGACGAGGGACGAACCCTGGGGGCCGACCAATTCGTCATCCTGTCGCGGGATAGCGAGCCGGTGATCTGGCAGCCGGCGGAGTGAGGTGGGCATGACGGGCCGCACGACCCGACCACGGATCAGGCAGGTCACGCTTCCGGACTTCGGCATGCCGGCCGCGATGCCCGAGATCCTGCCTGCGACCCACGCGGCTCGCCTGACCCAGCTCCGAGAGCGGCTCGACGCACGCGGGTACGACCAGCTCCTCGTGTACGCCGACCGGGAGCACAGCGCCAACCTCGCGTACCTGACCGGTTTCGATCCCCGCTTCGAAGAGGCCCTGCTGATCGTCGGTTCGCACACCGAGCCCGCGGTCTTGGTGGGGAACGAGTGCTGGGGGATGGCCGGCGCCGCCCCCCTGCCGATGCGGAGGCATCGGTTCCAGGACTTCAGCCTCCCCAGCCAGCCGCGCGACAGGTCGCGCCCCCTTGGCGAGATCCTCGGCGAGGAGGGAGTGAGCCGCGGCACACGTATCGGCGTCGTCGGCTGGAAGAGCTACGGCGACCCAGCGCTGACCGACCTGCCCGCCTACATCGTGGACGAGCTGCGGTCGCTCGTCGGCCCCCGCGGCGTCGTCGAGAACGCCACCGACCTGCTCATCCACCCGGCCGAAGGGCTGCGGATCATCAACGAGGCGGAGCAGCTCGCCGCCTTCGAGTGGGCCAGCTGCCAGACGTCGCAGGGCGTGCGCAGCCTCCTCGACGGACTGCGCCCCGGGATGACGGAGCGCGACGCGGTTGCGCTCCTGGGCTGGAACGGCTGGCCCCTGAGCTGCCACCTCATGCTCACCGCCGGCGACCGGGCGCGCCTCGGGCTGCTCAGCCCCGGTGACCGATCGATCGAGCGGGGCGACCCGTTCACGACCGCCTTCGGCATCTGGGGCGCGCTCACCTGCCGAGCGGGGTTCGTGGTCGAGGAGGCAGACGAGCTGCCCGAGCCGATCGGCGACTACCTCGACCGGCTGGTGGCGCCGTACTTCGCGGCGATCGCCGAGTGGTACGCCACGATCCGCATCGGCCAGACCGGCGGCGCGCTGTTCGAGGTGATCCAGCGCCACCTCGGCGACCCGTTCTTCGGCATCTTCCTGAATCCCGGCCACCAGCTCCACCTCGACGAATGGGTGAACTCGCCGATCTTCGCCGGCTCGACGATCGAGCTCCGCTCCGGCATGGCGTTCCAGGTGGACGTCATCCCGGCCACCGGCACGCCGTACTTCACCACGAACATCGAGGACGGCATCGCCCTGGCCGACGCGACCCTTCGAGGGGAGCTGGCGGAGCGCTACCCCGACGCCTGGGAACGGATCGTGCTGCGTCGAGCGTTCATGGCCGACCAGCTGGGCATCGAGCTCCATCCCGACATCCTCCCCCTCTCGAACATGCCCGCCGTCCTGCCACCATTTCTCCTGCGCCCCGACCGCGCGATGTCGCTGGCCTGATGGGTCACGCGCCGCCGCTCGTGCTGGAGGGGGACCACCTCGCGGTCGTGGTGCTTCCCGAGCACGGGGCGCGGATTCATCGGATCCGGGCCTTCGACATCGACCTCCTGCGGACGCCGGACGACCCGGCCGCTCACGCGGCCGACCCGTTCTTCTGGGGCGCCTACGTCATGGCCCCGTGGTGCAACCGGATCACCCCGGGTCCGGTTCAGATCGCAGGGCGGACCATCGACCTCGTGCCGAACTTTCCGGATGGGACCGCGATCCACGGCCTGGTCGCCGCTCGCGCCTGGGAGCTGGGCGGCGACGGCGCGCTCCGCGTCGTCGGTGAGGGCGACGGCTGGCCATGGACCTTCGAGGTCAGCCTCAGCGCGACCATCGAGGCGCAGACGTTGACGCTCGCGTATGCGCTCACGAACCGGTCGGACGAGCCGATGCCGGCCGGGCTCGGCCTCCACCCCTGGTTCCGCCGACCGCTCGAGCTCCGCGTGCCGGCCGGCCGCGTCTACCCGGCCAACAGCTGCTCACCGGCCATCCCCGAGCCGGCGCACGATGCCTTCGACCTCCGATCGACGGGCACGCCGCAGCCCGGGCTGGACGCCACCTTCGCCGCGGTCGAGCCGCCGGTCGTCGAGCTCGCATGGCCCGGGGCGGGGATCCGCGCCACCCTCGAGGCGGCGACCTCCGGCGGCCTGCTGGTCGCGGTGGCCACCCCACCCGACATCGCCGCGGTCGCGGTGGAGCCACAGACCCATGGGCCGGACGGCCTGCGGCGGCTGCTTCAGGGGGAGCCGGACGCGCTCCGCATGCTCGAGCCCGGCACCGCGATGGAGCTGAAGCTCCGGCTGACGGTCGAACGCGATGGCGCGTATCGTTGACCGCATGACGACCGCGACCGCGCTTCAGGCACCCGACCAGGAGCTCGCCCGCCTGGCTCGAGGCGAGCACCACGACCCGCACGCGATCCTGGGCACGCACCCGGCCGTCGGCGGCACGGTGGTCCGCGCCTTCCACCCCGATGCGAGCGGCGCGGCCCTCATCGCGCCGAATGGCGGGACCGCCCCCATGGAGCTGATCGGCCACGGCACCTGGGCGGCGCTCGTCGACGACCTCGCTCCGGGGCAGTTCAGCTACCGCGTCCGATTCACCTTTCCCGACGGCAACACCTGGGAGCGCGAGGACCCGTACCGCTTCGGACCGACGATCGGCGAGGTCGACCTCCACCTGATCGGCGAGGGCACGCACGAGCGGCTGTACGACGTGCTCGGCGCGCACCCGCGCACGCACGAGGGTGTCGAGGGCGTGAGCTTCGCGGTCTGGGCACCGAACGCGCGGAGCGTGAGGATCGTCGGCGACTTCGACCGCTGGGACGGGCGCCTTCTCCCGCTGCGCTCGATGGGCGCCTCGGGCGTCTGGGAGCTGTTCGTCCCGGGCATCGGTTCGGGCGAGCTCTACAAGTACGAGATCCTCGGCCGCGACGGGACGCTGCGGCTCAAGGCCGACCCACTCGCCTTCGCCATGCAGGTGCGGCCGGAGACGGCGTCGCGGGTCTGGGATCCATCGCTCTATCCGTGGACCGATGACGCCTGGATGGCGGAGCGCGCGGGGCGCGACCCGTATCGGTCACCGATGGCGACCTACGAGGTCCACCTCGGCTCCTGGATGCGGAACGACGACGGGTCCTGGCTCGGCTACCGGCAGGCGGCCGAGAAGCTCGTCGCGCACTGCCGTCGCTTCGGGTTCACCCACGTGGAGTTGCTGCCGGTGGCGGAGCACCCGTTCGACGGCAGCTGGGGCTACCAGGTCACCGGCTACTACGCCCCGACCTCGCGCTTCGGCAACCCCGACGACTTCGCCGCAATGGTCGACACGCTGCACAACGCCGGGATCGGGGTGATCGTCGACTGGGTGCCGGCCCACTTCCCGACCGACGACTTCGCCCTCCGCCGCTTCGACGGCAC
>Ga0268386_10002193_pt1 | contig 13774 bp, 8 predicted proteins | sample RVTome_15_FD_200260 | JGI IMG/M metagenome (GOLD analysis project Ga0268386, IMG submission 200260) | Soil microbial communities from uranium-contaminated site in the Upper Colorado River Basin, Wyoming, United States - RVT150D86... ...
CTCGGGCGGGGCTCCCGACGCAAGGATTGCCGCGAGATCAAGGCGCGCCGCCTCCTTGGCGTAGATCTTCAGCGGATCGCCCGCCAGAAGCTCACGCAAGAGGTCCTTCCGCTCGAGCTGGTCGCGAAACTGCTCGATGTCATAGACCTCGAGCTCCCGCACCACCGCGAGCATGTTGAGTTTGCCATCCGAGGCAGCAAAAAACCCCCGCCGGTGTCATAGCGAGCCATTCCCCTTCAGGGGAAGCGATCAAGCTCGCAAGCAGGTCGCCCGTTTCAGTGTTCCAGAGCCGGATAGTTGACTCACTACCCGACAGAACCTGCTTGCCCTGGGGCGAGAACGCCACCGACCTGACTATGTCAGAGTGCCTCTCGAAGCTGCGCACCAGCTTCCCGCTCGCCGCATCCCAGAGTTTGACTGTTTTGTCCCAGCTGCCCGACAAAACCTGCTTGCTGTCTGGTGAAAACGTCACTGAGGTGACGGCGTGATCGTGCCCTGCAAAGGTGCGTACCAGCTCTCCGCTCGCTGAATCCCAGAGCTCCATCGTGCCATTTATGCCTCCCGACAACACCTGTCGTCCATCGGGCGAAACCGCTACCTTGCCAGTTGTGCTAGTCCCCTCGAATGAGCGCACTAGCTTGCCGCTCGCCGCATCCCAGAGTTTGACTACAGGGTCGTGCCAATAGTGGCTCGACAGCACCTGACGGCCATCCGGCGAGAACGCCACCGAGAGCACTCGCGCATGGGATTTATCGAAGCTGCGCATGAGCTTTCCGCTCGATGCATCCCAGAGCTTTATTGTGTTGTCATCGCTGCCCGAGAGCACCTGACGGCCGTTGGCGTCTGACAGTCCCTGTCTGCCGTCTGCCGAGAATGCCACGTACAACACATAAAAGCCGGTGTCCTCGGAGTGCTTGAGACGGTGCACGAGCTTTCCTGTGGGCAACTCCCAGAGTTCGATTGTTCCGTCCGCGCCGCCGGAGAGCGCTTGCCGACCGTCGGGCGAGAATGCCACCGAAATGATCTCACTGGAGTACATCCCCAGTACGCCGCCTAGCATCTCAACGTGAGTTGCTAAGCTGCGTATCAGCTTGCCTGTCGGCAGATCCCAGAGCTTGATTGTTCCGTCCCAGCCGCCTGTCAGCACCCGTCGGCCGTCGGGCGAGAACGCCGCCGATCTGATTCCGTAGCTGTGCGAAATCTGCGGCACGGGCTCAATTGTTGGGCGATCATCGGCCTTGGCCGCCGCTAGCTGAAGAATTGCCGAGGCGAACAGCGCGACCAACCACGTCCGGTTCACGAGCCGCAACTTTTTCATGACCCCAGCCAAATAGCCCTGCATTAGTTCCCCTCGGCCGCAAGGGTCTGAGTAATCCAGTCGCGGTAGGCGCTCACGCGGGTGTAGACGCCAGGCGTGTCTTTCTCCGCGCAACCTTTACCCCATGACACAACGCCGACGAGTATCGGATCCGCATCTTTCGAAGAGCGGCCGTTCCGAGTTCGAGCGCCGACTTCTTCTCAAAGTGACCCCCTAGCGGAACTGGTTTCCGCTTCAAATTTCCAAAGGATCGTCGTCGCCAAGCTTACCAGATCCAGCACGAGGCCCATTTCCAAGCTCTCAGTGCTAAAGGCCGACAGACCGCCGTCAATACGTCCTTCAGGCAACCTGACGAACTAGAGTGCGCATAGTACCTTCTCGTCTAGGGCGCTTGGCTCATTGAGATGAAGTTGTAGCCCAACGCGCGCGGTTGTAGGCTTCTGTCGGGAGGCCCAACGGATGCAGGCAGCTAGGGAGCCGCCCTTTATTCTCGGCTTGACCATGGCGGGCGCGATATCCGCCGGCGCCTACAGTGCCGGTGTCTTCGATTTCCTGATTCAGGCTCTTGAGGAATGGGAAAAGGCCAAGGCGGCCGACGACAAAGCCCCCGAGCACGAGCGGAGAGTCCCAAGCCATCGCTTGATCATACCAGTGATAAGTGGAGCCTCAGCCGGTGGCATCACGGCCGCGCTTGGAATTTTGGCGGTGGGTGCGGGAGATCGCCTTGCAAAGGTTGAAGCTGCGCATAGGCGCTGCGTTCTGCCTGCCCTCTATGAAGCTTGGGTGAACCGAATTTCGTTCACTCCCAGAAATGGGAGTCCGATGTTCCTGCTCGGTGTTAGCGATCTGCAAAGAGAAGGTCTCGTATCGCTGCTCGACTCGACAATAATCCAAAGCGCCGCGGACGAGTTGCTCCATGCCGCGCGAAACTTTAGGGGGGCACGTCCCTATCTAGCGCGCCACCTCCACCTTTTTCTGACGGTCACTAATCTGCGGGGGATCCCGTACAGGATCGCATTCGCCGGATCAGATGGCCATGTGATGACTATGCACGGCGACCGAATCCACTACAGGTTCGAGGGATTTGGAAAGCGTCGCTTCGAAAGCAAGTGGCTCGAGAGCTATTTTGATGTGGGATTAAAAATCACGCCACAAAGCCTTAGCGATCCCCAGTTTCTGGAAGAGTACCGAGAGGCTGCGATCGCGACGGGAGCGTTCCCAATCGGTCTCCCAGCACGCCTGATCGAGCGGCAAACCAGCGAGTATAAGTTCCGGGCCTGGACCTTTCGCCGGCGACGGGAGCAGCTGGACAATATCGAGCCTCTTTGGCCGCCGCGTGCGCCCGACGGTACCACAGAATATCCGTTCAGTTATGCCGCTTCCGATGGCGGACTCATCGACAACGAGCCATTCGAGCTCGCACGTTGGACCATTATGAAAACACCCGGAGTGCCTAATGAGACGAGCGCTGAAAAGGCCAACCGCGCCGTACTTATGATCGATCCCTTCCCCACCCCTTCCGCATTCGATCCAGACCTTTCCGCCGAGGAACTCAAAAAGCAGTTGTGGCTTCGTGCGGTAATTTCCAACTTGTTTCCCGCGCTCAAGAACCAGGCGCGGATCAAGGCCATCGACCTTGCTCGTGCAAGCCGGGAGGGCGTCTACAGTCGTTTTCTCATTTCACCGTCACGTCAGATCAAGACCAAGCGCAACGGCAAGGAGGTAGAAGAGGATGCTTACGAACGCCTTGCCAGCGGTGTACTGGGCGCTTTTGGCGGTTTTCTCTGCCTTGAATTTCCTGAGCACGACTACCAACTGGGCCGCCGCAACTGCCAATGGTTCCTCCGCCAGCATCTCGTCCTTGATGCTAACAACCAAGTATTCAAGAACTGGCCGGAAAAGGCAGTCCACAACCCTAGCTTCCATGTTGAGCGCGACAGGAAAAAATTTCGCACGGTCATCCCGCTATTGGGCTCGGCGGAACCCGAGGTCAATCCGCTCCCTTGGCCCCGCATCGGTAATGATGTCATCGACCGATTCATTGAGCACGTGAGGCTGCGGGGAAACGAGCTCGTCGCTAAGATCATTCGAGAGGAACTGAAACAATCGTGGCGTTTTTTTGTTTGCTGCGGCTGGCTATTGGTCAGAAAAAATATCTTTGAATGGGTTCGCTTGCGGCTCGTCGCGGATCTGATCCGGCGCGATCAGCATAAGGACTGGACAGCATTGCGGGATGATAAGGACCGGCTGATCATTGCGGCCTTGTTCGATCCGAGTTTGCGCGGCGCGCGTGTTCTCACTGCGGAAGATATTGCGCGGGACATCAAACGGCGCTCCCTCGGGCGGGTAACCGTCAAAGCCGATCAGGTGCGTAAGCGTCTGCATGGTCACCTCGCCAAGCACGTAAAGCCTTCGCGAGAGGGTGACAAAGAAGTATTCCAGCTCTGCAAAAAGCCAGGAGGCCGGACTGCATGGTTTACGTCTTTTCGCAATTGGCGAAAAACAGCTCGGCAGGGACCAACCAGGGGACGTTAGCGGCGCGAGCTTGGGCCGCGCAAATGCCATGCCGTGTCTGTGTTTGGCACGACTCGGAACCCATTAGCTTTTTGGGCGAGTTTCCGCTCATCGGGGTGAAGCGGACTAGATACCGGCGCGCCTCGATCGCCGAGTTTGACTCCGATGACGTCAAATGGCAGCGCGCACGCCGCGTCGATCCCGGCGACGTTTCTTGCCCGGACCGCTACGGCGCGAGGACGGCCTGTCGATTTGTCGTCGGGCCTCGGAGAGCCTCGCCTCGACGGCGCGCAATCCATTGTCTCTCACCTGGCGCCAGTATCCGATTACAATCTCCGACGCGATGATGGTCACAATACTTAAGCCATAGGCAAGCTTGACGAAGAGCTCGTCATTACTTCCGCGGAATGCCAGCCAGCACGCGACTCCCATTGCGAAAAAGACCACGAAGCGCCGAAGATCGTGAGGTCGAACAAAGTAGTAATGCTCAATCTGTTCGATTGCGTTGGCGTATAGTTCGGCCGTGGGGCTGCTATCTTCGCGCAGGCGCTTGTAACTGCCATTCACCGCCTGGCTGATTACGCCATGCACGTATCTAAGCAAGAGGAAGTCTGCAATCATGTAGAGGAGGAACAAGCTGGTGTACCAACGGATGTCCCTGGCTGCAAAAAAAAGACAGACTAGGAACGTGGCCAACCCCATGATCATCGCGACCTGGTTGAAGCTCGACGGGACAGGAAACTCCTCGGGATCGAGCCATCTTCCCAGCATCTCTAGCTCTTCTGAACCCCAAATCCACAGAAACACGAGCGCTCCGGTCACCGCCAGCAGTGCCAAGTATTCGTAGTTGACGATGCTGAACGGGAGATCACGGATCCGCTGAACCTCCTGGACAAACAGAGCGACACCAAGGACGGCGGTGACTCCGCTGACGGCATTCTTACGGGCGCGGACCAGCGACTGGACTTGCGGCATCAGAGTTTCTTCCTTGTACGGCATCCCCTTCTTCCTTTCTCTCGAGTCTCTCGAGCCGCAGCAACGTCCTGCGTCTATCGACGTCGTTCCTAGGATGCATCAAGGCACGATAACATAGCAGCGGTAGTTGCCGCCCCGGGTACTTCCCGACTAAGGCTCAACGTTAGGCAGCCCAAGTCCCTTAGTGTGGTGCATGGAAGGTGGATGAGTGCTGACGTGAAAAGCGGGATGAGATGCCTAACCGCTGATGCCCGGCGCTGCATCACGGCGGCAGGACGGGGGGCCCTTTCGACTAATGTCAATTGCTGGCACGACGCGGCGGAGCGGGTCCCTGCTCAGGCTGCCTGCTCGCAGGTTTCAATGTCCCTCCGGTGCGGACTGGGATATTATGTATTTGGACGATGCAGCCCCGGGCAATGGCAATGGCGGGGTCTCAAATCAAACAACCTCAATATTCACTCGAAAGCAGCGCGTTCTTCAGGGGTCTGCCACCGGACACTCTGGAGCGAATTCAGCGACGCTGCAACTGGCGGCGCTACGAGCCACGAGGCTTGATTATTGATTACTTGGATCGCTCCGATGACGTATTCTTCATAATGACTGGTAATGCACGTGTTACCATCTACTCTGTCGACGGTAAGGCCGTCAGCTTTCGTGAGTTGGGTCCCGGCGCAGTATTCGGCGAGTACGCTGCTATCGACGGGGGTCCCCGCTCCGCCAGCGTAGAAGCGCGAACGAGCTGCCTCGTCGCCTCAATGCCAGCTGCCATCTTCCGGGAATTATTAGAGACAGAGCCGAAGGTGGCGAAGATGATGCTAAAATATTTTGTGATGGAAATTCGTGAACTTACGACACGCGTATATGAGTTCAGCACGCTTGCTGCACGATATCGCATCCAAGCTGAGGTCTTGCGGCTTGCCGGTTTAACAGCCTGCGAAGGCAAGACTGCCAACATTGTTCCAGCGCCCACGCACGCTGAAATCGCAAGTCGCACAAGTACGCACCGCGAGGCGGTTACTCGCGAGCTCAATCGCCTCTCGAAGTTAGGCATCATCGAGCAACGAAACCGTGTGCTATTGGTCAGGGACGTTGATCGCCTGAGTGCGCTCGTTCACGACGCCATCGGCGACTAGTTCGCGGTGTCCACACCCGTTTTAGAGGATGGTCAAGGAGATCCACGCATTCCTGGTTGACGTTGAAGTCGATCAGAACCGCGGTGATATCGACGATCTATTCCATCACTTGGCCAACCGCTCACAACTCTGTTGCAGGCTCCAGAGTAATTCTTTCGCCTGGCTCAAGGACGACGTGTCGAACCCTTGGGTAAACCTCCCGTAAATTGGCTCCAATAGAGCACGTGCATCATTATTGCGCGTGTCACGCCACAGTTGGGCCAGCGACGTAGCCGCGCGGAGCTCCCAGAATGTTGCATCCTGACTGCGTGCAATAGACAGCGCTTTCTGGAAATAGGCTTCGGCTTCGGCAGAGTTTCCGCCGCGTAGCAAAATCAGCTCACCATTTTGGCGAACTAACTCAGCCTTGTACCATTGCTCCCCTGATTTGTCGGCCATTGCTATCGCTTGGCCTACGGTACCAATTGCACTGTCAATCATGCCGGCCTTTCCTAGAGCATTCGCCAGGATCGAGAGGCCGAACGGGACGTAGGTTGAAGTCCCAAGTGATGCGTACTCCTGCACGCCGTTCTGGATCATGTCCAGACCGTCCTTAATCTCTCCCTCGTCGACCATCGCCGATCCCTGGAGCGTGCGGGCCCCGGCGAGAAATTGCGGATAGCCCTGTTCGCGAGACAGCTCGATCAATTCTACCGTTAGTTTCCGTACAGCTGCCGATTCTCCGCGCAAGCGATGCATGAATTCGCAAAACGAAAGCGCATAACCAACACTATACAGATGACCAAGTCGGCGCGCGTGAGCGAGCGACTTGTAACTTGCGTCAAGCGCATCCTCCAGATTGCCAAGCACAACGTTTACAAGCGACAGATACGCAAGGCCTGTTGTGAGATAGTCCTCGGAGTTGACGGCGATCATTGAGGGATGCCTGTCGATGTCGTAGAGCGCGAGCGCTTGATTGAGATAGTTAGAGGCGCGATGGAAGTCGCCCCGCAGAAACGCCGTGCTCCCAAGTAGGCGGCAACCGAGCAGCGTGCCTGTCGGATCAGCAGACGATTTGGCCTTTTCAGCAATTTCCTCGGCAATCTGTTGGGTCTTGTCCAGTTCTGTGCGCATCAAGTGGAAGCCACCAATCCCGTAAAGAATTGGAAAAAGTTTCTCGGGCCTGTCGAGCTTGCGGCATAGACGTAACGCCTGATCGAATGCTTCACCGGCTTCTTGGGCGCCATAGCCTGATGTGGCGGTAATCGCGCTGCCAATTGCTATTTGGATATCGAGCTCTTGCTCGTCGCGATCGACGCTAGCCGGCATTCGCGCCAACAGGCCTAGCGCCTTACGCAGATGAGAGATCGCTTCAACAAAGGCACACGTTGCGATCGAACGTCGGCCTGCACTCATACAAAAGACTAAGGCGGTCCGAATATCACCAGCCTGAGAGTAGTGATGTGCAAAGAGTTCCGGCTGGGTTTCGGTTAATTGGGGGAAACTGTTCTGGAGCGCTCGAGCAACTCGGGCGTGAAGATCGCGGCGCTCTTTGTGGAGCAAGCTTTCATAAGCCGCATCCTGTACCAGCGCATGCTTGAAGAGGAAAGTCGGATCCGACATCGACCCGCATTGATAGATCAAATCGGACTGGACCAATCTCTCCAGTTCGTTTCTGAGCCCTTGCCCTGTCAACCCAGAAACCTCCGTCAGTAGCCGAAGGGAAAATTCTCTGCCAATCACCGAGGCGTATTGGGCAATGCGCTTTGCGGGACCGAGTTGATCGAGCCTAGCCATTAACGAGCCTTGCAGTGAGACGGGCAGGTTTAAGCGATAGCGTCCGCGCTCTTCCTTCAAGAGGCCCGATTCAAGTATCGACTTTGTCAATTCCTCGACATGCAGGGGCACCCCATCGGTCTTCTCGACGATCTCCTCCAGCACCATCTCCGGAAGCGGTTTGCCTTTGGTCATGTGAGTGACCATGGCCATGCTGTCATCCCGATCGAGCCGATTGAGGGTGATCGCCGAAGCATGTTCGGCTTTTGACCAAGATAGGGCTATGTGCTGTTCGCGAGTGGTTACCAACAGCAAGGCGCGAGCGGCCCGAATGCGTTGCCAGACCAGATCAAACAGCTCGCGAGAGCTGGGATCCATCCAATGCATGTCCTCGACCAATGCAAACACTGGCTGCTGAGCCGCGAGACCGAGAAAGTAATCGGTGAGCGCAACAATGGTGCGCTCCTTCTGTTGCCGAGGACTCAAATTAAGGGGGGCATATTTGCTTGAGATCGGAATCGATAGCAAAGATGCAAAAAGCTGTACGACCTCATCGCTATTGCAGCCGGATCGCGCTATCAGCCGCTCCAGTTTGGCGAGCTTCTGCTCGGACGCTTCGTTAGGTAGATGCACGGCGGTGCGTTCGAGCTGTTCAATGATTGGATGGAAAGCGCTGCTCTTGAAATAGGAATGACACTGAAATCGCAACTCGACATGCGGCTCGTTGGCTATTCGCTCGCTGAAGCATTCGGCAAGCCGAGACTTTCCAATGCCGGCCTCGCCCGATAAAAGTATCGATTGCCCCCTTCCGGCTTTCGCACGTCGCCAGCATTCTAATAGAAGTTCCGTCTCCTCCTCTCGCCCTATCAGCGGCACAAGTCTTTTGCGCCGGGTTGCTTCAAATCGCGTGACGCCCTCTACGGGCCGGATTACCCGCCATGCTGCTATTGGCTCAGAAAATCCATCGAATTTATGGAGCCCGAAGTCCTCATATTCGAACTGCTCACCCAAGAGGTCCCTGATAGGCGAAGCGATGACGACGGAATTTGGCTTCGCTAAACCTTGGAGGCGCGCTGCAAGGTTCGGGGTTTGACCCACGATCGCATGCTGCTCCCTTTCTTTCTCCCCAATGATGTCTCCAGCCACGACCAATCCATTTGCCACGCCAATCCGTACCGCCAATTCGATGCGTTCATATTGGTTGAGTGACCGGTTCAGCTCAGGGATAGCATCGATAATGCCGAATGCAGCTCGCAGAGCGCGCTCGGTGTCATCCTCGTGTGATTCTGGGTAACCGAAGCAGACGAGGACGCCGTCGCCGACATATCTCGCGAGATAACCGCCAAAGCGATCAATGATCGCTACGCAGGTCTCTTGGTAGGCGCGGATGATTTCGCGGAGATCCTCGGGATCCAGCTGTTCGGAAAGCGTAGATGACCCTACGAGGTCGCAGAACATCACCGTAAGCTGACGACGTTCAGCCTCGAAGGAGGTATCCCGCAATTCGCGTCCCATACCAGCCCCGCCGCTATCGCGGAACGTGACGCTAAATGGCTGCCCAAAAAAGCAGCAGCCTTGTCTCCGCATTATTTATGGCACTAATAGTAAGTGATTGCATCATCCTAAAGTACTATAAATACGGCTAATTTTCATGGAATTTGGGTGGAGGTTAGACGCGATTTGCCTGGCACAAGGGGAGACTACCATGCAAGCACGGCGCAAAATTGCTCTAGTACTCTATGTCTTGGTCGCCCTTTCCAGTCTCGTTCTAGGTCTGACCTACTTTCTACGCGAGTCCTTCCTGCCGTACCACGAGGTCGCGCTTGGCGTTCCTTGGTTGCAGTTGGATGAGCCCACTCGGATACTCCTGCTTGCGCTGATGGATGTGGCAGGCGGGGGATGGCTCGCTCTGTTCGTATTCGTGATGGCCCTCGTCCTCATCCCGTTCCGGCGCGGTGAGGTTTGGGCGCGGTATACCATTCCAGTCGGCATTCTGGCGCTCTACGTGCCAACACTTCTTGCCACGCTCGGCGTCCTATACGGCACACCTGCAACACCACCGTGGTATGGAGCCGCGGTCGCATGTGCGACTGCAGTGGTCGGTTTTCTCCTAGATGCGCCTTGGACAAAATCAAGTGAATAGGTGGAGAGCGTATTAGCCCCGCGGGGTGCTCGCGGTGGAAATCTTCGCTTGCGACAACTATTGAGCCGCGATCCCATTAGGGGGATCAACCATGACAGAACCTTGTGAGAATGCATGGAAGAACGTTCGCTTTACACCCGCGGCGATCGCGTACCCCCAAACTGTCGGAGAAGTTCAGGCAATCATCAACGGCGCTCGAACCGCCGGGCAAAAAATTAAGGCGGTTGGTGGACGCCATTCGATGAACCACGTCTTTCGGACTGGAGGAGTTCTCGTCGATCTTAGCGGTATGAAGGAACTATTGTCGTGTGATCCGACGACTGGAATCGTCGAGGTCGAGGCGGGATGTACACTCGGCTACATAATCGTCCAATGCGCGCAGCACCAGTGGCATTTCCCATCGCTGGGGTCGTGGTATACGCAATCGATCGCTGGTGCCATTGCCACGTCCACACATGGCAGCAGCCTTGCCTATGGCTCGCTGTCTGAGGTCGTTCTGGAGGTCGAGGCCGTCCTCGCCGACGGCAGCGTTCAGCGATTCTCGGCGCCCAGCGACGAATTGAAAGCGATGCGCTGCCATCTCGGCCGACTCGGCATATTGACTAAGGTGAAACTCCAGCTACAGCCTGCCTTCTCGCTGAGCTGCAAAATTCAAAGCGAGTCTGCTCCTGACGCTTTCCGGCAAATCCTGCATACGGTCCGCTCGAATGACTATGTCAGCCTCCTCTGGATTCCGGACAGCGACAGGGCCTGCATCCGTGTCCTAACCAGAGAGATACACGGTCCGCCCAATCAGGTAGCGGAGAATCTCGAAAAGCGCTTCCTTGACAGGAGCACACTCAGTTATTGGGCGGAAGACATTGGCCTATTTATTTTCGGTCACCTCTATCTCACATTCCCAACGCTCCTAAGTCGAGCCTACAGCAGACGGGTGGAGGCGGCGTTTTGTGATGATGATGGTGTGGTGGATACTTCTTATAGGGTCTTTCTCTACGATCAGTATCGCGAGCCTACCGAAAACCATCGGCTGCGAATGATCATGAATGTTGAATATGCATTCGACGTCGCGCAACTTGAGCCTCTGCTTAAGGAGATAAGGACTCGGCTGGCCGAACTCCGAGAGCGACGGCAATATCTCAATTATCCGCGGGTGCACGTCCGCTTCGCAAAAAAGAGCGAGGCCACACTGATGGGACTCAACGCAGATCGCGATACCGCCTATGTAGGGATATATGTTGTCGGCTCAGTACGCCACAGAAGTCAGATACCTATTGCTGAGGCCATTGAGGAGACCTTTCTGCGCTACGATGGGCGCCCTCACTGGGGAAAATATCGCTATCTTGCGTCACGTTCATTCGAAGCGAGCTATGGCGCTCTTCACCAATTCGAAAGGGTGCGAGAGGCGCTCGATCCGACAGGCATGTTTTCGGAGGAGACCGACATGTTCGACGGGCTAGACCGTTTCGAACAAGCGCCGATCGGCTCAATGTTGCTATCCCTGGTCGATCCCGAGGAGTATCAGGACATAAAGTGCCTCGAGCGCTTCGACTCAGTTGCCGTTAGGTGAGCCGCCTAATTGTGCTCTTCAGCTCACGGAATCATATCCGCGCTGAGGTCTTCCACGCCTATGAGCGGCGCTGCCTTTGAGAGAGCCGAGGTAGGAAACCGTCCTCGAAGAATGCATGGCTGTAGGCGACGTCGACGGAGTTGCTTGGACCCATGTATGAGATGCGCCAATGGTGCCCAGATGCGACTACTGTCGGGGACTTACAGGAGACGGGGTTGCCGCCGAATGCACAGGGCGCTATCGAACTGACAGCCGCCCGATAGTTGCTCGGAATTAGTCCAGCTCCTTTTGGAGAACTGCCCGCATATACTTCTCGATGGCCTTGCAGGAATATTCCGCGTGATCATCGAGTATCTCGATGTATGTCTTCGACCCCTCCTCAGTTTCGATGTCGTCGTTCACAGGATTGAAGACATAGAAGATTCGATCGCGAAATTCCCGTTCCTCATGTGCGTCCTTGAAGCGCGGCATTCCGGTTTGCTGCTTGAGCTTAAGTTGTTGGGCCATCAGGACCGCGCATATTGAGTCCAAACCGCCTTGGCCTCCGATCTCTGCGGTCAAGTAAGCGTTCGTGTCTGTTCCCACGTTAGGATGCCGCTCCGGCTTTACTCGGCGTAGCCAAACATTCTCGTCATTGCAGGTCTTGAATGTCGGCTCGAAATCAATATGCCGCAGTTTGTCTGGTGCGAACACTTTCTCTCCAAGTAAGCAGACCAATTTTGAATCGCTTTTATCCGAAGGATCGGCCATAAATTGCAGGTGTCCAGTGGCACCATAGCCGGTATGCCAAGTGATGGTGAGCGAGTGGCGGTGGCGACGCTCGCCTTCGTAAAACTGCTTCGAAAAATCTTGATAAGCCTTGCACTCCGGTTGAAGTTTTTCACCGGCGAAATAGATCCCCTTATCGTTTTGGATTTGACCCCGCAGTGCGCGTTCCATAAATAGCTCTCCTCTTGTCGCGACTCTAAAAATGGCTGCGGGTCCTCCCGCAAAGATTCCGCGGTAACCCGCAACTACACTAATCGCGACTCTGCAGAGTGGAAGATTGATAGGCCCGTCCTGACGGACCAAGGTGTCGAAGACGTCCTTGACGACCTCGTATTCTTCATTGGACGCGCCACCGTCGCACTGGGCAAATGCGCCGTTAGGCCTGGCGCCTCCGCAATTGCGGTTGAGGTCCACATTATTGGCGTTGAACCGATTGGCATTCTTGAATCCCCACGGATTCAACGCGTGGGCAATGACGAAGGTCGTTTCGTCGAGCAAGTCTTTCGGCAGGCTGGGCAGGCATTTGCTAAGAAAGTGCTGTTGCAGGTAGCTGCCCGATGGCGCTTCCAGACCGTGGATTCCAGAGTTGATCTGGACAACGAGCGACTTCTTGGTCCGCGCAGGAATGACCAGTGCGTCGATGGTGAGATCGTCGTCCCCAACCTCAGGGTATCTTATTGGAAGGCCTTCCAGGAAAGGCCCTTTGTCAGGGCTACCGTAGTTCGGGTTCGACTTAATCTCGTTCGCCAAATCCCGGAAAATCTGGCGAGACGTCGCATAGTCGAACACCACTTCGGGTTCGCCGGCCGTAGCGCTGGCGGCTCCCATCACAATCAGCAACGACCAGAGCAGAGCCTTAGGAAAGGCCATCTCTCGCCCAGCGTTCAGAACACAGGGTGGCGACGCTGCCCTCTCTAGGTCCAAGCGGAAACTGCGTCAAGGAAATCAATTGGTGCCGTTGTCTCCGGGCCTCTATCGGGCACACCGCATTCTCACGCTATTGTTGGCACCAATAAATGCGGGTACAATTTTGGCGCACTATGATTGCGTGCGGCAACGGGCCGGTTTACCGGCGGAGGAGCGGCATGCTGCGCAGCAGTGCGGGATGGCTGCGTTCTAGAGTCTATGACCTCTGGATCGGCTTGAAGCCGTCCCGCTTCGGCATCCTGACAGTCTTGCTATTGGCCGTGCTCCTGGTGGAGCCATGGACTCAGCAGGGACGGGATGTCCTACGAGAGTACTCAAGTATTGAGTGGTCATTGAGCGATTTCTGGCGACGCTTCTGGCTGTACTCTGCGGTCCTTATTTTATCGATCCTGACTTGGGGATTCTGCCGCCTAGCATCCACCTTACGGTACGCTGGCGAGGAAGACGAACTGCGGCGATACCGGGAAGAATTTCCGAGGTCTCCACTGAAGCAGGGCGTTGCCGTAGCCAACAAAGACGCCGCCATTCGAGTCCGTAATATCTATCGCGCTCGAGAATGGGCGCCCCGAGTGCTGGCGATCCTCATTCCACTTGTGCTTGCCTTAGCATTTTTGCTGGTTACCGGTGGCTCCGGGTGGCGAGATGCGCTGATCGCTGTTGTACTAGCCGCTCTT
>Ga0268386_10002194_pt1 | contig 13772 bp, 11 predicted proteins | sample RVTome_15_FD_200260 | JGI IMG/M metagenome (GOLD analysis project Ga0268386, IMG submission 200260) | Soil microbial communities from uranium-contaminated site in the Upper Colorado River Basin, Wyoming, United States - RVT150D86... ...
AGCGGCTTCGCGGGCACCAGCCACAACGCCATGATGGCCCAACATGCCGCAGAGAAGAACCTACGTTTCATAAGCGCTCTCTACGGAACGGGGCAACGCCATTGCACGTGACCCCGTTCCGGTATGAGGTGATCAACCTTGCTTGGCTTTACATAAGCTATTATTGGTTTCGTCAGACTCCATCACGTCGTTCTGGTAATCGACGGTCACACAAATCTGACAGTCCGGGTCGAAACAGTTGCCACCAGGTGGTGTCGTCACCATGAACGTCTGCGACGCCCCGGCGGCCAGAGCACCAGACGCCTGGGTGACCACCACGGATTGAGCTGGATCGAGGGTCGCGCGGGTGGCAAAGGGGCCGGCATTACCGGCACCGACGTTGGCGATTGTGGCCTCCACCTGGGTGACACAGCTTCCCGCCCCAGTTGGACAATCGACTTTGAGCGTGTCGAGATCGATATCGCGTACGATCAAATCCGGCTGCTTTCCATCGGGTAGTTGGTCGGCCGTGAGCTGACGCTCCCGGATTTGTTCCACATGGATACTGCTGTGATCGCCCGCCGTGCCATTCGCATTTAACGCAGCCGTCGTGTAGACCCCGGTGACGTCGAGGCTATCTCGGCTTCGGATGACGACGTAGCCTTCAATAAAAGGGGTTGGAAACGTCCCCCTAAATACCCGTCGGCGGATATCCTCACAGTCCGTCGCGAGTGCTTGATGAGATCCTAATGTGTCCGTGGCTATCTGAAACATGTCGCCTGGTTTCTGATGACCGGGCGGGATCGTCAACGCCAGCTCTTTGGTGAATTGTGTCTTTTCACGTCCTGGGTTCAAGATGTTCGCCGTTGTGCTATAAAAACCCCGCGCAAGCTGCATATTCTTCGGGTCGCGTTGGACGCCACACACCAATTTCGCCGCGTATTGAAAGCGCTCCTGTGGCACGCCGGGGAAGTGCGCATTCAGCAACCCTGCGCCACAGGGTTTCGGGCACTGCGCCGCCGACCGGGGCAATGCATTCGCCTGTATCAAGCTGAGAATATCGCCCGGACTGCGGGACGCATCCTGCGCCAGCAGCAATGCCGCCACACCGGCGACGTGCGGCGCGGCCATCGACGTGCCATTGTAGTAGGCATATCCCCCCTTGACCATACTCAACACACCGTCCGGATTCCCATCGCCTGTGTTATCTCGTAAAACATCGCCGCCGGGCGCCATAATTTCCACGGTGGCGCCAAAATTTGAATACCGCTCCACCAGATGTCCACGGGCGTCACTCGCGGCCACTGTGATCACGTTATCGCAGCTCGCCGGCAGCTCACCTGCTGCGTCCATTGCTGAGTTGCCAGCGGCGACGACAACCGTGGCCCCGGCAGCCACGGCGTCATTGATCGCACTTTGAGTCGAGGGGGAGGCGGAGCACGGCACCGGCCCGCCAAGGCTCATATTGATGACTTTGGCGGGAGTGGTATTCGCGGGAACGCCCGGGACCGGCAATCCCGCTGCCCACCGGATGGCGTCATTAATATCCACGATCGAGCCGCCACACTTGCCCAACACGCGTACGGGGAGTACTTTCACCGTCCAGTTCACGCCTGCCACGCCAGTAGGATTGTTGGTGTTGCCCACACCGACGGTGCCGGCCACGTGCGTCCCGTGCCAGCTATCCGGTTCCGCCGGTTCCCCAGGGCCGCATTCATTGGCGGCAACGGCATCGCCGGGATCGGTCGGGTCACTATCGCGCCCATTGCCGTCATTGGCGGTGAAGACATCGGTAATCATGTCATAACCGGCACCGAGGTTGGGAGAGCCCGTAATGTCTGGATGATTCGGCAGGATGCCGGTATCGATGACCGCCACGGCAACCGCCGGGCTGCCGGTCACCGTATCCCACGCCTTAGGCAGATTGATGCCTCCGGGCGATTCACCGGCGCCGCTCCCATTGTTAAAGTAGTGCCACTGTTCACCGTACCGGGAATCGCCCGGCGTGGCCACACGGCGCAGAATCCAGGCCGGCTGGGCGTATTCGACATCGGGTCTGGCATTGAGCTGTTGCACCACGTCCAAGACCTCGTTGCGCATCGCCTCCATCGACTGTAATCGGAATCGTGTGGCAGGTGCAAATTGGTATACCAATTCACCGCCAGAGGTCTGCTGGGGCGCGCCCCGCAATCCGGTTGCGGTCAGGGTTTGAACGCCAAGGGCCCGGACCGCCCCGGCTACGGGTTTCATCTTCACGATGACTTGATCGGGCACAAATTCCTGCGTCAATCGCCGCTCTAACAGGGCTTGGACATCCGCAGGGCTCAAAGACGGGGCTTGGGCGTGCGTGACTTGTTGGCCGAAGATCAGGAGCAACACAGCGCTCGCCAGCCCGAGTCGCAGTAGAGCTCGGACATCTCGTCCAGGTAATGACAACATGGTCTTTTCCTTCTACAAGATGCTCATGCGGTGTATGAGGCGCCAATGGTTGGCCTCAGCATCGTCCTTCTCTTGAAACTCAATACGCTCAAACCTCGGTCGTCGGATTCGGTAGATCGCGGCGAGAACACCGGACAAGACGATCCAGGCTGTTACTCAGTAGACGATCGTAGGCGACGAAGCGCGAATTTTGCGAGTTTTATGAATCGGCGACACCGAATTTAGGATTTTTAACGTACGTTACATTTGACGTACGTTAAAATTAACGTATAATAATCTCAGTAGGCGAATACTGAGGAGACCAAACATGAAAGCCAACCCGGGCGGAACCATCGACCCCAATTTTGTCATCGGTCGAGATCGTCTCATTCAGTCAATCTGGGAAGCTCTTGAACAGCAAAGCGTTAGAATCAACGCGGAACGCCGGATCGGCAAAACGTCGGTGATTCGCAAGATGAACGCGGAACCCGCCGACGGCTGGTTTCCCGTCTTTCAGGATCTGGAGCGTATCCATTCACCGGAAGAATTTGCTCGCGAAGTCTATGATACAGTTCAACACTTCCTCGGCCGCTGGAGGCGGACCGCAAACCGAGCCACCCAGTTTCTTGAGAATTCTAAGATCGGCATTGGCGGCCATTCTTGGGAAACAAAAAAACGGCGGTATTGGAAAGAGCTGCTGGTCACCTCCATCGAAGATCTCGTCACGGAAAAAACGGAGGACCGACTGGTTCTGTTTTGGGACGAAGTCCCCTACATGATCGACAACATTCGCAAGCGCGACGGTGAACCCATCGCCGCCGAGGTTCTGGACACCCTGCGGAGCTTACGGCAAACCCATCCTGACTTCCGCATAGTATTTACCGGATCGATTGGTCTGCACCATGTCCTGTCCACGCTGCACGACGCTCGTCTCGCCACCGCGCCGGTCAATGACATGCGCCCGATCGAGGTCACGCCTCTGGCGCCAATGGATGCGCAACAGTTGGCGGCGATGCTAATTGAAGGCGAAACGCTGTCGACGTCGGATATCGATGCCGCAGCCGAAACAATCGCTCGCGAAACGGATGGCTTTCCGTTTTATATCCACCACATTGTGAGTTACTTGAAGCAAGAACAATGTCCGGCTACACCGGATGTGATCAAAGAGGTGGTGACTCGTCTGTTGGTGGATGCGGATGATCCGTTGGAACTCAGCCATTTTCGCACACGCATCGATGTCTACTACCACGAGCCGAAAGATGCAGAACGGGTGCAGCTGATTCTCGACAGTTTGGCACCCGACGCCACACCCGCCAGCGTAAATGAGTTACTCAGCCGCATTAACGCTGTGTCAGGGGAGCATGACGACCGCGAACGCCTACTCAAGATGTTGCGGCTGATGGAGCGCGATCATTATTTGTCACGCACGTCTAATGGCGAATATCAATTCCGCTTTCCCTTGATTCGCCGTTGGTGGAAACTGGACCGAGGGCTGTAAACCATGAGCGCAACGAATTTTATCTGGCGATTCACACCTAGCCGTACTGATCCTGCCCTGCTGGAAGCGATCTTCGTCCAGCGTCAAGCACTACTCGAGAATGTGCTGGAACGCATTAGCGAGAGCGCGACAACCGGTAATAAACATCAGGTACTGCTGATTGGACCACGGGGCTTTGGCAAGACGCATTTTGTTTCCCTGCTGCGGCATCGTGTCAGCCAAAATAAAGCGCTCAGCCGGAAGCTTCGCATTGCCTGGCTGAACGAAGATGAAACGACCACCTCGTTCCTCCAGCTGCTGCTGCGCATGTATCGCGCCCTGTCGGAAACCTATCCGGATGAGTTTGCACCCAAAATGATCGAGGAGCTTCTTGACCTGCCACCGACAGAGATCGAGCGACAGTTAAAAGCGATCCTTATCGAGGCCTTTGTAGACAAGACAATGCTGTTGATCGTAGAAAATCTAGATGCGCTCTTCGATAGCTTGGGTGACGCAGGGCAAAAGCAGTGGCGTTCATTTCTGCAAGAGTATCCGATCACTTGTACGGTGGCCACTGCGCAGCAATTATTCGCTGGCGTATCGCGGCGCCAAAGTCCATTTTTCGGCTTTTTCGATCCGATCCATTTGAAACCGTTGTCCGTCGAAGAAGCTCGCCAGTTACTGCTCAAGATTGCTGAGCAAGGTGATGACAAAGACTTGCAGCAATACATCCGGACGCCTGAGGGGCGATCACGCGTGCGAGCACTGCATCATTTGGCTGGTGGTAATCATCGCGTTTACATTGTGTTATCCGACTTTATTACCCGGGATTCCCTGGACGAGTTGGTGGGTCCATTTGAAAAAATGCTGGACGAGCTAACGCCATATTATCAGGAGCGCATGCGGTGGCTCTCCGCACAGCAGCGGCAAATCGTCGAGTTCCTCTGCACACGTGCCGCTCCGTGTCCAGTCAAAGAAATCGCCCGGCATCTTTTTGCAGCGGAAAACACCATCGGTGGGCAACTGAAGAAACTTCGCGACCTTGGCTACGTAATCAGCACCGCCCGTGGCAGAGAATCGCTCTATGAACTGACCGAGCCGCTGATGTGTCTGTCCTACGAAGTCAAAGAGAATCGCCGTGAGCCGATGCGGCTGATTGTTGATTTTCTGCGCGTTTGGTACCGCCCCGAAGATTTGATGAAGCGGCTGCAACTGGCGTCTAGCTACACGGATCGTACGTATATTTCCGCGGCCATTGACAGCTCATGGACGAGCAATGATCCGCGTTTGCAAGTCATACAAGATGCCATCGACGCGGCAAAGCGCGAAAGTCGGCTTGAAGAAGCGATCGAAGCGTTGGAAGAAAAGGCGCACACGGTCAATACGTCTTCTGCTTGGTTCGAGTTGGCTTTCTACCTTGACAAAGTAAAACGTTATGAAGAAGCGGTTACTCGCTACGACCAAGGGTTAACGCTCGATCCTAAGGACACACATGCATGGAACGACAAAGGCAACTCACTGGGTAGACTTCAACGCTATGATGAGGCGATAGTCTGCTATGACAAAGCATTAGAACTCGACCCCAATTTCGCCTATACATGGTACAACAAAGGCACTGCGCTGGACGGACTTCAGCGCTATGATGAAGCGATAGTCTGCTACGACAAAGCGTTAGCGCTCGACCCCAATTTCGCCTATGCATGGAACAACAAAGGCACCGCACTATACAGACTCCAACACTATGACAAAGCCATCGTCTGCTACGACAAAGCATTAGCGCTCGACCCCAAAGGCACCGACGAGTGGAACAACAAAGGCACCACACTGCACGAACTTCAGCGCTATGACGAAGCCATCGTCTGCTACGACAAAGCGTTAGCGCTCGACCCTCAATACGCCAAGTCAGCCTTCAACCGCTGTGAGCCGCTGTTTGCCCTCCATCGATGGCAACCTGGGTTCTTCGCCTTGCGGCAAGCGTTCGCGGCGCACGAGGCAAATCCCGCCGACGATACTCTATCGATCCTCAGCCTCATCCATCGTCACAGCAATGGCTTGAGAAGGCTGCGTGATCATGTTCGCGAACTCATCAGTATTTATGCACATCACAACCAGTTGCCCCGCCTGGGCGATGGTTTGGTGCGTAGTCTGATAGAAATTGATGCAGAGATGCTCAGCGAAAAAGCACTCTACGCCTGGCGTGACATTTGGCTGGAGGAAGGTGCAGGCCATGACGCGTTAGAGATACCGCTACGCATTTTCAAGGTCGGTATCGAGTACTTGTCGAAACAAGACGAGCGTATGTTGATCAATCTAGTATCGACGGAAAGATCCATTCTTCGTCAAGCCCTAGGGCTGGAACCGGAGTCATAATTTGAATTCCCCCACAACCCGTGGCCCGAATGATTGAAAGAGCGCCACGTCAGGTCGTTCCAGTATCGGACGGCAATTGGGCGACAGCTTGTTTGAGCCGGTCTAACTGAGCCAATAGCTCATGGTCACGCACTTCAAGCTGTTGGTCAGCAATATCCTGGAGCAGCTGCAATTCGGATTGTTCCACCTCTGTCAGCGTCTCGACTGAACGCTTTCTAATGAGGGCAACACGGCGTTGGTTTTGAAATTCCCAAGTTTCTGATTTCCCCATATGTTTGCTTCTCCAGCCGCTATCGAGTCATCATTGACTGTTCCATCCCTGATCTCTCACGACTTGGCTAACGTTCTTCTCTAAGCTTTGAAATGCCTCCAAAGCGCGCAATAGAGAAAAATCGTCAACGAACTGGGTGATACGCCACACGCGAGCCTCAAATGGAAATCTTTTTAAGCGACGTCCGCTAAGCTCGCTAGCATCTTTCAAAAGTTGGTGCAGAACTTGCTTGGGCTCAGCAAGCTGTTCTAAGCGGTTTAGAGATGGAATCTCTAGCTGTTGTCGGCCGTTCGGATTGCCTGCAGCGTGACGTAATGCAGCTTCGTCAAGGAGTAGCCATGCTTCTGTCGTCCGGATAGGTATTACAGGAATACTACGTTCGATATCCCATTCATCGACTTGGGATAATGCACGCTGAATTTCAGTGACACGCGTATGGTAAGCTACTCTATCCGCATCCCGATGGACGAACAAAACGTCGCATGGATAGAGATTCAGACTCATCTGTATCTTTGCAGCGAACTCCTTTGGCGGCCTTGGCAAATTCCTCAGATCTGCCCATTCGGCTTGGATGGCATAACCGGCGGTATGCTGTCGCAAGAGCCAGTTCAAGATCGGCAGCAGAGCTCGATCCGAACTTCCCTCAGAAACCAGGGTATACCTAATTTCTTTCATGAAGAAGGCTCTGGAAAGGGCAGCAGGGGTTCGAGATCAGGACGGTCCATGACACGATGGGCTTGTCGCCTATTTCCACTGGCATCGATTCCGATTAGGGCGGGGTTTAAATAGGCTAGGAGCTTACCTTTAGATATCTCAGGTCCACCGTGTTTTGCTCGCCATGTATCAGATAGAGAACTCAAACGAACGTGCTTGAAGACTTGCTCATCCCGAATGGCTTCTCGCAGTTCCGCAACGAGAAGGCTGTCGTCGGGCACTTGCAAGACCACGGCTGGCGAATGCGTATTCACAACGACTTGCCGCAACGGGTTGTCCGGGCCAATGGGCTCTTCGGTATCCGTGGCAATATCTTGCAAGAGCCTGAGCATGGCGGGAATACGTTCGGGATGAACCCCGTTTTCCGGCTCTTCAAGGCATAAAAGACCTTGTTCTTCAGGATCGAGGTCGAATACTGCGAGTGCCAAAAAACGCAAGGTTCCATCGGATAATGCGCGTGCCGGGTGCGGGGTTCCATCGCGACTTTTCACGTATAAGGTCAAGAGCTCGCGCTTCTCGTCGCGTTCAATCCATACTTCATGCACATCGTCAATCAATTCGGCGAGGCGATTCGCCACCTGACGGTAAAATCGCGCGGCGGTCCCCTCGTCAGGGTGACGATCATACGTCGTTCCCATACGTTGTAAGCGAAACATGGTTGCCGGCAAGTGTAACCCATCACTTCCCAGACGAGGAGTTGCTCTGAACTCATCGGGTTGCCGCAGCGCAGACGGCTCCAACTGTAACAATCGCCAGGATCGCATTTCTTTGCGGGCAACCAAGGCAGTGGGGCTTTCCGCAGCGTTAGTGGTCGATAAAACCGTCCGGGGTAGATTGACCGCAGGAATCGTTATAGGACGTCCCCTGCTTCCTCCATCCTGACTAATCTTGATCTCGCGGTTTGGACCTTCTCCCTGGGTCGAGATAAAATAGGGTGCGCGGCGTTCGCCTTGTACTGCGGTTTTGCGCCACGGAGAGGCTTTGTGGGGAAATAAGAGATGATGGGGCGCTTCCCCTTTTGTGATGTGCTTCAATTCCTCGCGTATAACTTCGAGCGAACCTAACGAGAACTGTCCTTCATCTGCCCGATATGCCAGTTCCAATGAATACTTCAAGAACGTAATGCTGGCTGTGGCTTGCTGCCCTCGGTCATCCTGTGCCTGACGCGGCACAATCATTTCGGCTTCGAAGGACATGATCTCATCGTATTCAGTACCGACTCTATGAAAGAGGCTGCGAATATCGGCGGTGCGTCCTCCTTCGTCGTTGCGTAGTGACATGGCCGCATCGATGAGGGAATGATCGGCAAGCGCGCTTAAGAAGTGAATGGCATCGAATAGGTTGGATTTGCCTGAACCATTGGGACCGGCGATGCAGGTAAAGGGACCAAAGCGAACATCCACATCCACCAAATTTTTGAAGCCGGAGACTTTTAATCGGGTCAGCATAATAATAGGCTCCAGCAAGGGTGCATATGCGGCTCCCAACAGCCAGCAGCGGCGGACGCCGCTCGATGGCTTGCGCCCAACCTCATGCGTACCAGTCGGCGCGATATAACGTGGTATCCAGCTGTCCCGCAGCCCGATTGATCTTCCGCAGGGCTTTCCACAGCGAGTCGGTGTCATCGGGAGTGGAGACGGCCAATTGAGCCAGCTCTACACTGGCTTTGACCAGGGAAAAGGCCGGACGCACCACGGCAGGCTGATCAGCACCGGCACGCAACGGCTTCGCCTTTGCCGCCAATTCTTCAATCTCCGCACGCCAATCTTTCGCCGCTTTCCGTTTGGCTTGAGCTTTGGCCTTGGCCGGTTGCGGGGCAAGCGTTTCGATAATCCGGTCGTTCTGCTTCGCCGCCATATACGTTTCTTTGAGGCGCGACGAAATCCCACGCCCGAAGAAGACATTGTAGCCTTGCAGGAGGCCGTCATACACAATGTTGCCTTGGAACGGCAGAAGAACCGTTTTGATATAACGCGGCAGCTGACGGGGGTACAACATCTCATCGAAGGCATCATACAGCCCGAGAACGGCATATACTTTATCGTCGGAGCCGATGAACACCGCGTATTTTTTGAGGAGGCGCTCAATGTAGAAATCACCAGCCACAAACCGCTTCCACTCAGCCACAATGGCCAGGTGCTCTTCAGACAAGTGAGCCGGATTTTCCTCGATAAAGGCGTCGATGAGCTCCGCATTCTCATACACCGCATCGCGGATCTCCAATCGGTGATCGATCGGAGCGGCTTTAAAGTCGTCCAGCGTCTCGATGTCGGGATAGAGCTGCAAACGCTGGTTGACAAAGAATTGGAGAGGCCAGAGCAGATTAAAAAAGAGTTCAGCCTCTTCGGCAGATAGTTTCATGATCACGTTCCCTCTTCCGAGTCGGTCCGTTCCCGCCCCATGGCCAAGCGTGGGTGCTGAAGAAGAGATCAATCAATAATTTTGTTCAGCGGATACTCGACGATGCCACTGGCCCCGGCATCCTTGAGCCGGGGAATCAGATCGCGTACCGTCGTCTCTTCAATAATCGTGTTCACCGCCACCCACTTATCGTCGGCCAGCGAGGAGACGGTTGGATTTTTCAGCGCGGGCAGCACCTCGAGGACCTCACTGAGACAATCCGTCGGCACGTTCATCATCAGCCCAACCCGGCCTTCAGCCGCAATCGCGCCCTGTAGCATCAAGGCGATATTTTCGATCTTTTTGCGCTTCCACTCATCTGCCCATGCGGACGTATTCGCAATAAACCGCGTCGTACTTTCCAGCACCGTATCCACAATGCGGAGGTTATTCGCCCGCAACGAACTCCCGGTCTCCGTCACCTCGACAATCGCATCGGCCAGTTGCGGCGGTTTGACCTCGGTCGCCCCCCAAGAAAACTCCACATGAGCTTCAACGCCGTACTTATTCAGATAGTCGGTCGTGAGGTTGACGGCTTCGGTCGCAATATGCTTGCCTTGCAGATCCTTCGGGCTCCGGATGGGTGAGTTCTCCGGCACCGCCAATACCCAGCGCACCGGGCGGCGGCTCACCTTCGAAAAGACCAGTTCCGCGACTTCGACCACCTCAGCCCGGTTTTCCAAAATCCAATCGTAGCCCGTCAACCCCGCGTCCATGATGCCATCTTGCACATAGCGCGCCATCTCCTGCGCCCGAATCAGGATGCACTCGATTTGCGGGTCGTCGATGGCCGGATAGTAGGAGCGCGAGCGAAAGGTAATTTGATAGCCCGCTTTGCGGAACAAACTGGCCGTCGCCTCTTGCAGACTGCCCGCCGGGATACCCAACTTTAATATCTTGTCATGCGTCATAGGTTACGACTTCTTGTTATAAACTTCATCGGGATTGAACACGCGCTCGGCAATGACATTGAGATCTTCCCCCTCGATTCGGCGAAAGAAGCAACTGGGGTAGCCTTCATGACAGGCGGCGCCCCCGATTTGCCGCACCTTAACCAGCAGGGTATCAGCGTCACAATCCAAGTAAACACCGCGTAACTCCTGCACGTTGCCACTCTCTTCCCCTTTGCGCCACAATCGGTTGCGGCTGCGGGAAAAATAGCAGACGCGGCCCGTGCGCAACGTTTCCGCAAAGGCTTCTGGATTCATATACGCCATCATCAGCACCTCACCGGTTGCGTCATCTTGCGCAATCACCGGTAAGATGCCGCCTAACTTGTCAAAATCAATCACTTGATCCCAGTCCGGCACCGCATCGCCCTCCTATGCTGAGAGATGAGGGCCTCATTCTAACACAGGTCGCGGGCAGGGCCCAAGGCCGGCATGGGTTGGGAAGATGAGGACAGGCCATTATTCAGCCCTTTACCAGGGTGAGGACAATCTGCACGGCAATGCCGACCGCCACCGTGATCAAGGTCAGCATGAAGGTGCGCATCCAGTTTTCCAGGCTCAGCAGCCGCGCGTCGATGCTGCGGAGCTGATCGCGCATGCCGTCCAGGTTCGCCTCGACGCGGGCCAGGCGTTCGTTGGTGCCGGACGGGTCAATGAAATCCGCCATCGGTCTTTTCCTCCGGTTAGGGCTTATGGACGTTGACGTCATACGGCAGGATCGCTTGAGCGGCCACTAGGCGCAGAGGAAGGTCCTGCACCTAGTAGCGCAACTTGCTCTGGGATCATGCGATGCGATTCTACGCCCAGGACAGCGGACGGGAAGACCCGACGTTAACTTTTCACCAGTACTTCAGGAGTTGATGTCCTCCGGGCGGCGGCCGTGTATCGATTCTCCGGTATGGGCAGTCCCAAGTTTCCATGCAGGGTGTCGGCTTCGTACTCGGTCCGAAACAAACCGCGCTTTTTTAAAATAGGTAGGACGTAGTCGATAAAATCCGTTAAGCCATCCGGCAACACGGCACCGCTCAACATAAACCCGTCCGCCGCGCCAGCTTCAAACCATTCTTGCATCTTATCAGCCACGTCAGTTGGCGTGCCAATGAACGAATGCTTCGGCGTCGTGGCTCGCAGCGCCACCTCGCGCAGCGACAAATTCTGTTCTCGTGCTTGCGCTTTGATCCGGTCCGTCGCGCTTTCCCAGCCATTGCGGCCAAAATCGCCGAGGTCGGGAAACGGCGCATCCAACTCATACTGCGTAAAATCGATATCATTAAAATACCGGCCCAGGTAATTCAAGGCATTGTCCATGTCGACCAAATTGGCGATCTCCAGATACTTCTGTTCCGCCTCTTGCGGGGTTTGTCCCACAATCGGGCTACACCCCGGCATCATCAAGATATCATCCGGCTGGCGGCCATACTTCGCGGCCCGCCGTCTGACGTCTTGGGCGAATTGCACCCCGTCCGCCACGGACGCCTGCGGCGTAAAAATGGCATCCGCCACTTGTGCGGCAAATTCCTTTCCGGCTTCCGATGCTCCCGCTTGAATGAGCACGGGCCGCCCTTGTTTGGACCGCGAAATATTGAGCGGACCCTGAACTGAGAAAAATTCGCCTTTATGATTCAACTGGTGCATTTTCGTGGGGTCGATGAACACACCCGTCTCTTTATCGCGCACAAACGCATCATCTTCCCACGAATCCCACAGGCCCTTGACCACTTCCAGATACTCCGACGCCATGCGATAGCGCAAATCGTGTTCTGGATGTGCCGGCTTGCTGTAATTGAGCGCCGAGCCTTCGAGCGGCGATGTCACGATATTCCAGCCGGCCCGACCATGGCTAATGTGATCGACCGTGGCGAACTGCCGCGCCACCGTGTACGGATCGCTGTAGCTGGTTGACAGGGTCGCCGCCAGGCCAATATGGGTGGTCTCCATGGCCAGCGCGGCCAGTAAGGTCACCGGTTCAAAGCGATTGAGAAAATTGGGATGTGACTTTTCGCTAATGTACAAACCGTCACCAAAGAACACAAAGTCCAGCTTCGCCGCTTCAGCTCGGCGCGTCAGTTCGCGGTAATAGGCCAGATTAATGGCGCCGTCGGCCACGGCGTGGGGATGCCGCCAGGACGCCATGTTACTGCCGGTGCCGGCGAGAAACGTGCCGATGCGCATCTTGCGTGGAGTCGTCATGTTGAATCCCACCCTTGCTTGATCGTTTTTACGATGTCCCAGTCAACCGGCTGGTCAACTGGATCGTGCAACCTTGGCGTCATGCTGAAAGATGTCTTTGAGCAACTCGTACGAATGCAAGCGTTTTTGAAAATTCCGCATCGCCGTGACGATCATCAGCTCGTCAACCGCATAGCGGCTTTGGATGTCATATAATGTCTTCTGCACCGTGTCCTGGGAGCCGTGAATCGTTTTACCCTCTTGTACTTCAATCGTGTAAGCTTCCTGCGACTGCTTGGCGAATTCCTCCGCCGCCTCCAGGGTGCCGACCGTAAACGTCCGGCCGCTTTGCAGCCGAATTCTCACCATCTTGATCTCGGATGCATAGTGCTGGGCTTCCTCGTCGGTATCCGCCACAATCACCGGGAGCGCGAGGATCGCCTGCGGCGATGTACCTTTGGTGCCATCAAATTGCTGGCGGTACGTGGCCACCGACTCGTCCATGACGCGGTCATTATTATTGAGAAATAGCGCAAACACATACGGCATCCCCAGACTGGCTGCCATCTCAGCGCTCGATGGGGTGGTGCCGAGCAAATACAAATCAGCCGGCTGCGGCGGCTGCGGGCTGGTTTGCAGACCGTAGAGGGGATGCGTTTCCTCCAGTCGATTGTGCAGGAATTGCTCCAGTTGGATCAGTTTTTCCGACAGCGGCGTAGCCCCGTTTCCCAGGCCCTGCTGCAACGCTTTGGTGGAGCTGGGCATGCCACCGGGTCCCCGGCCAATTCCCAGGTCCACCCTGCCGGGTGCGAGAGACGCCAAGACATTAAAATTCTCTGCTACTTTGTACGGGCTGTAATGTTGTAACATCACCCCGCCCGAGCCCACCCGAATACGCGACGTTTTCGCTAAGAGATGAGAAATCAATACTTCCGGCGAAGATCCCATGACGCGGCTGGAGCCGTGATGCTCGGTCACCCAAAACCGGTGATAGCCCCATTCATCCGCCTTTTTGGCCAGCTCA
>Ga0268386_10002195_pt1 | contig 13769 bp, 9 predicted proteins | sample RVTome_15_FD_200260 | JGI IMG/M metagenome (GOLD analysis project Ga0268386, IMG submission 200260) | Soil microbial communities from uranium-contaminated site in the Upper Colorado River Basin, Wyoming, United States - RVT150D86... ...
GGGTTCCATCGTGAGCGATCTCATCGCCAAAAAGTGAGGATCGCGCCACGATCGCCGCGTGGCGCGACTCCCAGGGGCCCCGAAAACACGGGTGTACAGTCGCCCCACCAATGAGGAGGGCGACGTCATGGAGCTCCAGTCGGTGAGCACGCAGCTCGCAGTCGAGCCCGGGGCCCTGGAAGCGTCCGCGCCGCTGGACCGGCTGGGCGACGAGATCGCCGAGCTCGCCGCGCATCTCACGGTCGCCACCGCGCGGCTGCTGAACCTCATTCGTGAGTTCGACGCCCGCGGCGGCTGGAGCCACGGCTTCGTCTCCTGCGCGGCCTGGCTGACCTGGCGGGTGGGACTCGCTCCCGGTGCGGCCCGCGAGCACGTGCGCGTGGCCCGGGCACTCGGGAACCTGCCGCGCCTGGCCGAGGCCCTGGCCCGCGGCCAGATCTCGTACTCGAAGGTTCGGGAGCTGACGCGCGTGGCCACGCCGGCGACGGAAGAGCGCCTGCTCGCGGTGGGGCAGGCCGGCACGGCCGAGCATGTCACGCGCATTGTGCGGGGCTGGCGGCTGGTCGACCGGAAGGCCGAGGCCCGAGAGGCCGCCCAGCAGCACGCCAGCCGGGCGCTGCACGTCTATCCGGACGAGGACGGCACGATGCGGATCCGGGGACGGCTTACGCCGGAGGTCGGTGCACTGCTGCTCAAGGCCCTGGCTGCGGCCCGTGAGACGCTCTACCAGCGTCAGCGCGAGTCGGCGCCGGAGGCGGACCGGCCGACGCTGGAGCAGCAGCAGGCGGATGCGCTCGGGCTGCTGGCCGAGGTGGTCCTGCACCACGAGCTGGATCCCGGGTCCCCGGGGGAGCGCTACCAGGTGGTGGTGCACGTGGACGCCGTGGTGCTGGCGGACGCCGAGGCGCCGGGCCAGTCGGTCCTGGAGGACGGCGTGCGCGTTCCAGCTGGAACGTCCCAGCGGCTGGCGTGCGACGCCAGCCGGGTGGTGATGCGGCACGATGCCGAGGGGCGGGTGGTGGAGGTCGGCGCTCGAACGCGGACGATACCGCCGGCGTTACGGCGAGCGTTGCAGCATCGCGATCAGGGTTGTCGGTTTCCCGGGTGCGGTGTGCGCGTCGGCCAGGGCCATCACATCCGGCACTGGGCCCAGGGCGGGCCGACGATGCTGTCCAACCTCGCGATCTTGTGCCGTCGACACCACCGCGCGGTGCACGAAGAGGGTTTCCAGGTCGAGCGCCAGCCGGACGGCGAGCTGCGGTTCCACCGCCCGGATGGCCGGCCGCTCCCCGAGGTGCCGCCACCGGTCGGGGTCGCCGGCGACCCGCTCGGCGTGCTGCGAGCGTGGCATCGGGCGGCGGGGCTGGACTTGCACGCACACACGGCGACGCCGGGGTGGCTGGGCGAGCCTTTGGACGTGGGCTACGCGATCGACGTGTTGCATCCGCTTGCGCGGTCGCTGCCATAGCCGCCGGCACGACGCCGCGGCGCAAGGCTGCAAGAGGGGGCGACGCCGCGCGGCGCTCGCCCGGACCCAGGGACACGGCGGCACCGATGCTCCGCGCCCTGGGCCCGGCGTCTCGACGTCACACCGCCCGGTACACCTCCGTCTCGAACCTCGTGAACAGATCGACGGCGGTGGGGTCGAAGAACGGCAGGACCTGGGAGGCGAAGACGCCGCACACCTGCTTCGTGCGGTCGATCCAGAAGTACGTGTTCGCGAGCCCCGCCCAGGCCAGGCTGCCGGCCGAGCGGCCGGTGGGGGCCGCCTGCGTGTTGATGAGGAAGCTCAACCCCCACTTCTTCGACATGCCGGGAAAGAGCTCGAAGTCGTGGGACAGGGCCGGCATCGCGGTCTTCATGAGACCGATCTCGAGCGGGCCGATGTGGTTCTGCGCCATGAGATCGACGGTCTCGCGCCGGAGCACCTGAGCGCCGTTGTGGGTGCCGGCCCGCATGAGCATCTGCGCGAAGGCGAGGTAGTCGGGGGCGGTTCCGTAGAGCCCGCCGCCACCCATCAAAAACTCCGGCTCCTCGGGCAGGGCAAACTCGACCGCGGCCAGCGCGCCCTTGTCGTCGCGCTGGTGCACGGCCGACAGGCGGGCGCGCTGCGAGGCGCCGAGCTTGAACGCCGTGTCCTTCATGCCGAGCGGGCCGAGGATGTGGTCCTGGAAATAGCGGTCGAGCTTCTCGCCCGCGACCGCCTCGACCATCTTGCCGGCCCAGTCGATGCTGATGCCGTACTCCCAGCGGTCGCCGGGATCGAACAGCAGCGGCGTGGTCAGCGCGGCATTCGTGCAGGTCGTGATGCCCGGCGTGTTGGTGACCTGCTGGTACTGCGCGATCTCCGGCCGCCAGATCTCGTAGCCGAAGCCGGCGGTGTGGGTGAGCAGGTGCTTCAGCGTGATCGGCCGCTTGGGTGCGCGCAAGCGCGGCTTCCCGGCGGCGTCGAAGCCGTCGAGGACCTGGGCCTTCGCCAGCTCCGGCACCACGTCGGTGGCCGGCCGGTCGAGGCTCAGCTTGCCCCGCTCGACGAGCTGCATCGCCGCCGTCGCCGTGATCGCCTTGGTCATGGAGGCGATCCAGACGACGGTGTCGGGCGTCATCGGCGCGTTCTGGCCGATTGCCCGCGTGCCGAACGCCCCCTCGTACACCGTGCCCTTGTCGGTGGCGGCGACGGCGACGATACCGGGCATCGCCTTCGCCTCGACCGCCTGACTGAAGATCCTGTCGATGCTCGTGAGGCTGGCCATGGCTGCGTCTCCTTCCGGGTGACGATCGGACGACCACGAGGGCCACGACGCCGACGCGCCGTCAGCTTATAGCAGCGGGGCGGCCGCCTCAACCGGCCCGGCCGGCGCCGGCGCGGCGGCGCTCAGCTCTCCGCGATCCGCCGCGTCACCGGCTGCGATCCCATCTCGCCGCCCATCCAGCCGGGAACGACGGCGGAGAAGCGGCCGGCCGTGCCGCCGGCGACGACGATGACGATCTCCTCGGGCGAGGGGAACTTGGCAATGCGCTCGCCGGGCCCGCGGCCCTCGAGGAGGTCCTTCAGCCGCCCGATCTCGGCGCCGTCGGGGCCGGGCGCCAGCTCGCCGGCCGGGCGGCGGATCGTCTCGTACAGGAACTGTCGGAGCTGGCCCTTCGACCATCGCTCGCCGGCGAAGGTCCGGGCGTGCTCGGGCCCGACGACGAGCAGCGTGTGGCCGTAGAGCGGAAAGCTCTTGTGGTTCCAGATGCCGGCCGTCGACCAGCCCAGCGAGGCGGCGAGCTGCGCGGCCGAGCGGCTCAGATGATCGTTGATCGAGAGCGGGCCCTCGCCCGAGAAGAGCGTCACCGTGCTGTCTGTCCGGGCGAAGCCGCGCTCGACGTGCAGCGGCTCCCACGGCGAGACTTCCTCGTGCTCGCCGATGCAGTAGGTGTAGCGGCCGGGGTGACCCATGGTCGACATCGAGATCTGCCCGGCCCGGGTGCCGCCCACGTTGATCATGATCAGCCGCAGGGCGCGCCCGATCGTCGCGTTCGCGCGGTACCCGGGACCGAAGACGCCGGCCGCGCAGTTGATGCCGAGCCGCTGCCGGACCGGCCCGTTGAGGATGATCAGCGGCGAGGCGGCGTTCGTCGTGCCCGACTGCCCGTGCAGGTTGAAGGCGGGATCGCAGGCGGCCTCGACGACCGCCAGGACGACGGGGAAGTAGTCGGCTCGGCAGCCGGCCATGACCGCGTTGACCGCCAGCTTCTCGACGGTGGCGCGCCCGTAGTTCGGCGGCACCTCGGCGACGAGCTGCTCGCGTGGCCGCCGCGTCGTCGCCAGCATCGCCTCCACGCGCGCCCGCGAAGGCGGCACCACCGGCAGGCCGTCGGTGACGCCGCGCTCGAACCACACCTCGACGTCGTCGGACACGACCGGGCCCCCCGTCACCCGCGCGCCTGGATCGCCCGCCAGACGCGCTCGGGCGTGGCGGGCATCTCGATGTGCTCGATCCCGAGCTCCGCCAGCGCGTCGACGATCGCGTTGATCACCGCGCCCAGCGCCGGTGTGGTGCCGCCCTCGCCCCCGCCTCGCAGGCCGAGCGGGTTGGAGGTCGACGGCACCTCGCTGATCTCGGTCGTGAACGAAGGCAGGGCGTCGGCGCGCGGCAGCGCGTAGTCCATGAACGTCGCCGACGTGAGCTGGCCGTCGGCATCGTAGTGGCACAGCTCCCACAGCGCCTGGCCGATCCCGGCCGCGATGCCGCCGTGGGTCTGCCCGTGGAGGATCAATGGGTTGACGGCGCGGCCCACGTCGTCCACCGTGGTGTGGCGCACGAGCTCGACCACCCCGGTCTCCGGATCGACTTCCACCTCGCAGACCGCGCAGCCGTAGGGATACGAGGGCACCGCCATCGTTTCGTCGCCGACACCCGCGAGCGGGCCACGGAGCGCCTCGGGGATGTCGGGGCGGGCGGCGGCGGCCGCCGCTACCTCGAAGAGGTCGACGGAGCGATCGGTGCCCTTGACCGTGAATTTCCGCTCGGCGAACTCGATGTCGGCCGCCGCCGCCTCCAGCAGCCAGGCGGCGATCTGGGTGCCCCGCTCGACGATCGCGTCCGACGCCTTGGCCATCACGACCGCGCCCAGCCGCATCGACCGGCCGGAGTGCGAGCCACCTCCGAACGGCATGAGGTCGGTGTCGCCGGTGATCAATCGGACCTGGTCGAGGGCGACGCCGAACCACTCGGCCACGAGCTGGGGGAAGCTCGTCTCGTGGCCCTGGCCGGACGACAGCGTACCGAGCACGACGTCGACGCGCCCCTCGGGCCGGACCGTGATCTCCGCGCGCTCGCGCGGCATGCCGGTGTTCAGCTCGATGTAGTTGGCGATGCCGATGCCGCGGTAGCGGCCGCGCCGGCGCGCCTCGGTCCGGCGGGCCTCGAAGCCCGCCCAGTCGGCGAGCGCGACCACGCGATCCTGGGCCTCGGCGTAGTCGCCGCTGTCGTAGACGAGGCCGACCGGGTTGCGGTAGGGCATCGCGCTGGCGGGAACCAGGTTGCGGCGGCGGAGCGCGACCCGGTCGAAGCCATGCCGGCGGGCGGCCAGATCGATCAGCCGCTCGATGACGAACAGGACCTCGGGGCGGCCGGCGGCGCGGTAGGGGGCGGTCGGCGGCGTGTTGGTGAGCACCGCGCGGCCGCGGATGTACGCGGCCGGGATGTGATAGACGCTCGGCAGCACCGCCACACCCTTGGCGAGCGGGATGAACGACACGGCGTGGGCGCCGACGTTGCTGGTGTTGACGCCGCGCAGGGCCAGGAAGCGGCCGTCGGCGTCGAGCGCCAGCTCGGCGTGGGAGACGAGATCGCGGGCCTGGTAGTCGGTCAGCATCGACTCGCGCCGGTCGCCCGTCCACTTCACCGGCCGGCCCAGCCGACGGGCCGCCCACGCCACCAGCACCTGCTCGGGATAGCAGCTGTTGCGGGTGCCGTAGTTGCCGCCGATGTCGCGGGCCACGACGCGCACGGCGGTCTTCGGTACGCCGAGGGTGCGGGCGACGTCGTTCTGGATGCGCCAGGAGCCGCCCGAGCCGGCGTAGACGGTGTAGCGCCCGCTCGCCGGGTCGTGGTCGCCGACCGCCGTGCGCGGCTCCATCGGCACGCCGGTGACCCGGTTCCCCCGCGTCTCGAGCCGCACGACGTGGGCTGCTCGCGCGAATGCGGCCTCGGTGGCGGCGGCGTCGCCGGCCTCGGAGTCGACGCAGACGTTCGACACGCACTCGTCCCAGACGGCCGGGCCGCCGTCGGCGCCGCCGGTGGCGACGGTGGCCGGGAGCGGGCGCCACTGCACGCGCACCCGCTCGGCGCCGTCGCGGGCGGCGGCGGCCGTCTCGGCGACGACCATCGCCACCGGCTCGCCGACGAAGCGCGCGCGGTCGGTGGGCAGCGGCGCGTGGGGGGCGATGAAGAACGGCGAGCCGTCGCGGCTCTTGAGCGGGACCTCGTGCGGATTGGTCGGGACGGCCGGATGCGGGATCAGCCCCACGCCGTCGGCGGCGGCGTCGGCCCCGGTGAAGACGGCGATCACCCCGGGGATCTTCAGCGCGTCGGCGGCGTCGATGCGGCCGATCACGGCGTGCGCGTGCGGCGAGCGCACCATGCACGCGTGGGCCTGGCCCGGCAGGCTGACGTCGTCGCCGAAGCACCCGCTCCCCGTCACGAGCCGCGGGTCTTCCCGGCGGCGGACCGGCTTGCCGACCCCCTGCGCCGCGGTGTGGGTCCGCGAGGCCAGGAACGACATCGCGCTCACTCCGCGAACTGGGCCGCGCGCCACTTCAGCGCGGCGCCGAGCCCGTCCTTCTCGCGGATCTCGTCGAACTTCATCCCGACCTCGGTGCGCCCGGCGTAGAGCGGGGCGAGCACGTCGAGCCCGGCGCGGATCGCGTTGCGGAAGCCGGCGGCGTCGGCGCCGCGGTTGATCGCGAGCTTGGTGGCCATCAAGGCCTCCGGCGAGATCAGCGCCATCCGCCGCGCGAGCTTCAGCGTGGCGGCGGCCAGCTCCGCCCGCGGCACCACCCGGTTGACCATGCCCCAGGCCAGCGCCGTCGCGGCGTCGATCGGATCGCCCAGGTAGAGCAGCTCACGGGCCCGCTTGAGGCCGACGATGAACGGCATGATGAGCGCGGGGCCGACGTTGGAGAAGCGGATCTCGGGCTCGCCGAAGAGCGCGTCGTCGGCGGCGATGGTGACGTCGCACATCATCACCATCTCGCAGCCGCCGCCCAGGCAGTGCCCCTGTACGGAGGCGATCACCGGCTTGCGCATGTCCCAGGGCGTCATCTCGAGCCGGACGTCGTCGGTGAGCGACTCGTGCCAGGCCAGTGCGTTGCCGCGGCGCGCCGCCCGGGCCGGGCTCGGTCCGATGTCGTAGCCGGCCGAGAAGCTGCGCCCCTCGGCCCGCAGGACCACCACGCTCGTGGCCGGGTCGCGGTCGGCCTCGTGGAAGCGCTCGATCAGCAGGGCCTTCAGCTCCGGCGTGATGGCGTTGAGCTTGTCGGGCCTGTTGAGCGACACGATGCCGACCTTGCCGTCGACGGCGTAGGTGACGAGCGGTGCGGTCATGGCTGGCTCCTGTGGAGATCGAGAAGGTCCTTGGGTGGAGTCACGGTCGGATCATCGCCGCCCATCGTCCCGATGCTCCGGGCGGCCCGGTGAGGTGATCGGCTCAGATCACGCCGTCGGACCTCAGCTTGGTCAGATCCTCGGCGCCCAGCGAGAGCCACTCCTTGAAGACCTCGGCGTTGTGCTGGCCGAGCAGCGGGGCCGGTCGGATCTCGGTCGGCGACTTCGAGAGCTGCACGGGGTTGCCGGGCATCGTGAACTCGCCCCAGCCGGGATGCTGGATGGTCGTCACCATGCCGCGCGCCTTGAGGTGCGGATCGCTCAGCAGCTCGGCAGGCGTGAGGCAGGCGCCGGCGGGGACGCCGGCCTTGCCGAGCTCGGCCATCACCTCGTGCTTGGTCTTCGTCAGCGTCCACGACTCGACGAGCGTGTTGACCTGGTCCTTGTGCTCGGCGCGCCACTTGGGATCCGACCACTCGGCGTGGCCGACGAGGTCGTCGCGGCCGATCGTGCGCAGCAGCGCATCCCACATGTGGCGGCGCACCGGCTGAGGATAGATGTAGGCGTAGTCGTCGGCGCCGCCCGGCTTGCAGCGGTAGATGCCCGAGGGCGAGGAGTTGGGGATCTCGTTGCCCCGCCGGGAGTCGGCCTCGCCGCCGGAGTACACGAGCCGCATTGCGACGCGGCAGAGGTTGACGACGGCGTCCTGCATGGACAGCTCGACGCGCTGGCCCTGGCCCGAGGCCTCGCGCTGCCACAGGGCCGCCATCACGCCGAAGGCCGCGTGCACGCCGGTGCCGGAGTCGCCGATGGTCGGGCCCGGCTTGAGCGGCGGCGACCCGGGAAAGCCGGTCAACGTCATCGCACCGCCCGTCGCCTGGGCGATCATGTCGAAGCTCTTGTACTCGCTGTACGGCCCGTAGGTCCCGAATCCCTTGACCGAGAGGTAGATCAGCCGAGGGTTGATCCGGGCGAGCGTCTCGTAGCCGAGCCCGAGCTTCTCCATGGCCCCCGGCGCCTGGTTCTCGGCGAGGACGTCCGCCTGCTTGACCATCTCGAGGAACATGGTCTTGCCCTGCGGGCTCTTGAGGTTCAGCGTGACGCTGCGCTTGTTGGAGTTGAGCGTGAGGAAGTAGCTCGAGTCCACGCCCGGCTTCTCGGCGCGGCCGTAGCGGCCCGGCTCGCCCTTGCCGGGCTCCTCCACCTTGATGACGTCGGCGCCCAGCCAGGCCAGCAGCTGGGTGCACGAGGTGCCCGCCTCGAACTGGGTCAGGTCCAGGACGCGGATACCGGTCAGGGCTTTGCTCATAGTGCGGGCATCATAGCACCGCAGCCGCCACGAGGAGAGCCAGCACGAGGCCGCTGGCGAGCCGGAACAGCTTCAAGGGGAAGGCGATCTCGTCCACCGAGCGATCGGGCTTCAGCACCCACGACTGCAGCCGCGTCGAGAGGGGAAGCGCCGACGCCGCAGCGTACAGGAGAGCCAGCGCCAGCGGCAGCGACAGCCTCCAGGGGAGGAGGCGATCCAGGAGGAACAGGACGGCGCCCGCGGCTACCAGCAACAGGACGACGCCGCCGCGAATCGGCAGGCCGGGCCGCCGCGGCGCCCTCCTGTCGGGCAGGGCGGGGACGAAGCCGGCCTGGCGCATCCGGTCGATCAGGCGCTCGGGGCTCTGAAAGCCGACGAAGACGATCCGGGACGGATAGCGCGGGTTCGCGTGCACGATCCTGACCCCGCGCTGCAGGATCGGGATCCAGCCGCACGGCTCGAGGGCCACGACGTGCTCGGGCTCGAAGACGTACGCGCGGCTGAACGGACTGGAAATCGTCAGTGAGCGCGGCGAGACGGACAGCATGCCGAAGGGCCAGCTGGCGTTGATCCAGCCGATCTGGGCTCCCCCTCTGGCCGTGAACGCCTCCGCCCGGGGCTCCGACGTCACCTACAGCTTCCCCAGCGCCCGCAGCACCACCTCCGGGGTCATCGGCACCCGGGTGACGCGCGCTCCGAGCGGGCTGAGCGCGTCGTTCACCGCGTTGAGCACCGCGCCGGGCGCCCCGGCCACGCCGCCCTCGCCGGCGCCCTTGAAGCCACCCTCGGAGAAGGCCGTGGGAGTTTCGATGTGCGTGACCCAGATATCAGGCAGCTCGGCGGCCATGGGAACGAGATAGTCGGCCATCGTGAGCGTGAGCAGCTGCCCCTGCTCGTCGTAGATGCAGTGCTCCCAGAGGGCGTCGCCGAGGCCGTGGGCGACGCCGCCGCGCACTTGCTCGTCGACGAGCATCGGGTTGATGATGCGCCCGCAGTCCTCCGCCACCCAGTGGCCGAGCAGCCTCACCACACCGGTGTCGACGTCCACCTCCACGGAGGAAAGCTGCACGCCGTTGGTGTAGGCCAGCGGCTGGTGCCGGGGCACGTAGTGGCGCGTCACCGTCAGCTCCGACTGGAAGTCCTTGGGGAGCGTGTCGGGGCGGAAGTAGGCGATGCGGCCCAGCTCGGACAGCGGCAGGCGCGCCTGGCCGGTGCGGGCGTCCACGATCTGCCCGTGACGAAGATCGAGGGCAAGCGCGTCGACGTCGAGAACGACCGCGGCGACCTTCAGGATGTTCTCCCGGAGCGCCTTGCCGGTCTGCAGCGTCGCCTCGCCGCCGATGCCGGCGCCCCGGCTGCCCCAGGTGCCGCCGCCGTAGGGCGTCACCATCGTGTCGCCGGTCACCACGCGCACGTCCTCGATGGCCACGCCGACCGAGGTCGCGGCCACCTGGGCCAGGATCGTGTCCGTGCCCTGGCCCTGCTCGGTGATGCTGGACAGCACGGTGAGCTTGCCGGTCGGCTCCAGCCGGATGGTCGTGCCGTCCTGGGAGGAGATGCGGGCGCCGCCGGTGCCGTAGGTCTGGGCGCCGGGCACCGTGAGGTCGAGGAAGACGCAGAGTCCGAGCCCGCGGTAGACGCCCTGCGCCCGCAGGCGGTCGCGCTCCGCGCAGAGCACGGGGTAGTTCGCGAGCTCGAGCACCGCGTCCAGCGACTCCTCGTGCGAGAGCTTCTCGAAGAAGAGCCCGGTCGGCGCCGTGTACGGGTACATGTCGGCCGTCAGGAGATTGCGGCGGCGCACCTCGACGGGGTCGAGCCCCAGCTCGCGGGCGACGCGGTCGACCATCACGTCCATGACCAGCGCGGCCACCGGGTGGCCGACGGCCCGGTACTGCGACATCGGCGTCTTGTTCTGGAACACGACGCGGCCGCGCGCCTCGTAGCTCCGGAACCGGTACGGGCCGGGTGTGGTGCGGAGGATCTGGCCGCTCTCCACCACGCTCGAGCGCGGGTACATCGAGAAGGCGCCGACGGGGGCGAGGTCGTCCAGGCGCATGGCCAGGATGGTGCCGTCGCGCTTCACCGCGACCTCGGCCGTGACGCGATGGTCGCGGGCGTGGATGTCGGTCTGGAACGACTCGAGGCGGTCGGCCAGGAACTTGACCGGCCGGCCGAGCATGACGGCGAGCGCGCAGGCGGCGATCTCGTCCGGGTAGGTGTGGATCTTCAGGCCGAAGGAGCCCCCGACGTCCTTGTTGATCACCCGGACCCGGTGCTCGGGGATCCCCAGGTGGCGCGAGAGGATGTCGTGCAGCATGTACGGCGCCTGGCCGGAGTGGTAGACGGTCAGCGTCTCGTCGGTCCGGTCGTAGTCCGCCAGCACGACGCGGGGCTCCAGGCTGACGACGGTGTGGCGCCCGGTGTCGAAGACATCGCGATAGACAGCGTCCGCCTCGCCGAACGCGGCGTCGACGTCGCCGGACTTCACGCGGGACTCGAGCACGAGGTTGTCGCCCAGCTCGGGGTGGATCACCGTCGCCCCGGCGGCCAGCGCGGCCTCGGCGTCCACCACCGGGGGCAGGGGTTCCCAGGTCACGCGGACACGGCTGCAGCCGTCCTCGGCCAGCGCGCGCGACTGCGCCACCACGGCAACCACCGGCTCGCCCTGCCACACGGCCTTGTCGACGGCCAGCGGGTACTGCGGCGCCGACTTCATGGTCGCGTAGTTCTTGAGCACGCCGACCCAGGGCTCGCAGTGGACGGCCAGCTCGCGGCCGGTCACCACGGCGATCACCCCCGGCACCGCGGCCGCCTCGGCGGTGTCGATGGCCACGATGCGGGCGTGCGCGTGGGGCGACCGCACGAACGCCGCGTGGGCCAGGCGGGGCAGCGTCACGTCGTCCGTGTACGTCCCCCGGCCGGCCACGAGCCGCGCCGTCTGCGGCCGCACGACCGTCCGCCCGATGTAGCCGCCGTCGCCGGGCCCGGCTGACGGGGCGTCGGCGCGCCGCTCCGCCGCCCGCGCGACCGCCTGGACGATCGCGTGATAGCCGGTGCAGCGGCAGTAGTTGGCGCCGAGCGCCTCGCGGATGGCGGCGGGGTCGGGCCGCGGCTCGCGCTCGAGCAGCGCGTGCGCCGTCAGCAGCATCCCCGACGTGCAGAAGCCGCACTGCAGCGCGTTCTCCGCGCGGAACGCCCGCTGCAGGTCGGCCAGCACGCCTTGCTCGGCCAGGCCCTCGATCGTCTCCACGCGGCAGCCGTCGGCCTGGGCGGCGAGCATCAGGCAGCCGCGAGCCAGCTTGCCGTCCACGCGCACGGTGCAGGCGCCGCAGACGCCGTGCTCGCAGCCCACGTGGGTGCCGGTGAGCTGCAAGGCCTCGCGCAGGAAGTCGACGAGGTTCTGTCGCGGCTCGACGTCGCGGGAGACCGGCGCGCCGTTGACGGTCAGGGTGATCTTCACGCGCGGGCCTCCGCGAGCCGCGTGATCACGCGCGACAGCAGCACCCCGGCCAGATGGCGTCGCAGGGCGGGGGAGCCGTGGACGTCGCCGGGGGGATCGAGCTCGGCGGCGAGCGCGCGCTGCGCCGCCGCGACGACATCGGCGTCGACCCGGCGCCCGGCCAGCGCGCGCTCCGCGCGGTGCGCGCGCACCGGGGCCGGGCCCACACCGAACAGGACGAGCCGGGCCTCGGCGATTCCGTCGCGCTCGACGCGCGCCCGTGCCGCCAGCCCGGCGAGGGCGAAGTCGCCGTGCCGTCGCGCCAGCTCCTGGAAGTCCGAGCGCCAGCCCGGCGCGGGCGGGACCACGAGCTCGGTGACGAGCTCGCCCGGCTCGAGCGCCGTGGTGTAGATCCCGCGGAAGAAGTCGGCCGCCGCCACCCCCCGCCGCCCGCGCCGGCCCTCGACCCGGATCGTCGCGTCGAGCGCCACGGCGCAGGCCGGCAGCTCGGCGGCCGGATCGGCCAGCGCCAGGCTGCCGCCGACGGTGCCGCGCGTGCGGATGGCTTCGTGGCCGACGTGCGGCATCGCCAGGGCCAGCAGGGGCGCGTGCTCGCGCACGAGCGGCGAGCGCTCCACCGCCTCGTGGCGTGCGAGCGCGCCGATCACGAGGCCCTCGGAGGCCAGGCGGATCGCGTCGAGACCGGGCAGCCGGTTGATGTCGATGACGGCGCGCGGCGTGGCCAGACGCATGTTCAGCGCGGGCACCAGGCTCTGGCCGCCGGCCAGGATGCGGCCGTCGTCGCCGTAGCGCTCGAGCAGGTCGAAGGTCTCCAGGAGCGAGGCGGGCCGATGGTACTCGAAGGGCGCCGGTTTCATGGCGGCCTATCCTGCCATATGATGCCGGCCGTGAGCACCCTGGCGGAGTACGAGCGCTATGATGGCCTGGGGCTGGCCGAGCTGGTCCGGCGCAAGGAGGTCACCCCCGAGGAGGTCCTCGAGGCGGCGATCGCGCGCATCGAGGCGCGCAACCCGACGCTCAACGCCGTGGTCACGCGGATGGACGACGAGGCGCGGGCCGTCATCGCAGCCGGACTGCCCCCGGGACCCTTCACCGGTGTGCCCTATCTGCTCAAGGACCTGGGCGCCCTCTACACCGGCGCCGTCACCTCGTACGGCGGGCGCCTGTTCGCCGAGAACGTCGCCGACCACGACAGCGAGATCACCGCACGGCTCAAGCGGGCAGGCCTCGTCATCGCCGGGAAGTCCAACACGCCGGAGATGGGGCTGTGCCCGTCCACCGAGCCCCGGCTTTTCGGCCCGACCCGCAACCCGTGGAAGCTGGACCACAGCGCCGGCGGGTCCAGCGGTGGCGCCGCGGCGGCCGTCGCCGCCGGCATGCTCCCGATGGCCCACGCGACCGACGGCGGCGGCTCGATCCGCATCCCGGCCTCGTGCTGCGGGCTCTTCGGCCTCAAGCCGACCCGCGCCCGCAACCCGATGGGCCCCGACGCCGGCGAGGGCTGGGGCGGCGCCTCTGCCGGCCACGCCGTCACGTGGAGCGTGCGCGACAGCGCGGCGTTGCTCGACGCCACCGCGGGCCCCGACGTGGGCGATCCCTACTGGGCGCCGCCCCCGAGCGGGCCGTTCCTGGGCGAGGTCGGGCGCGAGCCGCGGCCACTGCGCATCGCGCTCACCACCACGCCCTGGCACGATGCGCCTGTCGATGCCGAGTGTGCGGAGGCGGCGCGCGCCGCCGCGCGGCTCTGCGAGAGTCTCGGCCACCTGGTGGAGGAGGCGCGCCCGGAGATCGACACCGGCGCCTGGCGTCACGCCACGCGGGTCATCGTCGCCGCCAGCGTGACGTTCAGCCTCGAGGCCCGGGCCGCCGCGCTCGGCCGTCAGCTCGGCGAGGGCGATGTGGAGCG
>Ga0268386_10002196_pt1 | contig 13769 bp, 15 predicted proteins | sample RVTome_15_FD_200260 | JGI IMG/M metagenome (GOLD analysis project Ga0268386, IMG submission 200260) | Soil microbial communities from uranium-contaminated site in the Upper Colorado River Basin, Wyoming, United States - RVT150D86... ...
CGAGGGCGTCACACCCTGGCAGGAGGCGCAGCCGGCGATCGCCGCGGGCGGCTAGCGGAGAGGCGGCCAAACAGGGGCCGGAAGCGGTCGGGCAAGCCGAGCCGGGGTAGGACGCGGCGCGCGGCGGCGACGATCGCTTCGGTGCGGCGGGCTAAGCCTCTCGCTGCCGCCGTATGACCACCCACGATCACGGCGCTTGCGTCCAGCCTGTCGAGGAAGATGTCGGCGTCGGCCTCGATGTCTAGCTCGTGGGCGCCGCCGGCCGCGCTCAGCCCTCGAAGATGTCGAGCGGCAGGAGCGCCGAGACGACCGGGTTCGGCACGTCCACGATCTCGGACAGGCGAAGGTCGACCGCGACGCTCATGAGCGCGTAGGCGGCTTCGCGCCCGAGGCCGCGCTCGACGGTTAGGTGCTCGAGCATGGCGAGAAGGGCGCGCCGCGTGGCGAGCGAGAGGTCGAGCGACTCGTTGCGGCCGTCGTCGGCGACCGGGAGCCCGACCGTGGCGAAGGCGCGCCGGGCGGGGAGGCCGGGCGTCTCGTAGGCGGGAAACGGCGGGACCCAGGCCGGCTGCTTGCGGAGACCGAAGCGGAGCGTGACTGCGCCTGCCACCTCGATGCCGGTGCCGCACACCTCGCCCTCCCCCTGGGCGAAATGGAGGTCGCCGACCGAGAAGAGCGCCCCGTGAACGTCGACGCGGAGGAGGAGGCGGCTGCCCGCGACGAGCTGGGGCACGTCCAGGTTGCCGCCCAGCTCGCGCGGCGGGATCGTCCTCAGCCCGGAGGCGGCCTGCGGAGGGATGGCGGCCCCCGGTGCGTCCTCCGCGACCGCGCCGCCGCGGGCTCGGAGCTCCTCTTCCCGTGAGCGAATCCGCGCCATCGTCTCGTGCGAGGGAGCGACGCCGGCGACACCGGCGAACGTCGCGCCCGGGACGGCGACGCCCGGCAGCTCCTTGGAACGGGCGTGTCCTCGCTCGATGTTCCACTTGACGAGGTACGGATCGGGGAAGAGGTCGGCGAGGTAGCCGAACCCTGGGATGATCGCGGTCACGCCGAAGTCCGCCGGCTCGTACGCGACGAGATCGACCTCCAGGACGTCGCCCGGCTCGGCTCCCTCCACCTGAACCGGCCCGGCGAGCGGATGGCCGAGGCCCAGGTCGAGCGAGCCCGCGTCTTCGTGCGCGCTTTCGGGCCCGAGCTGGCCGGCGAGGCCGTCCTCCGTCTCGAGGATCAGCTCCTCGCCCGGGGCGACGGCGGCGACCGGCTCGAGATCGGGATGCCAGCGGTTGTGCATCGTCAGGCGCGGAGGAGCGCGGCGACGCGCTCGCCGGCCCCGGCGGCCAGAGCGCGCTCCTCCTCGCTCCACCGCCGCGGCGCGCCGAGCTGGTGCAGCGAAATGATCGCCGCCAGCCGCCCGTCGAGGAAGACGGGTGTCACGATCTGCGCGGCGAGCCCGCCGTAGACGCCGAGCATCCGTACGAAGGCGGGATCGTCGAAGGCGCTCGCACAGTCGTCCTGGACGACCTGGCGACCCGTCTCGAGCAGCTGACGAACGACCGGCGCCGCGCGCAGATCGGTGGTTCGCTCGTCGCGGATCGACGGGACCCCGGGGGCGAGCGCCTCGTGCGCGACCGGGAAGAAGTCGTCCGCAACGTCGAGCCGGAGCGTGCAGCGGCTCGCCCGGGTCGCGCCGAGCAGCTCGTCGACGACCGCCTGGAACGTCACTCCGGAGAGTGGCTCTCGCACCGGCTCATCGCCGCGCCTCCGCAGGCATGCGTTCCTCCCTCGGGCGCGGCGCGATGCCCTCGAGGTACTCGAGAACGCGCTCCAGCGGCTCGACGTCGCCGAACTTGGCATCGATGTCGAAGAGGTTCCACTCGACCACGCCCGCCACGCGGTCGCCCACGCACTCGCGCACGACGATCGGGCGGAAGCCTTCCGCGATGGCGTCCTCGACGGAATGGCGGACGCAGCCGGCCATCGTCACCCCGGTGACGACGACCGTGTCGACGCCGGCGGCCTTGAGGAAGCCGGAGAGGTACGTGCCGTGGAAAGCGCTCGCCGCCTTCTTGACGATGACCTGCTCGCCGGGCTCCGGCGCGATCCGCTCGTCGATCGCGACCGCGTCACTCCCGAGCCGGAGCTCCTCGAGCGGGATCTTGCGGTGCCAGATGCCCATGTCGGTGCTCGGGCCTTCGGTGACGACGTAGGCCGTCGTCGTGTAGACGACCGGGATCCTCTTCGCGCGAGCAGCCGCGAGGAGTCGCTGGACGCCGGGAATGATCACGTCCATGCCGTCGCAGCTGAAGGGGTTTCCCGGCCGCGTCCAGGCGTTCGCGAGATCGATGTTGACGAGCGCCGGCCGCTGGCCGAAGCCGACGCGGCGCATGAAGCCGCGACCCCGGTACAGGTCGGAGTCCGCGGCGAAGATCTTCTCGAGGGCCTGGGTGATCTCGTCGTTCATCGCGTTCCTCTCGCCGTAGGGATCAGTCGTCGAGGATGCCGACGGCCCGCACCGGCGAGCCGTACGCCGGCTCGAGCCGCAGGGGGAAGCCGTAGAACTCGAAGCGGCGGTTCACGACGTCCTTGAGGTTGTTGAGGTTCTCGTAGTGCGTGATGCCCCGCTCGGCACAGGCGCGGTGCGTCGGGTACTCGTCCGTCACGTAGACGAGGTCGGGGCTGATCGTCTCGACGCCGAAGATCTTCACGCCGCGGTCGGCCATCCAGTGCACCGCCTCCGCCGACACGCCGCTGAACCCGTCGAGAAAGGCCGGCGTCCCCGCCGTCCGGTTGTAGTGGTCCGTGCAGAAGAGGAGGATGTCGCCTTCGCGCACGTCCTGGCCGCTCTCCGTGAAGGCCTGCTCGACCTCGGCGGCCGTGACGTCGTGCGCCGTCGGGTGCTGCCGAACGTCGACGCAGACGGCTTCCCCGCAGAACACGTCGAGGGGCATCTCCGCGATCGCGGGCGCGTCGGGGCTGCGGTCGTAGTGGCCGAAGGCGTCCACGTGGGTCGCGGCGTGGTTCGACGTGATGATGATCTCCGCCGCGAACGACGGCCTCCCCTCCGCCGCGTCGGTGTGCTGGATGTGGCGGAGGATCTGGGTCGGGGGGAAGAAGGGGTGGAGCTGGGACTCGCGCGAGAGCGGCTGCGAGAGGTCGATCACGTGCCTTGCCACGAGCTACTCCTTTCCGGCCGTCTCCTTGCAGACCTGGACGATGCGCGGGACGAGGGCGGCGACGATCCGCTCGCCGGTCTCACGGCTCGCGCGCGTCGCGTCGCCGACGACCCCCGACGGCGTGATGTCGCGGAGCCTGTCCATCGGGACGACGACTCCGGGACCCTTGTGGGTCATCCCGTACTTGCCGAACGACGTCCAGGCGAGGCCGGCCTCCTTGACGGCGGCGCCTCGGTCGAACGCATCCCGTGTGCGCTCGTCCTCGAGCACGCGCTGGCCGAGGGCGAGCGCGATCGACGTCTCGGCCTCCTCGGCGTGGATCATCGGCCCCTCGATCTCCGCGAGCACGTCCGCGGCCAGGTCCCACCACTGCACGAGGAAGACCCTCCGGCCCATGGTCTCGAGGTAGTGGTTCACCGCGACCGTGAGCGCTGCGATGTTGCCGCCGTGACCGTTGACCGCGACGAGGTTCTCGAAGCCGTGGTGAACGAGCGAGTCGCACACTTCGCGGAAGACGTCCAGGAAGGTCTTCGTCGAAAGGCGCATGCTCCCGGGGAACTGCATGTGGTACCAGGAGACCGTCACGTTCAGGGTGGGCGCGACGAGGAGCTCCACCCCCTCCTCCGCGCCGAGCACGGCGGCCCGTGCGCAGAGCGCGCGAGCGATGAAGCAATCCGTGTCGAGCGGCATGTGGTGGCCGTGCTGCTCCGTCGACCCGATCGGGATGAGGACGGCGTCGACGCCGCGCTCGCGGGCGGCCTCGACCTCCGGCCACGTCAGGCGCTCGAGGAAGCGCTCGTCGCTCACTCGTCGTCCTCGCAGGAGACGTTGACGTAGCCCGAGCGGAACGGGCTCTCGGCCCCGGTCGCGGGATCGAACGTGTGGCGCCAGACGCAGCCGGTGTCGTTCGTCAGGACGTGGATCGACACTGACGCGTCGGCCGAGGTCGTGCGGACGCGGTGGATGTCGTCGCGAGGCGGGATGAGGGCGTAGAAGTCGCCGGGGTGGAGCGCACGCCGCGTGACGAGCTCGAGCTTCCCGTCCGTGCGCGCGTAGACCTCTTCCTCCTGCTCGCCCTGGTAGAGGCCGACGAGCCCCCAGGCGAGGTGGTCGTGGACGGGAGTGGCGGCGCCGGAGGGCACGACGAGCGCGAAGAGCGAGAGCGAGCGGTCGCCGCTCCGGTAGAGGAGCCACTGGCCGATCCCGCCGCCCATCCCGCTTTCGGGCGCCGCGCGCCGGTACTCCGCGGGAAGCCACTCGGCGTCGGCGAGGAGATCGGCGAATGAGGGCCGGATGGCCTCGCACGCCTCCTCGGGAGAGCCGGCGAGCCCGATCCTCTCCTGCACCGTCGCGACGAAGTCCCGCACCGTCGCCTCGTCGAGGACGTAGTCGTCGGTGATCATGCGGGCGCTGCCTGCGGCCGGGGGAGGCGTTCCAGGTAGGCGACCACCTCGTCGGCGCTCGTGACCTCCGCGTAGCGGCGGTGGACATCGCGCAGATTCGAGAGGTGGGCTTCGTGGCCCTGGTCGCCGACGCAGTCTTCCGGGACGAGCGTTCGAAAGCCGTTCGAGAACGAGTCCACGGTCGTCGCCCGCACGCACCCGGAAGTGGTACAGCCTGTCACGATCACGGTGTCGCAGCCGGCCGCGGTCAGCAGGGAATGAAGCGGCGTCCCGTGGAAGAACGACGGCCACTTCTTGGGCAGCAGGATGTCCGAGTCGTCCCAGACGCGTTCGTCCACCCGGGCCCAGCGCGAGCCCGGCGTGATCTCGGCGCACGGCGGCAGCTTGATCGTCCAGAGCCCCCGGTCGCGCTCGTCCTCCCACGCGACGATCGTCTGGAAGACCGGGACGTGGGAGATGCGCGCCGTCTCGAGCAGCCGGGCCGTGTTCACCGTGGCACGCTCGATCAGCTCGGCGCCGCCGAAGTCGAAGGCCGGATCGGTGAAGGCGTACTGGAGGTCGACGACGAGCACAGCGGGCCGCTCACCCGGCTCGATGCTCGCCTGACCGTAGCCGCGGGCGAGCCAGGGGTCGTCGGGAGGGAGCTGAAGCACTAGCCGACGCGGTGCCGGTTCACGATGCTCGGCCTCTACTCCGTCGCGAAGGGGAGAGGAGCCGGACGACCTCGAGGGAGCCCGGCCTGCGGCAAGGAGAAGGGTCGGCGGAGGCCGATACCAGCTCCGCGAACCGCTCCTCGCACCGCGGGCAGCGGTACTCGTAGATCGGCACGGCCGAAGTCTAACTTACTGCCTTCGAGCCGCTCCGCGGCGATCACACCGTCGCTTCGGGGAGCTCGAAGGCTCGCCGGGGCCGGTGTGCTCAGCGCCAGGCCGGCTCGAGGTCCCAGACGTCGTTCGTCGTGAGTCGCCGCACCCCGGTGCCGTCCGCCCCGACGACGTAGATCTCGTACTCGTGGTCGTCGCGGCTCGAGCGGTCGGAGACGAACGCGATCAGCCTGCCGTCGGGTGCCCAGGCCGGGGAATGATCGTCCGCCTCGCTCGTCGTGAGCCGGCGGGGATTCGTGCCGTCCCCCTCTGCGACGTAGATCTCGCGACTCGTGCTGCAGTCGTGGAAGCACGTCTCTCCGAAGCGGTCCCGGACGCTCGCGTAGGCGATGGCGCTGCCGTCGTGCGACCACGTGGGCTCGCCCGCGTCCTCGATCAGCAGGCGCTCGCCGGCCCCGGTCCGATCGATCGTGTAGATGCCGACGCGAACCTGGCCGTCCGGCGTGAACGTGGCGCGGCTGAAGGCGATCAGGCTCCCGTCGGGCGACCAGGCCGGGTCCGAGTCGAAGACTACGTCCGGAGTCTCGGGATGGCGCGTGAGCTCGAGGCGTCCTCGCCCGTCCGCGTCCATCACGACGATGGTGCCGTCCGCGTCCTCCGTGCCCGCCGCCGGGACGTGTGCGAACGCGATCCGCTTTCCGTCGGGCGACCACGCGGGCGCCATGTCCAGGACCCGGTCGTTCGTCAGGCGCCGCCGTTCGCTCCCGTCGGCGCGCATGACGTAGATCTCGAGATCGCGCTGGTCCTCTTCGACTGCTTCCCCGCTGCTCGAGTATGCGATGAGCCTCCCGTCGGGCGACCACGCCGGGCTCGCACTCCCGCTCGCATCCACATCGGGCGGGCCCTGTTCCGTGAGCCGTGTGCGGTTGCGTCCGTCCGGGCTCATGAGCCAGATCTCGCTGAAGCCGTCGCGGCTGACGGCGAGGGCGATGGTTCCCGCGTCCTCGCCGCCCGCTTCGGCGTCGCTCTCGCCGCCGCAGCCGACGAGGAGAACGATCGAAGCAAGGCCCGCGGCGAGCCACGCCGCCCGGCGGCGAAGGTCCACGCCGATCCGCTCAGCCCTCACCTCAGCCCTCATTGTGCTCGCGCGGACTCGTTCTCGCCGACGAGCTCGTGCGCGCTCCGGTAAAAGGAGCGGGATGAAGCTGCGACTGTGGCCGTGGGGCCGCCGCGTCGAGGAGGTGCCTGCCGAGCCGGCCGCCGACGAACCGGCGGAAGAGGAGCCGGCTGCGGAGGAGCCGAGCCCGCCGCCCGCCCCTCCCTCCGCGCCCGAGCCTGAGCGGCCGCCTTCTGAACCGCGCCGTCCCGGGCAGCCCGCAAGTGCGTTCGCACGCCCGTACGCCCCGGAGGAGGAGACGGAGGCGGCGCCGGTGCCTCCTGCGGAGCCGCCGGCGGCGGTATCGCTCACCGTCGAGGAGGCCAAGACGGCCGTTCGCGCGGCGGGCGGCGACGTCATCCAGATCGGCTTCCTCGCGAACGCCTACCGGCGCCAACGGGCGGAGGAGCCGGCGAGCAAGGAGACGGCGGCGGCCCGCGTCCGGCTCTCCGAGCTCGTCGCCAAGCGGCTCAAGGACCGCAAGCTGCTCGCGCCGGAGGGCCGCCTCGAGCTGCTCGAGGAGCCCCCGCCCCGCTAGCGCGCAGTCTGGCCGGACGACTAGTGGCGGCCTCTGGCCGGGACTGGTTTCGTTAGGTCGTAACCTGGTCGAGGGAAGGCTCGCGGTCATGAAGCTGCGTCTGCTCGGGGTCATGGGAGCGCTCGCGCTGAGCGCCTTGCCGGCGACCGCCCAGGTCGAGGAGTCGTGCGCCTACGACCCCGTCGAGAAGGAGGTCACCGCCTTCATCAGCCCCGGCGGGGAGGCGACGCTCCGGGTCGTCGAGGGCGAGATCTGGTTCGGGGCCGTGCCGGAGGCATGCGGGGCCGCGACGAACACGAACACGGACCTGATCAAGGTCGCCGCGCATGCCGGGTCGAGCGAGCGGCTCGTCCTCGACCAGAGAACCGGAGTCTTCGGGCCGGGAGCGGCTGACGAGACCAACGTCCCCGAGATCGAGATCGAGGCGAGCCTCGAGGAGACGGATGCCCTCGTTCTCTACCTCACGGAAGGGAGCGACCGCATCGCCCCGGGCCAGAACGGCATCGGCCTGACCGCGGACGGCGACGTCGACGTGACGTTCCCCGACGGGTCGGGCACGCCGCCGCCTCCGCGGTTCCCGCTCGAGATCCACGCTCTCGGAGGAGACGACTACGTGAACGGGCGCGGCGAGTTCGGCGCGGGCCTCGCGTACCTCGGCCCGCTGACGATCGACGGCGGCCCGGGCGACGACGAGCTCCTGCGCGGGAGCTTCGAGCCGGATGTGATCATCGGCGGACCGGGCAACGACGTGCTCGACGGCCAGAGCGCTGACGACGTCATGGACGGCGGTCCGGGGAACGACACCCTCACCGCCGGCGACGGAGACGACCACCTCATCGGCGGACCGGGGGCGGACAGCTTCGTAGCCAACTTCGGCGACGACGTGATCGTCGCGCTCGACCTGGAGGCGGACATGCTGATCAACGGCGGCCCCGGGACGGACACGGCGTACTACGACCAGGCGCTCGACGCCGCGCCCTTGTTCGTCGAGAACCTGGTCGTCGAGGACACGACGCCTGCGGCGGTCTCGTGCGAGCCGGCGGACGGCGACTGGCATGCCGACGACATCGCCGTCGCCTGCACGACGGAGGACCCGGAGTCGCACGTCCCGAACCCCGACGACCGGGCGTTCGAGCTCGGCACGAACGTCCCTGCGGGCAGCGAGACGGCCGACGCGGCCACCGGCACGCGCGACGTCTGCAACGGCGTCGGCCTCTGCGCGCCTGCGGGGCCGGTCCCGGGACACAAGGTCGACAAGAAGGCGCCCGGCAACCCGACCGGCGTTCGAAGCACCGATCACACGGTGGGGAAGTGGTCGCGCGACCGGGAGGTCTCCATCGTGTTCGACGCCGCCTCCGACGGAGGAAGCGGCGTCGACGGCATCTCCTACGCGTGGACGACGGCGCCGACATCCGACCCGGATACCACGAAGGACGCCGAGGAGTCGGCGGCGGCGCTCACGAGCCCGAGCCTCGGCAACGGAAGGTGGTTCCTCCACATCGCCACCGTCGACAACGTCGGCAACTGGAGCGGCACGGGTCACTATGGTCCGTTCCTCGTGGATGGCCTGCGTCCTCGGGTACGTGCGCTCCCGGGCTCGGGGAGGGTGGGGAAGCAGGTCCGCCTCCGATATCGCACGGCGGACAACACCGGCCGGACGCGCGAGCGGATCACGGTCGTCCGGGCCGGCGCGGTCGTCGCCGCCTGGTCGCGGCCGCTGGCGGCCGCGCGGTGGTCGACGATCCAGTCGGTTCCGTGGACCCCTAGGAGCAGAGGTCGCCATACGTTCTGCGTCCGGGGTTGGGACCAGGCCGGAAACACCCGCACGGACTGCGCGCGACTGACCGTTCGCGCCTGACGACGGGTCGGCGGCGCGGGCTCGTGAGCGCCCGTCACGGACGGCGGTCGCCCGCGGCGAGCAGCCGCACGGCGAGCTCGCCGACGCTGGCTCGCAGCTCGTCCGGCCTGCGGACAGTGAAGTCGAAGTCGAGCCCGGCGAGGAGGCTCGCCATCCAGTCGAGCGACTCCACGCGCATGGTCAGGAGCGTCCCGCCGTCTGCCTCGGCGAGCTCCGCCAGCGTCGGAGTGACGCGCTCGGCCACGCGGGCGAGCGGCGCGTGGAGCACGACCTCGACCGCCCAGGTCCACGGCACGCGCGCGAGCGAGCGGCTCACGTGCGCAACCGCGTCGAAGCCGTCCGGCGGAGCCGGCGCCGCCTCGTCGCCGATCGTCGGGTGGCTCATCCGGTCGACGCGGAAGGTGCGCGCGTCGTCTCGGCTGTGGTCGTGGGCCGCGAGATACCACCGTCCGGCATGGACGACGAGGCCGTGCGGGCTCAGCTCGCGGAGCGAGGTCGCGCCCGAGAACGAGCGGTAGCTCGCGCGGACGCGCCGGCGGCGGCGGATCGCGTCGGCGAGCAGCAGCACGGTGTCGCCCGGCACCGGAGCGCCGGCGGTCGCGGCGGCCGTGAATCCGAGGGTGCTCTCGAGCGCCTCGACACGCCGGCGCAGCTCGACCGGCAGCACACGGTGGATCTTCGCGAGCGCGCCGTCGGCGGCCGCGCCCTCCGGATCCAGGCCGAGGCGGCCCGCCGCAACCAGGCCGAGCGCCACGGCGACGGCTTCGTCGTCGGTGAGCATGAGCGGCGGCAGCCGGTAGCCCGGGCGCAGGCGGTAGCCGCCGCCGACCCCGCGCTGGCCCTCGACCGGAATTCCGAGCTCCTGCAAAGCGGCGACGTACCGCCGGAGCGTGCGGATGTCGATGCCGAGGCGGCCGGCCAGCTCCCGCCCCGTCGCGACGGGCTGTGCCTGCAGGGTCTCGAGCAGCGCGAGGAGCCGGGCTGTAGGGGACGCCACGGGCGCAGTGAAGCACAGATAGCGGGCAGTAATCGCCCTATTTGACCGCTAGCGTGGCTTCCCAACGTCTGAGGAGGCCGACATGAGCGTCGCGGCACGCACGGAGAAGGGAGCACGGGACTTCGACTTCTGGATGGGCCGCTGGAAGGTCCACAACCGGTACCTGCACAAGCGACTCGAGGGCTCGGGCGACTGGATCGAGTTCGAGGCCACGAGCATCGCCCGCCCGCTGCTGGACGGGCTCGGGAACGAGGACGAGTTCCGCACCGACCACGAGGGGGGCTTCATCGGCATGTCGTTCCGGTTCTTCGACCCGGACACGAAGCAGTGGTCGATCTACTGGGCCGACAGCCGCCGGCCGGGCGTGCTCGACCCGCCGGTCACGGGCTCGTTCTCGGGCGACACCGGGATCTTCGAGGGAGCGGACACGTTCGCGGGCCGGCCGATCCTCGTCCGCTTCACCTGGTCGGGCGTGACGACGCCGACGCCGCGCTGGGAGCAGGCGTTCTCCGACGACGGCGGCGACACCTGGGAGACGAACTGGATCATGGAGTTCACGCGGATCGCGGACTGACGAGCCATGTCTTGAACGGCCGCCTTCGCCGTGCTTATCTTGAGCCCGTGAACGATCTACGAAGGGGTCCTCTTCATGCGGCATGGAGTCCGGACGGCGTCGGCCGCCGCCGCGGCGATCCTGGTGCTCGCCGGGTGCAGCGAGGAGGCGCCGCTCGACGAGGCCGGATCCGCGCTCGACGACGTCGGCGAGGTCGAGGACGCTGAGGCGGCCGACGATACGACGACGGCCCCGGGAGCGACGCGAGCGAAGAAGAAGACCGCCCGTCTCGTCGCCGTGGCCCGCGTGATCGACGGCGACACGCTCGCCCTGGCCGACGGGAGGAGAGTCCGGCTCGTCCAGATCGACGCGCCGGAGGTCGGGGGCAGCGAATGCTTCGCCGGCGAGGCGACCGAGGCGCTCGAGAGCCTGCTTCCGCGTGGAAGCCGCATTCGGGTCGAGGTCGACCCGCGCCTCGACCGCGAGGATCGGTACGGCCGGCTTCTCCGCTACGTCTTCAAGCGGCGGACGAACGTGAACGTCGCCCTCGTGCGTCGCGGGGCGGCGAGCGTCTGGTTCTACCAGGGCGACCGCGGGCGCTATGCGGACACCCTGCTCGCGGCCGCGCGAAGGGCGCACTCGGAGCGACGAGGCCTGTGGCGCGCCTGCCCGGGCACGCGCCTCGACCCCCACGGGGCGGTGGAGACGAGTCTCGCCGAGGCTGCGCCGGCCCTCGCTGCGGGCGGCGGCGGCGCGTGCGACCCGTCGTACCGCGGAGCGTGCATCCCGTCGCCGCCGCCCGACCTGGACTGCGCCCAGGTCGACGGTCCATTCGCCGTCGTCGGGCCCGATCCCCATCGCTTCGACGGGAACCGGGACGGCATCGGCTGCGAGTGAGGGATCGCGACCGCGTTACAGGACGACGCGCTCCATGAAGAGCGTGTCGCGCCACTCACCGGTCGCGAAGTCCTTCCACGCGGCCCGCATGACGCCGACCGGCCGGAACCCCGCCTTCTCGTAAGCGCGGATGGCCGGGTGGTTGTCCGCCGCCGGGTCGATCGTCACGCGGTGATGCCCGCGCTCGGCGACGAGGTGATCCGCCAGCGCCCTCACCGCGTCGGAGCCGAGCCCACGGCCGTGACGAGCGGCGTCGACGAAGACGTCGATCGCGGCGTGGCGGTAGTCCGGCTCGAGCTCCTCCGAGTACTGGATCATGCCGGCCACCTCGCCGTCATCGAGGACGGCGAAGCGGGTTGCCGTCGGCTCGTCGGTGAGCGGGAAGTCCGGCGGCTGCTCCCCCCACCACGCGGCCACGGCCGGCTGGGCGACGATCGCCAGCAGCACGGGTACATCGCCGTCGGCGAGCGGCCGCAAGACGACGTGCGAGCCTCGTATCTCGATCAGCGGTCCTTCGCTAGACCCTCGAGCGCGGCACCGGCCGCGGTCGTCTTCCAGGAGGGTTGTATCAAAGCACGGCCGGATCTCTCGCCGGCTCCGCTGAGGCTGCCGCCGATGTCCGGGTAGGGGCGAACGACCTCCGAGGGGGCAGTGGACGCCTCAAACCCTGCCCTGCCGGCCGAAGCCGGCCGGACGTTCGTGCTCTCCCGGCGACGACAGGCCTATGGCCCGTCGGGGAATCCGATGCCGATCATGCTCGCGACGAGCAATGCGGCGGTGACGAGAAAGATCTGAAGAGATGCCCGGCTCACGTGTTGGCTCACCTCCTTCCTAGAAGCGGAAGTCCTGGAGCGCCTCTACGGCGCGCTGATAGAGGTGGATCGCAGCTTCCTTCTCGCCGCGCTCGACCGCGAGCTCGGCCTGTGCGGTCCACGCCGCCGCCCTGTGGCTTGCGGAGGAGAGCTGCTCGAAGCTCTCCTCGGCAGCCCGGAACTTCTCCTCGGCCTCGGCCAGACGGCCCTGCTCCAGCAGCGAGCGCCCGAGGACAAGCTGGGCGTTTCCGATCTCGTCGATGAAGTCCACGCGGCCGGCGAGGAGCTCGAGCGCGTGCCGCGCCTGCTCCTCGGCGAGCCCGACCTGGCCGGTGCGGAGATGCACCTGCGCGAGCGACGACACCGCCTGCGCCGCGTCGGCGTCGCTTCCCACCTCGAGCGCGACCGCGAAGGCCCGCTTGAAGAAGGGGACGGACTCGTCGGCTCTGCCGAGCAGGAACGTGAGCCCGCCGAGCGTCGTCAGGAGCTTGCCGGTGTTGGCGCGGTCCTCGATCTCCTCGTAGAGGCCCTTCGCCCGCTCCGCGTAGTTGCGGGCGGCCAGCCACTGCCCTTGCCGCTCGGCGACGAGGGCTCCCAGGAAGTAGGCATCCGCCGTCGCACGCCGGTCGTCGAGGGCTTCCGCGAGCTCGAGCGCGCGCTCGACGTCCTCCTTCGCAGCCTCCCAGTCCCGCTGCCTGCGGTAGCAGCGCGACCGCCAGCCGAAGATCCGCGAGCGAAGCCGGTCGCACGGGATGCCGGAGCGCTCCGCGAGCTCGAGGGCCTCCGTGAAGACGGCCATCGCGGTCGTCACGGAGGTCATCCGGTACCGGCAGCAGCCGAGCCGGAAGAGCACCTCCGCGCGATCGACGTCCGAGAACGAGGGGTCCTCGGAGAGCGCCCGCGCGAGCGAGAGGAGCGGGAGCGCCTCGCGCATCTCGCCGATGTACATCCGTGCCCACGACTCGGCGAGCAGGGCGCGGAGCTGGAGGTCTCCCGCCGACTCCGGCGGGAGAGCGTCGGCGACTCCGGAGAGGAGCGAGATCGCCTCGGCGTAGTCGTGAGCCTCGAGCGCGGCCTCGCCACGAACGATGAGGCTCTCGAGCCGCTCGCGCTCGCGCCCGTCCACCCCCGTGGCGAGATACTGCGGATCGACTCCGAGCCGGTCCGCGAGCCAGCGCAGCGTGTCGTCCCCCGGGCGGAGCTGGTCCCGCTCGATCTGGCTCACGTACTGCTTCGAGAACCGGCTTTCGGCCAGCTCCGACTGGGTGAGCCCCGCGGCGACCCTCGCCTGGCGGAGACGCTGGCCGAGCGTCGCCGGCGTTTCGGGTGCGGTGACCGATCCCTGGCTCGTCACTGTCGGGTCAAGCATACGAGTCTTCTGTCCACTTGACAATCCCCCTTGACTTCCCGGTAAGTCTCGTTATAGTCAAGCCGATCTCGCCCTCGGGAAACCCGATCCCGAGTGATGCCTGGCATATCGCGAGAGCTGGCCCGGAGACTCAGGCTTGGGCCGCAGAAGCCGAGTCTCCGGGTCGCGTTTTTCCCGAGGCGCTCTCAT
>Ga0268386_10002197_pt1 | contig 13764 bp, 12 predicted proteins | sample RVTome_15_FD_200260 | JGI IMG/M metagenome (GOLD analysis project Ga0268386, IMG submission 200260) | Soil microbial communities from uranium-contaminated site in the Upper Colorado River Basin, Wyoming, United States - RVT150D86... ...
CTCCGGAGCGTTTCGTTCACCACCTGGACGCGCTCGATTGGCGATCTGACGACGGCGCGCGCTGGGCGTGCGTGTTTGGCCGGGCGGACGGAACCAGGATGCTCTCGCTCTACGCCGCGGACCTGCAGGCCGGCGCCTCACAATCATTCAATGCCGGTTCGAGCGAACTCGTGCTCCATGTTCTGGCGGGCCGTGGGACGATTGTGATCGGCGGGCGTGATTTCGCCGTCGAAAGCGGCGACGGCGCGCACGTTCGAAGCGGCGAAGCCTTGCGATTGAGCGCCCCCGAGGACGCGGGCCTGCGGGTGCTGATGGTGGTCTGCCCCTCAGCCGAACTGGCAGTCTCGAACGACGGTGAGGAGGGTTCCGGGAACCGGGAATTCGATCACGAGTATCCCCGTCGGGTGGTGTCTGCGCGTCGGGCGCGGCACGAGGTGACCGGGGATCGAAACTTCCAGGTGCTCCTGGGGCCGAAGACCGGTTCCGAGGCTGTGACCCAGTTCATCGGGTCGATCCCCCGCTCCCGCGCGCCGGAGCACTATCATCAATATGAAGAAGTCATCGGCGTACTATCCGGCCACGGAAAAATCTGGTTCGGCGAGGCCAGCGCGCCAGTAAGGCCCGGGAGCCTGATTTTCCTCCCCCGCGAGCAGCCGCATTGTCTTGAATGTACCGTTGCGGGCGGCCTCGAGCTGGTTGGCATGTTCTATCCGGCGGGCAGCCCGGCCGTAAGCTATGCCACGGGAGAGGCCGAATGAGCCGACCGCAATTCAGTTCACGGTTCGCCACGCTGCTCGCCATGGCGGCCTTCGCCGTCGGGGTCGGCAACGTTTGGCGCTTCCCTTACATGATGGGCCAGAACGGCGGCAGCGCGTTCCTGCTGATCTATCTTGTCTTCATCCTGGCACTGGCGGTTCCCGCTCTGGCTTCGGAGTGGTCATTCGGCCGCGCCACGCAGTCCGGGCCCGTCACCGCTTTCCGCGCGGCATTCGGGCCAACGTTCGGGCTGCCGCTCGGCTTCATCCTGCTGTTCGCGACCTTCATGGCGCTGAGCTACTACACCATCATCGTCGGAAACATCATCTACACTGCCTGGTTTGCCCTGCGTCACGGATTCGATGCCCAAAGCATCGGTGCCTTCGAGCACGGGCTGGCCAACGACGGCATGCAGTTCGTTTATGCCATCGGCCTGACCGTCGGCTGCCTTTGGATCGTTCAACGCGGCCTGCGGAACGGGATCGAACGGTTGAACATGTTGCTGATGCCGGTTTTCGGAATCGTGGTCATCTACATGGTCGGGGTGGCACTGACGCTCGACGGTGCCATTGCCGAGCTGCGCGATTTCCTTCGACCGGATTTTTCACAAGCCGGTCCCAGGGTCTGGTTTGCCGCGATGGGCCAGGCCTGCTTCTCGATCGGAATTTCGGGCACGATCGGGGTGCTGTACGGCAGCTACCTCCGACCGCAGGAAGAACTCGTACCTTCCGCGGTGGTTACCGGTTTCATCGACACCGGCGCGGCGCTGCTGGCGGCACTGTTTGTCGTCCCGGCCGTATTGGTATTCGGGATCGATCTGGCCGCCGGACCGACGTTGCTATTCAATACCCTCCCCAGGCTTTTCGAGGTGATGCCGGGCGGCCGCTGGCTGGCGGGGCCGTTCCTCGCGGCGTGGGCCATGGTGGCGGTGCTCACCATCGTAGCGGCATTCGAGGCCACAATTGGGGCGTTGCACGATTACAGCGGTGACCGTTGCAGCCGGACGCGCTGGACCCTGATCATTGGTGTCGCCCTGGTCGCGGTCATGCTGCCCACTGCGTTCAACCCGCAGATCATCGGAACCCTGGATCTCATTTTCGGGTCCGGCATGTTCATGTTCGGCTCACTCATGGCGGTCATTGCCCTGGGGTGGGGTCTGGGCAAGGCAGTGCTCAGAACCCAAATCGCCCTGGGGCTGGGCCCCACTATGACAAACTTCCTGACGATCTGGATTCGTTACGTTGTGCCCGCTGTGCTGTTCGCCATCCTGGCCGGATTCATACTCTCCTCTCTGGGGGTGGTCGGGTGAAGCATCACAAGGACGGCGAGCGGCAGGGCCCGGAGAGCGGTGCACGCGCGCTCAACCGGGACTTCAGGCGCTTCGAACAGGTCGACAAGCAGCAGGAATATTACCTGTCGGAGCAGGCCGGAGTGGAACGCTTCGACGACGACTACGAGATCGAAACCTGCGATCTTTCCGGCTGCCTGCACGGCTCGGAAGCGCAAAGGCGCGAGTTCGCACAACACCTCGGCGACGCCCTCAAAGACATTGGCTTTGCCATTCTCACCGGTCACGGCATCCATTCGGCGCTCTACGAGCGCGCGGAAATTCTGACGCGCCGCTTATTCGAGGAAACCACCCACGAGCAGCGCATGGCGTTTCGCGCACGCCGGCACGGCTCGGTCAACCAGGGTTATTTCCCGATCAGGGAAACCACCATCATTCATCCAGACTTGGTGGAAGGCTGGGTATTCTGCCGCAGGGCCTTCGATCTCGACAGCGCCCAGGATTTCGACGAGCGGCAGTTGTGGCCCGCGACGGGCTTCGAGGCCGGATTCCGGCAGCTCGTCATCGAACAGGAAAAGCTGATCCTGCCGATCATGCAGAGTCTGCTGCGGTACCTCGGTTGCGATCCGCACCTGTACGACGACCGGCTCACCGGCTGCAATTTCGGCTTCAGGCTCAACTACTATCCGCCGTGTGAAGCCGGCCGCCGGCCGCAGGGCGGCCGGATGTTGGGGCACGAGGACGTCGACCTGTTCACTTTTCTCCCGGCGCCACGGGTGGAAGGGCTGCAGGTGCTCAACCGGCGCAACCTGAAGTGGATTCGGTTACAGGCGCCCGCCGGCAGCATCATCCTGAATACCGGCGACTACATGCAGCGCATCAGCAACGACATCTTCCCCTCCACCACCCACCGCGTGGGACAACCGAGTGACGCGGAATCGATGGCGCAGCCGCGCGTGTCGTTTCCAATGGCGATCTACACCTGGGAGGACGAAATCCTCGAGGTCCTGCCCGGACTCGGCGAACCCAGGTACGCCCCGATCCGTTCGGAAGAATTCCACACGGCCATCACCTCCAAGTACTACGGCGACGACTACGTAAAATGAGCAAGATGGGCCATCCTGGCCCACTTGCATCGACCCTTTGAAAAGCGCGGTTTTCAAAGGCTCGCGGCCTTTGGCCGTTGGCACATCCCTGTGCCAAGCTACTTTGCTGCGCCCCTTCCGCGGTCCATCGACACAATCGCTTATTCGTCGTCGAGGAAGCGCAGGGACGCTGAATTGATGCAGTAGCGCATGCCGGTCGGCGGCGGGCCGTCGGGAAAGATGTGGCCAAGGTGCGCGTCGCACTTCGGACACAATAATTCGATGCGGGACATGCCGAGGCTGTTATCGGGCCGCTGCACGATGTCGGCATCGTCCAGCTCCGAATGGAAGCTCGGCCAGCCGCAGCCCGCCTTAAACTTGCTGTTCGAGCCGAACAGCCGATGCCCGCAGCACACGCAGGCGTAGCGCCCCTTGTCCCAATGATCCTCGTATTCACCGCTGAACGGCGCCTCGGTCCCGGCCTTACGGGTGACCCGGTATTGCTCGTCGCTCAACTCGGCCTGCCATTCCTCGGGTGACTTGCGTATCTTGTCCATTTCGTCGCGCCTGCAACTCCGCGGTTTGATTCGATGACGAATGTTCTCTCTACAAGATGGTCTCACACACCATGATTTCCAATGCCCCCAAAGCGCGCCTCCGCGTGACGTTCCGAGTGGCGATGGCACTCATCATCGTCGCAGCCGCAATGCATCTGAGCAGCTGCGCCAGCCCGACCTACTATTGGCAAGCCGCCTCCGGGCATTTCGCGCTGATGAGGGCGCGCCAGGACGTGATCGAGGCCATCGAGCAGGGCAGCGCGGATGAGGAGACCCTGGAAAAGCTGCGGCTTTCGCGCGACATCAAGACCTTCGCGGTGACCGAGCTCGACCTGCCGGACACCGACAGCTACAGCGAATTCGTGCAGACCGGCCGCGACGCCGTGGTGTGGAATGTCGTGGCCGCGCCGGAATTCTCGCTCGAGGCCAAAACCTGGTGCTTCCCGGTGTCAGGCTGCGTGCCCTATCGAGGTTATTTTGACCGCGGCGCCGCCCAAAACTTCGCGGAGCGGCTCGCCGAACACGATCTGGATGTCGCCGTTTCCCCGGCGATTGCCTACTCGACGCTCGGCTGGTTCGACGACCCCTTGCTCGACACCATGTGGCGCCAGTCCGAGGCACAGTTCGCTGCCTACCTGTTCCACGAGATGGCGCACCAGAAGCTGTACGTCAAAGGTGACGCCAAGTTCAACGAATCGTATGCCTCATTCGTGGAGGTGATCGGCGTCGAGCGCTGGCTCGAGCAGCGCAACGACGGCGAAGCCCTGGAGAACTGGCGCAGTCTTGGTGAGGCGCGAAGCGCATTCAATAGGCTGGTCGACCAGAGCCGGGCTGAACTGGTGGAAATCTACGCATCGAGCGCCGCGTCCGCGGCCATGCGCGAAGACAAGCAGGCCGCTTTCGATCGCCTGCAGACGCGCTACCGCCGTGTGCGCGAAGAGCAATGGAACGGCAGGGATTACTTTGGGGGCTGGTTCGACCGCGAGCTGAACAACGCCCGCTTCGCGCTCTTCGACAGTTACGAGGGCGGCCACTGCGCGTTTGACCGGCTCTACGACGAGGCGGGCGAGGACATCGAACGCTTCCACGAGCTGGCTCGTGTCAAATCCCGGCTGCCCGCAGACAGCCGGCGCGGATGGCTGATGCAAAGCTGCGAGGAGATTGCGCCCGCACCGGAACTGTGACAGTTTAGCCCCGCCGTGATCTTCTGCCGATTCGACATATCTCGCCGCCAGCGCGGCACGGGCTCGTGCGCGCTTAGAAGCACGCTTCGCATCGCATTCGGGGTGGCCCTCGTCGCGGCCCTCGCGCTGCCCTCGGAGCCGGCCCGGGCGCAGAATGAATCGCCCGGGCTTGCCGCGATCTGCCCGGATCCGGCGCTCAGCCCGCTGAGCTTTTCCACGCCGGAGCGGGAGGATGCGCGGATCATCATGTATGCCCGCGAGATGGACGCCAGCAAAACCGAAACCAGCGAGGCGCGGGGCGACGTCGAGATCAACCGGGCGGACCAGCGACTGACCACGGAATACTTGCAGTTCCTGCCGGAAACCGAGACGGTCGTCATGCCCGAGGCCCTGCGCTACGCCGATTCGCAGGTCTGGATCGAGGCGCAAAGGGCCGAGTACAGCTTCAAGGGTGAAACCGGTGAATTCTGGAAGCTCGATTATGGCCTCAGCCAGTCCAGCGCCCACGGCAGCGCGGATTCCATGGAGCTGCTGCCTGACCAGCGCTCGGTGCTGAACGGCCTCGATTTCACCACCTGTCCCGGCGAACAGCCCGACTGGCAGATCAAGGCCCAGCGCATGGAGTTTCATCACGAGGAGGGCTATGGCACGGCCCGCCATGCGCGCCTGGAATTCAAGAGCGTGCCCATCCTGTATGCGCCCTGGTTCAGCTTCCCCATCGACGACCGGCGCAAAAGCGGGCTGCTGTTCCCCAGCGTCAGCAACACCAACGACAACGGTATCGAGTTCGGCATTCCGTATTACTGGAACATTGCGCCCAACATGGACGCCATCATCCAGCCGCGCTACTTCAGCAATCGCGGCTTCATGCTCAGCGGCGACTTCCGTTTCCTCAGCCGCCGCACCGGCGGCTTCGTCGAATACGATTACATGCCGGACGACGACCAGACCGGCGAGGAACGCTACCACTACTTCTTCGAGCACCGGGCGATGCTCCCCGGGGCGTGGTCGACGCAGCTCAATATCGACCGGGTGAGCGACGACGACTACTTCCAGGACTTCGGCGCCAGCCTCGAGACCACCTCGCGCCAGTTTCTGCGAAGTGCGGGCATCGTGCGCGGCTTCGGCCACCACTGGAGTTTCGAGGCGATGGCCGACGACTTCCAGGTCATCGACGACTCGGTCTCCCCGGAAAACGAACCTTACCGCCGCGTGCCGCGCCTCGCCTTTCGCCTCGACCAGCCGTTCGGGCCCAGCGGTCTCGGCTTCATCCTCGATTCCGAACTGGCGTATTTCGATCGCGACGTGGGCGTCACCGGCGCGCGCGCCGACAACACCGGTCACCTTTACTGGGAGCGCTGGGCCGCCTGGGGATTCATCCGCCCGAGCCTGGGCTACCGCTACACCACCTACGACCTCGAGGACGTGATGGCGGGCGAGGACACCTCCCCCGACCGCGGCACGACCATCGCGAGCCTGGACGGCGGCCTGTTCTTCGACCGCACCCTGGACAGCGGCAATACCCAGACGCTGGAGCCGCGCATGTTTTACCTCTACGTGCCCTTCGAGGAGCAAGACGAGCTGCCGGACTTCGACACCGCGGACTTCACCTTCGGCTTCAGCCAGCTGTTCAACACGAACCGTTTCGCCGGTGCCGACCGCCAGGGCGATGCCGACCAACTGTCGCTGTCGCTTACCACCCGCAGCTACGCTGCCGGCGACGGTAACCAGCTGTGGCGCTTCAGTGTCGGGCAGATCATCTACTTCGAGGACCAGCAAGTTCAACTCGACGCCGACTCGCCGATGTTGGACGACCGTTCCCCCTTGATCGCCGAGTTCAGCCTCACCACCTTCCGCCGCTTCGCCTCGACCGCCGGCCTGCAGTGGGACTGGACCGAGGACCGCCTCGACGTCGCCAGCTTCGGGGTCAGCTACGGCGGCGAGGACGGCGAGCGGGCCGCCTTCGAATACCGCTTCCGCCGCGAGCGCGTCGACCAGTTCGATTTCCGCCTGTCCTGGCCGGTCACCCCCGAGTGGCGGCTGCTGACCCGGGTCAACTACTCATTCGAGGACGACGACCTGCTCGAAACGCAGGCCGGCTTCGAGTACGAAAGCTGCTGCTGGGCCCTGCGCACGGTGTACCGCCGCTACCTGAAAAACCGCGAAGGCGAGCAGCGCGACGGCGTCTACCTGGAACTGAACTTGAAGGGCCTGGCCAGTGTCGGTACGGGCGGCGAGGAACTGTTTTATTATTGACCGGCCCCAAACTTGACCCCATTTATCCGATGACTATGATCAGGAAAACGCACTGCAATCTCCTACCGGCCTTGCTCATGGCCGCCGGCACCCTGCTCCACGGCCCGGCCGCTGCCCAGCCCATCGACAACATCGTGGCGCTGGTCGAGCAAAACGTCATCCTGAAGAGTGAGCTCGACCTCGCGGTGAACGGCGTCCTCGACCGCCTGCGCGCCGCCGGCGAGCAGATCCCGCCGCGCGACCTGGTGGAAAAGCAGGTGCTGGAGCGGCTGATCGTGCGCGAACTGCAGATTCAGCGCGCGCTGGAAACCGGCATCCGCATCAGCGACACGGACATCGACCAAGCGCTCGTCAACCTGGCCCAGAGCAACGGCATCACCGTTCAGCAGATGCGCCAGGTGATCGAGGAGGAAGGCGAGGACTTCTCCGAGTTCCGCCGCAACATCTCCGAGGAACTGCTGACCGAGCGCCTGCGCCAGCGCATCATTTCGAGCATGCCGCCCATCTCCGACACCGAGGTGGAAATCCTGCTCGCCTCCGAGGAACTCAGCGGCGGCGAATACAACATCTCCCACATCATGGTGGGGCTGCCCGAGGGCGCCACTCCCCCGCAGATTGATGAGGCGCGCGAAGAGGCCGAGGACATCCACCGCCGCCTTACCGAGGGCATGGATTTCGCCTCTGCCGCCATCAGCTATTCCGACAGCCAGGAGGCGCTCGAAGGCGGCGAAGTCGGCTGGCGCGACCTCAACAGCATCCCGGCGTTTTTCGCCGAAGCCATGCAGGGCCTCAGCCCTGGCCAGTTCACCGAGCCGGTGCGAAGCCCGTCCGGATTCCACATCATCAAGGTCAACGACTACCGCGAGCGCGGCCAGGTGATGATGGAAGAGTTCAAGGCACGCCACATCATGATCGAAACCAACGAGATCGTGACGGCCCGCGAAGCCATGGACGAGATCACGCTGATCAAGCGCCAGCTCGATGACGGCGCCGAGTTTGACGCGTTGGCCCGCGAACATTCCGACGATCCCACCACCGCCAACCTGGGCGGCGAGATGGGCTGGTTCCCACCCGAAGCCTACGGCGACCGCGTCCAGCAGACGCTGGCAGGGCTCGAAATCGGTGAAATCAGCGAGCCGTTCCAGACGGCGGCCGGCTGGCACGTGATTCAGTTTCAGGACAAGCGTGAGGTGGATCGCACAGAGGACGCCATCCGCGCCGGGGCGCGCGACAAGATTCGCCAGCGCAAGGCCGAGCAGGAGATCGAAAAGACCCTGCGCCAATGGCGCGACGAGGCCTTCGTCGAAATCCGGCTGCCGGGGGCGGATTCAGGCAGCTCGGGGTAAAGGCGCCTGATCACGGACCTGCCGATACTGGCCGTCACGCCCGGCGAGCCGGCCGGCATCGGCCCGGAGATCCTGCTCAAGCTGGCCGCCCGTGAACCGCACTTCCGCCTGCTGGCCATCGCGGACATCGCGCTGTTGCGCCAGACGTCCGATTCTCTCGGAATCCAGCTCGAAATCGACGAATGGCACCTCGGCGACACGGTTGCCGCGGGCCGCCTTGCGTGCTTCCACCTGGATCTCGTCGAGCCCGCGGCAGCCGGCAGGCTTTCCACCCGCAACGCCCCCTATGTGCTGGAGACGCTTAGCGAAGCGGTGCGGTTGGTGTCGGGCGGCCAGGCCGCCGCACTGGTCACCGGCCCGGTGCACAAGGCCATCATCAACGAAGCGGGCATCGCGTTCAGCGGCCATACCGAGTTCCTGGCCAAGGCCTGCGGGACGGAACGGGCGGTCATGATGCTGGCGGCACCGGGCATTCGGGTCGCGCTGGTGACCACCCACCTGCCGCTGCGCGCGGTGGCGGACGCCATCACGCCCGATCGCCTGGAGGCGACACTCCGCATCACGAATCGCGACCTCAGGCATCGCTTCGGCATCGACCGCCCGCGGCTGCAAGTGCTGGGGCTCAATCCCCACGCCGGCGAGGGCGGCCATCTCGGCTCGGAGGAGATCGAGATCATCGGGCCGGTGATCGAACGCTGCCGGGCCGGCGGCATGGATCTCATCGGGCCGGTGCCGGCCGACAGCGCCTTCACCCCCGCAAGGCTCGCCGATTGCGATGCGGTCGTTGCCATGTATCACGACCAGGGGCTGCCGGTGCTCAAGCACGCCGGCTTCGGCGAGGCGGTCAACATCACGCTGGGCCTGCCGTTCATCCGCACCTCGGTCGACCACGGCACCGCGCTCGACATCGCCGGCCGGGGCGTGGCCGACGAGCGCAGCCTGCTGCACGCCTTGGCGGCCGCCCAGGACATGGCGATGCGCCATTAGCCGCAATCATGCCGCACAGGCCAAGAAAGCGCTTCGGCCAGAATTTCCTGGTCGACTTTGACGTCATCGAGCGCATCGTGGCCGCCATCGCTCCGAGCAGGGGCGAGCCGATCATCGAGATCGGGCCGGGCCGCGGCGAGCTGACCCGCCCCTTGCTGGCCGCGGGCGCCGATCTGCACGTCGTCGAGATCGACCGCGATCTCGCCGCCGACCTGCCGCGGCAGGTGCCGGGGCTCGCAGCCGACCATATCCACGTGGGCGACGCCCTGGAGGTTGACCTGGCCTGCTTGTTGCGACTGCGGTCAGGCGAGCGCTTTCGAGTGGTCGGCAACTTGCCCTATAACATTTCGACGCCGCTGCTCGTGAGGCTGGCGAAGTCCTCCGGCGTCATCCGCGACATGCACTTCATGCTGCAGAAGGAGGTGGTCGACCGCATGGCCGCCGCGCCGGGCGGCAAGGACTACGGTCGCCTCACGCTGATGTGCCAGTACCATTTCGCGGTGGTGCCCCTGTTCACGGTGCCGCCCGAGGTCTTCGAGCCCGCCCCCAAAGTCGAATCGGGATTTGTGCGCCTCATCCCGCACGACACGCCTCCGGCGGAGGTACCGGACTTTGCGACCCTCGAGCGTCTGGTGGCACAGGCCTTCTCGCAACGGCGCAAGACGCTCCGCAACAGCCTCAGGCCGCTGATGGCCGCCGCGCAGATCGAGGAGGCGGGCGTCGACCCCGCGCTCAGGGCCGAGGCGCTCTCGCTTCGCGACTTCGCCAGGCTGGCGCAAGTCATGGCACACTATGAAGGTGAATCCGGACAAAGGTGAGCGATCAAAAACGCCATGGATGTCGAAATCAAACCGCAGCCCAGCTACCTCGGCCAACACGAAGGCCGCTACGCCTTCGCCTACCGCATCACCATCACCAATCGCTCCGAGGAAGCGGTGAGATTGCTCAACCGCCACTGGATCATCACCCATGCCGACGGCCGCATTGAGGAAGTCCACGGCGAAGGCGTGGTGGGCGAGAAGCCGCGGCTCACCCCCGGCCAGTCCCACAGCTATTCCAGCGGAGCCATGATCCCGACTCCCACCGGGTCGATGAAGGGAAGTTACGAGTTCGTGACCGATTCGGGCGCGACCTTCCAGGCCGAGATACCGGAATTCGTGCTGGCGGCGCCCGAGGCACTCCATTAGCCCGGCGCCACAGTAGCGTCATGGCGCACTATTTCATCGGCGACGTCCAGGGTTGCTATGAGCCGCTGCAGCGGCTGCTCAAGCGAATCCGCTTCGATCCGGCCGACGACCGGCTGATCTTCTGCGGCGATGTCGTCAGCCGCGGCGGCGCATCCCTGGAGGTGCTGCGCCTGCTGCACTCGCTTCAACACCGCGTGATCGTCACCCTGGGCAACCACGATTTCCACCTGCTGGCCGAGGGCGTGCGCTTCCCCGACGGTGGCACGCCCGATCGTGAGTTCAGGCGAATTCTCCAAGCGGACGACCGGGAAAAGCTGATGGACTGGCTGGCCGGCCAGCGTCTGGCCTACTGGCACAAGCCCGACAAGTTGATTGCCCTGCACGCCGGTGTGATCCCGCAGTGGACGGTGAAGGACACGCTGGCATACGCCCGCGAGGTCGAAGCAGTGCTGCGCTCGCCCAAGCGGACCAAGTTCTTGCGCAAGTTGTTGCGTGACCGCCGCCGCGTGTGGCACGACAACCTGAGCGGCATGAAGCGCCGCGCCATGATCACCCACATCCTCACTCGTATCCGTTACTGCGATGCGGGCGGAAAGCTCAATCTCAGCGCCACCGGGCCGCCCGGCACGCAGCCGGCCGGCTACCTGCCGTGGTTCAAGCACAAGCACCGGCTGACGCGCAACGTGAAGTTCGCCTTCGGCCACTGGGCCTCGCTGGGCACGCGGGTCAAGAAGCGTTACGTGGCGCTGGATTCAGGCTGCGTTTGGGGCGGTCAGCTCAGCGCCTGGCGGGCGGAGGACGGCGAACTGTTCCAGGTTCCCTGCAAAGCCAAGAAAAGCTGGAAGCAGAAAAAGGCCTAGCGCCTGCCGCGCTTGCGCTCGTATTCCACGATGTCGTAGGCAAGGCCGTTCCTGTGGTCGGCCGCGAAATGCTCGCGGCTCACCGGCACCCATTCCGAGGCATTCCATTGCGGAAACCAGGTATCGGCCTCGGCCTCGCACTCGATGTGCGTCAGCACCATGCGCCGGGCGCGCGGCAAGGCCTGCTCGTACAAGCTGCCGCCGCCGATGATCATGACCTCAAAGCTGTCGGCGATCTCGACCGCCTCGTCGAGCGAATTGGCGACATCGAAGCCCGGCGCTTCGAGCTCCTCGTCGCGGGTCACCACGATGTTCTGCCGCCCCGGCAACGGCCGGCCGATGGCCTGCCAGGTCTTGCGGCCCATGATGACGCTCTTGCCCATGGTAGTGAGTTTGAAATGGGCCAGCTCGGCCGGCAGGTGCCAGGGCATGGCACCCCTCAGGCCAATGGCCCGGTTGCGAGCCATCGCGGCCACCAGGGTGAGCGTCTTTTCGCGCCGCGCATTCACCGTAGCCTCGGTCAGCCTGTCCGCATCAGACTGAAATGGGCGCGCGGATGGCCGGATGGCAGCGATAGCCCTCGAGCTCGAAGTCGTCGTAAACAAAATCGAACAGCGTGCGGCGCTCGGGATTCAGCCTCATCACCGGAAGCGGATAGGGCTCGCGCGAAAGCTGGGTGCTGGCCTGCTCGAAATGGTTGAGATAAAGGTGGGCATCGCCGAGGGTCAGGATGAACTCGCCGGGCTCAAAGTCGAGCACCTGCGCGATCATCAGGGTCAGCAAGGAGTACGAGGCGATGTTGAAGGGAACGCCCAGAAACACGTCGCCGCTGCGCTGGTACAACTGGCAGCTGAGTTTTCCGTTCGCCACGTAGAACTGGAACAGGGTGTGACAGGCCGGCAGGGCCTGCAGGCCGGCCATGGCATTTTCTTTCGGGCTGCGCGATTCGTCCGGGAGCACCGCGGGGTTCCACGCCGAGACGATATGCCGGCGCGAATCGGGGCGGTTTTTGAGGTCGTCCAGCAAAATGGCGATCTGGTCGATGGAGCCGCCATCCGGCTTGGGCCACGAGCGCCACTGCACGCCGTATACCGGCCCGAGGTCGCCCGTTTCGCTGGCCCATTCGTCCCAGATCGTGACGCCGTTCTTGTTGAGATAGGCGATGTTGCTCTCGCCCTTCAGGAACCACAGCAACTCGTGGATGATGGAGCGCAGGTGCAGTTTCTTGGTGGTGACCACCGGGAAGCCATCGCCCAGGTCAAAGCGCATCTGGTAACCAAACAGCGACAGCGTGCCGGTGCCGGTGCGGTCGGACTTTTTCGTCCCTTTGTCGAGGATGTCGCGAAGCAGTTGTAGATATGGCCGCATGTCAGAGTTGTCGATTTGCTTCCCTGCCCCCCGTCAGCCGCGGCGGCAGCTTCATCATGATCACGCCCGCCACGATCATCGGCAGTGACAGGAGCGCCCCCATTGTAAGCCACTCTCCGGCGAGGTATCCGATGTGGGCGTCGGGCTCGCGGAAGTATTCCGCCACCAGGCGGAAGGCGCCGTAGCCGACCAGGAACAGCCCCGAGATCGACGCCGAAGGCCGCGGTTTTGCCGAATACCAGAGCAACAACACCGCCAGCAGCACACCCTCCATCCCCGCCTGGTACAACTGGCTTGGATGGCGTGCGAGGTGATCCAACTCGCCGCGGGCCCAGCTCTCGCGCAGGACCTCGGATGTCCATCCGCCGGGCTGGACGGCGTTGGCGAAGACCATGGCCCATGGCACATCGGAAATCCGCCCCCACAATTCACCGCCGATGAAATTTCCGATCCGCCCCAGGCCCAGCCCGATCGGCCCCAGTGGCGACGCGAAATCCGACACCTGCCAGAAGGTCCGGCCGGTCTTGCGCGCGTACCACCAGATCGCCGCGATGACGCCGATCAGGCCGCCGTGGAAGGACATGCCGCCCTCGTTGATGCGGAACAGGAACAGCGGGTTCTCGATGAAGGATTCGAATCCGTAGAAGATGACGTAGCCGAGCCGCCCGCCGAGGATGACGCCGAGCATGCCATAAAAGAGGAAATCCCCAACCTCCTTGGGCTGCCAGCCGAACCACGGCCGCGTGCGCGCCGTGTGGCTGCCGACCGCCCAGAACAGGACGAAAGCGAGCAAATACATGATGCCGTACCAGTGCACGGCAAGCGGCCCGATCGAAAAGGCCACCGGGTCGAAGGCCACGTAGAAATATTCGGATGTGCTCAAGGCGTTT